>WBZR01002128.1_pt1 | contig 21622 bp, 24 predicted proteins | sample 5204231 | NCBI WGS metagenome assembly WBZR01 (sample SAMN12412403, study PRJNA552823) | activated sludge metagenome | isolation source: activated sludge from anammox sidestream of wastewater treatment plant... | place: USA: Virginia | collected 2017-08 | reverse complement strand
CCCGTCGCCACCTTCGCCATCGGCGAGGCCGGCGCCACCAACGCGGCGCTGTTCGCCGTCACCATGCTGGCGCTCTCCGACCACGACCTGGCGAAGAAGCTCTCCGAGTTCCGCGCCCGCCAGACCGAGAAGGTGCTGGCGAAGACGCTGCCGCCGGTCTGATTCCGGTTCCGGCGCCGTGCCGCGCAGACTGACTTTTGCCGGCCAGCGTGGCGTGCGCGATGGCGACTGAAATCGAGCGCGCCGTCGCGCTGCTGCGGGCGGGCGAACTGGTCGCCTTTCCCACCGAAACGGTCTACGGCCTCGGCGCCGACGCCGCGAATGCGGCGGCCGTGGTGAAGATCTTCGCCGCCAAGGGGCGTCCGGCCGACCATCCGCTCATCGTGCACCTGCCTTCGGCGGGACACCTCCCGCGCTGGGCGCGCGAGGTGCCGGCCGAGGCGGAGCGGCTCGCCGCGGCCTTCTGGCCCGGCCCGCTCACCCTGATCCTCAAGCGCCGCCCGGAGGTGCCGGACGCCATCACCGGCGGCCAGGACACCGTCGGCCTGCGCGTGCCGAGCCACCCGCTGGCCCTCGAGCTGCTCGCCGCTTTCGACGGCGGCATCGCCGCGCCCTCGGCCAACCGCTTCGGCCGCATCAGCCCGACCACCGCCGCCCACGTGCGCGAGGAACTCGGCAGCCGCGTGCCGCTGGTGCTCGACGGCGGCGCCTGCCCGGTCGGCATCGAGTCGACCATCCTCGACCTCTCGCGCGGCACGCCGGTGCTGCTGCGGCCCGGTGCCGTCGGCACCGCCGACATCGCCCGCGTGCTCGGCCGCGCGCCGGAACCCGTCGCGCCGCAAGCCGACGTGCCGCGCGTGTCGGGCTCGCTCGACGCCCATTACGCCCCGCGCACGCCGCTGCAGCTGGTCTCCTCGGACGGCCTGCTCTTCGCCCTGAGGAACGCGCTGGTGGCGGGGGAACGGGTCGCCGTGCTGGCACCGACGGCGCAGGCCATCAGCCACGACCTCGTCGTGTGGAAGCAGGCCCCGCCCGAGCCGGCCGGCTTCGCCCACGACCTCTACGCCAGCCTGCGCGAGTTGGACGGCCTCGGTTGCGCCCGCATCCTCGTCCAGCAGCCGCCGGCCGGCGAGGCCTGGCTGGCGGTCAACGACCGCCTGCGCCGCGCTGCCGCCGGCTCGGGCGAGGACGACGAAACCTGAGGCTTTTCCCTCGCCCCTCCGGGGAGAGGGGCAGGGAGAGGGGAAACTGGCGGCTGCCCCCCCAAACAGGCTATAATCCGCCCCTCTTTCGGGCCGGTAGCTCAGCTGGGAGAGCGTCGCGTTCGCAATGCGAAGGTCGGGAGTTCGATCCTCCTCCGGTCCACCACCATTCTAAAGCCCGGACATGCTCCGGGCTTTTTTCTGCCCGCGAAGGGCCAGCAGTGGCGGGGTTTCGCGGGCGGTGCGAATTTCGATGATCACTGACAGGTGCTGATTTCGCCCTGCCGGCCACCCGAATTCCTCTCTTTTCTCTGTTTTTGTCTAGCCCGGTCGAGGCACGATATCCAGTAACCATGCGGGTTTCCGGGCGGTGGTTTGCACCCCATCGCGCCTACCAAACGGGTTACAAACGATCTCTCCGGGCAACTACGCGCAGCAAGATTTTCCTGAAATCTGGATTGGCGGGCACGGCACCGTCCCGTAGGAACAGAACACACAGCAATCGCCAGGCTTGGGTTTGAGTACCGTGTGGCAGCCCTCGCATTCGTAGAACCACTGGCAGGCATCGGTGGGCATCCGCTCAGTCTTGACGTGCCCACACACCGGGCAGGTCAGCGTCGAATCAAGGATGGGTTCCACTGCGATCTCCAAAGGCAATGGGCTGATTGTAGGTCATCCCCTCGCCAAGCCGGAAATCACCTCCCGCTGCGCGTTCCAGTCATCCGGCAACGGGTTCTCTACGAAGAACAACAGCGACAGTCCGACCGGCTGCCGACCCCGCGCAATGTCCTCAACGATGTCCGGTGACAGCCGAGCGAGCTTCAACATCTTCTGCATCCGCGCCAGGCCAACCTTCTCGGCCTTGGCTAACTCGGTCATGTTCTTCACACGACCCGAATCGATGAGTTCCTGCCAGAAGAACGCCTTGGCCAGCGCCGCCATCAAGTTGGCGTCGACGGACATCGGTTGGCCGGGGTTCATGGGTGATGCCATCCGTCCCGGCGTCGTCGGCTCGACCACTACCTTCCGGGCCTTGTGCCTGATGAAGCGCACCGGGATGAATGTCGTCAGCTTGATACCCTCATCGAGTTTGGCCGTGCTCGATTTGGCCTGCCCAGTCTGTTCCAACCCTCTCATGCCATTTCCTCCATTTCCAGTTCACGCAATTCCGCCCCGATGCTGTTCGGCGCCAGTTCCGCCATCAGCGCCGACCACCCGGCCGGATGCCATTCGATGTCGATTCCCTCGTCCTTGAGTTGCACCCGGGCAATCAGCAACTTCACCAGCCGGCACCGTTCTTCCGGAAACATCTCGTTCCACACCGCCGACAGGTTTCGCATCGCCAGCACTACAGCGGGCTCCGACGCCGTGGCGTCAAGTTTCTGGACCTCATCCCACACCGCCTGGATCATCTCCGGCGCCTGCAGGGCGGACTTCACCTGCTCCAGCACCAGCGCCTCGATCTGCTCGGCCGGCACGATGCCGAAGGGGTTGGTACCGCGCCCGAGCTTCTTGTCCGAGTACGGCAGGTAGTAGCGGTAGCGTTTGCCTGATTTCTTCTTCGTGGCCGTCGGCAGCATCCGGTCGCCGTTGGGGGCGAACAGCAGGCCACGCAGAATGGATTCATTGTCGTGGCGCGTCATTGTCTGCGATGCGCGCAAATGCGCATCCTCAGCCAGAATGGCCTGCGCCTGATCCCACAATGCCTGATCCAGAATTGGTTCGTGCTCACCAGCGTGATCCTTGTCCTTGTGCCGGATGACGCCGATGTACAAGGGATTCCGCAGCATCTTGTAGAGGTTCTGCTTCGTGATTGGCCGCCCGGGGCGGAAGACACCATCCTGCGTTGTCCAGGCCTTGGTCGTCACGCCGCGCTGATTCAGTTCTCTGGCCAGTTCGGTGGTCGACCGCAACTCCACGAATCGCTGCCAAATGCCGCGCACGATCTTGGCCTCGGCCTCATTGATGACCAGTTGCCGGTTGCAAACGTCGTAGCCCAGCGGAGGCGTGCCACCCATCCACATTCCCTTGGCCTTGCTGGCAGCAATCTTGTCCCGAATACGCTCGCCAGTCACTTCGCGTTCGAACTGCGCGAACGACAGCAGGATGTTCAGCATCAGCCGGCCCATCGACGTCGCCGAGTTGATCTGCTGCGTGACGGCACTGAAACTCACGCCGCGCTGATCGAACAACTCCACCATCTTGGCAAAGTCGGCCAGGTTGCGGGTCAGGCGGTCAATCTTGTACACCACCACGATGTCGACTTTGCCGGCATCGATATCGGCAAGCAAGCGTTTGAGGGCAGGCCGATCCATATTGCCGCCGGAGAAGCCACCATCGTCGTAGTCGTCGACTACCGGAATCCAACCTTCGGTACGCTGACTGGCGATGAACGCCTGCCCGGCCTCCCGCTGGGCGTCGATGGAATTGAACGACTGGTCGAGGCGCTCATCCGTCGAGACGCGGCAATACACCGCGCAGCGTTTACGGGTGACGGGCGCCTTCATTTCTTGCCCCCCTTCTTGCCGCCATCCTGTTTCACGCCGAAGAATGCCGGCCCCGACCAGTTGACGCCGGTGATGTGCCGAGCCGCAGCCGACAGACTCTTGAACACCTTGCCGTTGAGGTCATAGAAACCCTCCGGCGTGACCGTGACGCGGTACTCGTTGGATTCGTACTCGCGCAGCAGCACCGTGCCCGGCATCAGATGCATTTCACTGCGGCGCTTGCCGAATGCCGATTGGGATTCACCGAGGCGCACCAACCGCCGCCGGATGTCAGGATCGACGCCGCCGTGGGCAGCTTCCTGAATCTTGTAGGCGACGCGGGAGGCCACGTAGTCGCGGTTCCAGGTACCGGGCCGCCGCGGGAAGTGGGTGTCCCACAGCGCCCACAGATCTTTCATTGGCATCGTGGGCAGCGCCGCCAGTTGGGCGCGGACGGTGGTGGCGGTTTGGTGACCCGTCATCTTCAGTCCTCCCAAATCTGTATGGCGTCCAGCGTCATCCATAGACGGTCGTCATCGGCGGTGGCCATCTCGCGTGTAGCAAGCCCCCTGTCCAGGCTCCGTCCCTCTTTGCCCGTGTAATGGTAGGTCTGCCCGGCGTGCTGAATACGTACAGGGCCGTGGGCGTCAAACTCGACCTGCACAGGCATCGCTCCCCGAAAGCGTTTGCTGGTGTCGGTCACCAGCGCGGTGACTGTTGTCATCTTCATTTCAATCTCCTTTATTGAGAGGGGTTTGCGGACCTCCATGAACGCGCTGTGGCGACCAGAAGCCAAGTCAAACCGCTCTCTGTTCGGGGTCATCGACTTGGCCCGTCGCCACATCGAAACGCTCGCCCAGCAAGGTCTGCTTGCGCCCGGTACGTTTGTCCTGCACACCCAGGATGTAGACCTCACCGTTCCAGACGCCGCAGGCCACGTCGGTATCGTCGGCGTCGGCCGGCAGCAGCCAGCCGGTGATGCCATCGGGTAGATCGAGCAGATCCTCGGGGCGGCGGATGGGCCAGCGCATCGCTTCCTGATAGCGATCGGCAAATCGCAAGATTTCCGGCGGCGTGTCGGGAAAGTTCTCGCGGCTCAGGATGGGAATCCAGGCCAGCAACTGCCCGCTGGCAAGCCACTGCTGGACGCGCTGGTGGACTTCCGGATCGAAGTGACTCAGCCGCTCGATGGGCAGGTGACTGGTGGTGCTGTTGATCGTCGTGGTGTTCATTTCATCTCCTTGTATTCTGGTAACCCGGCACATCGCCGGGGGTGGTAACCAGGGTGGTAACCGGTAACCCTGGTAACCTCATTGCGTCGTCTGTCGGTAGCGGATCAGCGGGCTCGCGCCCCCCGCATGGCTTGATGGCGAGGAAGGACCCGTCGAATCATCTGGCGCTGCAGCTTGTTGAATTGCTTCATCTGCTGCTTGGCCGACTTGCGCATGATTCGAGTCAGGCGGATGCCGGCGACGATCCACCGCCACTGCCAGGGGATGTACCCCACGATGCGTCGTGGCCGACGGAACATCATCGGTGTGGTTGCCCTGGCCGCCGGCCCGCCATCCCATTCCTCGACCTTGACGGTCACCATCGTCACGGCAGGCTCGACGACCGGCGAAGGTCGGTGCATTGGCATCGGTGGCAGCATCTCGGCCAGTAGTTGTTGTCGTTGCGCAGAAGGCATTTTCTGCAGGATGGTTTCCGCCTGCTTCATCTGCAGCTTGGCCTGCGCAAACGGATCGGTCGCATCAAATCGTGTGGAAGGAATTTCCATCGGTGTCTCCTGTTGATTGGTGGTGCCGGCTTTCCGCGATGCCTTTCGCGGTTAGCGCCGGCGGGCGTTACCCGGCATGGCGGATGGACCTGACGCATCCCGAAGTCACTGCGTCAGAACGGATGGCGGCTATGCTGGGACTCGCCGCCATCCGCCATGAATCAGGTGGTCGGTACCTCATCGGCCAGTGCTGTCTGGGCGGCCTCCACCAAGTCACGCGGAATCTCGATCTCGAAGCGATCTTCGTCGTGGTGGTAATCGCACTCGCGTCGGGCAGCCGATGCACGGGCAAACAGGTTCATGACCGGCATCAACTGCTCGTAGAGTTCGATCTCGGTCATGTCTGCCCGGCAGCCAATGAACACACGCTCGGCATCACGAATCGCGCCGGGGAACTCCTGCAGCTTCGCGACCAGGGTTTCGCGCTTCCCGTCGAGTTCGGCCAGCGATGACTTGGCCAGGCGCAATTCCGCCTCGAGCTTGGTCAGGGACTCCGGCACGACGAATTCGCCATCGGCATCGAGCATCTGTTGCCGGGCAGACTGGGTTTCGGTGGCAATACGTGCTTCGGCATCGGTGACGCGCTTGCCGACCTTGGCGATCAGTGCCTTGACCTTCTCAAGTTCACCATTGATCGCCACCTGCCCGGTAATCAGGTCATCGATGTTCTTCTTGGCTTTGGCGAATTGCTCCGGGGCCAACGCAATCCGGCGCAAGGGACGAATACGGCTTTCGAGCTGGCCGATCTCACCCTTGATGTCGCCAACCCGGTGACTGGCAGCGCTGGCTGCAATGGATGCTTGAGCCTCCTCCGGTGCCGACGAGTACATCGATCCGCGCTGGGTGAGTTCGTAATGGCGCCGGCGTTTTCTTTCGTGATCGACTTCCGCCTTCTGGAGTTCCTCTCGGGCAGCAGCCATCTCGCGGTCGAGTTTGTCGTACTCGGCCCTGACCTTGTCGTAGTAGGCGGTGGACTTCTTGTTGAACGGATTCAGTTTCATCGGGTGTTCTCCTATCGAGTTTTGGGGTGGGCGGCGGCCAGCTTCTGCACCGCCTGGATCAATACCTCGCCGGCATTGCGTGGCTTGGCCATCGGCTTCGTGGGCTCGATGGCCTGAATGCCGAAGTGGCGTTGCCATATCGGGGTCAGGTTTCTGGAAATGGACGGGGGCTTATTCACGGTGTGCTCCATAGCGAATGCCACCCTCGACGCCGGGCGGCGTGGCGGTTGAATGAGTGCGGATCGGTGCGATGCGCCACAGCGCACCTTCCCGACTGTGGCCGAGATGGCTGATTTCGATGCCCTTGGCGCGGTAGGCCGGGGCGATGCGGCGCAGCTGATCGGCCAGGCCCTTGGGTGACTTCGGCCAGGTGCTGCGATCCGGGATGATCTGGTTGTTGAGCAGGTCGTAGAGCTGGCCAGCGGTGCCTTGCCAGTTCCACGGCGAGATGCGCTCCTCGAAATACTTGTCGAGCACCTGCGCGACAGCATTGCTCTCCAAGGCACGGTCGATGCCGGCACGCACCAATTCGGCGTACAGGCGCTGGAATTCACCGGGTTCGAAACCAAGGGCGCGTGCCACGGCCTCGCCGAAACGCTCGAAGTCGGCCATGCGTTGCTTGTGCGTCAGACTGACCGACGGCAGGATGCGCAGGGCATCAGCGAAGAGATCGAGCAGCGCGCCGAACACCATGGGCCGGTCACGTTCCCAGGCCGCCGAGGTGTCGGCCTCATCACGCCGGGCCTCCGGTGGGATCGTCGGCGTGTCGACGTGGATCACCCGGTCGATCAGGTCGGGACGGGTAGCGACCACGGCGATGCCATTCAGCACCACGGGCCGCTTAGTTTCCATAATGTGCTCTTCGCCGTTGGTGTAAAGCTGGCGCGAAGCGAAGCCGCCGCCGGTGGCCAAGGTGCAGAAGGCATCCTGCTGTTCGGCGGTGAGGCCGGAAAGATTCTCGTAGCTGACCAGCCAGTTGTTGGCGGCGGCGACGAAGATGTCCTCGACGGTCTTGGGGCGGCCGCGCAGCATCACCTTGTTCGGATCGACCAGACTGCGCAGCACGGCTTGCGTGGTGGACTTGGCCGAGCCCTGTTCGCCGACCAGTTCCAGCACCGGGAATGGCGTGTCGGGCCGGAAGCTATCGAGCAGCCACGTCAGTACCATCACGCGGCGGTTGGCCGGGATATTGGTGTGCTGCCAGAGCAAGCCGATGTCGCCGCCTCGCTGCGGTTCCGGCAACGGGCGCATCGATTGGGTGCGGGTGAAGTAGGCTGGGGAATGGTCAAGCACTTGCCAGCCGGTCGGTGTGACCAGTACTGCGCGCCATTGCTCATCGCAGAGATCGATCAGGTAGCCCGAGTCGTCCTTGGCGGCGCGAACGTGAAGGTCAATTTGCTCACCATCGTTGATGCCGGCAGCGGCAATGGTCGCCAGCGCCGACTTCATCGTGGTTTCGGGTACGCCGGTTTCCTTGGCCCGCCAGTAGGCGCTACGCAGCCACTCCTCGTAGCCGGTGGAATAGACACGCCAGATTTCCTGCCGGCCCGGCATTGGGATGACGGCAACGGCGTTGCGGTCGGCGTCGTGTTTCAGCTGGCATTGGTTGCGGGCCAGCGCCACCAGTTCGTCGAGGGCCGAGGGTTCATCACCACCGCCCGGCAGCGATTGCTGTACGGCTTTGTCCAGTTCGGTGACGAGACAGCCCTTGTTGGCCTCCTTGGCCTTGTGTCGCAGGCGCAGGTAGTTGGGCAGGTCAGTGGCGCGCAGGATGGAGAAAGCAGCGACCACGGCAGGTTCGACGATGGCACCGACGTCATCGCGCAGACGCTCGATGGCGGCTTCGATGATGGTGATGGCGTCATCGGTGATGGTCACCTCGCCACCCGGCATCCCCTCTGCCGCTGACTGCAACAATAGAGAGGCATCGTCACCACCATCACCAAAGTCACCGATGTGACGGTGGTGATGATCGTGACGGTCGTTGTCTACTGACCGGGCCGGAGAAAGGGTGGTATCGCCCATCACGACATCACCGTCCTGGATGCCTTGGTGCGTCCGGCGATCCAGGCATCGATTTCATGTTCTAGCCAGCCGACCGTGTTGGCGGACAGGCGGATCGGTGTCGGAAACTGCCCGTCGGCGATCAGGGCGTAGATCGAGCTGCGGCCAAGCCCGGTGCGTGCCTCGACCTGGCGGCGGCGTAGCACTATCAGCCGGGGCTGGATCGTTTTGGACATCGGATGAACCTCCTGTTTCGCGTTGGAATGCGATGGAGGTTGGCAGACGGTGTCCCGCCGTAGGAAGGCTCTACGGCAGGCGATCCAGCAACGGTGCGGGTTTCAGGCGAGTTTTACGGTGGGGAAATCGGAATACGCCCCTACCGGAAATACGGTGGGGCTACGGCGGGGAAAGCTATTCCGCGTCGAAGTGCTTGGCCCAGGCCGGGAATTCCTTGCGCAGGATGGGGGCTACCCGATAAACGGGCAGGTGCCGGGCATCGATCAGCCAGCGGGCGACCAGATCGGGCCGCCACCACGAGGGGAATCGTTCGCTGCCCCGGTTCTGCAGGCCCTTTTGGACGCACGCTTCGCCGAGGGCTTTGTTGGCGCGCGAAACATTACCCATGCGCTCCTTCCACCATTTCTCGTTGTCGTGGCGGCCGGGTTCCACCGGAAAGGCGGCGATGATTTCGTCGGCAGGCACGCCGAGCTTGCGCAGTTCAGCTTCCGATGGGTAGGTGTCGTAGCTGGGTTTTTCGTCAGCCACCTCAATGATCTCCTCCGGCCCTGACTCCGATGGGGAGGCATCGACAGATGTGGTAGCGGCTGCCTCGGCGGCGTACATTTCCTTTACCCACTTTGGCGGATCAAAGGGGGGTGGCGGTGTATTGGTGGGTTGTACTGGCGGGGTTGACCTGATGGGTGGCGTGACGGGTACCCAGTCCCACTGTTCTTCATCAAACCGGTAGGCGCCAGGCGGTGCCCATCCGGGATAGGGTGGCTGCGCGGGCGGGCGCGCTGGTAGCGGACTTTGACCCTCTATCGTAGTGACCCAGGCAACGAAGCTGTCCCGGTCGATCAGTAGGGTGCCGCGTGCAGACAGTTCGTGAATCGGATCGTCGAAGGTTTTACCGTCGCTGCGCCGGTAGTAAACCTCGCCTCGCTCACAGGCCGAGAGCAGGGCCTGTTGTTTGGCGTAACGGCAACGGGCGTCTTGCTGGCACCAGCGGTCGAGAATGTACTCTGGCGGCAGCCAGTCGGCATGTTCCCAGATCGGATCGCAGGTGTTGTTCGGCCAGTTCATCGGTGGTGAGTTCCAGTACGGAAATCTTACCGGAGACGGGACATCCCTTCCATGCCGATGTAAACAATAGGCAGGCATCGTCACGACTGTCACAACCATCACGCCGGTGATGATTGTGATGATGGTGACGGTCGCCCTCTATTGTTATGGTCGGCAGGAAAGGGGATGCCCAGGCAAGAGGGGTCCTTCCTGGCGATATTCCCATGCGGGGGGCGCGAGCCCGGCGCCTCGATAGCGTCAGGACGCAAACTGAGGTTTGCAGGGTTTGCGGTTTGCACCCCGGCCAAGGGTGAGCGTTGAATTCACCCCCTTGAAACCGAAAAACGGTCACCCCTATTCCAGCCAGTATTGGCGGGGGTTTTGGCCGATTACAGGGCCGATAATCGGCAAAACGGCCACCGAGAAAATTGACCGAAGAAAAGGGGGTCGCTTGAATCGATACCCTTTGGTGGTTTGCAGTCAGGCAATGCGATAGGCTCGCTGCCCGTCCGCGCCCTTCTCGGTGACGACTTCGTATCCGAGGCGCTTCCTGACCATGCCGGAAATCGCGCCCCGAACGGTGTGGGCCTGCCAGCCGGTGCCAGCCATCATCTGTGCAATGGTCGTGCCGCCGGGGTGACGCATCGCGTCGATGATCGTGGCGAGTTTGGTGCCGGGGCGAATGGTGGGCAGGGTGACCTCCAGTTTCTGGAGGGCGTGGGTGACCTCGCGTTTCGTGAGGGCATCGGTGATGTCGCCTTTTGCGACAGCGTCGAGGGTATCCATTTTCTGGACACTCTTCGGGACGGAGCGACGTTTGCCGATGGCGGCGTAGCCGGCATCGGTGAGCAGGTGGTGGCCATCAGCACCAATGACGAGGCCTTTGGCGAGCAGGCCCTCGATGACCTTGGTGCGGGCGCCGCCGCGCAGGGTGGGCGGCAGGGGTTCGATGTTGCCATCGTGACGGCTGGCGGCAGCCTTGAGGACGGCGGCTTGGGTGTCAGTGAGTTTGATTTGGGCGGTCATGGTGATCTCCGGTGGTTGGTGGGCGTCGTCACTCACCGTCGCCGACGAAGATCGCCAGCAGTTCGTCCAGCCCAGCATCTACCCGCCCGAGGTCGCCGACGTGGCCCCAATGGATGGCATCGGGGTCATGACCGAAGTGGTCGTCGGCGAGATGTTGCAGCCGTTCCAGCTTGGCGAGGATGACGGCGGTGCGGGCGAGGTAGGCGTCGAGGGCGGTTTGCTTGGCGTTCATCGTTGGCTCCGGGTGGTGATTGACGACAAGCACATGAACGCGCTGTTCGATCAGGAAGCCAAGCGGGAGCTGATCGTGATGTCATTGAAAAATTGTTGGCGCCATTTTGGCGACAGTGATACACTGGACAATCAGATCAACGTAGGAGGTGATGATGGGAACCGCCATTGCCAAACAGGATCGCATCGGCGCTCGAGTGCCTCACGAGGTTTATGAAACTCTCTGCCGTGCCGCCGAATTGACGGGTGCTACGGTCAATCAGTTTCTGGTGCAGGCTGCGCTGAAAGAGGCCCAGGAAGTGATCGAGCGTGAAGAGGTTATTCGCTTAAGTCCGCGCGACTGGAATTGGTTGCTCGACTTGATGGAGAACCCGCCCAAGCCGAACGCCAAGTTGAAGGCTGCCATGAAGCGTTATCAGAAAGCCAAGCGAGACGATGCAGGTACTACCTTTAGCTGGGAGCCATGACCGGCAAGCGTTCGACTGCAGTCGCCAAGAACTTAATGATTGGCTCCAGCAGGTCGCGCGCCAGCATCAGGACAAGGGGCTTTCGAAAACCTTCGTCGCCGTCCGTGAGGACGAACCAGCCCGCATTTGCGCCTACTACGCGCTGACCTTGGCCGAACTCGAAAACCGGCATCTGCCGGATGCCTGGCGCAAGAAACTGCCGCGCCGCATTCCCGGCGTGCGACTGGGCCGGCTGGCAGTCGACCGGCAATACCAGGGCAAGGGGCTGGGCGAACTGCTTTTGGTCGACGCCCTGACCCGGGCGCGGCGCATTTATGCCGAGGCGGGCGGGATTGGTCTGTTCGTCGATGCGCTTGATGAGCAGGCAGCCGGGTACTATCGCCGTTTCGGTTTCGAAGCCGCGCCGGATAATCCGCTGCTGCTGTTCCTGTCGGCAAAGGTCCCAGAACAAGAATGATTGAAGGGTGAGATGGCGAACAACAATAAAGAAACCGAACGGGCGGAACTGCACAAGACCATCTGGCGTATCGCCAACGACCTGCGCGGCAGCGTGGACGGTTGGGACTTCAAGACCTACGTTCTTGGGATGCTGTTCTACCGATTCATTTCGGAAAACCTGACCAGCTATCTCAACGAACAGGAGCGCAAGGCCGGCAGCCCGGATTTCGACTACGCACGCTTGAGCGATGCCGATGCTGAATTCGGCCGTGCCGAGACGGTGAAGGAAAAGGGCTTCTACATCCTGCCTTCCGAACTGTTTGCCAGCGTGCGGGCCCGTGCCCGGCATGACGCCAACCTCAACGAAACACTGAGCAACATCTTTGCCGACATCGAAGGCTCGGCCACCGGCAGCGATTCGGAGAACGACATCAAGGGGCTGTTCGACGACCTCGACGTGAACAGTTCCAAATTAGGCCCCACCGTGGCCAAGCGCAACGAAAAGCTGGTCAAGCTGCTCGACGCCATCGGCGACCTGCCACTAGCCAGCAGCGAAGGCGGGTTTACGGAAAACACCATCGACCTGTTCGGCGACGCCTACGAATACCTGATGCAGATGTACGCCTCCACCGCCGGCAAGTCCGGCGGCGAGTTCTACACGCCGCAGGAAGTTTCCGAACTACTCGCCCGCATCACCGTGGTCGGCAAGACCGAAGTCAACAAGGTGTATGACCCGGCCTGCGGCTCGGGTTCGCTGCTGCTCAAGTTCGTCAAGGTGCTGGGCCACGACAAGGTGCGCCAAGGGTTCTTCGGTCAGGAAATCAACCTGACCACCTACAACCTGTGCCGGATCAACATGTTCCTGCACGACGTCAATTTCGAGAAGTTCGACATCGCCCACGGCGACACCCTCACCGATCCGGCCCACTGGGACGACGAGCCCTTCGAAGCCATCGTCTCCAATCCGCCGTACTCGATCAAATGGGATGGCGATGCCAATCCGCTGCTGATTAACGACCCACGCTTTGCCCCGGCTGGTGTGCTCGCCCCCAAGAGCAAGGCCGACCTAGCCTTCACCCTGCACATCCTTTCCTGGCTTGCAGTGAATGGCACGGCAGCCATCGTTGAATTCCCCGGCGTGCTCTATCGCGGCGGCGCGGAACAGAAAATCCGCCAGTACCTGGTCGACAACAACTACGTCGATGCCGTGATTCAGCTGCCGCCCGACCTATTCTTCGGCACCCCCATTGCCACCTGCATCATCGTGCTGAAGAAATCCAAGCACGACAACGCCACCCTGTTCATCGACGGCACCAATGGATTCGTGCGCAGTGGCAACAAGAACAAGCTCCTTCCCGAGCACCAGCAGAAAATCCTCGCTGCCTTCGCCCAACGCAAGAACATCGATCACTTCGCGCGGCTGGTGGACAACGGTGACATTGCCGCCAACGGCTACAACATCGCCGTATCCAGCTACGTCGAGCAGGCCGATACCAGCGAAGCTATCAACATCACCGCGCTCAACGCCGAAATTGCCCGTATCGTAGTGCGGCAAGCGGAATTGCGGACGCAGATCGATGCCATCGTCGCCGACCTGGAGGGTGAAAGTACATGAATCGGGTTGGCGAACTGATCCTAAAGCTCTGCCCGGAGGGAGTTGAGTTCAAGGAGCTGGGCGAACTACTTGAATATGAACAGCCGGGCAAATACCTCGTGGAGTCGGTCGCTTATGACGACAAGCATACGACGCCAGTCCTGACAGCAGGTCAGACCTTTGTCCTCGGTTACACAGACGAGACAGACGGAATCTATCCTGCTTCACCCAAAGAGCCTGTCATCATCTTCGATGACTTCACAACTGCATTTAAGTGGGTGGATTTTCCTTTCAAAGCCAAATCTTCTGCAATGAAGATGCTCTCGCCAAAACCTGATGTCCTCGAAAGTCTCAGGTATGGCTACTACGCGATGCAAACGATCAACTATGCACCGCAAGATCATGCTCGGCAGTGGATCGGAACGTATTCAAAGTTTCGGATTCCCGTGCCACCGATCGCAGTACAACGCGAAATCGTGAAAGTGCTGGACACTTTCACGGAGCTTACAGCGGAGCTTACAGCGGAGCTTACAGCGCGTCGGCGGCAGTACCAGTACTACCGCGACGCACTGCTCGCCTTCCGCGATCAGGATGTCCGCTGGGCCGCGATGGCCGAGGTCGGCGAGTTCATTCGTGGGCGCCGTTTCACCAAGGCCGATTATGTCGAGGACGGTGTTGGCTGCATCCATTATGGCGAGATTTACACCCACTATGGCACGTCGGCGAATGCCGTGATTTCCCGCGTTCGGCCCGAAATGAAGCCGATACTGCGCTTCGCCAAGCCGGGCGATGTGGTGGTCACTGATGTGGGAGAAACCGTCGAGGATGTCGGCAAGGCCGTGGCATGGGTGGGGGCGGATGACGTGGCCATTCATGACCACTGCTACGCTTTCCGTCATTCGATGAACCCGAAGTTTGTGTCTTATTGCATGCAGACGAGATCATTCATCACAGAGAAGGCGAAATACGTGGCCCGCACCAAGGTCAACACACTGCTGATGGATGGCTTCTCCAAGATACGCATCCCCGTCCCGCCGCTCGAAGAACAAGAACGCATCGTCGCCATCCTCGACCGCTTCGATACCCTGGTGAATGACATTTCCATCGGCCTGCCTGCAGAGATCAAGGCCCGCCGCCAGCAATACGAACACTATCGTGACCGTCTGCTCTCCTTTCGGGAGGCGGCATGAGCGAAGACCTTAAGCCTTGTCGCTACGAACCGATTGCGCTGTCCAACGAGAGTACGGTCGTCGCCGAATTCCTGCCCGAATTCATGGGCGTTCGAGAAGCGGCCTATCAGTCCGAGGCCGAACTGGAAAAGGCCTTCATCAAGCAGCTGCAAGTGCAGGCCTATGAATACCTGTCGATTACCTCCGAAGCGGATTTGATCGCCAATCTGCGCCGCCAACTGGAGAAACTGAACAAGCTGCAGTTTTCCGGCGCCGAATGGGATCGGTTCTTCAGCACCTGCATTGCCGGCAGCAACGACGGCATCATCGAAAAAACCGCGCGCATCCAGGAAGACCACATCCAGGTACTCAAGCGCGACGACGGTAGCATCAAGAACATCTACCTGATCGACAAGCAGCACATCCACAACAACAGCCTGCAAGTCATCAACCAGTACGAAGTCGAGGGCACGCGGGCCAATCGCTACGACGTGACGGTACTGGTCAATGGCCTGCCGATGGTGCACATCGAGCTGAAGCGACGTGGCGTGGATATCCGCGAGGCCTTCAACCAGATCAACCGCTACCAGCGCGACAGCTTCTGGGCAGGCTGCGGCCTGTTCGAATACGTGCAGCTGTTCGTCATCAGCAACGGCACGCTGACCAAGTATTACAGCAACACCGTGCGCGATGGTCATCTGGCGGAACAACGTAGCAGACGCAGCAAGAGCAAGACCTCGAACAGCTTTTCCTTCACCAGCTGGTGGGCCGATGCGAAGAATCAGCCGATCACCGAGCTGGCCAGTTTTGCCAAGACCTTTTTCGCCAAGCACTCGCTGCTCAACGTCCTGACCCGTTACTGCGTGTTCGATGTGGATCGCAAGCTGCTGGTGATGCGGCCGTATCAGATCGTGGCGGCCGAGCGCATCCTGCAACGCATCGGCACCGCCACCAACCACAAGCAGTTGGGCACCGTCGCTGCAGGCGGCTATATCTGGCACACCACCGGCAGCGGCAAGACGCTGACCAGCTTCAAGGCGGCGCAACTGGCGCGGGGCTTGCCGGAGATCGACAAGGTACTCTTCGTGGTGGATCGCAAGGATCTGGATTACCAAACCATGAAGGAGTACGAACGCTTCGAGAAAGGGGCGGCCAATTCCAATACCTCGACGGCGGTGCTGCAACGACAGTTGGAAGACCCGAACGCACGCATCATCATCACTACCATCCAGAAGCTCTCCCGCTTCGTGGCCAAGAACAAGAAACACCCGGTGTACGACCAGCATGTGGTAGTGATTTTCGATGAATGCCACCGCAGCCAGTTTGGTGATATGCATGCCGAAATCACCCGGGTATTCAAGCGCTACCACCTGTTCGGTTTCACCGGCACGCCGATCTTCGCCGACAACGCAGGTACCAGCGGCAACCCGCTGCGGCGCACCACCGAACAGGCTTTTGGCGACAAGCTGCACACCTACACCATTGTCGATGCCATCAACGACAAGAATGTGCTGCCGTTCCGTATCGATTACATCAACACAATCAAGGCTTCGCCGCGCATCAAGGACAAGAAGGTGTCGGCCATCGATACCGAACGTGCGCTGCTGGCGTCGGAGCGCATCGCGCAGATCGTGGGCTATATCCGCGAGCACTTCGACCAGAAGACCAAACGCAGTGCCAGCTATCGTCACGACGGCAAGCGGCTGGCCGGATTCAATTCGCTGTTCGCCACCGCGAGCATCGAGGCAGCCAAACGCTACTACGCAGAATTCGCCGCGCAGCAGAAAGACTTGCCCGAGACGCAACGGCTCAAGGTCGGCCTGATCTATAGCTTCGCCGCCAATGAAGAAGAATCCGACGGTCTGCTGGGTGAGGAAGAGTTCGAAACAGAGGGACTGGATCAAAGCTCGCGCGATTTTCTGGATGCGGCCATTGCCGACTACAACGCCCTGTTCAGCACCAGTTTCGACACGTCCGCCGACAAGTTCCAGAACTACTACAAGGATTTGTCGCTGCGCCTGAAGAAACGTGAGCTCGATCTGGTGATCGTGGTCAACATGTTCCTGACCGGTTTCGACGCCACGACGCTGAATACGCTGTGGGCGGATAAGAACCTGCGAGCGCACGGGTTGATCCAGGCCTATTCGCGCACCAACCGCATCCTTAATTCGGTCAAGACCTACGGCAACATCGTTTCCTTCCGTGACCTGGAGCAGGAGACCAACGACGCCCTGGCGCTATTCGGCAACAATGACGCCAAGGGCATCGTGTTGCTTAAGCCTTACGCCGAGTACTACAAGGAATACCAGAAGCGGATTGAGGAACTCGTCGCCAGCTTCCCGCTCGGCAAGGCGATCATCGGCGAGGCGGCACAGAAGGCGTTCATCAAGCTCTTCGGTTCGATCCTGCGGCTGAAGAACATCCTAACGGCTTTCGATGATTTTGCCGGCAACGAAATCCTCAGCGAGCGCGATTTCCAGGATTACCAGAGCCTGTATCTGAACCTGTATGCCGAATTCCGCAGCACGTCGGATGCGGACAAAGAATCGATCAACGACGACGTGGTGTTCGAGATCGAGCTGATCAAGCAGGTCGAGATCAACGTCGATTACATCCTGATGCTGGTCGAGCGGTACCTGAAGGCCAAGGGTAGCGGGCAAGACAAGGAAATCCGCGCCACCATCGAACGTGCGATCAATGCTAGCCCCAGTTTGCGCAACAAGAAGGACCTCATCGAGCAGTTCGTGGATTCCGTTTCCACGAAAGCCAAGGTCGACGCGCAATGGCAGGCATTCGTGGCGAAGCGGAAGGTGGAGGATTTGGACCGAATCATCGCCGATGAAGGCTTGAACGTCGATGAGACCAAAGCATTCGTGGACAATGCCTTCCGTGATGGGGCGATTCCGGTGACCGGCACGGCCATCACGAAAATACTCCCGCCGGTTTCGCGGTTCTCGAAGAACAACAACCATTCGGCGAAGAAGCAGACGGTGCTGGACAAGCTTGCGGCGTTCTTCGAGCGGTATTTCGGGCTGACTTGAGTTCAATCCCCATGGGCCAACACATGTCCGTCCACCGAGCCAACGTCGCACTGCTGCCGGCAATGCTGGTGCGGTTGTTTTCGGGTACGGCGCATTGAGATATCGAGGGAGATTGTCATGGGCGAACTTGTGAATTCCGTCGAGAAGAAAACCGACCCCTTCGTGCCTGAGTGGGCAGCCACGCACCCGGCCTGGGCGCGTCTGGAGGATCAACTTGGCTGGTATGACCGCAAGAGCACCCATTGCCAGAGTTGGTACAAGGGACTGAAGTTCGTTCAGATCAGCCTGGCCGTGCTGATCCCGGTGCTCAGCCATCTCGATCCGGCATGTGCAAAATGGGCGACCTCGATTGCCGGCGCGATGATTGCTGTCCTGGAAGGCGTCCAGCACATGAACCAGTATTCGACGCTGTGGGTCACCTACCGCGCCACGGCGGAACGTCTCAAGCACGAGAAATTCCTGTTTCTCTCCGCTGCAGGCCCCTACAAGGGGCAAGCGGAGGCGGAACGGCTGATTGCCCTTGCTGAGCGCGTCGAGGAGCACGTCTCCACCGAGCATGCCAACTGGTTCAACGAAACCCGGCGCGCCGCCGCTGTCCAGAAAAAGGAGGGAGCGTGATGGCAGCGCCCCGCCCGAAGGAAGTCGTTCTCGGCAGCACGCGGCTGCCAACGCCAGTGTTCTTCCCTTCCATATCCACGGTCAAGACCGCATTGAAACCGGCGGAATACCTCGCTACCTTGTATTCGCTGCGGGATATGAACTGCCAGTTCCTGGTATCTGCCTTCGACCTGGGCCGCTCGGGCAATGGCGACGAATTAGCGCAATGGCTGGCGACCGCAAAACAAGAGGGTGCAACAGTATTGATGGATTCCGGCAACTACGAGAGCTACTGGAAAGATGAGCAGACCACGTGGAGTCAGTCGCATTTCCACGAAGCGCTGCAGCGCTTTCCCTGTGCCTTCGCTTTCGGCTTCGACGAACAGAATCCTCCGATGGAGGACGATGACCACGTCCAGCTGGTCGTCGAACGGTGGCGACAGGATCAGGCTGCGGCCGGTGATCGTGTCATCGTACCCATCGTGCACGGTACCGCTGCGGCCCTGCCGACCCTGTGCGCAAGAATTGCACAGGAAACGCAGGTGTCGATGATCGCTGTTGCCGAACGGCGACTGGGTGACGGTGTCTTCGAGCGCACCCGGTCGGTGGCGGCACTGCGCGACAAACTGAATAGCACCGGACGTTATGTCGGACTGCATCTCCTGGGCACGGGCAATCCGATCTCGATGGCGCTGTACTCATGGGCCGGCGCGGACAGTTTTGACGGTCTGGAGTGGTGCCAGACGGTGGTGGATCACGAGACCGGACTGTTATTCCACCTTTCCCAATCGGACTTCTTCCGGCAGCAAACCGCTTGGGGCGAGGGCGACATCTCGTTCCAAGCCCGTACGCTGGCCCACAACCTGACGTTCTATACGGACTGGGTGCAGCGCCTGCGCCAAGCCGTTCATGCTGGCAGCGTCGTCGATTTCTGCCGTTTCAATTTCCCGCCGCGCGTATTCCGTCAGTGTGCCGCGACATTCGGCTGGGAGGCTTCGGCATGAACATGGTTGCCGTGGACAAGACGATCCGGGCCTTGTGTGCCGAGGTGAGCGGCAGCGCGAGGAGGGTGCGGGACTGGAATCTGCGCACTGAAGAAGAACTGCTGCACGAGGCCTGCGTCTGCATGTTCAGCAGCCAGATGGTGTTCGAGGTAGCCGAGGCGGCTGCGGGGCGAATCAAGGATCGTGGTCTGCTCCGTGCAACGAGGGCGAACGACTACGAGCAGCGTTTGGCACTGGCCTTGTATGAGCCACTGACCGTCGAACGGGCCGGCAAGATTCGGCAGGTGCGTCCCCGTTTTCGCAACCGCCTGGCTTCGCTACTGGCAACCACGGTGAATACGATGCGCGAGCAGGGCCAATCTCTGCGCGGCCTCCTGTTTTCCGCCGGTTCGGCCCGGGAAGCGCGGGAGCTTCTGGTCAAGCAGGTGTGGGGGTTTGGTCCGAAGCAGGCCAGCCTTTTCCTGCGTCGCGTCGGGTATTGCGCCGAACTTGCCGTGCTGGACACCCATATCCTGGATTACCTGCGCGTTGCCCGTGGCATCGATCCCAAGCCCAGCGCACTGTCGCGACTTTCCGGCTACGAGCGTATCGAGGCCGAATTTCAAAGGGTTGCGGAGGAATTTGGCCATCCGGTCGGCTGTGTCGATCTGGCCATGTGGGTGACGATGCGCGTCGCCAAGCGGGAGGCGATCTGGTGAGCCTCGTCAATCTGGTGTCAGGCGGACTCGATTCGACTCTGGTCGGCTTGATGGCCAGGGAGGAAGGCGTGGAGGTCTATCCGCTGTTCATTGACTATGGGCAGCGGGCAAGGCGGCAAGAATGGGAAACCTGCCAGCGGGTGCACGCGCAGTTGGGTCTGCCGACACCGACCCGGATGGATCTGTCCGGATTCGGCCAGGTGATTCGTTCGGGGCTGACCTCGGAAGAGTTGGACGTGAAGGCGGATGCCTTCACTCCCGGACGCAATCTGATGTTCCTGTTGATGGGTAGCGCCTATGCCTATCAGGTAGGGGCGTCCACGATAGCAGTCGGTCTGCTCGCCGAGCGCTTCAGTTTGTTTCCAGATCAGAGGTTGGAATTCATCGAGCAGGCAGAGTGCGCCATCGCGACCGCACTCGGGCGTCGGATCAAGGTCGTGATGCCTCTTGCTGAATTCAGCAAGGCTGATGTGGTTGCACTTGCCCAAGAGAAGGGCATCACGGGCACCTATTCGTGCCACGCCGGTGGTCGTCGGCCATGCGGGCAATGCATTTCATGTCTTGAATTTGGTACTGGAACGGGAGGTTGAAAATGGGCGGTGGCGGCGGCGGTAGCATTCCAAGTTCTGATCTGAAACAGCTTGAGGAGAAGGCGAAGCAGACGCTCAAGAGTTCGTCGGGCGATACCAGTCGGCACTTGTTCATCAGCTTCGCCTACGAGGATGTCAACGAGGTGAATCTCCTACGAGGCCAAGCGAAGAACGGGAATTCAGATCTGCAGTTTGATGATTACTCGGTCAAGGAAGCCTTTGATAGCAACAATGCCGATTACATCAAACGCCAAATTCGCGAGCGGATTGATCGCTGTTCGGTGACGTTGGTCTATGTCTCGGAGCACAGCGCCAAAAGCAAATGGGTGAACTGGGAGATTGAGGAGAGTCTTCGCCGAGGAAAGGGTGTTCGGGGTGTCTACGCGGGAGACAAGCCACCTGCGAATCTTCCCCCGGCCCTTGTGGCCAATGGCTGCAAGGTCGTCAAATGGGAGCACGCCGCGCTGATGCAAGCAATCGAGGACGCCAGCCAGAAGCGGTAGAAGCCAATATGCAAAAGCCCGCAGGAGGCATCTCCAGTGCTCATTGACCCCAATAGCAAGTTGTTCGGTAGTAAACTTCCCGCCACCAAGAACACTTCCAAGGCAGTCCAAATGTAACGGGAAGCATAACCTTACCGCTTAGGCAAGGTTATGCTTCCAAACGGGGTTGGCAATAATATGCTTCCAATCTTGGCCGGATCAGTCAAAGCTGATCCGGCGCGTGCCGCGGCCGCGCTTCCCGCCCCGGCGCCGGCCACCCCAGTAGGCATCGTCGAGCTGCACCAACCCCTTGAGCTGCCGACCGGCATCGCGCTCCAGCATCGCCTGCATGAGCTTGTGCTTCATCAGCCAGGCGCTGTTCTGGGAGATGGCCAGTTGGCGCGACAGTTCCAGGGACGAGATGCCGTTCTTGGCCTGGGTGATCAGGTGCATGGCCAAAAACCAGACGGAAAGCGGCAGCTTGGAGCCGGCGAACAGCGTACCGGCGGTAACGGATGTCTGTCGGCGACAGCC
>WBZR01000513.1_pt1 | contig 21629 bp, 18 predicted proteins | sample 5204231 | NCBI WGS metagenome assembly WBZR01 (sample SAMN12412403, study PRJNA552823) | activated sludge metagenome | isolation source: activated sludge from anammox sidestream of wastewater treatment plant... | place: USA: Virginia | collected 2017-08 | reverse complement strand
GTTTTTCCTTTAGTTTGAAGTTTAGCCCGCTGTCGGACTCCAAACCGGTGTTGCTCATCAATAACTACTAAACCAAGATTTTTATAATAAACTTTCTCTTCGAAAAGAGCGTGAGTTCCAATAATAATGTCTGTCTCCTGCAGTTCAATTTCCTGAAGTCGTTTATCTCTTTCAGATTTCTTCTGACCTCCAAGAAGCAGTGAGGTTTTTATTTCTCTTTCAGGAAATTGTTCGCAGAGCCGTTTCATCATCACAGAAATATTTTTTGCATGCTGATCAGCCAAGATCTCGGTCGGCGCCATTATCGCTGCCTGAAATCCATTATCAACTGCAATCAGCATAGCGATTAACGAAACAATTGTTTTTCCACTGCCAACATCTCCCTGAAGCAGCCGGTTCATTGGCTTTTCAGAAAGAAGATCGCTCTTTATTTCTCCCAAAACTTTTAATTGGGCTTTGGTTAGTTCAAACGGAAGTGTTTTTAAAAAATTCCGGACAAGATCAGTTCTGATGACTAACTTGTTGCCAATTAACTTACTCTGGTAATTTTGTTTTCTCAATGCAACCAGTAATTCTAGATAGAACAATTCTTCAAACTTAAATCTTCTTTTAGCGGAATTTAATTTGTCAGTTGACTCCGGGAAATGGTAGTTTCGAATTGCTTCCTTGAGCAGAATTAATCTGTTTTGATTAATAATTTCTTCAGTAAGAGTTTCTTCAACAAAGTCCGCATAGTTATCGACTGCAAAACTTATTATTCTTCTTAAGCTCAGATCGCCGATATTACCTGACTTTAGTTCTTTTGGAATTCTGTAAAATGGGATGATCTTACCCGTATGAAGAAAATTTTTTTCCTCTTCACTTATCCTGTCAAAATCAGGATGAATGAATTGCAGAGCTCCATATTTTGATTTATCAGGTTTAGAAGAAACCGCGAACATATCTCCTTCATTAAAAACAGAGTAAAAATATTTTGTTCCCTGGAACCAGACACACTCAAAAAAACCTGATTCATCCCTGAATTGAACTTTAAGAATTTCTCTTCTGCCAAATCTTTTTTTCTCTTTATCAAAAACTTTTCCGATAACAGTAAGTTCACCATCGTAACCGTTCATTAAATATCCGTAAGCTTTTGCAGCAGTCAGAACTGTTGTCCTGTCGAGATGACGGGAAGGGAAGTAGAATAGTAAATCACTAATTGTGTTTATTCCGATCTTTGAAAAGGATTCGGCTCTTTTAGGTCCAACCGATTTCAAATATTGCACGGAATCATCAAGAGCGTTTTTTGAAAAAGAATTCATCAATAGAAAAATAATCTAACGGGCAGCTAAACTCAAAAAACCTATTTAAGTCTTTCTGGTAAATTATCTTTAATTTTAGAAAAGTAATTAATGAAAGAAATAAAATTTGGAATGGGAAAAACTTTTAACTGATTCGAGACTTGGGGAAAAAATCCAGGCAAAGAAAAATTCATCCGATGGAAGAAGTGAATTTCAAAAAGATTTTGACAGAGTTGTGTTTTCACCTGCATTCAGACGGCTGCAGGATAAAACTCAAGTCTTTCCGCTGCCAGAAAGTGATTTTGTTCATACAAGATTAACTCACAGTCTGGAAGTTTCCTGTGTCGGAAGATCTTTGGGTAATCTTGTTGGTGAAACAGTAGTCAAACGAAATCCATCTTTAAATAGCAGGTTTACAAAATTTCATTTCGGCGAAATAGTCGCTGCAGCTTGTCTTGCACACGATATCGGAAATCCGCCGTTCGGTCATTCAGGTGAAGATGCAATTGCCGAATATTTCAGAAGTGGTAACGGACAACAGTTTAAATCAAAAATTAAAGATGAGAAGAAATGGACCGATTTTATTAAGTATGAAGGAAACGCTCAGGGTTTCAGAATTATTACAAAACTTCAGAATCCAAAAGTTAAAGGTGGATTAAATCTTACTTACTCAACTCTTGCCGCAGTTACAAAATATCCGAGAGAGTCTCTCATAAATAATCAAAACAGATCATTACAAAATAAAGCTTATCGCAAGTATGGATTCTTTCAGGCTGAAAAAGAAATTTTTAAAGAAGTTGCTGATAAAACAGGACTTGATTTTGTGGTGAATAAAAAAACTTACTGGTGGCGCCGTCATCCGCTTACGTTTCTTGTTGAAGCTGCTGACGACATCTGCTACAGTGTAATGGATCTCGAAGATGGATTCATGCTTGGTCTGATTTCGTTTAGAGAAACTGAGGAATTGCTGATACCATTAATCTCTAAACAAGGATTGAGAAATTATCGGGATAAAGATGAAAAAGACAGGATAGGATACTTACGGGCAATTGCAATTAACGAACTGGTTAATGAACTCGCAAGGGTGTTTCTGGATGAGGAAAAAAATATTTTGGCAGGGAAGTTTGAAAATGAACTAATCAGTGAAATAAAACGTGCCAATGCACTTAAGCGAATAAAAGATATTTCGGTTACCAGGATTTATAAGTCGCGCAGTGTTGTTGAAAGGGAAGTTGCCGGTTATGAGGTGCTTGGTGGCTTGCTGGATACTTTTATTGATTCATACAACGAAGCCTACGAAAAGAAAATCTCAGCAAAAAATAAATCTGTTTTTGCGCTGTTACCAAAGAGAATTAGTGATGACATTCCAAACGAACTTTACCAACGTCTTATAAGAATAATTGATTTCGTTTCGGGGATGACTGATTCATTTGCAGTTTCACTTTTCAGAAAGATTAAAGGTATCTCTTTGCCGGGCGGAAGAGTTACCGAATGATAATGAGCTCTAATTTTTCCTAAACTTTTTCAATAATGAATATCGAGGATGTAATAGTGAAACTTGCGTACAAAACTTTAAAATTCTTTGTTCAATATTTGTTATTCGATACTCCACAAAAATGCTTTTTAGGTTGTTGTCAATACAGTAATAACTTTAACTTTTAGTAATGAGCTGGCTATTCGGATATTTTGGAAATACTGATCGGCTGGAAATTACTTCTCCTGATATTCCTCTTTATCAATTTAAAAACCCAAATCTGGTTTTGTTCTCCGGTGGTAATACCAAAACAAGTTTCTTTAAATCAAATTCTCCCGAGAGCTTCTGGGCCGTTGCAGGAGTTGGTCTTGAATCCGAAAATGATGGTTTCAGGATTCTTAATAATACAGTGTGGGACTCAAAATTAAATTCTGATCAAATTTGTCTCAGTTCAGTCAATGGACACTTCGTTGCGATTAAGTATTATAATAATGAAATAAAATTCTTTACGGATGAACTTGGATTGCGTGATATTTATATTGTGCAGCTGCAAAATGGATTTGGTTTTTCAACAAGAATTGATTGGATTAAATATTTTATGAAACCTTCAATTGATTTGGAAGAATTTGGTTCAAGGTGGCTGCTTCAGAATCAGATTTCACGTAATAGTATAATCAAAAAAGTAAAACGACTTGTATGTTCAAATGCAACTCTAAAAGGAAATTCTATATCTATAGAACCGAACGATTGGCAGCCAAATTTTGAAATGCCCGGAAACAGAGAAGTTTTTGAGGCAGTTCTTAGACAATTACTTAAGATTAAAGATAGAAGAATTTTATTGAGCTTATCCGGTGGGCTCGATTCAAGGTTACTACTTTCCTATTTAGTGAATTTAGATTTTAATCGCTGGGAAACTCATACCTTTGGTGATCCTGATCATCCTGATTCAAAAGCAGCATCTGCTTTATTAAAAAGTGTTGGATATAGGAACAAAATTATTAATGATGAGATACCATCAAAAGATAATTTAGCAAAATTGGTAAAAGCATATTCTGTTCAATCAATTGTGACCAACCCGGTAAGTTCAATTTTAAATTTAAGATATTATGACAGAATAACTAATGAAAGTTCGGTTATAATAGACGGCGGATTCGGAGAAATCTGGCGCAGAGCTTTTGCCAACAGATTATTGTTTTTTGGAAAAAATGCTTTATCAAAAAAAGATTCAAAAACAGTTTCTGCATTTTTAAGATATTATCGGGCGGATATTTTTTCGGCAGAAACTTTAATTGAAATGGAATCAGGACTTTTCAATCAGCTAAATAATTTGTTTAATTCTTTGCCCGATGCAAATCAAATTGGTTCTGAAAAATGGATTGATCTTTTTTCAATCAGATCAAGACTAACGAATTACTATTCTCCCGAACAAGTCCGCATAGATCAGTATGCAGTTTCTTTTATGCCGCTTGTACAAAAAGACATTTTAAATTTATTATTTGGTTTAAATGAATCGGATAAAAGAAATGGAAAATTATTTAAGCAATTAATCAGACGAAATTCAATTCAACTGACAAAACACCAGCTTGTTAAAGGAAACATTACACATCCGTTTAACTCATCCTTTTTGAGTGCACGCCTGCATTCAAGAATAAAAAGTAAACTTGGCTTGTCTTTTCAAAGCAGAGATCAAGTTGAGTTTCATAAATCATTGAAAGAATTTATCGGTGACATAGTAGTTTCTGCGGATGTAAGAAACTATGAGTACTATGATCGAAACAAAATCGAAAAGATGTTACACGATTATTTAACTAATGACGACAAATATAATTCTGAAATTGATTGGTTTTTGTCTTTTGAATTGTTCAGACAGGGAATAATGAAATAGAAAAATTCTGCGTTACTCAGTTTTCATATCCCGTGTCATTAAATCGGTAGTAGCTTTCACCGGATCTTTATCTTCGAAGAGAATTTTATAGACTTCATTAGTTATCGGGGTTTCAATTCCTTTTTTAACTGCTAATTGTTTTGCTGAACGTGTAGTTTCTACGCCCTCAGCAACCTGTTCCATTGATTTCAATATTTGTTTAAGTTTTTTTCCTTTACCAATTTGTTCACCGACAAATCTGTTTCTGCTATGTTTGCTCATGCAAGTAACTATCAGATCACCTATTCCTGAAAGCCCAGCAAAAGTTTCCGGTCTTGCGCCCATAGCCAAACCAAGTCGCGAGATTTCTGCAACACCTCTTGTCATTATTGCAGCTTTAGTATTATCACCAAAGTTTGCCCCATCAATTATTCCTGCACCGATTGCAATTATATTCTTAAAAGCACCACCAAGTTCAACACCAAGTATATCTGTAGAAGCATAAACTCTGAAATAAGAAGTCATAAAAGCTGCTTGAATTGTCTTTGCAGTTTCTATATCTGATGAGGCTGCAACTACTGCTGTTGGTATTCTTTGACTTACTTCTTCAGCGTGACTTGGACCAGAAATAACACCAATTTGATTTTTATTTATATGAGGAAAAACATCTTTAAGCATCTGTGACATAGTCATCAAAGTTTTTTTCTCGATTCCCTTCGAAACGCTGACAAGTATTGCATCTTCAATCTGTCTGTAATTAATTTTTTTTACCACATCCCGCAAAAACTGTGACGGAACAGCAAGCACTATAAGATTTTTATCATCCGATGAATCTTCAATTGAATGAGTAATTGAAATCTCTTTTGGAATTTTTATACCGGGAAGGTAATGTGTGTTAACTCTTTTCTTTAATAAATCACGTGCGTAACTTTTTTTGTATTCCCATAGAGTTACGTTGTGACCGTTGTAGTAAAGTAAAATTGCGAGGGTAGTTCCCCAGCCTCCAGCGCCGAGAACCGAAATTTTCATTTAACTGATTTTATTTTTCTTTCGAAAGCTTATTTTATTTTCATTCCCGCGAAGTAATCTGATCAGGTTTTTTCTGTGAGTGAAAATAACTAAAGCTGTAATTCCTAAAATAAACGGGAATAAAGTGCTATATCCCGGGATATCTACATGAAATAAATTTTCTCTGATAAATAATGTTGCCGGAACACTTATGGCAGCAATAATAGATCCTAACGAAACATAACGTGAAATTAAAACGACCAGAGTAAATACACCAACGGCAATCAGCATATCAACTGTGATTAAAGTTAATAACATACCAAGTGCAGTAGCAATTCCCTTTCCTCCTTTAAATCCGGCAAAGACTGTCCAGATATGACCAATTACAGCAGACATACCAGCAATAATCTGAATTAATGTAAAATCATCAAAAGGCGAAACGTTTTCAAAAGGGAGTGGACCATAAAATAATCTGGCAATTAAAACAACAGCAATAGCACCTTTCAATGCATCAAGGAAAATAACAATCAATCCGTACTTCCAGCCGAGTACGCGTAACACATTTGTTCCTCCAGCATTACCGCTGCCGTGTTTACGGATATCAATACCACTAACTGCTTTGCTAATAATAATACTGTTCGGAATCGAGCCGATCAGGTAAGAGAGGATAACTATAATTGCTAATAAAAACATTTAATTACAAAAAATTTATTTTGAAACCTAAACAATTAACAAATAATAAACAACGAATTTTCATATCACGTTAAAATCGTTTGAATTCGAAGAAATTAGATGATACATTAATTAATAGGTTTCAATCTTACACATTTAATTACGCATTAGTAGTAAATTGTTTTTTTTTGAGGTTGGATTTGATATATTTGCGCCTCAAATTATAGGAGTTGATATGGCAAAACAACAATCATTTTCGGATAAGTTAAAAAAGAAGAAAAAAAGTGATTTTATTACTGTAAAGTTCATTAAATCGATGAAAACAGCAGGTGGAAATTATAAATTCAATGAAAAGTTCGTTCAAATCGAGGATTTGAATAAAATTGCTGATGTAAAGTAGAACTGTATATATTAATTAAGTAATAGATTTGACGCGATGGGTATTCTATCGCGTTTTTTATTCTCGGAATAATTAAGATGGAATAAATAAATCCATTGTCCAACGTCCTTCTAGTTCAAGCAGCTTTTTCTTTACATCGAGACCCCCTCCATAGCCAGTAAGACTCCCATCAGCACCAATAACTCGATGACAAGGAATAATAACCGGGATTGGGTTTGCACCATTTGCCGCTGCGACGGCTCGCATCTTATTCTTATCTCCCAAACGGACTGCTAATTCACCGTAACTTATAGTTTCTCCATAAGGAATTTTTGTTAATTCATCCCATACTTTTTTCTGAAAATCTGTACCGATAATTTCTAGAGATAATTCAAACTCTCTTCTTTCTCTGTTAAAGTATTCTTTTAACTGACGGAAAATCTTTTTCATACTTTGTTCTTCCGGTGCGACCTGTGTTGCTCTGGTAAGAGTATCTGATTCCGGTTTTTTGTTTATTAGAATTTCCCGAATTCCTTTTTCAGAAACAATAACATCGAGCGTGATTCCATTAATTATATCTGAAGCATAATATATCTGATTTGTCATTATTGTTTTGGGTAGATAAAAAAAGGGAAGAAACAATAACGGATTTCTTCCCTTGAAAAATAAAAATTTTTATTTAAGCAGCAATTACCTGGATTGAAGGATTAACGTCTCTTCTCAATAATCCCTCGATTGCTATCAGCGTCCCAGAGATTGAACTTGGACAACTTCCGCAAGCACCCTGATATCTTATTTTTACAGTGAAGCCATCAATTCCTAAAACCTGCAAACCACCGCCATCACCTGCAAGCGCTGGTCGTACTTTTTGATCAAGCAGATAATTAATTCTTTTTAGCAGCTCGTTCTCTTCCTCGGCAGTTGGTGCTTTTACTGTTTCTGCAGGTATCAAATTCGCATCAAATGCTTTTAAGAATTCAATGAATGGTCTCTGAATTTGTCCCCAATTAGATTCAGGTGATTTTTCAATAGTTACAAACTTATCCATATAGAAAACTGAAACAACTCCATCTAGCTGAAAAATTCCAGAAGCAAACGGATCATCTTTAGCTGATTCCTTATCATGATATTGCCGCGTTTCGTAATTAAGTAGTTTTTGGTTTAATATAAACTTTAATGCATGCGGGTTTGGCGTTAAGTCAACATCTTCTACCATTAACATAGTAACCTCATTTTTTTATTTTAAACTTAATCTAACCTGAGGTCACCTTCAAGTTAAATCAGAGTCAACCATTGTCTGTGTGACGACACTAAAATGAGTTTTTAGAAAAATTAGCTTAATTTTGATCACTATTTTCAAACGATAATTTTAAATCTATGTCTGATAAAAAAAGTATTCTCATCGTATTTACCGGCGGCACTTTTTCGATGAAGATTGATAAAAAGAAGTCAGGTGGTGCCGTGCCAAAATATTCCGGAGCGGAACTTCTGAAAAAGATTCCGGAAGCCAAGAAGATCGCAGATATTTCTTTTTATGATTTCGGGAAATATCCTGGTCCTCATGTTACTCCTGAAATTATGATGGAATTATCAAAGCAATTGAGGAAACGGCTTACTGATAAAAAATATGATGGGATAATAATAACACATGGAACAGATACTCTTGAAGAAACTGCTTACCTAATTGATCTAACAATCAAAACAGAAATACCAATTGTATTCACAGGCTCGATGAGGAATAGTTCGGAACAAAATTGGGATGGACCGAAAAATTTGATTGATTCATTACTTGTTTGTCTGAGTAAAAATTCAAGAGAAATGGGAACACTCGTTTGCATGAATGGTGAAGTGAATGCTGCAAGTGAAGTAACTAAAATTTTTTCAAATGAGTTTGAAACTTTTCAAAGTCTGGATTTTGGTACACTCGGTTTTGTTGAGAAAGGAAGAGTGATTTACAATCGTTTACCAAGATTTCTCGAAACAATTAATACAAATAAAATTAATACAAACGTTGATCTGCTTACGGTTTATGCAGGAATGGATGAAAAGTTTTTCAGACATTCTGCTGATTCTGATGCGGATGGACTAGTCATTGAAGCTTTAGGAGTTGGAAATGTTCCGCCTGCTGCATTTAAAGGAATTGAATATGTTATAAAAAAAAACATTCCGGTTGTGCTGGTATCAAGATGTCCAGCCGGAGAAACAGATTACATTTACAGTTATCCCGGGGCAGGAAGACACTTACATGATCTCGGTGTGATATTTACTGATTACCTGAACGGTCAGAAAGCGAGAATCAAGCTGATGCTTGCTTTAGCTAAAACCAGTGATAGAAAAATCCTGAAGAAAATTTTTGAGGGCGAGATCAGGGAGATTTAGATATCCAATGATTTAGCCCTTTGAAATCAACATTTCCAGATCAACTTTGTGGACGTGGTCTATTTCTTTTCCAAGAAACAATTCGGCAACTTCTTTAAACTTTGCAGGAATATCACTTACGTAATATTCCTGCACTCCTGTTTTCTTTGAATCAGAAAGTAAATCAAGTTTTTCAAGTTCTGATTTAATTACTTCAGAAGAAGCGATGCCCGAATCAATCAAAGTAACTTTGCTGCCGATAACTTTCCGGATGACTTCAGATAATATTGGATAATGCGTACAACCAAGAACTAACGTATCGATTTTCTCTTCGCGTAGTTCTTTCAAATATTCCTCAGCAACTTCGTACGTTGCTTTGTGATTTATCCAGCCTTCTTCTGCAAGTGGTACAAATAGCGGACAAGGTTTTTCAATAACCTGTGCAGAACTATTTATCTTTTTAATTTCTTTTGAATAAGCAAGGTTGCTGACAGTTGCTCTTGTTCCGATCACTCCGATTTTTTTACTTTGACTTTTCTTTAACGCCAGTCTCGAACCGGGTTCAATCATACCGATAATAGGAATGTCGAACTTTTTTTTCAGATCTGGAATTGCTATTGATGAAGCTGTATTGCAAGCGACCACAAGTGCTTTAATATTTTTTTGCAGCAGGAATTTTGTGTCCTGGATTGAATATTCGATCACCGTTGAATTTGACTTTGAACCATAAGGAACACGCGCAGTATCACCGAAATAAATTATACTTTCGTTTGGCAGAGTTGAGGAAAGCCTTTTAACAACTGTTAGTCCGCCAATACCTGAGTCAAAGACACCGATCGGGCTTCGTTTCACTTCGCCCTGATGATTCGGGTTTTGTTTCACTTCGCCCTGACGGATTGGTTTTTGTTTGTCTGTTTGGTTCAAAATAATCCTTATAATAATTTATCAATTGAAGAAGCAATTTCATTTTTTACAAACTCGTAATCGTTGGGGGAAATTTTTTTTCCATTTCTATCAAGCACATAAAATGCATCCACAATCTCGTCTCCCTGTGTAGAAATTTTTGCGAAGAAAATGTTCAAACCGAGTTCATTCATTTTGCTGGTAACATGATACAGAAACCCTAATCTGTCAGGTGAATGAACATCAATGATGGTGTATCTTTCGTGATTTTCAAAAGCGACTTTTACATTACCTTTTTTCTTGAAAAGCTTACTTTCAATTCTCCACCATTTTGATTTTAAAGAAGCCACTTCTTTTCCAAGCTGCAAAAGTCCGCGTACTGCAAGGTTCATATCTTCTTCTATTTTTTGAAATCGCGTTTTTTCAAGTTTATTATGCGAACTGAAGTCGGTTACGTTGAAAGTATCAATTACAATTCCGTCTTTACGAGTAAATATTTTTGCATCGTGAATGTTAATGTCATTAATCGCCAGCACTCCACAAAGTTTTGAAAGCAGTGAAGGAAAATCTTTTGTGATGACTGTTATTCCGGTGTAACCGTTTGACTCAGAAAATATAACAGAAACTACTGAACCTTTTTCAATTTCCTCAATGTGTCTGGCGATTTCTTCGGCACCAAAATGATGAGTGTATGCTAAATCGTCGATTGAATCTATATGCTGTTGAACGTCTTCTTCGGAGATATTGGGAGAAAATTTGCTAATCTCTTTTGGAACAGCAAAGGTAGTAGAGTACAATAGTTCTTCACCTGAAATTTTTTCTTCAAGCATTGCACGGGTTTTCCGGTAAAGTTCTGCAAGAAGTTCATTCTTCCAGCTTGTCCATACAACGGGATTAACAGCAGACAAATCAGCATAAGTTAAAAGATAAAGTTGTTCAAGCTCTTCAATAGATTTAAATCTTGAGGTAAAGTTATTCAGGGTTTCGGGATCATTTAAATTTCTTCTGAATGCAGTTTGTTCCATTACAAGATGATTCATCACTAATGAAGAAACAATACTTATTTCTTCGTCACCATATCCCATTCGGTACATTATTGAAGCAGCAAGTTCAGCACCTAGAATTTCGTGTCCGCTTATATTTATTGGCTTTGCAATATCGTGAAGAAGTAATCCGAGGAAAAGTTTTTCTTTGTCTTTAAGCTTATTAAAAATTTTTCCTAAGTGTGAATTTTCATTAGCAAGATTTTCTACATTTTGGATTGCAATAAGCGTGTGTTCATCGGCAGTGTAAGTATGATAAACTCCATGCTGGAGAAATCCATTAAGGTCTTTGAACTCGGGCATAAATGCACCAAGTGCACCGAGTTCATTCATTATGTAAAGTGTTTGCCCCACATTATTCGGCAGTCTTAATATTTCTCTGAAGAACACAGAAGATTCACTCTCCTGAATATGATGTCTGTCAGTAGCCTCAAACTTGTCAACAATGTATGAGCGAAGTTCTTCATCAAATCTGGCTGAATGCAAACCGCGATAATAAAATACACGCAGGATATCTGACATACTTAACGGCGTATTATTCCGCATTGAAATCACTTTACCTTTAATAATAAAATCATCATCAAGATTTATTGATAACGAGGCTGGCAATGAGGCTACCACAGCATCATCGTGTAGTTTTTTTGTAATCGATTTGGAAAAACGGTTAAGTATCACTGCGGCATTAAAATATATCCGCATAAAATCTATCAGGGATTCTTCCTCAAATCCAAAAATTTTTGCAATCCTGATTTGTTCGCTGAACTCAAACCGGTCATGCTTTTGCTTTGCTTCAAGGTGCATGAGGTTTCTGACAGAAAGAATCATTTTATAACTGCTAAGCACACGATTGCATTCATCAATTGAAGAAGCTTTTTCATTTTTCAGAATATTCAGGAAGGTTTCAATCTGTGTCGCTTCCTGCTGTTTATTTATCAATTCTTTGTTTGCGAAAATATAAATCCATTCCACCAATTGTAAATCTCTTAATCCGCCGGCTGAATATTTTAGATTTGGTTCCAGCATTTTTGGTGATGAACCATACTTTTTATATCGCTCTTCTGAATCTTCGATCAATCTGTTAATCAAGTCTGCTTTCATTTCCTCATTGATTGAATTGAGCAGAGTTTCATTCCAGAGGTGATAAACTTTTTCTGAGCCCAACAAGTATCGGGTTTCAAAAAATTGTGTGAACGTATGAAGATCTGACAGCATATATTTCCGGATGTCGGATAAATCTCTGACTGTATGAGAAACTTCCAATCCGTTATCCCAGAATTTTGTTACCAGCTCAGAAATGTCCTTCGCATTTTCTTCAACTGATTCTGAAATAAAAATTATATCAATGTCTGAATAAGGAGAAAACTCACGGCGGCTGAAACTTCCTGCTGAAGCAAGGGCGAAGTGATATTTTTTTGTTCCTGTCACAGCACGGATAAATTCCTCAATCATCAGGCTGTATTCTTTGCTGAACCTCAATGCATCTGCTTGTTTTGCATGAGCTGCAAAAAGAAGGTCACGTCGTTCCCTGAATATTTTTTTTATATCCGAATCCAAAATATTAATCCTGTAAAATCCTGAATCATTTATTTGAGACTTCTGAATTATTATGAATGTGTTACTCTTTTTAATTTAAAAACCAGATATTTCACTCCTGCCTTGCCGGCAGGCAGGTCGTTCAATATGACAAATTATAATTTTTCAGAAGTCTCTATTTATTAAACAGATCACTGAAATACTCAGCTTCAATCATTGATGAAATGCCACCTCTTACATTGAACTCGGCAGTTATCAGCATATATCGCGGCTTGCAAACATTTACAAGGTCATCCAAAATTTTGTTCGTGGCACTTTCAAAAAACAAACCGTCGTTCCGGTATGAGTTGAAATAAATTTTTAATGATTTTAATTCGATACAGAGTTTATCAGGAACGTATTCAACAGTGATCGTTGCAAAATCAGGCTGACCTGTTTTTGGACAAAGCGAAGTGAATTCCGGTGCAGTGTGAATTATTGTATAATCACGATCCGGGAATTCGTTTTTAAATGTTTCAATAATTTTTCTTTTCTGATTGATATATTTTATTGTTTTCATAAATCTCTCAAAAGTTATTAATCATTTGTAAATAGGTTTAGTTTTATACTTTATTGGATCTTCAACTCCGGCCATCTGAAATCCTCTGAGACGAAGAGCGCAGCTATCACAAACTCCGCAAGCAATATCTTCGTTTTGATAACAACTCCATGTTAAATGCAGTGGTGCATTTAATTTAATTCCTTTTTTTATTATTTCAGCTTTTGAAAGATGAATAACAGGTGTTTCAATTTTAATTTTTGTTTCGGGTTTTGTCCCAAGATCAATCATCTTTTCAAATGCAGAAAAGAATTCAGGTCTGCAATCAGGATAGCCGGAAGAATCTTCATATACAGCACCGATAAAAACAGCTTTTGCATTCAGCACTTCTGCCCAGCTAACACAAGCCGAAAGAATATTTGCATTCCTGAATGGAACGTATGAAGTTGGTACTTCCTTGTTGCTGAGATTCGCATTTGATACCGAAATATCTTTATCCGTTAATGATGAACCACCGATTTTTGAAAGATGAGGATAATCAATGACCAATCTTTCATTGATTTTATAAAAATCGGCAATGTCGTTGAAAGCTTTCAGTTCCCGATTTTCGGTTCGCTGACCATAATTAATATGCGCAAATGCAAGTTGATATTTTTCATCTGCAATTGCAGCAGTCACACAACTATCCATTCCTCCGCTGACGGCGACAACAGCAAGTTCTTTTACATCAATATTCATAATTTCAATAAATTGATGTTTAAAATACTAAATTGGAAAGTGAGTTTACAGGTCTGTTTTAATGGAATTAATTATCTTTTTGAAAAAAATACAGAGATAATTAAGAAACTGATTTTGAAGGTAATGAGAAAAATTAATGATGAACCATGAACAATAGAAGGGACAATCATTCAATACATAATACAATCATACATCTCATACAATCAGACGCTTGTAGTTGTATGTTTGTATGGATGTATGATAAATTTCGCATCATATATAAATAATTTTTCAAAAGGAATATGTAATGCGTAAAAAAGTTATAGCCGGTAATTGGAAAATGAATATGGACATTCATCAATCACAAAAATTGGTGTCTGAAATAATTAATGGATTGGGAAAAGATAACCGGGCAGAAGTTATAATTTGTCCGCCTTTTACATCGTTGAATGAAGTTAGTTCATTATTGAAAGGAACACAGATAAAACTTGGTGCACAAAATATGTTTTACGAAGAAAGCGGAGCTTTTACCGGAGAAATATCTGCTGATATGCTGAAGTCTGTTGATTGTGAATTTGTAATTATCGGTCACTCAGAACGAAGAGTAATTTTTAATGAATCAGATGAACTGATAAACAAAAAAATAAAAACAGCGCTGACAAAAGGATTGAAACCAATTTTCTGCATTGGAGAGCTTCTCGGGCAAAGAGAAAAAAACGAAACAATGAAAGTTGTTACACAACAGATTGAAAAAGGATTGGAAGGAATTTCTTCTGAACAAATGAAAAATATTATTATTGCTTACGAACCTGTCTGGGCAATTGGGACAGGTAAAACTGCAACACCACAACAGGCACAGGAAGTTCATTCGTTCATTCGCGACTTAATCGCAAAAAAATTCTCGACGTCGGTTGCAGAAAATTTAATCATCCAGTACGGCGGAAGTGTAAAATCAGAAAATTCTGGAGAACTTCTCTCACAAAAAGATATTGACGGTGCACTCGTTGGTGGAGCTTGTCTGAAAGCAGATTCGTTTCTCGGGATTATTGTTTCTGCGTAATAAACTCTATCGGAAAGATCGGACTGATAAAGAAAAGATATATGCTTATACGTAATACTCAATTAATTCCTTTAGTTTAAAACAATACCATCAAACAATTTTCTTTCCTTTTGATTTATGAGTACTTAGATTCTCATCTTTCTTGCTTGACGATTTTTCCTCACTGTTAATTTTATTGATTGTGAATAATTTACAGGTATTCAATTCTTTGTAGATTGGTTAAAAGATAATAGTAAGTTCATCGCGTATTTTGACTACTTAGAAATTTAGGATAATTATGACAGCTAACAGTTTACAAATCAAGTGAAGTTTATACTAATCAACTGGTCACTTAAAAGTTTACTTGTTCGAATAAGATCATACCATAAAAGTGTGCTGGACAAGAACAAACGAAAATAAAACTGCCAACCCATACAATGGCAGTTATATTTTAAAATGTAGCACAGATTACTGGCAAAGCCATTCCTTCGGAATAAACTGTGTTACAAATGATTGGTTTGTATCTTTAAGGTTCAATTGACCGCTATATTGCTTGAAGCAAAAACTCAAAAAAACTGAAATAAACCGCAAATTCCTTCTGTAATTGGCATATTTTTCAACCGGGAGGCAATAGTAAAAAATTAATTTGCTTTTCATTTTTTTTTTTTTATTATATTATTAACGGACAATATTTTCAATATAATTAAAAGGAGGAAAAAAATGATGAAGATATCAAAACAGAACAATTCGTATTATTATGCCTTAATTATTTTAGTGTATTAAATTAATATTTTCCGAATTATTAAATATGAAAAAATTATTTCTTGTTTGCTTAGGTTTGTCTTTACTAACTCTGAGCACCTGCAGCGATAATCCGGTAACTGATGATACACAACCCGGGAGAAGAGATTATGCATGGACAGCAGACACACTTTGGACGGAAGAATGGTTCGGTATATCAGATATTTGGGGTAGTTCACCAAATTCTATATGGATGGTAGCACTTGGTACTTCCGCACAAGATTGCCTATGGTATTATAATGGAGTGCAGTGGGCAAGGGACAGTCAGATATTATCCCCAGGTCTAACAACTGTATTTGGAGTTACCCCTGAAGAGATTTGGCTCGCCGATACATACGGATCAATTTGGAGAAACACAGGGAACGATTGGCAGTTATTCAAACAGGTTACTATCAGCGGATATAGCTGGATTATTATTAATTCAATTTATGGCAAATCATCAAATAATTTGTATGCTGTTGGAACTGCTGATAACTATGATGGTTCCGGATATAAAGGAATTATTCTTAGATACGACGGGATTGACTGGAGATTATTAAATATCCGAGAGATAAGGGCGGGATTCAATGAAATAAAAAAAATGAAAAATGGTAAATTTATAATTCGGGCTGAAAATAGTGATAATGGTTTTCTTGAAAAACTTTTTGTTTTTGATGGCAGCAGCAACCTAAAAGAAATTTATTCGGATTATAATTATCCGGCAATATATGAAATGAATGGAGATGTGTACATTGTTATAAGTAGTAAAATATATAAATGTATAAATGACAAATTGGAATTATGGAAAGATTTTTCAAACACTTCTTACGTCAGGACAGTTTTAGGAAGAAATGAGAAAGATTTTTTTGGGTGCGGATATGAAGGAATAATGCACTACAATGGAACTGATTTCAAAATTCTTTTTCCGACCCCATTAGAACAAAAGGGTGTTTTAATATTCGAAAAAAATGTTTTTTTCTGGGCTTACACTGGTGGAGCAAGAGGATATAATTATGTTATGATAAGGGGAACATTAGATGAGTAATGAGGAGGTAATGAGTATAAAAACTATTAAATAATAAGGAACGGTGAGGCAACACCGTTCCCAAAGTGCAAATAAATCATAGGCTGCTCACCTAAATGAAGGTCTGGTGTGTCCTTCTTTATTTGCGACGATAACATAAGTATTTGCCTGTTAAAATAAAATGAAGGATTCAGCTATGAAAAAGAATATTATTCTATTCGTTATCATTTTCCTGTCATTATTTACAGTAATAGTAAACGCTCAAAGTATTTGGTTTCTCAATCCTACAAATGGAGAGATTCTGACAGGCACAGGCTCACAAACCACTGTCTATATGCAACTTAACTTCAATTATAATCTGTCTGGTGACCCTAACTTATACGATCATTACATAAAACTATTTCGATCACCCTACAGTACCCAGCAATCAGGACAAGGTGGTGGTATTACCTTCGATTATGACTTACCAATCGGGACTTATACCTGGAGATTAGAATTATGGGAATGTTATGTTGGACAAGGCTGCACTAAAGAGGCAGAACAGACAGTTACATTTTATGTAAAGCATAAAATTAGCGTTTCAAATAATTTTGGGGGCGGGAATGTTAAGATTGATGGAGCGACAGTAGGAAGCGGTTCTCAAGCATACAAATTTACTGGGAACAATTTGTTAGTTGGCGCCATAGATCAAAATTATGCAGGTTATGACCGCCTCTGGAATCAAAGTGGTTACTATAATAGTAACTGGACAAAGAGACTTTGGGGTGAAAGTTATCAACCTATTAATGGCGGTACACCAAGAGATTTCAATTACTCAGTTGTCTCGAGCGATAATGGTGCAGATATACAGGGACAGTTAAGGAAGAGATTAACCAACATAACATTCCAAAATAACTTTGTCGCAGTTGGAAATGGTGGAGTTATAAAAGTTAATAGTGTTCAGTACAATTCTCCTAAAAGTGGTGTTCAGGTTGTAGAACAGAACCCTGTTACAGGTACAGCAGTTACTCAAACTATAAATGGGATACAATATTCTATCGATCATTGGAGCGATGCCAGCACTTCTTCTTCTAGAACATTTTATCCACCGAGTGATAATTTGATTTATACTGCTTACTACAAAGGAAAGCCACTTAGCTACACCGTTATGAATACACATTTTAATGATGTACCCGGACAAAATGTAATTATCTATTGGAACGATCATCCTAACACCAATGTCACTCAATACCAGATATGGAGAAAAGTAAAACACAATGGAGTAACTGGCCCACCAACACTAATAGCAACAATAAATAGAGGAACAACTACATATACTGATTATGACTATGAAATAACAAATGGATATACAGATGACCTCTTAAGGTACGATGTAAGACCATACTACTCTACCGAAAGTGTTTATGCAGATCCTTACTGGCTTTCAATATTTGGCGAGTTGGTTCCAAAAACTTCAGACTCAACTTCTACTTCAGAAAATATTCCGGAAGAATTCAGTTTGTCTTGCTATCCCAATCCTTTCAATCCTTCAACAAATATTCGGGTAACAATGCCGTCGGATGGATTACTACAAGCAGCTATATATAATGTGCTTGGAGAGGAAATATTAACATTGAAAAATGAATTTGTAACTAAGGGAAACTATAATATTATCTGGGATGGAAAAGACGAGGGGTCAAATCAGGTTAATTCTGGGATATATATAGTAATGGTGAAAACAGAGGATAAAATGATTTCACAGAAAATTGTTTTGTTGAAGTAAATTATTTTAGCTGATAAAAATCAAATGCCATCGCAAAAAGGATGGCATTTTTATTTTATACTGCAGAACAGATTACTGGCAAGGCCATTCCTTCGGAATAATCTGTTCTACAAAGACTGAGTCTTTTTATTTTTTTATTCCCGCAGCTTCCTCAAGCATTTCGGTTGTAACAGATTTTGGTCTTTCCAGAGGATAACCGAGTCCGCGATCCCAGATAATATTTGCAACAACACCAAGCGATCTCCCTACAGCAAAAAGAACGGTGTAGAAATCATATTCTTTTAATCCATAATACCACTGGATTACACCGGATTGTGCATCAACATTTGGCCATGGATTTTTTGCTTTGCCCTGTTCAAGTAATATTGGTGGCACAACTTTGAAAAGCAGATCAACATACTTAAACAAAAGATCATTGGGTAAATGTTTTAAACAAAACTCTCTTTGAGCCATGTAACGTGGATCGGTTTTTCTTAAAACTGCATGTCCAAATCCGGGAATAACCTGTCCGCTTTTAAGTGTTTCCAGAACAAAATTTTTCATTTCTTCTTCAGTAGGAACTTTTTCGCCCAGCTTTATATGAAGCTCATGCAGCCACCTCAAAACTTCCTGGTTTGCAAGTCCGTGTAATGGACCGGCGAGACCATTAGTCATTGCAGATATTGAATAATAAATATCTGAAAGAGCGCTCGCCACGAGATGACCTGTATGAGCACTAACGTTTCCGCTTTCATGATCGCTGTGTAAAATGAAATACATTCTGGCAACATCATCATAAGGTTTTGGTATTCCCATCATGTGAGCAAAGTTTGCTCCAAAATCCAGCTTTGGATCGGATTCAATTATCTTCCCGCCTTTGTATTTTATCCTGTAAATGAATGCAGCGATTTCAGGAAGTTTTGCCAGAAGATTCAAACCATCTTCATAAGTAGGATTCCAATAATCATTTTTCTTTAGTATTCCAGAATTGTAATCTCTGACAAAAACAGATTCACGCTGCATAGACAGAATTGCAGTTGAAAACATTACCATAGGATGAGAATCGTGCGGCATTGCTTTCAGAATATCGAAAACATAAGTCGGTACAATTTTACGACGACTAAATTCCATCGTCACTTCCTTAATATCATCCTGTGTTGGAATCTCGCTGGTTAGTAAGAAGAAATAAAATCCTTCCACAAAAGGCATTTCTCCGCCGGGAACTTTGGGAAGTTTCTCCATCACTTCCGGAATTGTCAATCCTCTGAATCGGATCCCTTCAAAAGGATCGAGATAAGAGATATCTGTGACAAGACTTTTAATATCGCGCGCTCCTCCTATAACCTGACCAATATCTACTTCATCTACTTTCACGTTTCCGAATTCTTTGATTAAACGTGCAGTACGCGGTCTCCACTCCTCAATTTTTTTTCTTAGTTTTTCTTTTAGTTCAGACATTTTTCCTCCACTGATTTTAGTTATAATTCAATTAATAATGGGTAAGCATTTTTGATTGTTCGTATTCCCACTGATATAAAAAATTTATCAGCAGGTGTAGAGCTGATGGCAAGATGCAATGTGTTTGAAAGATACTCCAATTGCCCCTCTTGATTAAAACGAATAATTTACTTTTTTAATATATCAATAGTTTGTGCCATTAATCAAATATTATCTTATAGAAATTTTCAGCAGCGAACACTTTTTTTGTTGGAAATTTTTTCAGGATAGAATTGCCCATCCAGCTAATTGCTTCATTATCTCCATGAATTAAAACTATTTTGTCAGGATTCAGGGTTGAAACCAATTCCAATAATTCTTCCCGTTTTGAATGAGCTGAAAGACGGAAGTTTTTAATTTCACACTTCACTTCCGTTTTTGAATCGCGATCGGTAAGTTGAATTTTATCTCCACGTTTTGCGTTTGCTATTTTGCTGCCGGGAGTTGACGGATCCATGTATCCAACTGTAAATATTGCCGAATCTTTTTTATGCAGCCAGATTTTTGCGAGCGTAAATGAATTGGTTGACTCTATTATCATTCCGCTTGAAGCCAGAACAATACACGGAAATTTGAATAGCTGTTCAACATCATCCAACTCAAATAAATTTTTTTGAGGAATATCAGACAGAACCAAATCAATTTCTTTTCTATTGACTAAATACCTGTTGTAATCATAAATCCTGTTAATCTTGTTTCCGATTCCGCCGGTGAAAATATCCACACTTGTAATTTTATTTTTTTTCATTTGAAGCCAGATAATCGCAAGTATCTCCTGTAATTTTCCCAAAGCAAAAACGGGGATGAGAACGGAACCTCCGTTATTAATTACTTTATTAATTGAAGATGCGAATCTTTCAACTTCTATATTCCAGTTATTGATAACAGATGAATCAGTTGCGCCATAAGTCGTTTCGGTTAAAAGTATATCAATTTTTTCATCGGGTAGTTTTGCACCAGCAAGTAGAGATTGGGCGGAAAGATTTATATCGCCGGTAAAAAATAATTTTTTATTATCGAATCGCAGTAAGATTCCTGCTGAACCAATAATATGTCCGGCATCAAAAAATTCACCTTCAACAACCTGAGCGCTTGTCAACGAATTAAGAATAAATTTTTCATTGTAAGATTTATAGTTTATGGATTTGATCAGAAGATCAACTTCATCACGTGTATAAATTTCAAAATCCTTTTCATTCACCTGTCTTTTTAATATTGAAATTGCATTGTGCAATGTTAACTCAGCAACAGCACGTGTTTGAGGAGTTGTGATAATTTTCAGATGAGGGAATTTTTTAATGAGAAAAGGAAGTGCATTTAAATGATCCTGGTGTGCGTGTGAAATTAAAACATAGTCGGTTGGTCTGTTATCGAGTAAATCAAATTTTGGGAGAGAATCCAATCCGGTTTTTTGAGGATGCATTCCACACTCGAGGATAATTCCAAGTCCGTTGATGTTCAGATAGTAACAGTTTGCACCGATTTCACCGGCACCACCGAGTGATACAAATTCGATCATTAAGTCAGTATAAAATTATGATGAGCAAATCTAAAGAAAAGTGTAAAAAGAATATTGTCGTAGAGGCTGTCTCAAAAGTCCTATAATGTCAAGCCGAGCGTATCGAAGACTGACAATTTGGATTAAAATCACCCTTCGACAAACTCAGGTGCGTACATACATTGGATTGTAAGCAAAGATGACATCTTTCAGTAGGCTTTCCAAATCGGTAAAAGATGTCATCTTTTACACACTTTCTCTCATTAATCTTCAATCATATA
>WBZR01002127.1_pt1 | contig 21633 bp, 18 predicted proteins | sample 5204231 | NCBI WGS metagenome assembly WBZR01 (sample SAMN12412403, study PRJNA552823) | activated sludge metagenome | isolation source: activated sludge from anammox sidestream of wastewater treatment plant... | place: USA: Virginia | collected 2017-08 | reverse complement strand
GCGGCGCTTCCATCGCGCGGCGCGCGATCACGATACCGTGCTCCTGATCCTCGTTGTCGCTCTTGAGCTTGGCGATGCCCGCGAGCGCGCGCACCAGCGCCACGCCGCCGCCCGGCACCACGCCTTCCTCGACCGCCGCACGCGTCGCGTGCAGGGCGTCTTCGACGCGCGCCTTCTTTTCCTTCATTTCAACTTCGGTGGCCGCGCCGACCTTGATCACGGCGACGCCGCCGGCCAGCTTGGCCACGCGCTCCTGCAGCTTGTCGCGGTCGTAATCGGAGCTGGTCTCCTCGATCTGCGCCTTGATCTGCTTGATGCGCGACTGGATGTTGGCCGCCTCGCCCGCGCCGTCGATGATCGTGGTGTTCTCCTTGGAGATCACCACCTTCTTGGCCTTGCCCAGATCCTTGAGCGTGGCCTTCTCCAGCTGCAGGCCCACTTCCTCGGAGATGACCTGGCCGCCGGTGAGGATGGCCATGTCCTCCAGCATCGCCTTGCGACGATCACCGAAGCCCGGCGCCTTGACCGCCGCGACCTTGACGATGCCGCGGATCGTGTTGACGACCAGGGTCGCCAGCGCCTCGCCCTCGACTTCCTCGGCGACGATGAGCAACGGCTTGCCGGCCTTGGCCACGCCTTCGAGCACGGGCAGCAGCTCGCGCACGTTGGAGATCTTCTTGTCGTGCAGCAGCACGTAGGGCTCTTCCAGTTCGACCTGCTGGCTCTGCTGGTTGTTGATGAAGTACGGCGACAGGTAGCCGCGGTCGAACTGCATGCCCTCGACCACGTCGAGCTGGTTCTCCAGGCCCGAGCCGTCTTCGACCGTGATCACACCTTCCTTGCCGACCTTGTCCATCGCCTGCGCGATGAGCTGGCCGATGGCTTCGTCGCCATTGGCCGAGATCGTGCCGACCTGTGCGATCGACTTGGAATCGGCCGACGGCTTGGACAGCTTCTTGAGTTCCTCGACCGCGGCGACCACGGCCTTGTCGATGCCGCGCTTGAGGTCCATCGGGTTCATGCCCGCGGCGACCGCCTTGAGGCCTTCGCGGATCAGCGCCTGCGCGAGCACGGTGGCGGTGGTGGTGCCGTCACCGGCGACGTCGGAGGTCTTGGACGCGACTTCCTTGACCATCTGCGCGCCCATGTTCTCGAACTTGTCGGCCAGCTCGATTTCCTTGGCGACGGAGACGCCGTCCTTGGTGATGGTCGGCGCGCCGAAGCTCTTGTCGAGCACGACGTTGCGGCCCTTGGGGCCGAGCGTGGCCTTGACGGCATTGGCAAGGGTGTTGACGCCGCGCAGGATGCGCGAACGGGCGTCTTCGGAAAAACGGATTTCTTTGGCTGCCATGGTGGCGGTGTCCTTGGATGAATTGGAAAGAAGAGGTTGCGGGAGAAGTGCGGCGCAGGCGCCGGCTTACTTCTCGACCACGGCGATGAGGTCTTCCTCGCGCATGACCAGCAGTTCCTGGCCGTCGACCTTGACCTCGGTGCCGCTGTACTTGCCGAACAGCACGATGTCGCCGACCTTGACCGCCATCGGACGCACCTTGCCGTCTTCCTGGATCTTGCCGGTGCCGGCGGCGACGACCTCGCCCTTGATCGGCTTTTCAGCAGCGGCGTCGGGGATGACGATGCCACCGGCCGACTTGGTCTCGGCTTCCAGGCGCTTGATGATGACGCGGTCGTGCAACGGGCGAAGCTTCATGGATGTCTCCATCAACTTGTTGATTGGGAAGGGGATTGCTGACGTTGTTAGCACTTGGTGTCGCTGAGTGCCAATTCTAGCGGAACGCGCGCCCGCATGGAAAGGGCGCGCCGCGACGCAGCCACAGATGGAGCCGCCGCGACGCGCTTCAAGCCCCGGTCGCGTGGGCGCGCCGGCGTCTGCCCTCGTGCACCGCAGCGCGCCAGTGGGCCTGCGCGTGGGCTATGCTCGCGGGCTTCATCGGGCCGCGGGGTGCGGCCTCGTCACTTGGGGGTTCCATGCATCTGCGACACGCCACGGCGCGCGCCACGCTCGCCGCCATCCTCGTTTGCGCCGCGCCGGCGGCACTGGCCCAGTACGTTTCGCTCGTGGGCGGCACGCCCACGATGGAGAGCTTCGACACGCTCGCCAGCAGCGACACCGGCACCGCCCTGCCCAACGGCTGGTACTTCTTCGAAACCGGCAGCAACGCCAACACCACCTATGCCGCCGACGATGGCACGCTCAACAACGGCAACACCTACAGCTACGGCGCCAGCGGCAGCAGCGAGCGCGCACTGGGCGCGGTGCGCTCGGGCAGTCTCGAATCGATGTTCGGCGCGCAACTGCGCAACGACAGCGGCAGTGCGCTGAGCGAGATCGCGGTGAGCTACGTCGGCGAGCAGTGGCGCCTGGGCGCGAGCGGTCGGCCCGACCGCCTCGACTTCCAGTACAGCGTGGATGCGACCTCGCTCAACGATGCCGGCGCGACCTGGACCGACGTCGATGCGCTCGACTTCGCCGCCCCCGTGAACAGCGGCAGCGTCGGTGCGCTCGACGGCAACGCCGCCGCCAACCGCAGCGCGATCAGCGGCTCGATCACCGGCCTCAACCTCGCGCCCTCGGCCACGCTGTGGGTGCGCTGGCGCGACTTCAACGCCACCGGCGCCGACGATGGCCAGGCCATCGACGAGGTGTCCTTCGCGGTGGCCGGCGGCCCGCCGGTCGACAACCCGCCCACGCTGGTCTCGACCACGCCCGCCAACGGCGCGCAGCAGGTCGCGATCGATGCGACACTGGCCGCGCTGTTCAACGAAGCCGTCACGCTCGGCAGCAACTGGTACAGCCTCACCTGCGCCAGCTCCGGCGCGCACACGCTCGCCGCGAGCGCCGGCCCCACCAGCTACAGCTTCAGCGTGGCACCGGCCTTCGTCCAGGCCGAGACCTGCACCTGGGTGCTGCACGCGGCCGCGATCACCGACCTCGATGGCACGCCCGACGCACTGGCCGGCGGCGATGTCACGATCACGTTCGACACCTTCGACCCGGCCAACATCCCGCCGCCGACCGTGGTGTCGACGATTCCGACCAACGGCGCCGTCAACGTGCCGCGCGGCTCGGACATCCGCATCACCTTCAGCGAAGCCGTCACCACCACGGCCGGCGCGTTCGCGCTCGCCTGCGGCGGCAGCCCGCGCACCATCGACGAGAGCGGCAGCGGCGCCAACCGCACGCTCACGCCCGACCAGCTGCTGCCGGCCGGCGCCAGCTGCACGTTCACGCTCGATGGCACGCACGTGCACAACACCAGCGGCATCGCCATGGTCGGCGTGTTCACGCTCGACTTCACGGTCGCCGACAACTCCTCGGTCGATGCCTACTACCAGCACGTCAACACCGCCTCGCCCGAACAGCTGCGCTGCTCGCTGCACGAGACGATCAAGGGCCACACCGTGTATCCGTACAGCGGCGGCAGCCAGAACGTGTGGACCATCCTCGAACTCGCGCAGCAGGATCCGGGCAACCCGAACAAGATCATCGACGTGTACCGCAACCGCTCCTACAACACGGTCAGCGACCGTGCCGGCACCGGCAGCGGCATCACCTACAACCGCGAGCACACCTGGCCCAACTCGCTCGGCTTCGCCAACAACAGTCTCGCCGCCTACACCGACACCCACATGCTGTGGCTGTCCGACACCGCCCAGAACTCCACGCGCGGCAACAAGCCTTACGGCAACTGCCCCAGCAGCGCCGGCTGCACCGAGGTTCCCACCGAGGTCAACCAAGGCGTCGGCGGCCCCGGCCAGTCCAACTGGGTCAAGATGCCCGACGGCAACAGCGGCACCTTCGAGGTGTGGAACCACCGCAAGGGCGAGATGGCGCGCGCGATGTTCTACATGGCGATCCGCTACGAGGGCATCAGCGCCGAGGATGCGCACGACGGCAACATCCCCGACCTCGAACTCACCGACAACCGCAGCCTCATCGTCATCACCGGCAACGGCGCGGCCACCGCCTACATGGGCCTGCTGACCGACCTGCTGGCCTGGCACATGGCCGATCCGCCCGATGCCGCGGAAGTCGCGCGCAACGACCTGATCCAGACCTTCCAGGGCAACCGCAACCCCTTCGTCGATCATCCCGAGTGGGTGTCGCGCGCGCTGTTCGAATCGAGCCAGCCCGCCACCTGCGAACTGGTGCAGCCCGGCGACGTGATCTTCGACGACGGCTTCGAGCAGGACTGACACGCCCTGCGAGCCACACCCGTTGCCGGCAGCGGAGCCGGCAACGACTCCGTGCGCCGTGCCGCCAGTGCACGACGCACGGGCGAGGCAGGCGTGGATGTGCGAACATTGCCGGTCGATCCGGTCGACCGTGGCCCCGCATGTCTGCCCTGCTCGTGCATTGCACCTGTCCCGACGCGGCGAGCGCGCGGCACATCGCCGAGGTGCTCGTGGTCGAGAAGCTGGCCGCCTGCGTGCAGGTGTTGCCGCAGATGCTGTCGATCTACCGCTGGCGCGGCGAGCTGCAGCGCGACCACGAGCACCTGCTGCTGATCAAGACCCGGCGCGCGTGCTGGCCGGCCCTGCGCGAGCGCGTGGCGCAACTGCATCCCTACGACACGCCCGAGTTGCTGGCGTTCGCGGCGGCGGATGGCAGCGCGGCGTACCTGGCGTGGCTGGCCGAGCAGACCCATGCGCCGTGAACGTCGTGCAAGTTGTGTGGTCAAACCGCGGTCCCGTCGGGGCCGGGTGTCATTGCTGGAGTATCGCTGCATGTTGAAGTGGGTGCTGGGTGGCGCGCTTGCGCTGGTGGTGGCGGCGGGCGCGCAGGCGCAGGCGCAGGACGGGCTGCTGCCGGTGGAGCAGGCGTTCCAGGTCAAGGCCAGCGTCGCCACGCCCGGCCGCATCGCGCTGCATGTGGAGATCGCCCGGGACTACTACCTGTATCGCGGCCGCATCAAGGCCAGGACCGCGCAGGCGGGGCTGGAGCTGGGCACGCTCGAGCTGCCGCCGGGCATCCCCGAGCACGACGAGTTCCAGGGCGATGTCGAGATCTATCGCGGCAGCGTCGATGCGAGCCTGCCCTACACGCTCGCGCAGGCGGCCGACGCCGCCACCGTCACGCTCACGGTGCAGGGTTGCCACGAGGTCGATCCCAAGATCTGCTATCCGCCGCATCCGACCGCGCTGGTACTCGACCTGCCCGCGAGCGGCGCCGGGGCGGTCGCCGCCGCGCCGACGCTGTCGATGCCGGCCGGCTCGCCGCTGCTCAAGCTCGGCGGCGCTACCGGCGGCATGCAGGCCGATGCGCCGCTGCCGGCCGAGCAGGCGTTCGTGTTCGAGGCGATCGCGGTCTCGCCCACGCGCGTGCTCGCGCGCTGGAGCATGCCGCCGGGCTACTACCTGTATCGCGACAAGAGCGACGTGGCCATCGCCCAGGGTGACGGCGTGGTGCTGGGCGCGCCGCAGTGGCCGCCGGGCACCGACCATACCGACGAGCACTTCGGTACGGTGCCGGTGTACTTCAACGAAGTGGAACTGCCGATCGACCTCGCGCGCGAGCACGGCGCGGCGCAGTCGATCACGCTGCATGCCGAATACCAGGGTTGCCAGGACAACGGCCTGTGCTATCCGGTGCTGCAGCAGGACCTCGTGGTCAACCTGCCCGCGGCGAGCGCGGCCGAACTGGCCGCGGCCAAGGCCACCCTGGCCAGCGCGCCGCCCCCGCCACCCGCGCAGGCGGCGCCACCCGCCACGGGCGCGCCGGCCGCGCCCGGCCACCTCGCGCTGGTGCTGCTGCTCGCGTTGCTCGGCGGCGTGATCCTCAACCTCATGCCCTGCGTGCTGCCGGTGCTGTCGCTCAAGGTGCTCGGCCTCGCCCAGAGCGGCGAGAGCGTGCACAAGGCGCGCCGCCACGCGCTGGTCTACAGCGCGGGCGTGCTGGTGTCCTTCGCCGCGGTCGGCCTCGCGGTGATCGGCCTGCGCGCGGCCGGCCATGCGCTGGGCTGGGGCTTCCAGCTGCAGCAGCCGCTGTTCGTGGCCGCGCTCGTGTACGTGATGTTCGCGATCGGCCTGAGCCTGTCGGGCGTGTTCAACCTCGGCGCGGGACTGGCCGGCATGGGCAGCGGTCTGGCCAACCGCAGCGGCGCGGCGGGTGACTTCTTCACCGGCGTGCTCGCGGTGGTGGTGGCCAGCCCGTGCACGGTGCCGTTCATGAGCTCGGCGCTGGCCTATGCCTTCACGGCCTCGGCCTGGACCGCGCTCCTGGTGTTCCTCGCGCTCGGCCTCGGGCTGGCGCTGCCGTTCCTGGTGATCGGCTACGTGCCCGCGCTGGCGCGGCGGCTGCCGCGGCCGGGCGCGTGGATGGAGACCTTCAAGCAGTTCCTCGCCTTCCCGATGTACCTGACCGCGGCGTGGCTGGTGTGGGTGCTGGGCAACCAGCGCGGCGTGGATGCGATCGGGCTCGTGCTTGCGGGTGCGACCGCGCTCGCGCTGGGACTGTGGCTGTGGGAGCGCACGCGCCACCGCGGCCTGGTGCTGCGCATGGCCGCGCTCGCGGTGCTGCTCGTCGCGCTGCTGCCGCTCGCGCGCATCGAGCGCCTTGCGCCGGCGGCCGCCGCGGCCACCCACCGCGCCGACGCGGTGCCCTACTCGGCGCAGCGCCTGGCCGAGCTGCGCGCGCAGGGCCGCGGCGTGTTCGTCGACATGGGCGCGGACTGGTGCGTGACCTGCAAGGTCAACGAGCGCGCGGTGCTGCACACCGCAGCCTTCCGCGAGGTGCTCGACCGCAGCAACAGCGTGCTCATGACCGGCGACTGGACCAATGCCGACCCGGCCATCAGTGCGTTCCTCAAGGACTATCGCGCGGTCGGTGTGCCGCTGTACGTGGTGTTCCGCGCGGGCGAGGACGGCCCGGGCGAGGTGCTGCCGACCCTGCTCACCCACCGCATCGTCGCCGATGCGCTGGCGCCGCGCTGAGCACGCCCCGATGCGGCGCTCACCGGCGTGGATCGTGGTACTTGCCCTGCTGGCCGCCACCGCCGGCCTGCTCGCGGGCCGCTGGTTCAAGCCCGGTAGCGGCGGCGGCGAGGGCTACAGCCAGGTCGGCGCCGCGCGCGCGGCGTTCGTGCGACCCGACCCCGAGGGCAAACCACGCGACATCGGCGAATGGAACGGCAAGCTCATCGTGCTCAATTTCTGGGCCAGCTGGTGCGCACCCTGCCGCGCCGAGATGCCGGTGCTCGACCGCATCGCGCAGCGCCATGCGGGGCGCGGCCTCGCGGTCATCGGCATCGCGGTCGACGAGGTCGCGGCCACGCGCGAGTTCCTGCGCGAGCACCCGGTCGGCTACCCGATCCTCGTCGATGATCCGCAAACGGACGGCAACCTGTCGACAATTTACGGCAACGAGCGCAAAGTCCTGCCGTACACCGTGCTGATCGGGCGCGACGGGCGCATCCTCGCCCAACATTTCGGCCTGTTCGACGAATCCGCGCTGAGCGCGTGGTTGCAGCCACATTTGTAGCCAATCTCGCCAAAACAGGCTTGAACATCGCCGAACTGGACAGATCGTGGACACTGGGCCAGACTAACCGCTTCGCCTTGGCTTCGGCTGCCCCGTGGCACACATCCTCGTCCTGCACGGCCCCAACCTCAACCTCCTCGGCACGCGCGAGCCGCAGGTCTACGGCCAGACCACACTGGCCGAGATCAATGCCGGCCTGGTCGCGCGCGCGAACGCGGCCGGGCGCCAGCTCGAGAGCTTCCAGTCCAACGCCGAGCACGAGTTGGTCGAGCGCGTGCAGCGCACGCGCGGCGATGGCACCGCGTTCGTGATCATCAACCCGGGCGCGTTCACCCACACCAGCATCTCGCTGCGCGATGCGTTTGCCGCGGTCGGCACGCCGTTCATCGAGGTGCACCTGTCCAACGTGCATGCGCGCGAGCCGTTCCGCCAGCACAGCTACCTGAGCGACCTGGCGGCCGGCGTCATCGTCGGCCTCGGCCCGCTCGGCTACACGCTGGCGCTCGACGCAGCGCTCGCGCGGCTCGCCTCCGCCACCTGAATCCGCGCGCCGGCAACGGCGCCGTACCCACGAGAGACCGTCATGGATCTGCGCAAGATCAAGAAACTCATCGACCTGCTCGAGGAATCCAACCTCGCCGAGCTCGAAATCAAGGAAGGCGAGGAAATCGTGCGCCTGTCGCGCCTGCCCAAGGGCATGATCGCGACCGCACCCGCGCCGCTGCAGCCGCCGCGGGTGGAGGGACCGGTGGCGGCCGCGGCAGCGGCCACGTCCCCGGTCGCCGCGCCGGCCGGCGGCAAGGCACTGCCCGAGGGCCAGGTGGTCAAGTCGCCGATGGTGGGCACCTTCTACGCATCGGCCAATCCCGACGCGCCCCCGTTCGTCAAGGTGGGCCAGAGCGTCAAGGCCGGCGACACGCTGGGCATCATCGAGGCGATGAAGATGTTCAACCAGATCGAGGCCGAGGTCGCCGGCGAAGTGGTGGCGGTGCTGGTCGAGAACGGCCAGCCGGTGGAGTTCGACGAACCGCTGTTCGTGATCCGCCAGGGCTGAGCCGCGCGCGCCCATCCTTCCCCCGCCCCCATCAACGACTGCTGCCCTCATGCTGGAAAAAATCGTCATCGCCAACCGGGGTGAAATCGCGCTGCGCGTGCTGCGCGCGTGCCACACGCTGGGCATCCGCACCGTGGCCGTGCACTCCACCGTCGACCGCAACCTCAAGCATGTCGGCATGGCCGACGAGGCGATCTGCATCGGCCCGGCCGCCTCGGGCGACAGCTACCTCAACATCCCGCGCATCATCGCCGCGGCCGAAGTCACCGACGCGCAGGCGATCCATCCCGGCTACGGCTTCCTGTCCGAGAACGCCGATTTCGCCGAGCGCGTGGAGAAGTCCGGCTTCATCTTCATCGGCCCGACCGCCGACGTGATCCGCCTCATGGGCGACAAGGTCGAGGCGATCAAGGCGATGAAGGCGGCCGGCGTGCCCTGCGTGCCCGGCTCGGGCGGACCGCTCGGCGATGACGTGGTGGCCAACACCAAGATCGCGCGCGAAATCGGCTATCCGGTGATCATCAAGGCCGCCGGTGGCGGCGGCGGCCGCGGCATGCGCGTGGTCCACACCGAAGGCCACCTGTCCAGCGCGATCCAGATGACCAAGTCCGAGGCCAAGGCCGCGTTCGGCAATGGCGAGGTCTACATGGAGAAGTACCTGGAGAATCCCCGCCACGTGGAAATCCAGGTGCTGGCCGACGGCCAGGGCAATGCGATCCACCTGGGCGAGCGCGACTGCTCGATGCAGCGCCGCCACCAGAAGGTGGTCGAGGAAGCCCCCGCGCCCGGCATCGACGCCGAGCAGCGCGCGGCGATCGGCAAGGTGTGCGTGGAAGCCTGCAAGCGCATCGGCTACCGCGGCGCCGGCACCTTCGAGTTCCTGTACGAGGACGGCCGCTTCTACTTCATCGAGATGAACACGCGCATCCAGGTCGAGCATCCGGTGACCGAACTCGTCACCGGCGTGGACCTCGTGCGCGAGCAGCTGCTCATCGCCTCGGGCCAGAAACTGTCGCTGCGCCAGGAGGACATCGTGCTCGACGGCCACGCGATCGAATGCCGCATCAATGCCGAGGATCCCGACACGTTCCTGCCCTGCCCCGGCACGATCAAGCGCTTCGAGGCGCCGGGCGGACCGGGCGTGCGCGTGGACACCCACATCTACGACGGCTACCGCATCCCGCCCAATTACGATTCGATGATCGGCAAGCTCATCGTGCACGGGCGCGACCGCGACACCGCGATCGCGCGCATGCGCATCGCGCTGTCGGAGCTGGTGATCGAAGGCATCAAGACCAACGTCCCGCTGCAGCAGCGGATCATGGCCGACGGCGGCTTCCGCCACGGCGGCCAGAACATCCACTACCTCGAAAAGCGCATGGCCGAGATGCGCGAGAAGTCGATCGGGATCGGCTGAGGGACGCCCGCATCCGGATGCACGGTCCGCGGGCCGGTACGCGCCGCGCGCGTCCGGCAAGCATCGGACACGCGCGGCGCCTGCGCCGGCATGACAGTCGGCAGGCTGCGCCGCTGCAGCGATCAGGGCGTGTAGGCGATGCGCACCCCACAGAACACCGGCGGCGGCGCGGGCTCGAAGCCGTCGGCGAACACGTAGTCCGCGTCGCTGGCCGCGCTCTTGAACTGCACATTGACCACATAGGCCTGCGCCGCGTTGTCGATCACGTGGTTCACGTCCTCGCCGAACAGCCAGGTGTGCCCGGGCGCGTTGCGGGAGTACATGAGTCCAAGATCGGTGAATGACCCGGCGGCATCGTAGTAGGTGAAGGCGGCCATCAAGGTCTCGGGCGCTTCGTCTCGATAGTAGAGCCGCAGGAAGTGCAGCGTGACCCCCTGCGGCAATTGCAGCTTGTGCACGAGACTGGTGTCCGGCGACGCTTCGACGCAGCCTCCGCCCACGTAGTGGTACGGATCCTCCGTGTTGCGTGACACGAACGCCGATGCCGGGATGAACTGGTACACGAAGCTGGCGGTCGGAGCCTCGTCGAGGCTGCCTTCGGCGTGCGCGATCGCGCCGGCACAGGCCATCGACACGGCCAGCAGCGGACTCCACATGCGTATCTGGAAAGTCATGGCGCCGGCCCTCACGGAATGGTGTAGAACACGCGCGCGCCACAGAACTTGACGTCCGAGGAGGAGGCGTAGCGGTACGCCTGCAGCGCGTAGGACCGGCTCATGTTGTCCACCACCGCCACGGGATCGAGGTCGAGGTAGGTCTCGCCGAAGCCGACCTTGGCCGGGCTGTCGCCCATCACGAGGTTGGTGTAGCCGCCCAAGCCATCGAAACTGGTCAATGCCAGGCGCACGAAGTCGCTCGCGGTGGTGTCGGCGTAGTAGAAGCGCACGCCCTGGATGCTCGCCCCCTGCGGCAGTTGCAGGTCGGTGGTGACGCTGCCGCCGTTGGTGCTGGTGGAGTCCATCCGCACGCAGCCGGCATTCGCATAGGTGACACCCGTGGTGTTGGACTTGCGGTTGAACGCGCTCGCCGGCACGAAGTAGAACAGGTTGGTCGCAGCGGGCGCCGCGGGATCGATCGACTCGCTGGTGTCGACGCCATGCAGGGACTGGCCAGTGTCGCCATCCTCGCCGGTCTGGGCGGGCGCGGTGGTGGAGAAGGCCAGTGCCGCGATGGCGGCCACGGCCAGGATGTGTGGTTTCATGATGTCGGGTTCCTTGGGCTTTGGGGTGCGTGCAAGGCGCATCGGCGCGTGGTCGCACCCACCACGCGGCGACCCATACAAGCGCAAACCGGCGAGCGGACCAGACATCGGCGACGCGCGCACGTTGCAAGGCCGGCCGCCACGCGCGCCGCTGGTCCCCGCGCCCACGCCACCCGCGCCGGGCCGCGGCCGGCCCGTGGCGCCATCGCGCCGCGGTTTGTATTACCTTTTCCGACCCGCCGGCCTCGCCCGCGCACCCGCGCATCGCCCATGCCTTTCCTCGAACTGTCCATCGCCATCGCGCAGCACGAGCAGGAGCGCGTCGAGCTGGCGCTGGAAGAAGCCGGCGCCCTGGCCGTGACCCTGCTCGATGCCGAAGTCGACACGCCCAACGAATGCGCGATCCTCGAACCCGGCGTCGGCGAAACGCCGCTGTGGCAGCGCCTCGTGCTCAACGCGCTGTTCGACGTCGGCACCGATCGCGCGGGCCTGCTCGCGCTGCTGGCCGAACTGGTGCCCGAACTCGCACCCGGCGACATCGGCCTGCGCGAGGTGGCCGACCAGGACTGGACGCGCGCGTGGATGGCCGACTTCAAGCCGATGCGCTTCGGCCGGCGGCTGTGGATCTATCCCTGGAACATCGAGCCACCCGCCGATGCCGCCGACGCGGTGGTGGTGCGGCTCGATCCGGGCCTGGCCTTCGGCACCGGAACGCATCCGACGACTGCGCTGTGCCTGCAGTGGCTGGACGGCCTCGACCTGGCCGGCAAGCACGTGATCGACTACGGCTGCGGCTCGGGCGTGCTCGCGATTGCCGCGCTCAAGCTCGGCGCCGCGCGCGTGAGCGCGATCGACAACGATCCACAGGCCCTGGACGCAAGCCGGGACAACGCGCGCCGCAACGGCGTGGCGCAACACCTGGACCTGTTCGCGCCCGAGCAGTTTGCCGACACGCCCGCCGACGTGCTCGTGGCCAACATCCTCGCCGGCCCGCTCGCACAGCTCGCGCCGCGCTTTGCCGCATGCACGCGCCCCGGGGCACCGTTCGCGCTGTCGGGCATCCTGCAGGGACAGCAGCAGGAATTGCTCGCGATCTATGCGCTGTGGTTCGAGGCACTCACGCTGGAAACGCGCGAGGACTGGGTGCGCATCAGCGGACGGCGCCGTGCCTGACCGGCCGCGGGCCGTGCGGCTGCGCGCCGCGCTGCGCTGCGCACACGCGCCACTGCGCACACGCGCGCAGCGCGACGGCCGCGCGCGCGTGGCGGTGTCGCCGAGGCTGCGTAGAATGGGGCGCTGTGTAGCGTCGACGAGGTGGCCGTGAATCCGCTCGTGTGGCTCGGGCGCAAGCTGGCCCATTACCTGGCCAAACCGCGTGACCACGGCTCGATCCGCACCAGCCGCTCGGGACTGCTCGCGGCGACCCTGCGCAAGGGCGACGTGCTGCTGGTCGAGGGCACCAGCCGCTTCGCGGGCGCGATCCGCTACATCACGCAATCGACCTGGTCGCACTCGGCGCTGTACGTGGGCGATGCGCTCAAGGACAGCCACGGCGGTGCGCAGATGCTTATCGAAGCCGACGTGAGCGAGGGCGTGCGTGCGGTGCCGGTGGCGCGCTATGCGCACGTGCATACGCGCATCTGCCGGCCGGTGGGCCTGCTCGCGAGCGAAATCGACACGGTGGCGGACTACGCGATCAGCCGCCTCGGCCAGCGCTACGACCTGCGCAACATCGTCGACCTCGCGCGCTACCTCATCACCGAGCCGCCGGTGCCGCAGCGCTACCGGCGCCGCCTGCTCGCGCTCGGCGGCGGCGATCCCACGCGCGCGATCTGCTCGTCGCTGATCGCGGCGGCATTCGAGGCGGTGCGTTACCCGATCCTGCCCGACATCGAAGTGGTCGAAGTCCAGGGCGAGGCCGGCGATGCCTGGGCGCAGGAGATCCTGCACATCCGCGACTCGCGCCTGTTCGCGCCGCGTGACTTCGACGTGTCGCCCTACTTCCGCATCGTCAAGCCCACGCTCGAACACGGCTTCGATCCGCACACGCTGACCTGGGCCGACCGTACCCGCTCCATCCCCGACGACACCGGGCCGGCCACGCATGCGCCGGCGACGGGAGTGTAAGATCGGCGCGATATCCGCGTTGGCCCGCCCATGTACACGCAATGCCCGCAATGCCTGACGATCTACCGCGTGGAGGAAAAGGACCTCGCGACCGCGCACGGCCACGGGCGCTGCGGCCATTGCGACAGCGTGTTCGACATGCTCCTCACGCTGACCACGCAGCTGCCGCTGGAATCGATCGAATACTTGCCCGAGCATGCCGCACAGGCCACGCCGCCCACACTCGGTGCCCCGGTGCTGCGGCCGCGCTCGGCGCGTGTATCCGCGCCCATCGCCGACGCGCCCTTGCCGCGCGGCGCGCGACGCGGTGCGCTGCCGACCTTCGCGCGCAGCCGCCGTGCCCCCACGCGCGGCAACCGGCGCTGGCTGGCGGCGAGCGCGGTGCTGCTGCTCACCCTCGGCGCGCAGATCGCCTGGTCGCAGCGCGCAAACTGGATCGACGATGGCCGCGTGCGCGGGGTGCTCGAGCCGCTGTGCGCGCGCCTGCACTGCCAATTGCCACTGCGGCATGACGCCAGCGCGCTCGAACTTCTGTCGCGTGACATCCAGCCGCATCCATCGGTGCCCGACGCGCTCATCATCTCGGCAACGCTGCACAACGCCGCGCCGTACGCCCAGGCCTGGCCCACGGTCGAGGTCGCGCTGTCCGATCTGGACGACAAGCGCATCGCGATGCGCCGGTTTCAGCCGCGCGACTACCTCGCCGACGCGCACACGGTGGCGCAAGGCATCGCCGCGGGCGCAAGCAGTTCGCTGGTGTTCGAGGTGGTCGACCCGGGCCACAACGCGGTCGCGTTCGAGTTCCGCTTCGAGTAGTCCAGCGGCAACAAGCCCTTGCGCGCACTGTCGCGCATGTGCGTGAGCACACACGCGCAAGTACCGACAGTGCAAGCAATCGTCACACCACGCGAACGTGCCTCGCGCAGCACTTACCAATCGCACCCGCGCGGGCTAAGATGACCGTCCGGCGCGCGCTGTCAGGCGTCGGCCTGCACCAGGGAAGCACATTTCAACAAAGGGCCCGCTGACCGTGAATGCCGCCGTTCCGTTGCGCACCGCTGCTCCGCAAGAATCGACTCTGCCACCCGCGCTGGGTGATTGCGTGGCGCGCGCGGTGCGCCGCTATCTCGCCGACGTCGAGGCGCAGCCGGGCGAAGGCCTGCACGCGCTGGTGATGCAGGAAGTGGAGCTGCCGCTGCTGCGCGAGGTGATGGCCTGCTACGGCGGCAACCAGTCGCGTGCGGCCGAGGCGCTGGGCATCACGCGCGCGACCCTGCGCCGCAAGCTGCAGCAGTACGGCCTCAACGGCTGACGGCCGGGCCGTCGACCCGGTCCCCGCCGGCACCGCGCGTGGCCGCCCGCGGGCCGCACCGCGGCCCTATAATTCCGCTGTTTCCCCGGCCCGAACCCGCCATGTCAGATCCCCACAAGGTAGTGGTCCACCGCGCCCTGCTGAGCGTGTCGAACAAGAACGGCATCGTCGACCTCGCGCGCGGGCTCGACGCGCTGGGCGTGATGCTGATCTCCACCGGCGGCACCGCGCAGGCGTTGCGTGACGCCGGCCTGCCGGTCAGCGACGTGAGCCAGGTCACGGGATTCCCCGAGATCATGGACGGCCGGGTCAAGACCCTGCACCCGGCCGTGCATGGCGCGCTGCTCGGTCGCCGCGGCGTGGACGATGCAATCATGGCCGAATACGGCATCGCCCCGATCGACCTGCTCGTGGTCAACCTGTATCCGTTCGAGCGCGTGTCGAGCTCGCCCGACAGCACGCTCGATGACACCATCGAGAACATCGACATCGGTGGCCCGGCGATGCTGCGCGCGGCGGCCAAGAACCACCAGCGCGTGGCGGTGGCGGTCGACCCCGCCGACTACGCCGAACTGCTCACCGCGCTCGCGCAGGGCGGCACCACGCTCGCGCTGCGGCGGCGGCTTGCGGCCGCGGCCTTCGCCCACACCGCGCGCTACGACGGCCTCATCGCCAACTGGCTCGGCACCCACGCCGACGCCGACAAGCCGCAACCGTTCCCGGCCGCGTTGCGGCTGGCCTTCGAGCGGCGCCAGACGCTGCGCTATGGCGAGAACCCGCACCAGGAAGCCGCGCTCTACGTCGAGCGCAACGCGCCACGCGGCACCGTCGCCACGGCCCAGGTGCTCGCCGGCAAGGAGCTGTCCTACAACAACCTCGCCGATGCCGACGCCGCGATCGAATGCGTCAAGGCCTTCCGCAAGACGCCCGCCTGCGTGATCGTCAAGCATGCCAATCCCTGCGGCGTCGCGCTCGGCGCGAACCTGGGCGAAGCCTACGAGCGCGCCTACGCCTGCGATCCGGTGTCGGCCTTCGGCGGCATCATCGCCTTCAACCACGTGGTCGACGCCGCGGTGGCGCAGGCGATCCTTGCGCGCCAGTTCGTCGAGGTGGTGGCCGCGCCCGCGTTCGAGCCGGCGGCGATCGAAGTGCTCGCCACCAAGCCCAACGTGCGCGTGCTGGCCACGGGCGAGTGGGACGAACTGGCCGCGCCCGCGGTCGAGTACAAGCGCATCGCGGGCGGCCTGCTGGTGCAGGACGCCGACCGCGACACCCTGCTGCTGAGCGACCTCAAGGTGGTGTCGCGGCGCGTACCCGACGCCGGCGAACTGCACGACCTGCTGTTTGCCTGGCACGTGGCGATGTTCGTCAAGTCCAATGCGATCGTGTACGCGCGCGGCAGCCGCACGGTCGGCATCGGCGCGGGCCAGATGAGCCGCGTCGTGAGCGCGCGCATCGCGGCGATGAAGGCCGCCGATGCCTCGCTCGAGGTGGCCGGCAGCGTGATGGCGAGCGATGCGTTCTTCCCGTTCCGCGACGGCATCGACGCGGCCGCCGCGGCGGGCATCCGCGCGGTGATCCAGCCCGGTGGCTCGCTGCGCGACAAGGAAGTGATCGCGGCGGCCGATGAGCACGACATTGCCATGGTGTTCACCGGCATCCGCCATTTCCGCCATTGACGGCGCGGCGCGAGGCGCGATGATGGCCGGCGCGCGCGCAGCATCCACATGGCGTGGCCGGTGCGCCGCGCCCACACCCCGGCTCCACTCCCGAACCGCGATGCCTGCATCATGAAACTACTCGTCATCGGCTCCGGCGCGCGTGAACACGCGATCGCGTGGAAGCTCGCGCAATCGCCGCGTGTCCACGAAGTGATCGTCGCCCCGGGCAACGCCGGCACCGCACGCGAGGCGCGCGTGCGCAACGTGCGCATCGCCGCCACCGACGTCGAGGGCCTGCTCGCGCTCGCCCGGGTCGAAAAGATCGACCTTGCGGTGGTCGGCCCCGAGGCCGCGCTCGCGGCGGGCGTGAGCGACCAGTTCCGCGCCGCGGGCATCCGCTGCTTCGGTGCCAGCCGCATCGCCGCGCAGCTGGAAAGCTCCAAGGCCTTCGCCAAGGACTTCCTCGTCCGCCACAACATCCCCACCGCGCGCCACGCCACCTTCGACGACGTCGGGCGCGCGCTCGCCCACGTGCGCCGCCACGGCGCGCCAATCGTGATCAAGGCCGATGGCCTGGCCGCGGGCAAGGGCGTGGTCGTCGCGCTCACGCTGGCCGACGCCGAGCAGGCGCTGCACGACATGCTCGGCGCGCACAGCTTCGGCGCCGCCTCGGCGCGCGTGGTCATCGAGGAGTTCCTCGAAGGTGAGGAAGCCAGCTACATCGTGATGAGCGATGGCCGCAACGTGCTGCCGCTCGCCACCAGCCAGGACCACAAGCGCCGCGACGAGGGCGACCTCGGCCCCAACACCGGCGGCATGGGCGCCTATTCACCCGCGCCCGTGGTCACGCCTGCAGTCGAAGAGCGCGTCCTGGCCCGGATCGTGCGCCCGACCATCGCCGGCATGGCCGCCGAGGGTGCGCCGTTCATCGGCTTCCTGTACGTCGGCCTCATGATCGACGCGCAGGGCAATCCCAAGGTCATCGAGTTCAACGCGCGCCTGGGCGATCCCGAGACGCAGCCGATCCTGCTGCGCCTGAAGTCCGACCTCGTCGACCTCATCGAGGATGCGTTCGACGGGCGCCTCGACCGCACCAGCGCGCAGTGGGACGTGCGGCCCGCGGTCGGCGTGGTGGTGGCCGCGGACGGCTATCCGGGCAAGGTGCGCGAGGGCATGCCCATCGGCGGCCTCGACGGCGCGCTTGCCGGCGACGTCAAGGTGTTCCACGCGGCCACCCGGCTCGACGCCCAGGGCCAGGTCGTCACCGCGGGAGGCCGTGTGCTCACGGTATGCGCACGCGGCGAGGACTTTGCCCGCGCGCGCGAGGCGGCCTATGCCGCGCTCGCAGGCATCGGCTTCGACGGCGCGTTCTGGCGGCGTGACATCGGCTGGCGCGCGCTGCAGCGCCGCTGAACCGCGCCGCCAGGCGCGCGCACGCGCTCAGCGTGTGGCTGCCGCGCCCGCCGCGGCACGCGCGCGCGGCGGATTGAACAGCGGCGAGCGCGCCGACCAGGGCAAGTCCGGCAGCTTGCGCGCGCGCAGCTGTTCGAGCACATCCTTGTACGGGGGCAGTGCCGATTCGCCCTCGTTGCGCAACACCACGAACAACACGCCTTCCTGGGTCTTGACCGCGTCGTCCCACTGGCCGTTGGCCGCCAGCGCCAGCGCATAGGCCTCGCCCACGGCCGGCCGGTCGTTGCCGCGATATTGCTTGGCCGCGTAGTCGAGCGCCATGCGCTTCTCGGCCGCGCCCACAGCGGTACAGGTGCTGGCCGAGCGCACGAACAGTTGCAGCAGGAACGCATCGTCGGGGGCCTTGCGCAGCACCTCGTTGAGCGCGGCCAGCGTGTCCGCGCAGCGACCCGCAAGCGCCTCCGCGGCCAGCAGCCGCGTCCACGCCTGCGCATCGCCCGGCTCCTCGCGCAGGATCGCCTTGTACTGCGCGATCGCCTCGCCGTAGCGCTTGGCGCGCAGTTCAACCGCGGCCAGTGCGAGACGCGCGGCGGTGAGATTGGGCTGCACGCGGATCGCCTGTTGGTAGTCCTCGCGTGCGCCCGCATCGTCGTCGCGCATCTCCTTGATCAGGCCTTCACCGACCTCGACCATGCCATTGGCCGGATCGGCCCGGCGCGCCGCATCGAGCCGCGCCTGTGCCGCGGCGAAGTTGCCCGACGCCGCCTCCAGATGACCGTACAGCGCCAGCAGCATCGAGTCCCGCGGCGCCTGCTTCAGCGCCGCATCGAGCGTGCTGCGCGCCGCCGCGTACTGGCGCTCATCGATCTGCCGCAGCGCATCCAGGATCGCGCGCTCGCGCGGCGCGACGGCGGCGCCAGCCGCCGATCCCGGCCGCGCCACCGGCGGCGCGGCGCCTTCGCCGAGGATGCGCTGGCCGAGCGGGTCGTACAGCACCGGCCTGCCCTCACCGGCCTTGGCCCGCGCCTGCGCCGCGGCCTTGGCATCGCCCGCCGCCGCGTGCGCATCGGCCAGGCGCGCGTACAGCTGGGTGGCCTGCGGATCGAGCGCGAGCGCGCGCTGCAGCGCGCCCACCGCATCGGCGTAGCGCTGCTGCTTCATCGCGATGCTCGCGAGCAGGACCAGCGGCACGACCTGATCGTGCCGGGGCGCGCGTTCGAGCACGTCGCGCGCGCCGTCGAGGTTGCCGGCCGCGATGCGCGAATTGGCCACCGCGATGCGAATCGGCAGGTAGCCGGGATCGAGCTTGAGTGCCTGCTCGAAATCGGCCCGCGCCGCGTCGCCCTGCTGGCGCAGCGCATGCAGCGCGCCTCGCAGGTACAGCCAGCGGCCATCGCCCGGCGCCAGCGCGATCGCGTTGTCCAGCGCGACCGCGGCCACGTCATACAGCCCGTTGCTGGCATAGGCGGCGCCGAGCAAGGCATAGGTCTCGGCCAGCGGATCGCCGATGAGCACGTCCTTGGCGTTGTCGAAACTCCTGCGCTGCGCACGCAGTTCCGCGGCACGCTCGGCGGGCAACCGCGACAGGTCCGCGCTGGGCAGTGGCGTCAGCCGCGGCGCAGCGGCGATGGCGGTGGGCGCGGACGGCGCGAAGGGCGACAGCAACAGGGCAGCGGCAAGCAGCAGGCGGGGTGACATGGGCGAGCGACCGTGGATGCGGTGTGGGCGGAGGGCCGCCTAGTGTAATGCGCGTGACTGAACCGATGGCCCGACGGCCGGCGCGACACCGGCGCGCCGTGCCTGCTAGATTCCGTCGTCGCCCACTGCACGGCGCAGGGAACCCGCATGTCCGAATCCAGTCAGTTCAGCCTGCTCGGCCGCCGCCGTTTCGCGCCGTTCTTCGCCACCCAGTCGCTGGGTGCGTTCAACGACAATGCATTCCGCAACGCGCTGGTGGTGCTGGTCGGCTACCACATGGGGCTGGACGATGATGCGGTCGGGTTCTACTCCAACATTGCGCCGGCCCTGTTCATCCTGCCGTTCTTCCTGTTTTCGGCCAGCGCCGGCCAGCTGGCCGAGAAGCGCGAGAAGGCGCAGATCATCCGCTGGGTCAAGCTGTTCGAGATCGCGGTGATGCTGCTGGCCGCGGTCGGCTTCTGGCTCAAGTCGATCCCGCTGCTGCTCACCGTGCTGTTCCTCATGGGCCTGCATTCGACCGTGTTCGGCCCGATCAAGTACGCGATCCTGCCGCAGGCGCTGCGCAACGAGGAACTGGTCGGCGGCAACGCGCTGGTGGAAACCGGAACCTCGCTCGCGGTGCTGATCGGCATGGTCGCGGGCGGCGCCGCGATGAGCCACAGCCCGCTGGCCGCCTCGTTGCTGGTGGTCGGCGTGGCGGTGGTCGGTTGGCTGAGCAGCCGCGCGATTCCGCCGGCGCCGGCGACCGCGCCCGAGCTCGTGTTCAATTGGAACCCGTTCACCGAAACCTGGCGCGCGCTCGGCTTCGTGGCCAAGGACCGCACCATCTTCAACTCGGTGCTCGGCATCTCCTGGTTCTGGTTCTTCGGCGGCGTGTTCACGATGCAGCTGCCCAACTACACCAAGCTGTACCTGGGCGGCAGCGAGGGCGTGCAGATCCTCGTGCTCGCCCTGTTCTCGATCGGCGTGGGCGCGGGCTCACTGCTGTGCGAGCGCCTGTCCGGGCACAAGGTCGAGATCGGCCTCGTGCCGCTGGGCTCGATCGGCATCACGCTGTTCGGGCTGGACCTGTACTTCGCCCGGCCCGCGGCGGCGACGCTGCACGATCTCACCGCGCTCACCTTCATCAGCGCACCGGGCAGCTGGCGCATCATCGCCGACTTCGTGCTGGTGGGCCTGTTCGCGGGCTTCTACATCGTGCCGCTGTTCGCGCTGGTGCAGAGCCGCGCCGAGCGCAGCGAGCTGTCGCGCATCATCGCGGGCAACAACATCATCAACGCGCTGTTCATCGTCGGCGCGGCGGCGTTCGGCATGGGACTGGCCGCCCTCGGCTTCAGCATTCCGCAGATCTTCCTCGCGGCGGCGGTGCTCAACGCGCTGGTGGCGATCTACATCTACACGCTGGTGCCCGAGTTCCTCATGCGGTTCCTGAGCTGGATCCTCATCAACACGCTCTACCGCATCGACACCCGCGGCCTCGACCACGTGCCCGAACGCGGTCCCGCGCTCATCGTGTGCAACCACGTCAGCTTCATGGACGCGCTCATCGTCGGCGGCTGCGTGCGGCGGCCGATCCGCTTCGTGATGTACTACAAGATCTTCAACATTCCCTTGCTCAGCTTCATCTTCCGCACCGCCAAGGCGATCCCGATCGCGGGCCACAAGGAGGACCCGGCCCTGCTCGAGCGCGCGTTTGCGCAGATCGAGGCCACGCTGCGCGAAGGCCACGTGGTGTGCGTGTTTCCCGAGGGCGGCCTCACCAGCGACGGCGAGATCGCCGCGTTCCGCCCGGGCGTGGAACGCATCCTCGCGCGCTATCCGGTAGTCGTGGTGCCCAGCGCGCTGCGCGGCCTGTGGGGCTCGGTGTTCAGCCGCCGTGACAGCGCGCTGCACCGCGCGCGCCTGCCGCGCCGCTTCCGCGCCCGCATCGAGTTCGTGGCCGGCGCGGCGGTGCCGGCGGAGCAGGCCAGTGCGGCGCTGCTGGAGGCACGCGTGCGCGAACTGCGCGGCGACCGCGCCTGAGTGCAGCGGCGATCCGCGCGCGCCGGCGGCGCGCGCGGGCCGGTGCCGGCCTCACTTGTCGACGAACGCGCGTTCGATCACGTAGTCGCCCGGCGTGCCGATGCGCGGCGAGATCACGAAACCATGCGCATCGAGCAGGGTGCGCAGGTCCTTGAGCATGGCCGGGCTGC
>WBZR01001477.1_pt1 | contig 21652 bp, 18 predicted proteins | sample 5204231 | NCBI WGS metagenome assembly WBZR01 (sample SAMN12412403, study PRJNA552823) | activated sludge metagenome | isolation source: activated sludge from anammox sidestream of wastewater treatment plant... | place: USA: Virginia | collected 2017-08 | reverse complement strand
ATTGCGTATGCACAGGTTTATGTAGGTGTGCACTATCCTATTGATGTTTTGGCAGGTGCTGTATGGGGCAGTCTGATTGGCATTACAACGGGCAGGCTTTTCAATAAGCACATTGGATTTGCTATCTTCGATAAATAACCGGTTGCATACATGGAAATAATCATACTGCTTGCTTTAATTTTTTTAAACTCCCTTTTCGTGATGTCGGAAATTGCGTTGGTTTCTGCCCGAAAGTCAAAGTTGGAAACTATGGCGGAGAAAGGAGACGTCAAAGCAAAAAAAGCACTCAATCTTTCTAATAATCCTGAAATTTTTTTAGCCGCAGCCCAAATTGGAATTACATTCATCGCAATTGTAACCGGTGTGTATTCGGGCGAAAGGTTTAGCCATTACATCAGCCCCTGGTTCGAAAAAATTGATTTTTTAAAACCCTATGCGCAAACCATTGCGACCACCATCATTGTTATTGTGGTTACTTTTCTATCTATCATTTTTGGAGAGTTAATTCCAAAAAGAATCGGCCTGCTACGCTCGGAAAGTATAGCCAGAATGATGGCAGGGCCTATGTATGGATTTGCGAAACTTACACATCCTTTCGTGTGGTTGCTCAACAAACTCAGTAGCATATTTTTCAACATCTTCAACATCAAAAGAAGCAAAGACGATGCTGTAACAGAAGAAGAGATAAAAACCTTGATTACAGAGGGGACAGAAGCCGGAACAATTGATGAAACTGAACAACATATTATAGAAAGAGTTTTTCACCTGGGCGACAGAAACATCACCTCGCTGATGACACACCGTAGCGACATCATTTGGTTTGAACTGGATGATACGGAAGACAAGATCAAACAAAAGATTATTCAAGAGCCACATTCAGTGTATCCCATTTGCGAAGGAGAGATTGATAATATAAAAGGTGTGGTTTCAATAAAGGACTTATATGTAAGTGCCGACAGCACTTTGTTTAAAGAACTGATGAAGCCGGCATTATTTGTACCCGAAAACAATTCAGCATATCAGGTTTTAGAAAAATTCAGAGAGTCAAGGGAGCATTGCTGTTTTATAGTAGATGAGTATGGAAGTGTATTGGGCCTTATCTCACTTAACGATATACTGGAAGCCATAGTAGGCGATATACCACAGCCGGATGTACCCGATTATGAAATTATAAAAAGAGATGACGGCAGTTATCTGGTAGATGGGCAAATTCCTTTTTATGATTTTTTAACCCATTTTGAAAAAGCCGAATGGATGAATGAAGGTGAACACGATTTTGACACACTCGCCGGTTTTATACTTCATGAACTGGAACGTATTCCAAAAGCAGGTGAAAAATTAAAATGGAAAGGTTTTTCTATTGAAATAATAGATATGGATGGTCATCGTATTGATAAAGTGCTAATAAAAATCAGCGATGAAATAAGAGAGGAAATGGAAAATTAATTTAGAATCACCTTTAATACATTGAACTAAAAACTAAAATTGGCTTTTGAAGCAGGATAGTCCAGCTTGGTACTTTGTCTTTTTCCGTTTACCACTACATGTATTATTTCGGACTGATCATCAAAAATATCGTGCATTAAGGAACTGGTGATATTAATTTGTTTAACAGTATTCACATTGCTGGCCTGCAGATAAGAATAAACTACTACATCTTCTTTTTCAAACCCAACAAATTCTAACGGTATTGCTTTGCCATCCACAATTATTTGCAAGTGAGCCTTAATATAATTGAATACTTTTTGGTTATTTTCTGTTCTTGCCTTTTCGCTGGTAAGATCTACTCTCGATTTATTAATGCGGCTTAGTATATCTTCAAAATCATCCCAAAATGTTTTGCAGGTTATTTCCAGTGTTTTATCCGTTGCATTATGGTCAATTTCTACCGTAGCAATGTGTACGGGGTGAGGTTTTACAGGTTTCAATTCGGCTTTTGCTGAGGGAGTGGCGAAAAGAAATACCACTGCAAAAGCAGTAAAACACCATTTATTGAGCTTTATAACCATTGGGCAAATTATTTTTTACAATTGCAAAAGTCTGGTTTATTTTGATGCGCACCAGATTTTGATGATAAACCTCCGGAAATGGTTGCTACCGGTTACTAATCAATATGAGTGATTTTTCATTTTACTTTAATATAGGCTGGAAACACATCATCAGTGCAGATGCGCTGGATCATCAATTGTTTATTTTGGCCTTGGCGGCCATTTATCTTTTAAAAGACTGGAGGCAAGTATTGGTTTTGGTTACTGCCTTTACTATTGGTCATTCCATTACACTTTTTTTGAGTGTAAAAGAAATCATCAGTATTAGCAGCAAATGGGTGGAGTTTTTAATTCCCTGTACGATATTGATAACTGCTGCTACCAATTTATTTCAAAAAAAATTCAGTCCAAAAACGATTCGCATCAATTATTTTCTTGCCTTGTTTTTCGGGTTGATTCATGGGCTGGGTTTTGCCAATACCATACGTATTGCATTAGCCAGCGATCAAAGTTTGGGCTGGGGCCTGTTTGGCTTTAATGTAGGGCTGGAAGCAGGTCAAATAGTAGTAGTGGCGGTTATATTACTTATTTCATTAGTAGTTGTCGATCTCATAAAAGCGAATCGAAAAGAATGGGTGGTTTTTGTATCAGGAGGTGCATTTGTAAGTGCCCTTGCAATGGTTATAGAACGATGGCCTTTTTAAAAAACATATTTTCAAAAACAAAAATTAAATTATGAAACGTTTGTTGTTTGCTTTGTCGTGCTTATTAAGCTGTTGCGGTTATGTCTTTTCGCAAGACATCAAAAACAATAACAGTGCAAATCATGCCAATAAATTTGAACAGTTGGGAACTATTTTACCATCGCCCAACGAATATCGTACTGCCAGTGGCGCACCGGGAAACAAATACTGGCAAATGCGTGCCGATTATGATATAAAATGCGAATTGGACGAAGTGAATAATAAATTAAATGGCACCGAAGTAATTACCTACTACAACAGCTCACCCGATGTACTAAATTATTTATGGATGCAGTTGGATGAAAACCAACACAGCACCGTAAATAATGCCAACTACCAAAACAGTAATTCAATGCAAACACAGGTAACAGATAAATCCCTAGACAGGTTTGCAGATGCAAAAACAGATAATGGCTACGGTTTTAATATCGTAAAACTTACAGATATGGCCGGCAATCCCATGAAGCATTTCATCAATAAAACGATGATGAAAGTGGATTTAGCAAAACCGCTTTTACCGGGTCAAAAAATTAGTTTCAAAGTAGAATGGAATTATAAATTAGCCGACCGCAGCGATTTTCAAAAATTTGGAGGTGCCCGTGGTGGTTATGAGCCTTTTGAAGATGGCAATAATAACTATACAATGACACAATGGTATCCACGTATGTGTAAATATGGTGATGAAGTAGGTTGGCAAAACCATCAGTTTACCGGCAGGGGAGAATTCACACTTAGTTTTGGAAATTTTAAAGTGCAGATGACTGTACCTGCCGATCATATTGTAGGGGCTACCGGCGTTTGTCAAAACTATGCGCAAGTACTTACACCTGCACAAATGGCAAGATGGAATAAAGCGCAAACAGCAAAAGAACCCTTACAAATCGTAACACAAGCTGATGCATTGAATGCTTCTAAAGTAAAAACCAATGCCAATAAAAAAACATGGATTTATAAAGCAGATAATGTTCGTGATTTTGCATGGACAAGTTCACGCCGATTTGCATGGGATGCCATGCCCATTGAAGTAGCAGGAAAAAAAATAATGACGATGAGCTATTATGCAAATGAAGCCTATCCCATCTACAGTAAGTTTTCAACAAAAGCTGTTGCGCATACTGTAAAAACATATTCCAAATTTTCCATCCCATATCCTTATCCGGTTGCCATCAGTGTAGAAGGCAATCAGGGCATGGAATATCCAATGATTTCATTTAACCCCGGCAGAGCCGAAAAAGACGGTACGTATTCCGAAGGTTCAAAAAATTCAGCCATTCAGGTTATTATTCATGAAGTAGGCCATACCTTTTTCCCAATGATAGTAAACAGTGATGAAAGACAATGGACCTGGATGGATGAAGGTTTAAATTCTTACCTGCAATATCTTACACAAGAGCTATGGGATAATACAACTCCATCCAACGGCGGACCTGCATGGAGTATTACCGACTATATGAAACTACCTAAAGATCAACTGGAACCCATTATGACGAATAGCGAAAACATAAAAAATTTTGGTTCCAATGCATATAGCAAAGTAGCTACGGGATTGAACATTTTAAGAGAAACGATTGTGGGCCGTGAGTTGTTTGATAATGCATTTCGAGAGTATGCTCGCCGTTGGGCATTCAAGCATCCAACACCAGCCGATTTCTTCCGCACAATAGAAGATGCAACAGGTGAAGATCTTGACTGGTTTTGGCGTGGCTGGTTTTATGGTACTGATGCTTGTGATATCTCAATTGATACCGTAAAATTTGCAAAAGCTGATGTAAATGCAACTCCTGCACAAAAAGAAGACCAGATAATTTATCGTTCACTACCAAAACCACAGGTAGGCAAGGAAGATATTTCAAAAATGCGCAATCGTGAAGACAAGAATATTGTATTTGAAACTGACAGAGACACAACGCTGCGTGATTTTTATTGGAGATACGATCGCAATATTGAAAAATACGATACAACAAAATATGCTTCAACTATGAAACCTTTTACAGAATCTTTAGATGAAGCCGGCAAGGAAAAATATGCGGATAAAAACATGTATGAAGTTTCTTTTAGTAACAAAGGCGGACTGATGATGCCAATCATTATTGAATGGACTTATAAAGACGGAACCAAAGAAGTTGAAAGAATACCGGCACAGGTTTGGCGAATGAATGAAAGTAAAGTAATAAAAACTTTTGTAAAAGATAAAGAAGTAGCTTCCGTAAAACTGGATCCTTATCATGAAACGGCCGATATCAATACCGACAACAATACCTATGGCGACATAAAAGAACCCAGCAAGTTTAAAGTATTTAAGCAAAAACAATTTACAAGACCAGCAGGCGTGAACCCCATGCAGAAAGCACAAGAGAAAAAAGGATTTTAACTTGTAATTCAACAAGTTTTGAAGCCGCTCATCAAAAAGCGGCTTTTTTATTACTATTTATGAACCAATAAATAAATAGGTTTTACTTAGATTTGGCTACCTGATTCCTACTTTCTATTTCTAGAATGAAATTTCATTAATCATTAATTTCAATTTTAATATTTAGAATTTTTTGATACCAATTATTAAATTAAAAAGAACGACATGAAAAAATGGTATGCTTTTACTGCAGTTATTTTTTGCCTATCTGCCACTGCTTTTTCTCAAAACACTCAAAACAACCCCGGTAGTAATCACGGCAATAAATTTGAACAATTGGGAGCTACATTGCCTACACCAAATGAATACCGAACGGCCAGCGGCGCACCCGGACCAAAATACTGGCAACAGCGTGCCGATTATGATATTAAATGTGAACTCGACGAAAAAAATTTGAAACTCACGGGTACCGAGGTTATCACTTATTACAACAACTCGCCCAATTCGCTTAATTACTTATGGTTGCAGCTGGACGAAAACCAACATAGCAGTGTTAACAATGCCAATTATCAAAATGGCAATAACATGAGTAACCGCGTTGGCATCAATCAACTTGAAAAAGAAGAAGAAAATAAAACTGATAATGGTTATGGCGATATCATCACCAGCATCACCGATGCTGCAGGTAAAAAACTAAGCTATAACATTAATAAAACTATGATGCGGGTTGAATTGCCTGCTGTTTTAAAACCCGGACAAAAATTTGTATTTAAAGTTTCCTGGTATTATAAACTTGCCGATCGTATGGGCCGAGGCGGCCGTGGCGGCTACGAATATTTTCCCGAAGACGGCAATCATGAATTTACAATGGCACAATGGTATCCACGACTTTGTGTTTACAGCGATTTCCAAGGATGGCAAAATCACCAGTTCACTGGTAGAGGAGAATTTGCTTTGACCTTTGGCAATTTTAAAGTGGCCATGACAGTGCCTGCCGATCATATCATTCTTTCAACCGGCGAAGCTCAAAATTATCCAGCTGTGCTCACTCCTGCACAATTAGCCAGATGGAAGCAAGCACAAACATCGAGTGAGCCAATTGAAATAGTAACACTTGCAGAAGCAAAAGCTGCCGAAAAACAAAAAAGTGATAAAAAGAAAACCTGGATATTTAAAGCAGATAATGTAAGAGATTTCGCATGGTGCTCTTCTCGCAAATTTGTGTGGGATGCCTTAGCAACTAAAGTACAAGGCAAAAAAGTAATGTGCATGAGTGGCTATAGCAAAGAATCTTATGGGTTGTACAGAAAATTTTCAACCAAAGTGGTTGAACATACAATTCAGACTTATTCAAAATTCACCATTCCTTATCCCTATCCTGTTGCACAAAGTATAGAAGCAAGTAGCGGTATGGAATATCCGATGATCTGTTTCAACTATGGACGCACCGAAAAAGATGGCTCCTATAGCGAAGGAACCAAATACGGAATGATAGGTGTGGTAACACATGAAGTAGGTCACAATTTCTTTCCCATGATCATTAATAGTGATGAGCGTCAATGGAGCTGGATGGATGAAGGTCTGAATACTTTTGTACAATATCTTACACAAGAGATGTGGGACAGTAAATATTTTAATACTCGTGGCCCTGCCAGATTTATTACAGATTATATGAAACTTTCAAAAGACCAGTTGGAACCCATAATGACTAATAGTGAAAACATTGTACAATTTGGTCCCAATGCTTATTCAAAACCCGCAACCGGGTTAAATATTTTGAGAGAAACCATTATGGGTCGCAAAAATTTTGATTATGCTTTTAGAGAGTATGCAAGAAGATGGGCTTTTAAACATCCAGAACCTGCAGATTTCTTTAGAACAATGGAAGATGCAAGCGGAGAAGATCTTGATTGGTTTTGGAGAGGATGGTTTTATGGTACTGATGCCTGTGATATTTCATTGGACAGCGTAAAGTGGGCAAAGGCAGATGTGGACTATGTACCCACAGCTACCAAAGACAGAACCATGAAGTTTACATTAAGTAAGCCTAACATTCCACCGGCAGATGATATTTCTAAAATCCGAAATCTGGAAGATAAGTCCATTGTATATAAAACAGATACTGACACCAGCCTGCAAGATTTTTACTGGAAATATAAAAGAGGAATAGAGCCTTATGACAGTACTGAATATGAAATAACAATTCCAGGTTCTACTCCACCTGCCCTTTCAGCTCAAGAAAAAGAAGAATATAAAAACACAAATCAATACGAACTCACTTTTAGCAATAAAGGTGGATTAGTAATGCCCTTAATCATTCAATGGACATATAAAGACGGAACAAAAGAAATAGAAAGAATACCAGCTCAGGTTTGGCGTCTAAATGAAAATAAACTTGTAAAAACTTTTATTAAAGACAAAGAAGTAGCTTCTATACAGCTGGATCCCTACCAAGAAACAGCAGATATTGACATGAGCAATAATAGCTGGCAAACTATTGCTGCTCCTTCTAAATTCACCATCTTTAAAGGCAGAATGGGATTCCCCAGAGGAGCAAGCGGCGGTGGCGCAAATCCCATGCAAAAAGCAATGGAGAAAAAAGCATTTTGATTTTTCAAAATAATACCTAAACCAAATTTTGAAAAAGGCACGGCAAATCAGCTGCGCCTTTTGTTTTGTTCCAAAAAAAATCAAACAGATTACTATTATCTTTATTCAATGAAAAAGTATATTTTATTCGCTTTTCTCTTCTTTGTTGTTTATCATTCAAATGCTGCTACTGTAGATACTGTCTCCATTTACAGCAATGCAATGCGCAAGAGTTTTAAATGCGTTGTAATAAAACCATCACTAAAAAAAAACAAAGCTGCTTCATTGCCTGTCGTTTATTTACTGCATGGCTATAGTGGATGGTATAGCAACTGGATTATACGAGTGCCGGAGTTAAAAACCTATGCAGACGCTTACAAGGTTCTGATTGTTTGCCCCGATGGCGGTTACAGCAGTTGGTATTTCGATAGCCCGGTGGACAGCACAATGAAATATGAAACTTATATTGGAAAAGAAGTTCCTGATTATATCGACGCCCATTACAAAACAATTAAAGACAGAACTGCAAGGGCCATCACCGGATTAAGTATGGGCGGGCATGGTGCACTGTTTATTGCCTTTCGGCGTAGTAGTTTTTTTGGTGCCTGCGGCAGTATGAGTGGCGGAGTCAATTTAATGAGCTCAAAAAACAAATATGACATTATTAAGCGAATTGGCGATACAATAACTCATGCTGACAACTGGAAAAACTATACCATATTGGGTGCGGTGAATCAAAAAACATCCGACTCATTAGCCATCATTTTTGACTGTGGAACCAGTGACCCCTTTTTTAATGACAACGTTTTATTGCATGAAAGAATGCTCTTATTAAAAATCCAACACGATTATATAGCGAGACCCGGTAAGCATAACTGGGACTATTGGCGCAATGCTGTACAATATCAGCTACTTTTCTTTAGAAATTATTTTGAAAAAATGAAGGCTGATACAATGCAATAAAAGTAGTTTGGATATCACATTTACGTGGTTCGTGGCCGTGGTTCGTGTCCCCACGAACCACGGCAATGAAAACATAAAACATAATCAATATCCCGTCTCTCCATCTCTCGTTTTTACTTTCTTTTTGCCCGAATTTTTCTTTTCGTACTCCAACACTTCTTTGGGTTTTACTTTCGTTTTAGTTGCAGTATCATTTTTTACCACCTTAGCGCCTGTAGCAAGTGAAAGTGGCCTTATATCATCATCCGACACCATTTCATCATCGCCGGTTCTCAGCTTGTTCATCCAATAATTTTCTGTTTGTGTTACTACCCCTTCCGAAGGATCGTAGTACAACCACTTACCATGTTTCATAGAGAAGCCATCATTCTTTACCACTACCCTGTCTTTTACAATATTGGGATTATTTACATCATAAACATTTACCGTATCAAAAGCGACTTTGGGATCCATTGCACGCCAACTTTCTTCACGTAGCAAACCTCCGTTATATGTATAGTAATACTGTTTGCCATTAAGCTTGCCCCATCGGTAGTTCTCTTCGGCAATTTTTACACCTATCAGTGAGTATCTTTTCCAAACACCTTCTTTGTTACCATCTTCAAAATAACCTTCTTCCTCATAGCCTCTTTCACCACGCAAATCCGGCACTTTTATTACCCAGGGACCTTGTTTGTATCCTTTCATGTCAATTCTGTCCAAGGTATCGCCTTTGGGACCAATTCTATACGATTTCCATTGCGAAAACCCATTAATCGCAATGCCATTCATGGAAATAAAGAGCAAAAAAACAATGATGCTGCGCATAGTTTAGTAAGTTTGATTGAAACTGAAACCTGTCAGTTAATTAACGCCAAAACAATTTTATTATGTTGTCAAAATTAAGAATTTCATTATCCATTTTTGGTTGCATTATTGTCATTCAGTCTGCTTTTGCTCAGGTCAATCCTACTTCCGGCACCGACAGATTGAAAAGTATTGAGCAACGTAAACTTTTAGAAAGCAAATCAGTTCTAAAAGATATAAAATTTCGCAACATTGGCCCTTCGGTTATGAGTGGCCGGGTAGTTGACCTGGACGTAAACCCTGACGACCCAACTGAGTTTTATGTTGCTTATGCCACAGGCGGATTATGGCACACCACCAACAATGGCCAAAGTTTTACACCGATCATGGATAGTCTTGATTTGCTTTTTATTGGCGATATAGCCGTTAACTGGACTTCCACAAAAAGAACCATCTGGGTGGGTACCGGCGAAGAAAACAGCAGCCGTTCCACTTATGCAGGTTTAGGAATTTATAAAACTACTGACAACGGAAAACATTGGGAATACCTGGGCCTGCCCGAGTCGCACCATATCGGTAAAATACAATTGCACCCCACCAATCCAGATATTGTGTGGGTTGCTGTTCTCGGCCATCTTTATTCGGCCAATAAAGAAAGAGGTATCTATAAATCTACCGATGGCGGTCATCATTGGAAGCAAACTTTATTTATTGACGATAATACATCGGCTGTTGATCTTGATATTAATCCGACAAACCCAAATGAACTTTATGCGGCCATGTGGTACCGCACACGTCGAGCATGGAATTTTGTAGAAAGTGGTGCCACATCCGGAATTTATAAAAGTACTGATGGCGGCGAAAACTGGAACCTGATTACAGGACCCGGATCGGGTTTTATGAGCGGCACTAAAACCGGAAGAATTGGAATTGCAGTATATCCAAAAATTCCAAATATTATTTACGCAGTAGTGGACAATAACACACCATTAAAAGAAACGGAAAAAACTTCAGACACCCTTTATAAAACATCAGATTTTAAAGGAATATCAAAAGAACAGTTTGCTGCTCTTAACAATAATAAACTAGATACATTTCTGAAAAAATCATTTGTGCTGCGGAAATATAATGCCAAAATGATAAAAGAAATGGTAGCTACCGATAAAATAAAAGCCACCGCTCTTTACGATTATTTTGATACTGATGATGGATTTCAAAACAATGGCATTGCCGGCTGCGAAGTCTATAGAAGTGATAACGGAGGTAAATCGTGGGTAAAGACTAACAAATCTCCAATCGGTATATTTTTTACCTACGGATATTATTTTGGAAAAATTTATGTTTCTCCGGTCAATGAAAATAAAGTTATCATCACCGGTGTGCCCCTTCAACTTTCAAACGACGGTGGCAAAACCTGGAAAAATATTGACAAGGGAAATGTACACAGCGATCATCATGCTGTTTGGATAAACCCCAAAAGAGATGCACACATCATCAATGGTAATGATGGTGGGGTAAATATTACTTATGACGATGGCGAAAACTGGTTCTTTGCTAATACACCTGCAGTAGCACAAGCCTATCAGGTAATCACTGATGATGAAAAACCCTATAATGTTTATGCGGGCTTTCAAGACAATGGTTTGTGGTACGGCCCATCAACGTATAGAGCAAATATTCGCTGGCAAAGCACCGGTAGCTATCCTTATAAAGGATTAGGTGGTGGCGATGGTATGCAAACCCAAGTGGACACCAGGGATAATACTACTGTATATGTAGGCTCGCAATTTGGCGCTTACCAGCGCATGAATAAAATTACCCGTGGCGATAGAAAAAGTGTAAAACCTTCGCATGAGCTTGGTGAACTACCATTACGTTTTAACTGGCAAACACCGATAGTTCTCAGTCGTCATAATCAGGATGTATTTTACATTGGAGCCAACAGGCTGTACCGTTCATTAAACCGCGGCGATTCTCTGACAGGAGTAAGTGCTGATCTTACCAATGGCAAAGTATCCGGCAATGTACCTTATGGCACTATTACCACATTGAGTGAATCACCATTTCGCTTTGGCATGTTGTATGCCGGTACGGATGATGGAAATGTACAATTAACTAAAGATGGCGGATATACCTGGACGAAAATAAATGTCCGAATTGAAGTGCCTTCACAAAAAAGAAAGCCACCTGTAAACATTGTCCCATCTGGTCTATGGGTAAGCCGTGTAGTTGCATCGCAATATAAAGAAGGAAGAGTATATGTTACCTTGAATGGATATCGTAGCGATAATTTTGATGCCTATCTTTATGTAAGTGAAGACTATGGTGCCACTTGGAAACAACTGGGAAAAGACCTGCCCACAGAACCCCTAAACGTAGTAAGAGAAGATCCAAAAGATGAAGACATATTATATGTAGGCAGTGATGGTGGATTATATGTAAGTTTCGACAGAGGGAATAGTTTTATGTTGTGGAATGCAGGAATGCCAAGATCAGTTCCCATACATGATATTGCCATTCAGCAAAGAGAAAATGATATTATACTGGGCACCCATGGCCGCAGTCTTTACCTGTGCAACTTAAGCGATGTACAAGGATTGAAAAAAGATCCTGATTGGCTGAAAAAGAAACCAAAAGAAAAGGTGACACCTCCATCCTTCAGAGGCTTTGATGAAGCCACGCCAGAGAAAGACTAAAATGAAATCAGGGGCACCAAAAGTACTCCTGATTTTTTTTGAAATAAACTTGAAAGGTTTTTTACCTATCCCATATCCAACTATTCATTCTTTGATGTTACTTTTTTCTCTTTCCTGAAAATGCTAAATAATAACCCACCCATCAATGCACCATAAAGTGTACTATTAACAGGTTTGGATGTTATGGTACATGTACCCGAATTACACCCTACAAAATGGTAGTATAAATATCCACCTACAGCCCCTATCAATATGCCAATAATAGTAATGAAGTGCTTCTTAAAAAAATTAGCGATAGCCATTATTCAAAAAATTTATTTTATTAAGCATTACAATTAAACATTTTCAACAACGCTTTTCAATTTAACGCTTACCTGTTGTGCCAATTCGACTAAGCCTGGGTTTACAATTGCCATCATTGAAGCCACAGGATCCACAGCCGATATTTCAACTTCACCATTTTCTCTTTCCTGCACAATTACATTGCAGGGCAGCATAGTACCAATATGGCTTTCGGCCAATAGCGCCTGATGTGCAAATTGTGGATTACATGCTCCCAGAATTTTATATTTTCTGATATCTACATCTAACTTCTTTTTTAAAGTTTCTTTCATGTCAATATTAGTAAGCACACCAAAGCCTTCTTTTTTCAATTCTTCCGTAACTTTTGAAATGGCTGCTTCAAAATCTGATTTTATAACTTTCGAAAAATAATAACTCATAACATTTTATTTTAAACCTGAAAATTGTGAGGTGAAGTTCGGAAGTATATTGCGACCTGTGCGTAACATTTGTTTCATAAATAACTCGCTAATTAGTTCTTACTTCCATTTGCACAGCCCATATCCCCCTTAATTGATTTATACCATATCCTATAGCATTATCCGAAGGATATAAAGTGCGAATCTTATTAAAAGTTTCCGTATTAATTTCCTTGTCTTTTCTTCCATGGCACTGCAGGCAAAGAGCAGTGGTAGTAATCGCATAGTAAGCAGTAACTTTCCCGATATTCCGAACTAATTGAGGCTCCGGAGATTTTCCTTCATCTATATTCTTTTTCATAGCACTTAATATCTCCAATTCTGATTCATTGGCCCGATTAGCTCTATTTCTTTCTTTATCAGTTACTCTTTTAAGTAATACATTAAACTTTTTCGACATACTATCCGTAAGCGGATAGGCACGAGTGTTGCAAAAATCAACAGCATAAGTAGTGCCCTTTTTCTGTATCGCTTCCGTCAGGTTTTTTCCTAAAACCGTTTGAGCACCGAGTGCGTACTCTTTTCCCATTCGGAGATAAACTGAGTCTGGAAGAACTTTAGCGTCATATGAGGCAGGCGTACTTGGATTTACTTTGTTTGAGTCAGATGACTGGCAACTGAGTACCAAACTAATAACTCCAAAAGTAAATGTTATTAAACTTATTGTTATATTTTTCATTTCGAGTTATTGTTTCTGTTTATCAATAAATTTTTTAACAACCAATGTAAATCCAATTGTCAACAATGTTCTGAAAGACATGGCTGCTATAGTTTTCTTTTCATAAATACCTCCTCTAAAAATATGAAAAGCCAATGCAATAAACGATATCAGAAGTATTGCCGTAGCGATGGACAGAATTGTTGTTGCCCTGCTTTTATTTAAAAAGAAACTATAAGCAGCAACCATGTACAGAATACCACAAATGAAATTTGCAATGACCACAAACAAAACATAATTGCCTTCTTTCTCTCGAATTCCAAACAAGTCAAAAATTACTGAAGTACTCATAAACAAGGTTACGAGACCGAAAAAAGCCAGGATAGTGCCAGCAGTATATAAGAAAATTGACGATTTCATATATTAGAGAGATTAGCAAAAATATTAACGCCTGTCTGCTTACCCCTTAACATTTATTTTTGTCAGTTGGCACCCCGAATTTATCCAAAATTTTCTCTAAAGGGCAAAATCGGGTGAATGATGATTGTAACAAATTAATGCCAACAAAGACAGATAACCATAACCATTGAATATTTACATTAAAAGCCAGTAACACGCTTAACAATACCATAATACCGGCTACAGCTCTTACAATTTGTTCTCTCATAAAATTATTTTTTAGATTAATTAAACACTAAAGCGCTCAACCGGCAAAACAAAACCTCGTATAGGAAAGCCGTTTGATTCATTTTTATTACACTCTTCTATTAATTTGATTGCTGCAGCTGCTTTTTCCTCTTCTGTAAAACTGAAGAGCATAAGTGACTCAAATGTTTCACCACTGCCACCAAACCAGTTTTGAGAAATCATACCTTGTCCACCCTGCTTGTATCCTGATATTTCAGAAATACTGAAGACCTGTATTCCGATTTCTTTGAAAATTGAGGATACATTTTGCTGATGCTCTTTAATACAAGTAACAATAAGAAGTTTCATATTAAATACATTTTAAAAATTATTTTACTTTTTTTCGCATCATTCTATAATACAATAAAGGCACAACTAACAACGTAAGGAAAGTAGATGTAACCGTTCCACCAATAAGCGAAATTGCCAAACCTTGAAATATAGGGTCAAATAAAATGATGATAGCTCCTAAGGCCACAGCACCGGCAGTAAGAAGAATTGGGGTAGTACGCACAGCTCCTGCTTCTATTATTGCTTGCTTCAATGGTATTTTCTCTTTTAATCTGATGTTTATGAAATCAATAAGCAAGATTGAATTTCGCACCATTACTCCAGCCAGCGCAATAAAGCCAATCATTGACGTAGCTGTAAAATAGGCCCCCATCATCCAATGTCCGAGTATAATACCAATAAGCGACAAAGGAATAGCCGAAAGCATTATCAATGGCACTTTGAAGTTCTGAAACCATCCTACAATAAGCATGTAAATGATTAATATTACAACGGCAAAAGCAATTCCCAAATCACGAAAAACTTCAAAAGTAATTTGCCACTCTCCATCCCATTTTAAAGAAAACTGATCTTCTGTTTCAGGTTGTTGCATATACTCTTCATTCAATGTGTATCCTGAAGGGAGTTTGATGTCTTTTAGTTTTTTTGACATATCGCTCATGGCATAGGTAGGGCTTTCCAGGTCTCCGGCCATATCTGCTAACACAAACACCACTCTCTTTTGATTCTTGCGATAAATACTTTTCTCTTTAATTTTCGGAACCACACTTATTATATCGCCCATTGAAACTATATTTCCCTGTTGCCCAATGATGTTTATATTTTTCAAATCGCTCACACTTGCTTTTTCTGCATCATTTAATTGAAGCATAATATTAACAGGCTCAAAACTCGCTGGCTGGTATAGTGTCCCTGATTTCAGACCTGTCAATGCTGCATTCATCGTGGCTACAGCCTGGGCGGGTGCCACACCATTTCGCATAGCTTTTTCTTTATCTACTTCAAAATATAAGGAAGGCTGATCTTCTTCCACCATCCAATCTACATCTACAACATCTCTTGTGCTGTCCATCAAAATTTTTACCTGACGTGCCACTTGAATTTGCTGTTCATAATCGGGTCCATAAACTTCTGCAACAATTGTTGATAATACAGGCGGGCCGGGTGGTATCTCAACAAGTTTAATATTTGCATTATATTTTTTCCCTATTTTAATAATATCAGGCCGCATTTTCTTCACAATATCATGGCTTTGTGTACTTCTTTTTTTCTTATCCAAAAGATTTACCTGTATATCTGCTACGTTTTCACCACTTCGCAAATCATAATGTCGTACTAAGCCATTAAAACTTATTGGGCCGGCAGTACCTACATAGCTCTGATAATTTCGTACATATTTTTGCTGGCTCAAATACTGACCGACTTCCTTTGCTACCACATTTGTCTTTTCAAGGGTAGTACCTTCCGGCATATCAATCACTACTTGAAACTCATTTTTATTATCAAAGGGTAGCATTTTTACAGCAACACCTTTCGTATAGAACAAAAACATAGAGCCCAAAAGTGTAATCGCCAGCACAATCATAAATGTCCAACGTTTACGTTGCGATGTCAACATGGGATTAATAATCTTGTAATAAATCTTATAAATTCCCTTTTGTTCTAATTGCTGAGGAGTCTTATTAATTTCATTTCGCTTTGCTTTTTCACGAAGAAAAATATACCCTAAATAAGGTGTAAGTGTTAATGCTACTACCAACGAAAGCATCATTGCAATAGATGCGCCTATTGGCATTGGACTCATATATGGCCCCATCAAGCCTGATACAAAAGCCATAGGCAATACAGCTGCGATTACTGTAAATGTTGCCAATATTGTAGGATTGCCTACTTCATTAATTGCATAGATTGCTGCTTGCCTAAATGGCAAACGACGCATTTTAAAATGTCGGTGCATATTTTCAGCAACAATTATTGAGTCATCTACTACAATACCTGTTATGAAAACTAAAGCAAATAATGTAATTCGATTTAAAGTATAATCCATCAAGTAATAACTAAGTAATGTCATCGCAAATGTAACCGGCACTGAAAGAAATACTACTAATCCGCCTCGCCATCCCATGGCTAACATTACAAACAACGTTACTACAACAATAGCTATAAAAAGATGCAACAATAATTCGGAAACTTTTTCAGATGCAGTAGCTCCGTAATTTCTTGTAGGAGTAATGTGCACATCATCAGGAATAATTTGATTTTTAACATGATCAATCTTTGACAATATCTGCTCAGAAAGTTGCATAGCATCCGCACCGGGTTTCTTAGCAATGGAAAGAGTAACCGCAGGATATTCAGATTGAAATTGTTTTAAATTTTTATCATCGCCTTTTGCATATCCGAAAGAAACATATTCCTTTGGCGATGCAGGCCCATCTTCAATTTGCGATATCTGACGAAGATAAACCGGTTGTTGCTCATTAACTCCAATAACCAAATTCGCAACATCTTCAGCTGAAGACAGATAACTACCGGTTTCAATGGAAAATGCGGTATCCTTTGACAACATATTTCCGGAAACAACTTGAGCATTACTACCCAAAATATTTTTTTGAATGGAAAGAAAATCCAAATGATTGGCCGTCATTTTGGCTTTATCCAAAAGAACTTTAACCTCTCTGTTTCTACCTCCCAACAATTTTATTTCAGCAACATTTGGAATCTTCTTGATTTCGTTTTTTAATTCTTCGCTCAATTGCCTTAGTGTAAAATCATCATATTTTTCACTCCAGACTGTGAGCCCCAAAACAGGCACATCATCTATGGCTCTTGATTTTATTAAAGGCATCGTCACTCCTTGTGGGACCTTATCCATATTCTTCATTATCTCATTGTAGAGTTTTACTAAACTGCGTTCCACATCTTCACCTACATAAAACTGTACAATCAGCATTGCCTTTTCTTTCATTGAAGTGGAGTACACATATTCCACTCCCTTGATGTTGGAAATAATTTTTTCCATAGGCGCTACTACCTTTGATTCTATTTCCTGTGGAGCTGCCCCGGGATAACCTATAAAAATATCAGCCATCGGCACTTCTATCTGTGGCTCTTCTTCGCGGGGTATATGCATAGTAGCATAGGTGCCTATAAGCAGAAATACTACCATTAACAATATGGTTAACTTAGACCTCAAAAAAGAGGCAGCTATTTTTCCGGCAATCCCTTCTTTCATAAATTTTTTGTATTTGTTCTTTTCTGTTGGTTATTGAAATTATTTTGCTTTTACAGGAGCGCCATTATATAATTTCTTTTCAGCGAATGAGATATAGCTTTCATTTTGTCCTAGCCCCGATAAAATCTCAACATTGTTTCCATAATTTTTGCCCAGTCTTACATAGCGAAGCAGTGCTCTGCCATTATTACCAATTGTAAAAATCGCATCCAACTGCCCTATTCGTTGTACTGCAGCGATGGGAATCAAGATTATAGGAGCATTGCTCGAAGTCGTTTTAACTTCACTGCTGATGATCACATTTACATACATTCCTGCACTCAATTCCTTCTGTATTTCCTGAGGCAAGCTAATCTTTACAACAAATTGTCCACCTGTACCAAGTGATGAAGGACTAATCTCCGAAACCGTTCCTTGAATAGTTTTGTTGATTGCATTAATAACAACTGTTGCATTCGCCTGATGTTTAATTCGACTTATTTCTGTTTCGGGTATTTGAGCTTTTACTAAAAGATTTTCACCTTGTTCCAAAACCAAAATTGGCATACCCGGATTTGCCATACTTCCGGCATCCGCCATTTTTTGAGAAACTATTCCGGAAAATGGAGCAGTAATATTAGTGTAAGCCAACATAGAATTTACTTCAGCCCTCATCTGCAAGGCAGACTGTACACCGGCCTTTGCTGCCCGGTGCTGTAACGTTACATTATCCAACTCCTTAGCAGTTGCACTTTTTTGCTGATATAAGTTATTAAACCTTTGTAAATCTTTTTCAGCACTTTGGAGTGAGGCATTAGCACCTGACAACATCGCATCTATCTGTGCTCTTTTTGCTAATATATCATCATTGCTTATGGTTACCAACAATTGTCCCTTTTTTACATAATCGCCAACTTTTACTTTAATACTCGTGATGTAACCCATAACCCGGGTACTTATATCTGCAGATTGTGCAGAAACGATTTGACCTGTGGCAGTTATTGTGTTATTCGTATTCATAAGCGGGTTTGATACGTTTACTGCGATAGGCACCAACTGATCTTTCTCAGCTTTTTTGTTATCAGATGAAGTGCAAGAAACAATACCGGTTGACAAAATACCGAACAGAATTAAATAGATAAGCTGTAGATGTTTCATTTTTAATTTGATTAAATGTGTTTAATTATTTTTGTTTGGTAAGAAATTCAATGTTAGCATTGGCGATATTATTATTGCAAACAGCCTGTGCCAACAGTAATTTTTGTTTAGACACCTGTGTTTGTGCATTCAAAATATCAGTTATACTTACCAATCCTTCCTGATACCTGTTTTGAAGTATCCGCCACGCTTCCTCCGCCTGAGCAATAGCAGCTTTTTGTTGTTTAATTCTAAAGAGCGCATTCCCCTGATCACGAAAACTTTTATCAAGCATCATCTGATTTTCCAATTGCATTGACTGAAGTTGTACCTGCAACTTAGATTGCTCTAACTTCATATGATTCAACTGATATCTGGTAGCATTGCCATCAAACAAATTCCAACTAAGTTGAATACCTGCGAGGTAAGCGTTTGCATTAAAAGAAAATATCTTTTTGTTATTAAGTTGGTATGAAGCAAATAGGTTTAATCTTGGAAGTTGTTTCATTTTTAACGATTTCATCATTATGCCCGAAGCTATTATCGCTTTGTCCATTGCGAGGAAATCAGATCTTTTAAGCGGAATTACACGTGATAATTCAACATTGGGAAGTGATTCAAACATTTTTTCTGTTGTGTAAGTTGTGCCGGTAGGCTGGTTCATTAATACACTCAGATAATCTGATGCATTAACAATATTTGATTTCGCTTCATTCAATTGGCTTTCAATATCCAGTATCTGTACTTCTACGTTCAACAAGTCTGATTTTTGTATGAGCCCTTCATTGAAACGATTCATTGTATTATCATAAAATGATTTTGCAGCTACCAATGCTTCCTCAAAAACAGAAACGGCCTGATGAGTTAATTGCAATTGGTAATAAGCTTTTTGTACTTCATAGGTCAGATAGTCAAGTACCCTTTCTGTTTTTAACTGATAGCTTTCCAGCTGCACAGCAATGCTCTTTTTCATGTACACAGCATCCATGTTTACAATTGGCTGTAGTACATCAATTTTTGCTGAAAAATCAGAAACTCCTGAAGGATGGTTTAATAACGCAGGATTAAAATCTTCCTGTTTTACTATGCTTTGCTGAAGCTTAAAGCCAAAGGCATTTAGAGGGTTATTGGTAAACAATGATGTATATGAAAAATTGGCCTGTGGCAAGAAGGCAACGTTACTTTGATTCAACCTTTCACCCATTATTGCTTCATCGATTTTTGCAGTTTGAAAAGAGCTATTATCCGCAATCGCAGTTTCAATTGCTTTTTGCAATGACAAAAACACTTTCTTTTGTTGCGCAAAGACAGTTCCAGACATTAAAAAAACTAAAAGAAAAGCTACCCATACTTTTCCATAGTGAAATTTCCGGTTATTAAATAATTTCATTTGATTTTTAGATATTACTTTAAAAATGAGTGGCAAAAATGCATAAGAACAACTTCAAGTTCAGATACATTTGTTACATATAATTCTTTTTGGTTTAAATAAATACAAAACCACGAAAAAATATTTCGTACACTATTGATTTATTACAAATCATTGTTAAGTTCATATATGATATTTTTTATTTCGACTTTTCTATCATTACATTATATTAAAAAAGAGAGGTCGCCTCTATGGAGACGACCTCTCTTTAAATACATTACAGGTTACCAATCTTATGTAGCCTTCTTTTTTCTTTTCAAAACCACAACCAAAACCAATATCACCACCAGTGCACCAGCCCCAATCATTAATGGCATCTTGTTTTTATTTACAAAATCCATAAAACCGCCATCCCCCTTATCCAATCCTTTATCAATATTGGTTTGTGTATCTTCCAAAAATTTATCAATAAACGGAAATGCCGGATTTTGACTCTTGACTTCCTTTAATTTTTCCAATGCTTTCTTATAACTGGCCTTGTCAAAGAGATTCATTGCTTCTTCATACAATAACGAGATATCGCTCATTTGTGGTTTCACATTTCCTTTTTGCAAAAACTCTTTTACAATTGTCGCCGGTACAATAAAATTCATACCCTGCACTTCCTGTCCTCTTTGCTCATCGGCACTACCAAATGTAGCCAGCCCAATTACTTCTCCCTTATCATTCATCACCGGGCCACCGCTATTGCCATGTGTAATGGCTGCATCTATTTGTAATACATCCCAACCACCTTTCATTTTCTTTCTTGCACTTACTAGTTTGGTGGTAAGAGTGGCTTCCGACATTGATTCTTCCGAAATTAAAGGATGAAACGTAGCTACACCGGGATATCCAAGTACATAAACAGGGTCGCCTGTTGACATTTGTGTGTCATCGCCAATTCTGATGGTGGGATAAATATGTTTTTCCAGCAATTTTAAAATGGCAACATCTTTTCCCGGAATGGGATTTCCACGGGTTACCAGCTTGGCAGGTATTGTCATTGCAACAATCTCTCCTTTCTTGCCGGTAACACCCAACACCACATTATAATCCGCCTGAATATCATCAACCGTAAGCGTCTGGCTGAAATACCAGCTCTCTGCATCTACAATAGCTTTGGCTTCCTCCTCATTCATTTTTCTTCCCATTGATTGTTCCAGCGCTGCTACATCTTCATTGATGATTTTAGAAAACGCCTGTTGTGCAAAACTTTGCTTGGTTGATTCTTCATCAGCATCTATTACATGTGCATTGGTAACCACATACCCATCAGGCGTAATGACAAAGCCCGAACCGAGCATCGTGGTGTTCAATTCTTCACTCATAGTTTCATTACTACGAGCCATATACTTGTCCACATTTGCTGCAAATGTTT
>WBZR01002072.1_pt1 | contig 21672 bp, 19 predicted proteins | sample 5204231 | NCBI WGS metagenome assembly WBZR01 (sample SAMN12412403, study PRJNA552823) | activated sludge metagenome | isolation source: activated sludge from anammox sidestream of wastewater treatment plant... | place: USA: Virginia | collected 2017-08 | reverse complement strand
ATATCCCCCAGTTCGGCGACGCCGAGAGCCAGCGCCGAAAACAGCAGGGGCACGACCACCATGAAGATGCCGTACAGGAAGATCTTGCCGATCGGAGATGCCCAGTCGTCGACGAGGCTCTTCAGCCGACCCGGGTCTTCCGCGAACACCTTCTGCCCGACGAAGCCGGCGATCGCTCCCAGGATGAGGGCGATGAAGACCTGCGTGTGGATCGGCATCCGGCGGCGAGTCGACATGATCTCGACTATAGACGGTTTGAGTGGGACTGCCGCCGCAGATACAATGCGTGACGTGCTGCGGATCGACTTCGTGACCCTGTTTCCTGAGATGATGCTCGGGGCGGTGCGCCACAGCATGCTGAAGCGGGCCGAAGATTCGGGACTTGTCGCCTTCGGCGCGGTCGATCCCAGAGGCTTCGCCACCGATCGCCATCGCACGGTGGATGACACTCCCTTCGGGGGCGGCCCGGGAATGCTCATGAAGCCGGAGCCCCTCGATGCGGCGATCCGATCGATCCTGCCCCAGCCTGCGAGGGGAACGGCCGTCGTCATGCCCGATCCGACCGGAACGCCGTTTATCCAGAATGACGCTGCCGAGCTTGCCGGATGCGGACAGGTCGTCTTCGTGTGCGGGCACTACGAAGGGATCGACGAGCGGATCGCCGATAAATGGGTGACCCACCGGTTCTCGATCGGCGACTACGTGCTCACCGGAGGCGAGCTGCCTGCGCTCGTGATGGCGGATGCGGTCATTCGGCTCGTCCCCGGAGTCCTCGGCGATGCGGGGAGTCTTGCGATCGACAGCCACGCAGACGGGCTGCTCAGTGCCCCTCAATACACGCGACCTGACGTGTGGGACGGGCTGGAAGTGCCTGCCGTCCTGCGGTCCGGGGATCACGGGGCGATCGCAAAGTGGAAGCGCCGACAGGCACTCCTCGCGACGCGACAACGCCGCCCCGACTTGTTCGCTCGCGCGAACCTGGCGAAAAGCGACCTCGATCTGCTACAATCTTCCTTCGCTGGGAGCGATCGTTCGGCATGCCCCGTGAATGAGACGGGACCCGCAGACGCCGACGAGACCCCACCTGGAAGTGACCGCCGATGAACAAGGGAGCGATTTTGCAGACCGTGGCTCAGGAGAGCCTCAAGACCGATCTACCGCGGATTCTCCCCGGCGACACGGTGAGGGCCCACGTGAAGGTCCGTGAGGGCGGTAAGGAGCGTATCCAGATTTTCGAGGGCCTCTGCATCGCCTGCAAGCATGGCGGTATCGCCGAGACGGTCACGCTCCGCAAGATCAGCAACGCGATCGGCGTCGAGCGAACCTTCCCGCTGCATTCGCCAAACGTGGCCAAGTTCGAAGTGCTGCGCCACGGTCGCGTGCGCCGCGCCAAGCTTTACTATCTGCGGGACAAGGTCGGTAAGGCCGCCCGTATCCGCGAACGCCGCTAACCTGCCGTGCTCGAGTTCCTCGCTCAGTCGGAACCGGTCGGATGGCAGCAAACCGTCGATAAGCTCGCACGGACGCCGCTGAGCCAGATCATCGTGCTGGTTGCCGTGTGCACGGTGATCCGGCTGGCGATGATGAAGTACCTCGCCGACCGCCCGGTTCACCTCAGGTTCGGCGCCTACAAGGTCGCGAAGTTCCTCAACGAGTTCCTCGACGCGATCGTGTACGCGGGCGTCTTCGTCTTCCTCGTCGTCCGGCCGTTCGCGCTCCAGACGTTCACGATTCCCTCTGAATCGATGATCGACACCCTGCTGGTGAACGATTTCATCGTCGCGAATAAGGCGGTCTATCGCTATTCGCGGCCCCAGCATGGCGACATCGTCGTGTTCCGCCCCCCCGTGTACGCCTGCCGCCCCGAGCAGCTTGGCCCGAATGGTGAGGTCAACGCCGACTTCATCAAGCGATGCGTGGGCGTTCCCGGCGACATCGTCGAGATCCGCAACGGCACCCTCTTCCGAAACGGGCAGGCGATGAACGAGCCCTACCTAAAGGACAAGCCAGGTTGGGACTTCAAGCTCGTGAACGTGAAGGGCGTGGTGAAGGACAACCCCACCGGTCTCGAGTTGTGGCCGCTCGCGATCGTGCCTGACTCTGGGGCATTCAGCGGGTATCGGATCAACGAGCCGAACCGCGCGCCGATCGCCTCCCCGTTCTACGTGAACGATCAGGAGACGATGGACAAGCTGCTCAAGCTGCCCGCGGCGGCGATCCCGCCAAAGCACTATCTGTTTATGGGCGACAACCGGCCCGGTTCGTTCGACGGACGCGGCTGGGGACTCATCCACGAGGACGACATCATCGGCCGCGCCGAGTTCATCTGGATGCCGATCAAGCGCATCCGTAACTTGCGCTAAGTTCGCGGATCTGCTCGAGGTCTTCGGATCTTTGAAGCGGATTTGGCCTCCGTTCGTGACAGGATAGTCCTTAGGGATCGACTGACCAGGACCATCTCGATGATCACCACTGTCTTGCTCGCGGCTGCTTGTTTGTCTCGACAGGGCGACGCGCTCTACTCCGAGATGAAGCGGGCCTTCAAGGGCCTGGTCGAGATCTCTGCGCCATCAACCCTACCGCAGATCCGTGCTGCCCTCCAGTCTCCTCTTACCCCAAGTCATCAGGAAACCCTGGGCCGTTCTTGGTTTCGCATCGGAGCCGGTTGGGCCGACGTCATTTACACCGAGCGAGGCGACTTTCGGGGCTATGCGTGCATGAAGGTGCCACATGAATTGAGGCTCAGATCCGACCTAGATCTGCGCAACGAGGCCCTTCAAGTTGTAGACCTTGTCGGCTTCTGGGGAGAAACCTGCTCAACTCAGCTCAGTCGCCAAGGGGCTCTTGGGGCAAAGGTCACAGTGAGTGCCCACTTCGGCGACATGACGTCGACTCATGGAGCTAGGATCGAGTTCGCACCCGGCAGCCTTGCGCTCGAGGCCGTCTTCATGTGGGACCGGCTCGACTACGCTCGCTTTCGGAATGCGCCACGCGCACCGCGCACCGCTGCACTGCAGGCCGCGATCGAGGCGTACGAGTCCTTCGCCCCTTATCCCGTCGCCCAAGTGGGAGCGGTTCGCCCCTTCTTCGGGATCCCGGCTTCGGCAGAGCTGCGGCCGCCAACCTGGCACGAAATGAACGAGGAAACTCTCGCCCTGTGCCGACAGTACGTGGCGCTTCCTCTGTACTACGTCGACTTCACCAACGTGAGCGGCAGTCCGAGTTCGACTGGGGAAAGTCAGACGGTCGTGATCGACGCCAGGACTGGCAAGGCGATCGTGCTGTATCCATTTTCGGGGCGCGGAGGCACAACGGCCCATCTGAAGGCTCCCCCCCTCCCGAAGTCCATCGTGGTCGGCTTGTCTTCGGGGGTCGGCCGCACCTTGTCTCAAGTCGCATCGAAGGACGTGTCAGGCAAACCGGTCTGCCTCGGTTCGGGTTTGTACCGATACATGGCACGTTACGACGCACGCAGGCACCTCCTCTTCCTCCCGGAGGCTGAGGCTTGGAGCGCGTATCGAGTGCCGGAAACCGATATCGTGTTCCAAGCGGAACTCGAGTTGTGGCGTCCCGCGCGCAAGCCTTTCGGAGGCGGGCCGAGCAAGAAGCCGTCGGACTGAAGCTGAACCCTTGGCGCGTGGGCGCGTCCCTACAACCATGCTCGTCGCCCTCGCCTTGGCCCTGACTCAGGGGCTCTATGGCCCCGCTCAGACGCCCGCCTACAAGATCGAGCGGAAGCTGCTCGATCTCGACGGGCTCCCGATCGCGGTGACCTGGCCGGTTGGGGCGAAAGGCAAGCTGCCGGTCGTCGTGTGGTCCCACGGGATGTATGGCTCACGCAACAACTATCGCCCGCTGGTCGACGCCCTCGCAGGCGACGGCTTCGCGGTCATCCAGCCCACCCACGGCGACAGCATCGAGTTGATGACTCCTGAGCAGCGGCGCAAGTTGCTCGCAAGCCCAAACCTCGACAACACCCAAAGCTGGGACGAGCGCCCCGGCGAGGTCTCCAAATGCATCGACGCGCTTCCGCGCTTGCCCAAGCTGGCCGGGTGCCCTCCGCTGGACCCGGACAGGATCGGCATCGGCGGACATTCGTTCGGGGCGTGGACCACCCAGGTTCTCGCCGGGATGGAGCTCAGCGCCTTGAACCGAACCTGGTCTCGCGCAGAGCCCAGGGCGAAGGCGTTCGTCGTCCTTTCTGGTTCAGGTCCCGGTGCAGGGATCAAAGCCGCGGGCCTCGCGAAGATGCGCGGGCCGATGCTGATGATCACGGGAACGAACGACAAGGCGCGGTCGGGCGACACCGGCGAGTGGCGCAAGCAGGCATTCGAGCTCGCCTCACCTGGCAACAAGTGGCTAGTCTGGATCGACGGCGCGACCCACATGTTCGGTGGCATCGCGGGGGCACAGTCCGGATATGCGCTCCAGTTCGTGCGGCGGGCAGGAACGACCGCCGATACGAATCCCCGCCACAAGGACGTGACCCTGTCCGCGATCGTGTCGTTCTTCGACGCCCACGTCCGAGGTCTCGACCCCGCACGAACCTACTGGACCTCCAAGACGCTCGAGCGAGCAGGCGGGGTGACGATCAGCGCGAAGTAGAGGGACGTTTGACCGCCGCCGTCGGCTCCGTCCGATCCGCCCACGTCGTAGCCGTCGGATGGTTCGTGCCGACGTAGCAATCCGGTGGTTCTGCAAATCCCTCAATCCGGAGGCAGCGAATCTCCGAGGCCCGGCAAATTTGCTGTCTCCCTCTCCCCGGTCACTCTGCTAAGCTGAAGGTCTCGGAGGGGTTTCGATGATTCGTTCGCAGTCGTCATCGGCCGGTTCACGGCCTTATCTCACGTCGATCGCGGTGCTCGCGGCACTGGCGATCGGGGTGTCCAGTTGGTACTTCATGGGAGGGCCGGGAGGCGAAATGCCTGCCTTCGGAGGTGGCCAAGGAGACCGCACCAAGCAGCAGGACCTGACCCGCGCTGGGCATGGGACGCCTCCCAGACCCGGCATTCAGAAGGCTCGCTACGCGCCGGGAGTCGTCGTCGTCGGCTACTACCCACGCACCACCCAGCGTGCTCGGGAAGCCAAGGCAACTCGGCTCGATCTGATCGACGACACCGAGTGTCAGAGCCCCTACTTCAACCGGTACTACATCGGAGCGGACGCGCTGCGCGCGGGTGAGACCGTCGAGTCGATGATCGCTCGTCTGAAGAGGGACCCCGATGTCAGATTCGCCGAGCCCGATTACGCAGTCACGCCCGATCAGGCTTTGCCCAACGACTTGCGATTCAACGAGCAGTGGGCGCTGCACAACCTCGGGCAGACCGGTGGAACGATCGACGCCGACATCGACGCTCCCGACGCCTGGGCCAACTCAGGCCCTGGCAGTACGGTGATCGTCGCGGTCATGGACGACGGTTGCCAATGGGATCACGTCGACATCGCCGCGAACGTGTGGACGAATCCGGGCGAAATCCCCGGCAACTTGATCGACGATGACGGCAACGGCAAGATCGACGACATTCGGGGCTGGGACTTCTCGGACAACGATAACAATCCCGCGCCCGCAGCCGGCGACACCCACGGAACCCACACCTCGGGAACCGTCGCGGCAGTCACGAACAACGGGATCGGCATCGCGGGTGTCGCGCAGAACGTCCGACTGATGCCGGTGCGCATGTACGGCGGCGCCGCCGCCTGGATGACCGCCCTCGCAAACGGCATCGACTACGCGTGGCAGAACGGCGCAAAGGTCATCAGCGTCTCGTACAACATCGACGCCTACACCCAAGCGCTCTCCGACGCGATCGGCCGTGCCGCAACCGCAGACGTCATTTACGTCAACTCCGCGGGCAACAACGGCCAGCAGAATCCGCCTCGTCAGGTCCTGCGGACGATCCACAACAACGTCGTCTTCGTCGCGGCGACCGACGACAACGACGTGCTTGCCAGCTTCAGCAACTTCGGAACGTTGGTGGATATCGCGGCGCCCGGCGTCGACACGCTCAGCACGATCCCACCGAACACCTATGCGCTGATGAGCGGTACCTCGATGGCGACTCCGCACATGGCGGGCGCCTGCGCGGTGATCCGATCCCAGTACCCCGCGCTGACCGCCCGTCAGACGCTCGATCGACTGATCAACACCGCGGAGATGAAGCCGAGCCTCATCGGCAAGGTCAACGGCGGCCGCTTGAACATCAACCGCGCGCTCGAGACGGACAACATCCCGCCGAGCGACCCGACGAATCTGACTTGGCTGGCGTATTCGACGCGCTCGTTCAAGATCCGCTTCAACGGCTCCGGCGACGACGGCACCGTCGGCCAGGCGTCGACCTACGACATCCGAGTCAGCACGAGCCCGATCAACAGTGGCAACTTCCTTGCCGCCCAACAGGTCTACATCCCGATCACCCCGGTGAACGCAGGAGTGCCGATCACGACTGAAGTCGGAGGGCTTCCCCCGGGAAGCTCGCTCTACGTGGGCGTCCGGGCGGTCGACAACCTCGGCAACGTCTCGAACGTGCTGTCGGGCGGTCCGTTCTCGACGAGGTCGGTCCCTGTCGACTACGTGGAAGGGACATCCTGGTTCGCTCCGGTCAGCGGGCCTTGGGCGATCACGACAGAGCAGCCGTTCCAAGGCACGCGATCGTGGTCCGACAGCCCAGGTGGCAACTACGTCAACAACGCGAATACCGAGCTACGCTCTCAGCGCCTGATCATGTCGGGTCCAAGCACCTTCAACTTCATGGTCAAGTACTCCCTCGAGAGCGACTACGACTACCTCTTCTGGGACGTCTCGCTCGACGGCGTGAATTGGCAGAACATGGGCTCGGCGACCGGGGAAAGCGGTGGCTGGAAGCAGATTTCGGCCGCGTTGCCCGACTACCCGAACTCCGGGTTGGTCAAGCAGTCCTACTGGATCCGCTTCCGCCTCACGAGCGACACCTCGATCGTGAAGGACGGCGTTTACATCGACAGCATGTTTGCCTCGCCACTCGCGGTTCTGCACACCGACAACATGGAGGGCGGCCCTCAGTACACCGCGGACTCGCCGTGGGCGCTGACGACGCTGCGAAACTCCAGTCCGATCCAGTCGTGGACGGACAGTCCTGCCGGAAACTACGGGAACCTCGCCGATACCAACCTGACCAGCATCAACCAGGTCGACACGTCGAACCTGGCGAGCGCCCTGATCAGCTTCAAGGCATTCATCAGCACCGAAGAGGGCTATGACTACCTCACCGTACGGTCGTCGACCGACGGCGGAAGCTACGTCGATCGAGGCAGTTGGTCCGGCACCCTAACGACCTGGAGCGCCTATTCGGCGCCACTTGGGCCGGGAGGGCTGGTCCGCTGGAGGTTCAACTTCAGCTCGGACAGCTCAGTGGTCGGAGAAGGAGTCTACGTGGACGATGTTCGCATCGTCGGCGAGCCTTTCTCGCCCGTACCCTGACAAACTTGCGGGGAGGGGCGCAATCGACCCCTCCCCGCAACGTATGACCAGATAACCGCACTCGATTTGGGGAGGATATATGTCTATGAAGAAACTGCTCTACACGGCGCTTGCGATGGCTGCACTGACAGTCGGCGCATTCGCTCAAACCGCTTCCGATCCCGCCGCCGCGCTCAAGGAGCTTGGCGACGTTCGATCGAAGATGATCGCCGATGCCCGCGCAGCTGGCGGTGGCATCGACATCAACAAGATCAACGAGGCCGTCAAAGCACGGGCCAACGAACTGATCGCCGGGATCACGGTCGACTCCGTCGAACCAGCGAACGCTTATGCCTGGGCGCAGGTCTTCTCGATGGCGGGCAAGCACCACGAAACGTGCGACCTCGTCAAGAAGTACCTCACGACGAACCCAGACGCACCTGCCAAGTACACCGCGCAGATGCTGATGATCCAATCCTGCAACGCGTTGGGTGAGGCGGACATGCTGCAGACGACCCTGCAGGACATCCGGGTCCCCTCCCCGATCCAGTCCAGCGGCTTCGCGTCGATGGCGGTCAACGTCTATGTCGACACGATTGTCGAGAAGCTCGGCGTGGACGCGGGTATGAAGACCCTCGAGGATGTCGAGAAGAACCTCGTCTACGAAGCTCCCGGCGACTATGCGAAGCGCATGCTCGACATGGAGAAGAAGCGCGCTGCCGCAGGCAACGCGGCAACGATCACCGATCCGAACAAGAAAGCCAAGACCGATGAGGAAAGGCTGAAAGAACTCGAGGAGCAGGGCAAGACCATTCCCTATGCCACGAAGTTCATGTTCGTCGACAAGAAGACCGAACTCCTGGAAGGCGCAGGTCAGAAGGACAAAGCGGTCGCCCTGCTCAGCGACTTCATCAAGGAAGTCCCCGAGGGTGCTCCGGTTCTGCGGTCCGCAAAGGCCTCGCTCGTCAGGCTGACGGTTGTGGGCACGCCCGCTCCGGCGCTCAACTTTGAGAAGAGCATCGGCGGGACGTTCCCGGGCCTCGACGCGCTCAAGGGCAAGGTCGTTCTCATCGACTTCTTCGCCCACTGGTGCGGCCCCTGCATCGCCTCGTTCCCGCAGATGAAGAAGCTGTACGAGGACAACAAGGCGAAGGGCCTCGAGCTCTACGGCTTCACGAAGTACTACGGCTACTACCAGCGTGAGGGGATGCCCGCTCGCGACCTCCCGAAGGACACCGAGTTCGCTCGCATGGGCGACTTCATGAAGGAGAAGGACATGACCTGGCCGGTCGTGTACGGCGAGGCTTCGAACTTCGACGCCTACGGCTGCACGGCGATCCCCTATGTCGTCGTCATCGACAAGAAGGGCCTCGTCCGCAAGATCAAGATCGGCTACGACGCGCAGCACTTCGACGAGTTCCGCAAGTTCGTCGAGAGCCTACTGGAAGAGTAGATCTGAACTCACTCGGCGCCCCAGGGCCGCAAGGTCTTGGGGCGTCTTGCTTTGTGCTTACCTCTTGGGCCTTGGGAGTTCGAGCCGGATCGGGGTTGGCCCGCTCACTTCGATGAGGATGCGCCGCCCATCGTAGTCGTAGCGCAAGGGTGTGCCGTCGTACGGGCTCGCCAACCCTTCGACCGAAATCGAACGGGCGATCTCCTTGCCGGACAGCGCACGGCTCAAGGCGACCCACATCGTCCGGCGAGCCTGCCAGTTTGATTCACGGTCACCGTCATCGACCCCGGCCCCCAATCGCTCCCACATAACTGCCGCCGTCGGAAAGGCGAGCATGGCCTCGGCAAGGTGGCGTCGCGCTTCCTCCAATGAGACCGCGCCTGAGGTCGCCGGGAGTGCATAGGCGGCCCAGCAATCGCGCAGGGCCTTTACGATCTTGATGCGGGACTTGCTCTGGCTCAGGAGCAGTGGGAAGATCACCTCTGCCCCCTTTGGCACATCTTCTGGCTTGAGCCCGAGCTTCTCCTGGCCCTGCTTGGTCTCGGCGTTGTCCACGAGCCAGAGGATCGAGTACGCCTCGTCGAGATGTTCGGCGCGCACGTCGGGCTCTGGAAACGCCGCGATCGCTTCGGAAAGCGCAACCTTGTAGGCCTTGCTGTTCGGATGGGTGGCGGCCCACGATGCCAAGTGCCGCAGCGCGATGATCCAGATCGACTCTCGAACCAACCTGGCGATCGCGTGAGGCTCTTCGCCTGCGTGTATCGCGATCACAAGGATGCGCTTCGTATCAGCCAGCGCAGCATCCTCCTTGCCTTCGAAGGTGGCGACCGACCCTCGCAGCCCGAGCAGTTGAGCAGCCCGCTTCATGTCGGCAAGCTCGGGAAAGAGCGTCGCATAACCGTCCCACTGGCGATCGAACCAGCAGTGAGGCCGTCGGGCTGCCTCCTCCGCAAGCTCGAGGCTACGGACGTGGCCGGCAAGCGCCGCGCGAGCAGCGTCGATTGCTTCTGGCGTTGGGTGCCAGGCTGCCATCTCCGTTAGCTCGCTCAGCTGCGAAGCACCTTTGAGGTTGGTCTTCAGTTGGCGATAGAGCGAAGCGGCGTTCTGGGCGTCCGGCACCCGTGGAATGAGCGCCACGTACTCGGCGGCGGTAACCGGGATGCCCTCCGCCCGGGCCAGACGCAGCTGCTCCCGATACGCATCTTCATCCTGGCGAGCGTGGTAGGCGGTGATGCCGATCGGGATCGCGAACGAGACGGCGAGGCCGACTCCGATCCACCTCAGCGCACGCCTCGTCATGGCTCACCTGATGTTGAAGTACTTCGCTTCGGGATGGTGAACGACGATCGCGCTCGTCGACTGTTCGGGCACGAGCATGAACTCCTCACTCAGCTCGATCCCGATATCCTGGGGTTGGAGGAGTTCGAAGAGCTTCGCCTGATCCTCCAGATTCGGGCATGCCGGGTAGCCGAACGAGTAGCGCGCGCCATGATATTTGGCGCTGAACAGCAGCTTCATATCCTCGGGCTCTTGATCGTCGATCCCCATCTCCCGACGAACTTGGCGGTGCCAGTACTCCGCGAAGGCCTCCGCGCACTCGACCCCCATCCCGTGAACGAACAGGTAGTTCTGGAAGTCCCCTTTGGCGAACATCTCCTTCTCGAGCTTGGAGACGGCGGAGCCCACCGTGACAATCTGGAATCCCACCGTATCGCGCTTCGGCGCGTCCTCCGCCAAGAAGAAGTCGCTCAGGCACTGCCGACGGCCGTCCCTCTGCCGAGGGAAGGTGAACCGCAGCCACTCGGTCGCCCGGTCCTCACGGTAGATGATGAGGTCGTTTCCCGCGCTCGAGCACGGGAAGTAGCCCCATTTGACGCGCGGTTCGAGGACTCTCGCAAGCTCCCGTTGGAGCCTCTCGAAGATCGGCCGAGCAGTCTCCTCCAACCATGCGGTGAACTCGAGGTTGCCCATCCCCTCTTGGCGCTTGAACTGCCACTGGCCGCGAAACAGGGCGATTGGGTTCACGTACTTGTAGATCTCGAAGATGTCGAACTTCGAGAAGCTCCGCGGGCCATAGAACGGCAGCTCCGGTGGAGTCGAGACGGCCACAACGTCGCTCCGCGCTCCATCGAACGCATAGAGGGAAGGGTCCAAGACGTCGACCCGGTGGGAAGTGGGCCTCGGCGTCACCGCGTCGAGCTCGCGGTCGGCCGATACGCCCTCCGACGGTTTCGACAGCTTGTCCATCAGGGCGAGCCCCTCGAACGCGTCCTGGGCGTAGTGCACGCGCCCACGGTACAGACTGCGCAGGTCGTCCTCCACATAACCGCGGGTCAACGCGGCTCCGCCGAGAATGACCGGATAGCCGTGGAGGCCCCGCTCGTTCATTTCCGCGAGGTTGTCGCGCATGATCAAGGTGCTCTTGACGAGAAGGCCACTCATCCCGATCACTTGGCACTTGTGCGCGGAGGCCTGGTCGAGGATCGCGTTGATCGGTTGCTTGATCCCGATGTTGACGACCCGGTAGCCGTTGTTCGAGAGAATGATGTCGACGAGGTTCTTCCCGATGTCGTGGACGTCGCCGGCGACGGTGGCGAGGAGAATGCTGCCCTTCTCAGAGCCTTCCACCCTGTCCATCAGGGGCTCCAGGTAGCGGACTGCCGCCTTCATGACCTCCGCGCTCTGCAGGACGAACGGAAGCTGCATCTTCCCCGCCCCGAACAGCTCGCCGACGGACTTCATGCCGTCCAACAGGATGTCGTTGATGATCGCGAGCGGAGCATACGACTCGAGGGCGAGATCGAGATGCCGCTCGAGGTTCTTCTTGACTCCGTCGACGATGTGCTTCCGAAGCCGATCCTCGACGGGAAGTGCGGCGAACGCGCTGACGGAATCGCTCTGGATCCGGACGGCCTCAAACCGGGCCATCAGCTCGTGTAAGGGGTCGTACGTGCAGACGAGATCGCCTTCGGGCCGAGCGGTCTCGCTCATAGTCTCAAACAGGATACCTGCGCAAAGAATCTTGCTCGAATCGGGACAAACTGCCTCCAATCGGTGCAGATCGTGAGGCGCCTTGCATATTGTTGTTAAAGAGGGCACGGAGCCGCACTGCTCTCCCCTTGGGCGGCAACCGACCCTCTTGCGCAAATTGTGTGAACGAGTTTTGATGAACGGGCAGGCAAAGTCGCGCGTCCAATGAAGAGGAGACTCTCTCATGAAGGCTAGAATCGCTTTGCCCGTCGTCGCCGGCGCGCTCGTCGCCGGATTCGCGTTCGCCCAAACCCAATCGTCGCAGCAATCCTCGCAGTCCTCGTCGCAGACCTCGAACGGAAGCGCGTCGAGTTCGAGCCGAGCGTCCAGTTCCGCCTCGGCTCAGGCTGGGGGCTCGAAGAGCGCAGGCGCCCGCGCAGGAGGCGCCCAATCCGGTTCCGGCTCTGGCAGTGGAGGAGCATTCCAAATCGTGCGCCCCACGCACGCGATCTTCTATTCACCGAACCCGATCGGCGGGGCGAAGACGGCAGGCACCGTCAGCCCGTCGCTTTGGGAAGACCAGAAGAAGTATTACGAGATGCTCGGGCGCGAAGGCACGCTGCTCTACGCCGGACCGTGGCGCGACGGTAACGGTGCGATGCTCATCGTCAACTGCCCTAACGATCAGCAGGCCCAGAACGTGGCGGACGAAGACCCGGTGGTCAAATCGCTGCTGTACGTCGCGAACGTGCGAGCCTGGAACGTCACCTACGTCGGCCCTGGGATCATCAAGGCCGAATCCGGACGCTGAACGAGCCTGACAAACGGAGAGGCCCAAGCCGTGTGGCCTGGGCCTCGTCCGTTTCTAGGTAGGGTTTTGCTTAGAAGGCAAACCGTTGGACGGAGAGCTTAGAGCCCGCCACCGCCGCCCGCTTTTCCTTTGCCACCACCGGCGCCGGCTCCGCCGCCACCCTTCTGGCGCTCTTTCATCATCTTGTCGCGGGCTTCCTTCATGAGCTTCTCATACATGGCCTTCTGGTCCTTGCTCAGGATCGCCATCTTCTTGTCCTGGAAGCTCTTGAACTTCGCCATGAGCTTCTGGCGATCGGCGTCGCTCATCTGAGGCCGCTCGCCCTTGGCGCCCTGCTGGCCCTTCTGGAACTGGGCCCGCAACTTCTCCGTCTCGGCCTTGATGTCGTTGTTGACCGCGTCCCACTTCTTCTGCTGAGCGGCAGAGAGCTTCAGTTTGGGAACGATTTCTTGCTCGAGCCGGCCCGCGCCCATGCGCATGCCCATGCCACCTTGTCGCTTGTTGCCCTGCTGGAGGCCACCGCCACCATCGCGAGGACCGGCGGCCTGTGCGGTCGCCGAAGTCGCTAATCCAACCACGGCCACGAGGGCCGCCATCATCATCGCCAGTTTCTTCATAAGGTTCTTCGTCTCCGAATACGCAATCCTGGGAGTGAGGACGATCTCGATGCGTCGTTGTTCACTCGCTCGCCAGGAACTTCTTCGCTTGGGCCTTTTGAACTAGTTCCCGAATCGAGTCATGTTGGTCCTGTTCGAACGCGGTTGGAGTCCCCAGGAACGCGAGATTCCCCTGGTGAAGGAAGGCGATCCGGTCGGCCACCCGGCACACGGCGGTCACGTCGTGGCTCACGACGATGCTGGTCACCCCGATCTCGCGCCGAAGCTGCACGATCAAGCTGTCGATCGTGTAGGTGGTGACCGGGTCGAGCCCGGTGGTCGGCTCGTCGTACAGGATCACGTCCGGCTCGAGCGCGAGCGCCCGGGCGATGCCGACCCGCTTTCGCATCCCTCCACTGAGCTCGCTCGGCATCAAGTGCTCGACGACGTCCAGCCCGACCTTGAGGAGCGTGCGGTCGACCAGCTCGGTGAGCGCCTTGCCCGACACGTGCTTGTGGCGGCGCACGCCGAACGCGACGTTATCGTACACGTTCAGGTAATCGAAGAGGGCCGCGTTCTGAAACACCATCCCCATCCGGTGGCGCGCCGCTTCGGGGTCTTTGCGGACGTCGATCCCGCTGACCGTCACCGAGCCGCTGTCGGGCCTCAGCAGCCCGGAGACGCACTTGAGAAGGGTGGTCTTGCCGCCACCCGATGAGCCCATCAGTGCGAGGATCTCGCCCTTGTGAACCTCGAGGTCGATCCCCTTGAGGACTTGGTTTCCCTCGAAGGACTTCTTGACACCTTCGATGCGAATGACGGGTTCGGCCATGGCCAGTTCGTGGATTGTGGCCGATTCGTCGTCAGGCGCGTGCTACTTCTGCGTGCCGAAGGCAAGCCGCCGTTGCTTCGCCGCGGCTGCCAGCGCCTTGGCCAAGACCCGGTCGGGACGATAGGCAAGCCACGAATGGTTCCACGGGAGGAACAGCTGAGTTCGCTCTGGGTCGTACCGAGCCGAGAACACGCGGTCAAGGATGGCCACGTGGACCGGCAGGCCACTCGCGCTGCCACCCTCCACTCGCGTCGCTGTCCGCGGGTGGCTCCAACGGTTAGTTCAACGCTTGGTGCCAAGTTCGGCAAGGAGGGTTGCGCCGGCCCCCCCAGTACCAGCCAAGACTCAATCATGAGCGGCCTCGAGTTCCGCGCATCGACGTAGACGTTTTGCAGGTCGCCTAATCCTCCCGCCGAGCTGCCCACTGGTCTGAACTGAAAGATGTAGTAAGGCGTCGACACATGATGCGCCCAAGCCTCAGCAACTGCACTCGGTGCTTCGTTCGCCATGTCCGGTCTTGGCGTCGTATCAAGCGCCCCGACCTCGAGGATGCCGTCATAGCTTAGTGCCGCGCTTGGGTATGGGTGAAATCGTTGAAACGCATCGAACGCGGCACTCCGAGCTTCCGCTCGGGGACGGATCGGATCCCTGCCGTATCTCGAATGATCCAGGCGCTCTTCAACACGGAAGGACGCAAGGCTGCCGTTCTTGCTATAGAACTCGAAGTGAGCAGTATTGCTGCAATCTCTACCGGCGACCTGAAAAATGAATCGCAGAGACATCCGATCTGACTCCGAGTTCTCCACGATCTCGACCGAGTCGTGCTGGATCGGGGGCAGTAACGCTAGGAGTCTGTTCGCCTTGGCAACGTACTGGTCTCGGGTCAGTTCGGGCTCGATCGGTGGGTCACCTGAGCTTGAAGGGAGGACACAGATCAACTCGCCGGTTCTGCTGCTGAAAGACGCATAGAGTCCCAAGCATCTGAGGGTCGTGTACCAACCATATCTTTCGACACGAACCGAGACATCGCCGCGCTCGAGGTGTTCGCGTACGCCGACCTCGTCCAGGAGGTCCAGCCTGGGCAAAATTCGAAGCAAGATCGGCGTCATTTGCAGTGTCTCGAGGCCTTGGCCCGTTTGGGTTAGGCCAAGTCTGGATAACTGTGCCGATCCGAGAGCCGAGTAACAGAGGATTAACGCCAGCAAGAACCCGCGTGCGGTACCCATGCCCTAAGCCTACATCAGGCTCAAGACGATTTCACACCAAAATCAACTTCGATGCGCGACCGCCATCCCACCGCGGCGTAGGCTGCTCGGGCTCGCTTGAAACCGCTGGGCGAACGCCCTGCTGAAGTGCGCGATGCCGGTAAAACCAACCTCGACCGCGATCTCGCCGATCGGGGCGTCACCCTCCACCAACAGCCGGCGCGCGCGCTCGAGGCGCACACCCATCAGATACTTGCGAAACGGTTGCCCGGTCGCTTCCCGAAAGAGGTGCCGGAAGTGCGATGTACTCAGGCCGAGCTCGCGTGCGACCGCCTCGTCGGTGAGGTCGCGGTGGGAGTTCCGCCCGATGTAGTCGAGGGCGACGTCGATCAAGATCTGGGTCGGCGTGAGATTCGGATCGAAGAGGTCGGCCACGATTCTGGTGACGTAGCGGTGCGAGACCTCGACGATCTGCCCGATCGTGTCCACCCGGTCGAGCTCGCGGGCTGCCTCGAGCTGGACGCGGTGCATCGAGCGCGCTCCACCCATTTCCAACGTTGCGGCGGTGACCATCGCGATGAAGGTGAGGGCCTCGCCGCGGGCCTCGTCGAGGTCCTCTGTTCGCTGAAGGCCCTTCTCGAGCTGTTCGAGCGCCTTCGCCATCCGAACGCGATCGGCGCATCGGACAATGCCCGACAGCTCGGAAAGGGCGACTCCGCCCGTGTGCGCGTGAAAAGGGCAGCCTCTGACCATTACTTCGCGAGTTTCACCGTCGTGTGGGGCAAGTGGCCGAACGCCGATTCCCGCAAGCCCGAAACGCGCGGCTGGATCAGCTCTGCGTCACGCTGGAAGTAGATCGGGACCCACGGAGCGTCCTGCAAGGCGATGTCCTCTGCCTTGGCATACAGTTCGAGCCGCTTGTTGAGGTCGAGCGACGTGTCCGCCTCGTTGCACAGCCGATCGAACTCCGGATTGTTGTAGCCGTTGTGGTTCTCCGGTCCGAACGTGGCGAGCATCGTGCTCAGGAAGTTCTGGGGATCGAGATAGTCGGCGGCCCAGCGCATGTGATAGAACGCGTTCTCGCCTCGGTTGTCCCGGTCGAGATAGGCCTTCCACTCGGTCATCTTCAGGCTCACGTCCATCCCGAGGTTCTCCTTGAGCTGGGCGGCGATATCCTCCGCGACAAGGCTGATATCGCGGTAACCGTCTCGGAACCGCATCTCGACCGGCGGCAACCCCTTGCCACCCGGATAGCCGGCTTCCGCGAGCAGCTTGCGCGCCGCGTCCACATTGAACTTCAGCGCGGCCGCGTCGGCGCGGTGGCCGACGACTCCGGGGGGAACGATCGAGTAGGCCGCCTGGTTGATCCCACCGAGCACTTGGTCGGCGATCCGGTCGCGGTCGATCGCCATGCCGATCGCCTGGCGAACCCGTCGATCCTTGAAGGGCGCGTAGTCCTTGCCGGTCGAGTTCATGCCCAGATAGAAGATCGACGGCCGTGGGTAGAAGTGCAGCATCGGGGCGAACTTCGGGTCGTCCTGAATCGCCTTGACATCCTGTCGCTGAATCAGGCACATGTCGAGCTCGCCGTTCTTGAACTTGTTCAAGCGGGTCAAAGCGTCGTTCATGACCGGCCGCTCGATCCCGTCGATTGCAGGAGCGCCACCGTGGTAGTCCTTATTTGCGGAGAGCACGATCAACTGCTCGGGAACGTACTGCGACGCCTTGTAAGGACCGGTCCCCACCACTTGCTCGATCTTCGAGATCTCGTTCGTGCCGTCGAGCGTTTCCTTCGCCATGACCGCGGAAACGATGTAGGTGAGTTTCCCAAGGAAATAGGGTCGGGGCTTGTCGATCTGAACTTTGAGGGTGTACGGGTCGACGACGGTCACGCCCGAGATCGACTTCGCCTTCCCCGCCTTCATCTCCTTCAGGCCGACCACGTCGCCCAGGTAGGAGTCGATCGTGACCGACTGCAGCGCGCTGGCACAGTTGCGCTCCCACGTCCACTTGAAGTCTTCCGCGGTGACCTCGCGACCGTTGTGAAACTTCACGCCCTTCTTGAGGTGGAAGACGTAGGTCTTGCCGCCGTCCTCGACGTCCCACTTCTCGGCAAGCAACGGCTTGGGCTGATTGTCTTCGCCCCACGCGACCAGCCCTTCATAGACCTGCTGGAGCACGTCGATCGTATCGCCGTCGCGCACGACCCCCGGGTCCAGGGTCGTCGGCTTCGAAGGAAGCGGATACCTCAGGACGAGGCCCTGGTTCTGCTCCTGCTGCTGTTCGGAGAACTTGCCCTTGCTGCAGCCGGCCAATCCGAGCGCAACGAGACACACCGCGAAAAGAACGCCGCGTTTCATTCTGAGGATTGTACACTTCGCGGCTTCGCCGAACCGAACTTCTGCGCGCGCATAATGGAAGCGCCATGACGCCCCATGAGCTCCGCACGCCGAATCTAGGCCGGAATACGGGAACGCCTCTCGACCTTGACTGGGTCGCCTCTGTACGCGTCAATCGATCGGCGGTGGAGCGGCGGTCGGCCAGTCTTCCGGGAAGGCGAACCGTGAAGAAGCAGTGGCAGGCGGCATGGCTTCTGCGCGCGATCGCCTGCATGGACTTGACGACGTTGGGAGGGGACGACACCCGCTCCAACGTCGAGCGCCTCTGTGCGAAGGCGAGGCGTCCGCTTCGATCAGACTTGGCTGACGCGCTGGGCATCGGCGATCTTGGGCCCACCGTCGCCGCGGTCTGCGTGTACCACGAGCGTGTCGAGGCAGCGGTCCGAGCGCTCGAAGGCAGCGGAATTCCCGTCGCGGCGGTGGCGGCCGGATTCCCTCACGGCCAGAGCCCGATGCGCGTGAGAATCGCCGAGATCGAAGATTCCGTCGCCGGCGGGGCGAGTGAGATCGACATCGTCATCACCCGCTCCAAGGTTCTGACCGGAGACTGGGAAGGGCTCTACGACGAGGTGAGAGCGTTCCGTGAGGCGTGCGGCGACGCCCACCTCAAGACGATCATCGCGACGGGCGAACTCGCGACGCTGAGGAACGTCCAAAAGGCGAGCCTGGTCTGCATGATGGCCGGCGCCGACTTCATCAAGACGTCGACCGGCAAGGAGTCGGTGAACGCGACCCTCGACTATGGGCTCGTCATGGCGCGCGCGATCAGGGCCTATCGGGAACGCACCGGATTCTCGGTCGGGTTCAAGCCGGCGGGAGGCATCCGCGGAGCGAAACAGTCACTCGACTGGCTGATTCTCATGAAGGAGGAGCTTGGGGATGCATGGACTCAGCCGGACCTGTTCAGGATCGGCGCGAGCAGCCTTCTGACCGACATCGAGCGGCAGCTCGAGCACTTCGTGACCGGACGCTATTCCGCGGCTCATCGGCACCCGATGCCCTAGCGGTAGAATCGCATCGTGGAGGCGTATTACGGCATCCTGATCTTGGTCGCCCTCTCGGCAATCATCTGCACGGTGATGGTCACGGGCAGTTGGCTCTTGGGCCCCAAAAAGGTGACGCCCTACAAGGTCTCGCCTTACGAGTGCGGAGTCGCACCTGAGGGTTCTGCTCGCGAGCGGTTCCCGATCAAGTTCTATCTGGTCGCCATCGTCTTCATCCTGTTCGACATCGAAGTCGTCTTCCTTTGGTCTTGGATGACGGTCTACAAGAACGCGGATCGAGCGTTCCAGATGTTCAGCTTCTTCGAGATGCTGGTTTACATGGCGACCTGGGTGATCGGCTACGTCTACGCCATCCGCGTCGGCGCGATCGACTGGGACGAGACGACGTCGCTCGACCCTGCCAAGCTCGGACCGGCTGCGACCGCTCCGATCGCACTCGAACCGGTCGGAGGCGAGGCCTAAGATGGCAGCCCCCATGGTTGGCGGCGAGAGAGCGGAAGCAGTTAGGCTGCGAGAGGCCCTACCCGACGCGCTCCTGAAGGTGAAGGAGTTCCAAGGCGACACGTTTCTTTGCGTGCGTCGCGAGTCCCTGGTCGACGTCATCAGCTTCCTGAAAGACGATCCCGAGCTCACATACGACTACTTCGCCGAGTGCGTGGGGGTCGACTACAGCGCGTGGACCCATGAACGCGATCTCGAGGGTCGGTTCGAGGTCGTCTACAACCTGATGTCGGTCAAGCACGCCTCGCGGATCTTCGTGAAGGTCGGTGTCGACGACGGGCAGAAGGTGCCGACGGTCAAGCACCTCTTCCTAGGCGCCGAGTACCCCGAGCGCGAAGTGAACGACTTGTTTGGTGTCGTGTTCGAAGGCAACGAACAAACGACACGGTTCTTGCTCCCAGACGATTGGATCGGCTATCCGCTCCGGAAGGAGTATCCGCTGGGAGGAGACGATGTCGTCTTCGCCCAAGGGGACCGTGGTCCAGCGGTGGAGGACGTGTCGATGCCACACGCCGGCGAGAGCTTCGAGGGCAAGACCGGCTCGGAAGACGTCGGCGGCCGCTAAGCTTTAGAGTGCGCGAGCCATGCTCGCGCTTTCCTACTTACCGCGGATCGCGTGCGCGATGATCTGCAGATCGTCGAACGGACGATCGCCGATCAGCAGGTACGCATGGGGGTTCTCTGACCAGCCCACTGCGTTTGACCCGCCCACCGTGCAGAGCGAGAATCCCTGGTCGTTCGCGTTGCCATCCTCGATGCGCTCGGTGTTCTCGAACATGTAAAGGGCCATCGGGCCGGTCGGATCGATGAGGCTGACCTTGCCCACCCGGTGTCCATTCACCATGCCCGAAGCGGCTCCCACGATTTGAACCTTCTCAGGCTCGATGTTCATCGGGGGCATAATGCCGTCAAACCACTTCGGACGATCCTCCGATGTGCGGCTGCCGGCAAACGGAAGCGGACTCATGGAAGCGGAAATTCGGGCAACGTCGCCAGGACGAACCGCGCCGCTTGCCCTGTTCAGGGACCCGCCGACCACGATCGCGAGCAGGAAGATTCCGCACAGTCCCCAGGCGTAGCGCCCAACGAAGCCTTCCACCTTCTTCGCGCGGTCGATCTCTCGGAGGCGGTCGCGGCACTTGGACCACGTTTCCTCGCACATGATGGGCTCACACTTCGTCGAGAGACCCGCCTTCAGCTGCCGCACGGCCTCAAAGTGGGCGCGTGACTTCTCGCAGCAGCGAATCCGAGCTTCGGCGGCGGCCTTGGCGTCTCCTTCGAGTTGCCCATCCGCCAGTGCGTCGAGGTCCAGATAATCGTTCACTCTTCGATCTCCGTCGATCTTACAAATCCTTCGCGTACCGCGTACTCAGTCAACATCTTTCGCAAAAGCGCTCTTCCTCGGGCTAGTCGGGACCGTACGGTGCCAATCGGAACGTTGGTTGCGTCGGCGATCTCCTGATAGCTCATTCCTTCGATGTCGCTGAGGATGACGGCGATTCGAAAGTCGTCCGGCACTTTGGCCAAGGCGGCTTCGACTTCGCCACTTAACAGCTCGTCGAACAAGATTTGCCCGGGAACGTCCTCTTCGCCCGCCGCCGGTTCCGCCATGTTCTCCTCGTCGATCGAGGCGAACTGCGGTCCCCGCTGGCGCTGCCGATAACGATTGATATATAGGTTCGTGACGATCCTCAAGACCCATGCCTTGAAGTTCGCCCCGTCGAACCGATCAAACGCCTCGTAGGCTCGGACGATCGCTTCCTGAGCGAGATCCTCGGCTTCCTCCCGCGACCTGGTCAGGCGCAAGGCGGTTCCGAAGACCGAAGGGAACACTTGCTCAGCCTGCTTTTCGAACGAGTCGCGTAAGTTGCGCTTGCCGAAGAGCATGGCGCGGCGAGTGTACCTTTCGCTAGGTTCAACCACCCCGACCGTCCACCAGTTCCCACGCCTTACCAGGTTTTCAACGGATGTCCAAAATGAGAACGCCCCGCCACAGGGCGGGGCATTCGGAGGTCACGTAGCGTCGAGCTTTGGCTCTAGTTCTGGGTCACGGGCAGACCGGTCGCCGCGCAGGTGACGGGCTCACCAGCCTGGTTGTAGGCAGCTTTGCCCCACATGAAGTTCTCGCAGCTCAGGGTCTGCTTGACCTTCAGCCACTTGGCATGGGTGTCGGTGAAGGCGAACGAGACACCACCGTTCTTCCGGCCACTGTCCATGTACACGATGTGCGGGCGCGTGTTGTCACCGAACGGGATCGTCGGCTGTTGATCGAAGAGGGCCTCGGATGAGATCTCGTTGAGGGCGTAGATCGGAGAGTTGTTCGTATTGCTTGTGTCGTAGGGGGTCGTACCCGCGGCGTTGAGAGCAAGCGCGTCGATCGGTCGGTGGCTCTTGAACTTCACGCCTCCCGGTCCACCACCTGACAGCGCGTTGACGTATTCGGTGAACTTGGTGAAGGTGATCGTG
>WBZR01002120.1_pt1 | contig 21720 bp, 22 predicted proteins | sample 5204231 | NCBI WGS metagenome assembly WBZR01 (sample SAMN12412403, study PRJNA552823) | activated sludge metagenome | isolation source: activated sludge from anammox sidestream of wastewater treatment plant... | place: USA: Virginia | collected 2017-08 | reverse complement strand
CCAAAGAGCATCCAGAGAATGGAGAGCAGGCAGACCGGCGCAAACACCATCATGGCGGTGTTGAGCACGTTCTTCTTGCGCACCATGCCGCTGTAGAAGAGGGCGAGACCCGGAACGCTCATCATCAGCACGATCACCGACGCGACGAGCATCCACGCCGTATCGCCCGCGTTGAGCGTGGCGGCTGCTGCCGGTGCCGCCTCGGCCGCCGCGTCCTGCGCCATCGCCGGAAGGGGGGCGGTGAGGACCGCGCCGAGGATCGTGAGGGCACGCACGGCGCCCGTGAAGAAGCGTGGCTTCATGTGGTGAACTCCCTGTCTGTCAAGCTGGATGCGAAGCGATTGCTCAGAGCGCCGCATCGTCGGCTTCCCCCGTGCGGATGCGCAGCGTGTGCTCGATCGGGGAGACGAAGATCTTTCCGTCGCCGATCTGGCCGGTCTTGGCGGCCGTCACGATCGCGGCGACGGCCCTGTCGACGAGGTCCGAGGACACCGCGACCTCGATCTTGATCTTGGGCAGGAAGCTCACGGCGTACTCGGCGCCGCGGTAGACTTCGGTGTGACCCTTCTGGCGGCCGTAACCCTTGACCTCGGTCACGGTCATGCCCGCAAGGCCGAGGTCGGTCAGTTGTGACCGCACCTCCTCGAGCTTGAAGGGCTTGATGCCGGCGGTGATCAGTTTCATGGCGAGCACCCCTTTTGCGTTTCTCCCGCCTGTCTGTCGGCGCGGGAGGTCTCCGGCGTGCCGCCGGCGAAGCGCCGGCCGCACGAGCGAGGAGAGTCAAGAGATGTGCCAAATCGGGATTGAAACCGTAGCGCATTGAAAACGCTTACGATTCAGAAACGCATCGCCACAGCTGCGCCGGCGCAGCCTCGTGGGCGCGCACAAATTCTATGCAATGAAATGAGGTTGCTTATTATTTGATCAGAAAGGCCGTGGCGCGTTTGCGGATGAGCCCTTCCTGCGCCGTCGAGGCGACGAGCGCACCGTCGCGCGTGAAGAAGCTGCCGCGGCAGAAGCCGCGCGCGCCCGAGGCGCTCGGGCTGTCCTGGCTATAGAGCAGCCACTCGTCGGCCCGCACCGGCCGGTGCAGCCAGAGAGCATGATCGAGGCTCGCGAGCTGGATATCGCGGTCGAACAGCAGCTTGCCGTGGGCGATCAGCGCCGTGTCGAGCAAGGTGAAATCCGAGGCGTAGGCGAGCACACACTGATGGAGCCGGGGATCGTCGGGCAGCCGGCCGTTGGCCTTGAGCCAGATGTGCTGGAGTGGAGGGTGCGGTTCGCGACGGAGATAGCGCGAAACATCGACCGGCCTGAGCTCGATCGGGTTCTCGCGCTGCCAGTAGCTGCGCATGTCCGCCGGAAGTGCATCGATCAGGTCCGCTACCCGCTCGGCCGCCGACGGCAGCGCCTCGGGCGGGGGCACGTCGGGCATGGCGGCGCCGTGGGTAAAACCCTCCTCGTCTTTCTGGAACGAAGCGCTCATGGCAAAGATCGGCCGGCCATGCTGAATGGCCTTCACCCGGCGCGTCGTGAAGCTGCCGCCGTCGCGGATGCGCTCGACCTCGTAGAGGATCGGATGCGTCGGATCGCCGGCCAGGAGGAAATAGCCGTGCAGGGAATGGGCGGTGCGCGCCTCCTCGACCGTGCGTCCGGCCGCCACCAGAGCCTGCCCCAGCACCTGCCCGCCATAGACGCGTTGCCAGCCGTTCTGCGGGCTGAGGCCCCGGAAGAGGTTGACCTCGAGCCGCTCGAGATCGAGCACCTGCATGAGGCCGGCGAGGGCGCGCGAGGGTTGCTCCGGACCGGCAGACATGGGACGCTCTCCAAAAAAGATGCTAATCGATCAAGGACGTAAACGATGGTCTGCGCCGCCGAGCCGGTCAAGGTCGCCCGCGACGCAGCCCCCGTGCGAGACCCGTGATGCCCCCCGCGACGATGCCCTCTTCGACACGACGCTTCGACATTGCCATCTCGGGCGCGAGCTTTGCCGGCCTCGCCCTCGCGCGCGCCCTTTTCACCGCGTTCGGCGGCGACATCCGCATCGCCCTGATCGACCGCAGCGTGCGCAACCGGACGGCCCTCCCCGATGCGCGCGCCTTCGCGCTCTCGGCCGGATCGCGCCGCATGCTGGAGATGCTGGGCGTCTGGTCCGCCATCGCCGCGGAGGCCGAGCCGGTGCGCGAGATCGAAATCACCGATTCCAGCCTCGACGCCGGCATTCGCCCGGTGCTCCTCAGATACGACAACACCGTCGCGGAGGACGGAGAGCCGGCAAGCCACATCGTCCCGGCGCCGGTCCTCGAGCGCGCACTTTACGACGCCGTTGCGTCCGATCCGGCCGTGACGCGGCTCGTTCCCGCCGAGATCGCCCGCTTCGCCGAGGCCGGGAGCCACATGGCCATCACCTTCCGCGACGGCGCGGAGATCGCGGCCTCCCTTCTGGTCGGGGCCGAAGGCCGCCGCTCCGCGTCGCGGGAAGCGGCCCACATCAAGACCGTCGGCTGGAGGTACGGCCAGACGGCGATCGTCACCACCATCGCCCACGAGCACCCGCACGCCGGCCGCGCCATTCAGCATTTCCTGCCCGGCGGGCCGTTCGCGATCCTGCCGCTCCCCGGCAACCGTGCCTGCCTCACCTGGAGCGAGGAGGCGAGCGAGGCGACCCGGATCCTGGCGCTCGACGACGACGCCTTCCTGGCCGAGGTCGAAACGCGCGTGGCCGGCCGCCTCGGCGCCCTGAGCCTCGCCGGCCCGCGCCAGTCCTGGCCGCTCGAGATGCACCTGGCACGCGCCTATGTCGCCCCGCGCTTCGCGCTCATGGGCGATGCGGCCCACGGCGTGCACCCGATCGCGGGCCAGGGCGTCAACCTCGCCTTCCGCGATGCCGCCGCCCTCGCCGAGATCGTCGCCGACAGCCTGCGTCTCGGCCTCGACCCCGGCAGCATGGAAAGCCTCGGCCGCTATGAGACCTGGCGCCGCTTCGACAGCTTCGCCTCCGCCGCGGCCTTCGACGGCTTGAACACGCTGTTCTCGAACGACGCGCTGCTGGTGCGCGCGGCCCGCGACTTCGGCCTCGGCCTCGTCGACCGCCTTCCGGGCCTCAAGCGCCGCTTCGTGGCCGAAGCCGCCGGCCTCACCGGCGATCTCCCGCGCCTCTTCAAGTCCGAGCGCCTTTAGGATCTTTCCGTTTTAGGTGGAATTTGTCCCCGCCCCTCCCCCGTCATGGCGGAGCACGCTTCGCATGGTCATGGTGGAGCCATGCTCCGCATGGACATGGCGAAGCCATGCTTTGCTTTGACGATCGCTTCCGGGTGAGGGCGCTGCACTCTGTTTCGATCCAAGTCGGCCCTAAGCGTCCTCCGGCGCCGCCGCCTGATCGCCCGCATCCACCTCCTCAGGCGGCGCGAGCACGATCACGCCTGTGGCGAGGTCGACACCCCGCACGACGGCCTCGGTCATGGAATAGAGCACCGTGCGCGTCTCACCCGCCGGCCTGACCTCGAGGATGTCGCCCGCGCCATAATTGAGCACCGCGATCACCGTGCCGAGCGATGCGCCGGTTTCCGTCGCCGCCGAAAGGCCGATCAGGTCCGCGTGATAGTATTCGCCCGCGCCGGGCGGCGGCAGACGCTCGCGCGGCACATAGAGCGCAACGCCCTTGAGCGTCTCGGCCTGGGTGCGATCGCCAATCCCCTCGACACGACAGATGAGGCCCTTTGCGGTCGCCCCTTCCACGTGCAGCAGATAGCGGGTACGGCCCGCCTCATCCTCGAGCGGCCCGTAGCCGGCGATGGCCTCGGGCGCGGCCGTGTAGCTGCGCACCAGCACCGCACCGCGAATTCCGTGCGCGCCGGCAATATGCCCGAGCAGCACGCGCCGCTCGCCTCGTCCGTTCTGGGTCATGGATGAAAGGCCTGCTCCGCCGGTTATCTCCGCAGCGGTCCGACGAAACGCAATTCGACCACGATCGGCACCCCGCCGAGATCGATCACCGTGGACGACACTGGTTTCGGCGGCGGAAAGCGCCCCGAGACATTGAGGACCGCGCCGTCCGGGCCGGCCTCGAGGCCGGTGAGCAGCACCCCGTTCGGTGGAACCGTCAGGCGCACCTCGACGATCGATTCGCCGCGCGCCGCATCATATCGGCACTCCCCGCGAAAGACACCCCCGTAAGGGTCGGAGCCGAGAATGTGCCCCTGCCTGAGCACGGCCAGTGCTTCGCTGAACACGCCCGCGTCCCCCTGGCCATCGGCCTGGCGAAGAGCGAGACTCAGCCCATAGACGCCATCGTCGAGCATCGCGATCATCGCTTGAGACGCGCGGATCCGGCGGAGACGCGCGTCCGCCACCAAACAAGCCTCGAAGGCCCTCGGCATCGCCAATGGCTTCGAGTCAGGCAAAGCTCTACCATAGATTGCAGAGCAAGCCTTCACGCTTCTGCTCACGTCCTTAAATTGCAGGAACGCGGACGGTCGCCTACTGAAGCCGTTCGATCCGGTTGCCGATGGCAAGGGCGTAAATCCAGAGGCGGCGTTCGCGCCGCGTCCACGTCTCGACGTCCGGCTTGTCGCTCATGAGCTTGGTGCCGCGCGCCAGGATCTCGCTGCGCCGATCCCACCAGGCCGCCTCCGCCGCACTGAGGTTCGTCCTCAACGGCATGCCAGTCCCCCCAGACCGTTTTCCCCGCTGCGGCCGCTCGGCCGCGTCCTCAAGCTATACCGATTCCGAGCACCGTCCGACACCCGCCATGCTCGGGTTGCCACGGCGAGCGCCAAGCCGGAGGCTCCCCCGGACATGCGAACGGGCACCGGCGACCGGTGCCCGCAGAAGCCGCCAGGGGGCCAGGCAACGAAAGCCGCTTACGCGTCGCCGCCGGCCGCGGCCGCCGCCGCATCCTCCGCCGCCTTCGCCTTGGCGGCTGCACGCTCCTGTGCCTTCTTCTTCGGCTGTGCCTTCTCGGGGTTATTGCGGGCCTCACGCTTCAGAAGGCCTGCCCCGTCGAACAGGCGCGCCACGCGATCCGTCGGCTGTGCGCCGACCGAGATCCAGTGCTTGCAGCGGTCGGCGTTGAGCTTCACGCGCTCGGGGTTGTCCTTCGGCAGCATGGGGTTGAAGGTCCCGATCTGCTCGATGTAGCGCCCGTCGCGAGGAGACGCGCTGTGTGCCACGACGACGTAGTAGTAGGGGCGCTTTTTGGCGCCACCGCGCGAAAGACGGATCCTGGCTGACATGAGGTGAAGTCCTTTCTCTCTGGATGCTGTGTGGCGGCAGACCGCCGATGTTCGTGACCGGTGTTGGTGATCCGTGACGTCACTTCTTCTTCCCCGGGCCTCCGGGGAATTTCGAGAGCTGGCCGCCGAGCCCTGGGAGGCGGCCGGAACCGCCCGGCAGGCCGCCGCCGAGGCCCGGAAGCCCGCGCGGGACGCCGCCGCCGCCGAGGCCCGGCAATCCTTTGGGCCCCGACAATCCTTTCGGCAACGCGTCCTTGAGATCCGACGGCAGCTGCTCGAGGGCTTTCGGATCGAGCTTGGCGAGCTCGCCCTGCATCTCGGCGAGCTCCGCGTCAGATGGGCCCCCGCCGCCGCCCATGCCGAACATGCGCGCCATCATTCCGCGGTTCTTGCCCATGGTCTTCATCATGTCCGCCATCTGGCGGTGCATTTTGATGAGCTTGTTGACGTCCTCGACCTTGGTGCCGGAGCCGGCCGCGATGCGCCGCTTGCGCTTGGCGTCGAGCACTTTCGGCTGCCGCCGCTCCTTGAGCGTCATCGACGAGATGATCGCGCGTTGCCGCTTGAGGATGCGGTCATCGAGGTTGGCGGCCGCAAGCTGGTTCTTGATCTTGCCGACGCCGGGCAGGAGGCCGAGCACGCCGCCCATGCCGCCGATCTTTTCCATCTGCTTCAACTGCTCGGCGAGATCCTCGAGGTCGAACGACCCCTTCTTCATTTTCTCGGCGATCGAGCGCGCCTTTTCGGCATCGATCGTCTGCGCGGCCTTCTCGACCAGGCCGACAATGTCGCCCATGCCGAGGATGCGACCCGCGATCCGCGCCGGGTCGAAGTCCTCGAGCTGATCCCATTTCTCGCCCGTGCCGATGAGCTTGATCGGCTTGCCGGTGACGGCCCGCATGGAGAGCGCCGCACCCCCGCGCCCGTCGCCGTCCGCCCGCGTCAGCACCGTGCCGGTGATGGCGAGCCGGCTGTCGAACGCCTTCGCCGTGTTGACCGCATCCTGGCCCGTGAGACTGTCGAGCACGAGCAGGACCTCGTGCGGGTTGGTCGCGGCCTTGACCTCGGCGACCTCCGCCATCAGCTCCTCGTCGAGCGTGGTGCGGCCGGCGGTGTCGAGCAGCACCACGTCGTAGCCACCGAGACGCGCCGCCTCCATCGCCCGCTTGGCGATCTGAAGCGGCGTCTGCCCGGCGACGATGGGCAGCGTCGGCACTTCCGTCTGCTCGCCGAGCACGCGCAACTGCTCCTGCGCTGCGGGGCGGCGCGTGTCGAGCGACGCCATCAGCACTTTCTTCTTGTCGCGGGTCCTGAGCCGCCAGGCGATCTTGGCCGTCGTGGTCGTCTTGCCCGAGCCCTGCAGACCCGCCATCAGGATGGCGACCGGGGGGGCCGCATGCAGGTCGATGGGCTCGGCCTCCGAGCCGAGCGTCCGCACCAGCTCGTCGTTGACGATCTTGACGACCATCTGCCCCGGCGTGACCGACCGCAGCACCTCCTGGCCGACCGCTTTCGCCTTCACGCGCTCGATGAAGTCGCGCACCACGTCGAGGGCCACGTCCGCCTCGATGAGGGAGCGGCGCACCTCGCGCATGGCCTCCGAGACGTCGCTCTCGGCCAGCGCGCCGCGCCGCGTGAGCTTCTCGAAAACACCTGTCAGGCGGTCAGACAGCGATTGGAACATTGCGACCTTTCCGCAAAACACGACCGCACCCGAGGGCGCCACGCGCTGTCGGGTGTTGACCCCCCGGCCTCCAGGCTCTCTTGCAAGCCATGGGCAGGGCGGCGGCTCTGGGTTCAAAGCCGGTTGAAATTTGGCGCACCATCTCCGATCGGACCGGCCCTGTCAATGCGGCCCGCGCGGAGCGCCATATCTCAGAGCCCATCACCGCCACCCGAATCAAGGCTGGCCAACGGGCGGCGCTGCGGGTGACGCTCATGTCACCATAATCCCTGAGCGCTCGGAACAAACAGTGAACCCAATGCCCCAGCCCCTTTTTAGGTCCCGGATGGGCCGCGGCGAGCCATCGGCTCCCCGGGATTCGGGCACGGTTTCGTGCATGACGCGCTCAAACGGTTTGATGTGCGGGCCCCGGGCGCAGTAGACCGGCTTCGACTGGGGACACCACATTTCGGCGCCGATCTCGGTTCAGGAACGCAGGCCGAGGACGAAGGGGGAGACGTCTTGATGTTTGAGCGACGCACGCTTGGCGCGCTGACGGGCCTGGCCCTGTTGCCGGTCGCCCTTGCCGGAGGCTGCGCGTCAGGCGGCAACCCGTTCAAGAACACCTCGGATTTCGACCGCACGTTCATTGCCGCCGCCCAGACCTGGGACCTGGACAAGAACGGCTCCGTGAGCTGCGACGAGTGGGTGCAGTATGTTTCGAGCGAGTTCCGCCAGGCAGACGCCAACGGCGACGGCGCCCTCGACGCAGAGGAATGGAAGAAGCTCGTCGCGAGCGACCGCCTCTTCGAGATCGCCAACATCGCCTACTACGACGCCAACGGCGACGGACGCATCACGCTCGAGGAGATGACCGGCAAGCCGAACCTCGCCTTCAAGCTCCTCGACCGCAACGGCGACTGCCAGATCGACCGCACCGAAAGCGTGCAGGTGCATGGCGTCGATCGCGAGAAACCGAGCGGAAACGCACCCGACACCACCCAGCAAGGCCCCGCCGGCCGATGATCCGGCGGCCCCACGCCATTGGGTCCGCCGCCGCTATCGCGGCGCCATGCGCACGATGCGCCCGTCGGCGGCATCCGTCACCAGATAGACGGCGCCGTCCGGCCCCTGTTTGAGGTCGCGCACGCGCTCACCGATGTCCTCGGCCAGCACCTCGTGCTGGACGACCTCGCCCTCCTTCATGACGAGCCGCTGCACCTGCATGAATTTGAGCGCGCCGACCAGAATGTTGCCTTTCCAGCCCGGAAAGAGGTCGCCGGTGTAGAAGAGGAGCGACGAGGTCGCGATCGAAGGCTTCCAGTAGTAGACCGGCTGCTCGAGCCCCTCTTTCGCGGTCAGGCCCGCGCCCACCGGCCCGCCGGAGTATTCCTCGCCGTAGGTGATGACCGGCCAACCGTAGTTCTTGCCGCGCTCGGGCTGGTTGAGCTCATCGCCCCCCTGCGGCCCGTGCTCGAGCGTCCAGAGCTTGCCCGTCGCCGGATCGAGGGCGGCGCCCTGCACGTTGCGGTGGCCGATCGACCACACGAGCGGATCCCACCCCTTCTGCGCGGGTGTGTCCGCGCCGGGCGCGCCGTCCGCTGTGATGTAGATGATCTTGCCGAGATGGTTTTTCGGGTTCTGCGCTTCGACGCGCGTCTTGACGTCGCTGCGCTCGCCGACCGTCACGAACAGCTTGTCGTCCGGCGTGACGACGATCCGCGATCCGAAATGCAGCGTCCCGTTGTAGGACGGCTGCTGGCGGAAGATCACCTTGAGATCTTCGAGCGCGCCGCCGTCGGCCGTCAGCACCAGTCTGGCGCTGGCGACGCTCGTGCCGTTCTCGCCCTTTGCGCGCGGCTCCGCATAGGAGAGGAAGATCCGCCCGCTCGCGGCGAAATCGTTGGCGAGCGCCACGTCGAGCAGGCCGCCTTGCCCCTTGGACATCACCGCGGGCACCCCCGTGATGGGTTGACCGAGCGTGCCGTCCGTCGCGATCGCGCGCAGCCGCCCCGGCTTCTCGGTGACCAGCATGCGGCCATCCGGCAGGAATTCGAGCGCCCACGGATTTTCGAGGCCCTTTGCCACCGTCGTGAGCTTGATCGCGGTCTGAGGCGCCTCCGGCGCATTGGTCTGCGCTGCCGGCACGGCTTCGGCCATGAGAAGCAGAAAAGGAGCAACGGCAACGCCGGGATGAAAGCGCATCGGGGAACCTCATCTGTTGAGCGCGTCTCACCTCTATGTAGGGGGATTGACGCCCTTGCCGAGGGGCAAGCGGAAGCGGCGGGACCGAAAAGAAGCCGCCCGGCGTCGCCCCGCCGCATTTGTCTTTTGCCGCCGCTTCGCCCATATAGTCGCGGCATGAGCGCCCCCTCGTCCCTCCGCTACGTCAAGATGAACGGGCTCGGCAACGAGATCGTCGTCGTCGATCTGCGCGCGGGGGGCGGGACGCTGAACAGAGACCAGATCCGCGCCATCGCCGATGATCCGCGGACGGCATTCGACCAGATGATGGTGCTCAACGTACCGCGCACGGCCGGCACCGACGCCTTTGTGACCATTTTCAACACCGACGGCTCGGAATCGGCCGCTTGCGGCAACGGCACGCGCTGCATCGGCTGGCTCGAGACCGAGCGCACCGGGCAGCGCGCGCTGCGCTTCGAGACCCGCGCCGGCATTCTCGACGTAGCGGTCCGGGATGCCTCCGCGATCACCGTCGACATGGGAGAGCCGCGCTTCGGATGGGCGGAGATTCCGCTCGCCGAGCCCTTCCACGACACGCGCACCATCGAGCTTCAGATCGGCCCCATCGACAACCCCGTCCTGCATTCCCCCTCGGTGGTCAACGTCGGCAATCCCCATGTCGTGTTCTGGGTCGACAAGCCGGTCGCCGACTACGACCTCGGCCGCTTCGGCCCGTTGATCGAGAACCACCCGCTCTTCCCCGAGCGCGTCAACGTCACCATCGCCCGCGTGACATCGCCGACCTCCATGGACATCCGCACCTGGGAGCGCGGCGCGGGCCTGACACGCGCCTGCGGCACCGCCGCCTGCGCATCCGCCGTCGCCGCCATGCGCAAGACGCTCGTGGAGCGGCGGGTCGTCGTGACCCTCCCCGGCGGACCGCTCACCATAGAATGGACGCCAAGCCATCGGATCCTGATGACGGGCCCCGCCGCATTCGAGCACGAGGGCAGCCTCGCGCCCGCCTTGTCGCCGAAGCCCGTTTGACCTAGACCATGATCGCCTCCGGCCCGACCCGGTCCTGAGCATCCCTCATCGGTCGCATCCAAGAGCCGAAGCGTGAGCCGACCGAACCCAAAACCGCCGCACGCCGGCCAGCCCCGTATGATTCGCCGCGCAGAAGAAGACAGAGCAACAGGGATGGCTGAACCGCAGATCGTCACGCTGGGCTGCCGGCTCAACGCCTACGAATCCGAGGTCATGCGCCGCCATGCCGTCGACGCGGGCTTTGCCGACTGCGTGATCGTCAACACCTGCGCCGTCACCGGCGAAGCCGTGCGCCAGGCCGAGCAGACGATCCGCAAGCTCCGCCGCGAGCGCCCGGGCGCCCGCCTCATCGTCACCGGCTGCGCGGCCCAGATCGAGCCCCAGCGCTTCGCCGGGATCGACGGCGTGGACCACGTCATCGGCAACGCCGAAAAGCTCGAGCCGGCGACCTTCCACGCCCTCTCGACCGACGCACTCGCCCGCATCGCTGTGAACGACATCATGAGCGTGAAGGAAACCGCGCTGCATATGATCGACGGCTTCGGCACGCGAGCCCGCGCCTATGTGCAGATCCAGAACGGCTGCGACCACCGCTGCACCTTCTGCATCATCCCGATGGGGCGCGGGCCCTCCCGCTCGGTTGCGCCCGGCGAGGTCGTGCGCCAGATCCGGGCGCTGGTCGAAAAGGGCTATCCCGAGATCGTGCTGACCGGCGTCGACATCACCTCCTATGGCACCGACCTTCCCGGCACCGCATCCCTCGGCCGCCTCGTGAAGCAGATCCTCACCGGCGTCCCCGAGCTCAACCGCCTGCGCCTCTCGTCCATTGATCAGGTGGAGATCGACGCCCATCTCCTGGACGCCATCGCCACCGAGCCGCGCCTGATGCCGCACCTGCATCTCTCCCTGCAGGCCGGCGACGACATGATCCTGAAGCGGATGAAGCGCCGTCACCTGCGCGACGACGCGATCGGCTTCTGCACGCACGTGCGCCGCCTGCGCCCCGACATCGTCTTTGGCGCCGACCTGATCGCCGGATTTCCGACCGAGACGGAGGATATGTTCGCTCATACGCTCGATCTCGTGGACGCATGCGGGCTCACCTACCTGCATGTCTTCCCGTTCTCTCCGCGCACGGGCACGCCGGCCGCGCGCATGCCCCAGGTCGACCGCCGCCTCGTCAAAGAGCGCGCCGCGCGCCTGCGCGAGAAAGGCGAGACCGCGCAGGCGCGCTACCTCGACCGCCTCGAAGGCCAGCGTATCGAGCTCCTCATGGAGCGCGAGGATGTCGGCCGCACGCCGCACTTCGCCGAGGTGCGCGTCGACCGCAAGAGGGCGGTCGGCACCCTCCATTGGGCAACCCTCGGCCGCCATGATGGCCGCCGTCTGAACGGAACGGTTGACGCGTGAGCACGAGCGAGCCCAAACGCAAAGGCTTTTTCAGCCGCATGTTCGGGACGGGCGCCACGCCCGCCGAGCCTTCGCCCGATACCTCGCCGGATCAGCCGGACCAGGAGCGCGCCGAGAGCGCGGCGCCTGCGCCTGACGCTGTCGTCCCCGAGGCCAGCGTTCCCGAGGCCAGTGTTCCCGAGACCAGCGTTCCCGAGACGAGCGCCCCCGAGACCCGTGCCCCTGAGCCCGACACGCCCGAGACCGGTGTCCCGGACGTCACCACCCCCAAAGCGGTCCCCGCCCCGCCGGTTGCGGCGCTCGAGCCCGCACCCGAGCGCAAGGGCTGGTTCGCACGCCTGAAGTCCGGCCTGGCGAAAACCTCCTCGCGCCTGACCGAGGGCATCGCCGGTCTCGTCACCAGAAAGAAGCTCGACCAGGCGACGCTCGACGAGCTCGAGGAGCTGCTGCTCGCCGCCGACCTCGGCATCGAGACCTCCGAGCGGATCACCGCGGCGCTGGCCAAGGGGCGTTTCGACAAGGCGATCTCCGCCGACGAGATCCGCGAGACCCTTGCCGACGAGGTGGCACGCGTGCTGGCGCCGCTCGCGCGGCCCCTCGTGATCGACGCGACGCGCAAGCCCCACGTGGTGCTCGTGCTCGGCGTCAACGGCTCGGGCAAGACGACCACCATCGGCAAGCTCGCCGCGCGCCTGAGCCGCGAGGGCCGCCGCGTCATGCTGGCCGCCGGCGACACCTTCCGCGCCGCCGCCATCGATCAGCTCAAGGTGTGGGGCGAGCGGACGGGCGCCCCCGTCATTGCCCGCGATGTCGGCGCCGACGCCTCGGGCCTCGCTTTCGACGCCATGAAGGAGGCCCAGGCCGGCGCCTCCGACGTGCTGCTGATCGACACCGCCGGACGCCTCCAGAACAAGGAAGGGTTGATGGCCGAGCTCGAGAAGATCGTGCGCGTCATCCGCAAGGTGGATCCGACCGCCCCCCACGACGTGCTGCTGGTGCTCGACGCCACCACCGGCCAGAACGCGCTCCAGCAGGTCAACGTGTTCCGCGAGCGCGCCGGCGTCACCGGTCTCGTCATGACCAAGCTCGACGGCACCGCCCGCGGCGGCATCCTGGTCGCCATCGCAGCCCGGCACGGGCTGCCGATCCATGCCGTCGGCGTCGGCGAGAGTGTCGATGACCTGCAACCTTTTTCTGCCGAGGATTACGCCCGTGCGATCGCCGAACACTGAGGCTCCGCGCCCCGAGCCGGAGGGCGCCGCGAACGGGCCGGGCGAAGCCATCGAGACCAAGGGTCACGCACCGCACATGAGCCCCCGCAAGCGTCTCTACCCGTTCAATGCCGAGCAGACGATCAACATCCTGAGCGAGTTCGGCCCGCTGGTGACGATGTTCGTCGTCAACGCGGCCTACGGCATCGAAGCGGGCACCTGGGCGCTGATCCTGACCACGCTCATCGCCATCGCGGCCATGGTTTATATGTTCCGCCGGCCGCCGGTGTTCCCGCTCATCGCCTCGACGGTGACCATCGTCTTCGGCGCGCTCACCCTGGTGACGCACGACCCGATGTGGGTCCAGATCAAGGTCACCATATTCAACGCGCTGTTTGCCGGGTTTCTCTTCTCGAGCTTCTGGCGGTACAAAGGTCCACGTCAGCTCCTGAGCGAGCTCGGCCCCATCGCCGCCATGCTGGTCGTGAGCTGGCTCATCGGCTTGCAAACCGGCGTCCTCACGCTGTTTGCGCTCATGGGCCTCGCTCTGGTCGTCTCGCGCGGCCGTCTGTCGGACCTCGACTGGGTGACGATCGGAATTGCGTCGGTCTTCCTCGGACTCGATCTTTTCGCCCACGATACCATCTGGCTCAAGACCAACCTGATCGTCTTGAGCGCGCTGGCCATCGGCTTCCTGCTCGGCGCCATGATCATGCGCGAGAACTTCTTCCAGTACGTGTTCGAGAAGACGTTCCACTACACGCAGGAAGGCTGGGACCTGTTCACCCGTAGCTTCGCCTGGTTCTTCGTCTTCACCGCCGTGGCCAACGAGGTCGTGCGCCTGACCTTCCGCGACGATCAGGTCTACACCCTGCTCGGGTCCCAGATGACCGGCGTCGACATCTGGATCGCCTTCAAGCTGTTCATCATTCTGCCCTTGAGCGGCCTCTACGCCTGGCTGCTGACCAAGTGGATGAGCCGACACCACCGTTGATCGGCACGTCGATGGTAAAAGGTCGCCCAGCGACGGTCAGACCCGTTTCTTTTGCCGCTATCGCCCGCTATGGTCGCTCCTCTCTGGATCCCGGCCGTCCCTGCGGAGTATGGCGTCGCCCATCCCTGCGGAGCAGGGCTTCGCCCACCCTGTGGAGCATGGCTTCACCCACCATGCAGAGCATGGCCTCAACCATGTGTCGGGATGAGAGCGCGGATCCCTGAACAGGCCGCCACCTCGACGGAAGCAGGGTCCGGAGACGTTTCAAGAGAAAACGCACCAGTCCAACGGACACGGGGATCATGGATCAAACCGACACGACCAAGACGGGGACGGACGAGGGCGGCACCCGGCAGCTCCTGAAGTTCGTCGTCGAGCTCGGGCCGCTCGTGGTCTTCTTCCTGACCAACGCCCGCGCCGGCATCTTCTGGGGTACGGGCCTCTTCATCGCCGCGACTCTGGTCTCGCTCGCCGCCTCGCGCCTCTTGTTCGGGCGCATCCCCATCATGCCGCTCGTCTCGGCCGGCGTCGTCGTCGTCTTCGGCGGGCTGACGCTCTGGCTGCAGGACGAGCTCTTCATCAAGTTGAAGCCCACCATCGTCAACGCCATCTTCGCAGCCGTTCTCTTCGGCGGCCTCCTCTCGGGGCGCTCGCTGCTCAGCTATCTCTTCGGCGACGTGTTCGCGTTGACGGCGGAGGGCTGGCGCAAGCTGACGTTCCGCTGGGCCTGCTTCTTCGTGTTCCTGGCGTTGCTGAACGAGCTCGCCTGGCGCCTTCTCACGACCGATCAGTGGGTGACGTTCAAGGTCTTCGGCATCATGCCGATCACGATGCTCTTTGCCCTTGCCCAGATGGGCCTTCTCCAGCGCCACGCCCTCGGCAAGCCTGAGAGCGAATAGCGCGATACGGCACCCCAAACCCCGCGCCATGGCCGCCTCGAGGCGGCGATGGCGATTGAGGGAAACCTGCGGCCTGCGGAAATCGATCTAGAGCCGTTCCGATTTTTCTGGACTCTCGGAACGGCTCTAGACTTTTGATGAGACGTGCGTCTTATCGGAAAACCGGTTCCAACTTTTCCGGAAGCACTTCTAAGCCGCCGCCTTCGCCTTGATGAGGTCGCGCTCGATCAGCGTCTCGGCGATCTGCACCGCGTTGAGCGCCGCACCCTTCAGGAGATTGTCGGCGACGATCCAGAGCACGAGACCGTTCTCGACGGTCGTGTCCTCGCGGATGCGCGACACGTAGGTCGCATACTCGCCCGCCGCCTCGACCGGCGTCACGTAGCCGCCCGGCTCGCGCTTGTCGACGACCAGCATCCCCGGCGCCTCGCGCAGGATCTCGCGCGCCTCGTCCGCCGAAATCGGGCGCTCGAACTCGATGTTGACCGATTCCGAATGGCCGACGAACACCGGAACACGCACGCATGTGGCCGTGAGCTTGATCCTGGGGTCCAGGATCTTCTTCGTCTCGGCGACCATCTTCCATTCCTCTTTGGTGAAACCGTCCTCCATGAAGACGTCGATATGAGGAATGCAGTTGAAGGCGATCTGCTTCGGAAACTTGTTGGGCTCGACCTCCTGGCCGGGCACGTACTTGGCCTTGGTCTGCGCCCACAGCTCATCCATCGCGTCCTTGCCCGCGCCCGAGACGGACTGATAGGTCGACACGACGACACGCTTGATGCCGGCCGCGTCGTGCAGCGGCTTCAGCGCCACGACCATCTGCGCCGTCGAGCAGTTCGGGTTGGCGATGATGTGCTTCTTCGTGAAGCCTGCGACCGCATCCGCGTTCACTTCCGGCACGACGAGCGGCACGTCCTGGTCGTAACGCCAGCAGGACGAGTTATCGATCACCACGCAGCCCGTGGCGCCGATCTTGGGGCTCCATGCCTTCGACACGGCCGAGCCTGCTGACATCAGGCAGATGTCGGCTTTCGAGAAATCGAACTGCTCGAGGTCCTGGCATTTGAGCGTCGTGTCGCCGCAGGAGACCTCGGTGCCGAGCGAGCGGCGCGAGGCGATCGCGTAGATCTCGTCCGCCGGAAAGCGGCGCTCGGTGAGCACGTTCATCATCTCGCGCCCGACGTTTCCCGTCGCGCCGACGACAGCGACTTTGTAGCCCATGGTTCAGGTCCCTTGAAGCAGGTTGGCGCCGCAGATTCGGCGCAACACAAGGATGGTTCCTAAAGGGAAAACGGGCCCATCTAGGAAATATCCTAGGCGGGGTTCACTTACGCGCGCCGGACCCCCCTTTCAAGGACCAATTCGTAGAGGCGCCGGTCCCACAGGCGACCTTAGCGGAATTCCGAAACGTGTCTGGATCCCGGCCTGCGCCGGGATGACGGAGAGCGGTGGCCAGGCGGTGGCCGCAAAATCAACGTCACCCCATCGGAGGCTGGGGTCCAGACACGTCGACATCTGGCTCGCATGCTCCCTCACTCCGGGCGATTTGGGGGCAACTCAGCCGCCTACTTTGACACACCGGCTCGCATCACCTTAGGTCGTAGCCCCCATCCCGGTCGCAAAGGTCGCTCGTGCAGACACCCCCTTCGACAGCACTCGCACCGACCGCCGCAGACGATGGCGTCTGGCCCGACGGCGTCACGCCGACCGACGAATATCGGACCGCGCTCGCCCATATCCGCGAGGGCGAGGGCCACCTGTTCGTCACCGGCCGCGCCGGCACCGGCAAATCGACGCTGCTCCGGGCGCTGCGCAGCGCGACGGAACGGGCGTTGGTCGTCGTCGCCCCGACCGGCCTCGCCGCCGTCAACGTGGGCGGCCAGACCATCCATTCGTTCTTCGGCCTTCCCCCCCGCCTGATCCGCTCCGACGACATCCGCCGTTCCCGCAACGGCACCGTCATGCGCAAGCTCGACTATCTCGTCATCGACGAGGTCTCGATGGTGCGCTCGGACCTGATGTGGGCCATCGACCAGTCGCTGCGCGTCAACCGTGGACGCCCGCGCGAGCCCTTCGGCGGCGTGCGCTTGGTGCTGTTCGGCGACTTGCATCAGCTCCCGCCCGTCGTGCAGGAGGCCGAGGTTGCCGGGCATCTGCACGAGGAGTTCGGCGGCCCGTTCTTTTTCTCCGTCCCCGCGCTCCGCGAAGGGGCCGGCACCACGCGCCTCGAGTTGACGCAGGTGTTTCGCCAGAGCGACGAGGCTTTAATCTCCGTGCTGAACCGCATCCGCGACGGAGAGGCGGAGGAAGAGGACCTCGCCGAGCTCAATCGGCGCGTGGCGCCCATCCGCACGCTCGGCGAGGGAGAAAAATTCGTCATCCTGACGCCGACCAACGCCGCCGCCCAGCGCATCAACACCGCCTATCTCGATGCGCTCCCCGGCCGGGCCCACACCTATGAAGCCGGCATTACGGGTGATTTCACGCAGGCGTCGCACCCGACCGACAGCGCGCTGATGCTGAAGCCGGCCGCCAAGGTCATTCTCCTGCGCAACGATCCGGACAAACGCTGGGTCAACGGCACCATCGCCCGCATCTCCCGGCTCGAGGAGAAAAAGGTCTTTGTCGAGGTTGCGGGCCGCGAGCACGAGCTCGAGCCCGCGAGCTGGGAGCAGCGCCGCTACGCTTACGATAAGGAGCAGGAGAAAATCGTCGGCACCGTCGCCGGAACCTTCAAGCAGTACCCCGTGCGGCTCGCCTGGGCGCTGACCATTCACAAAGCCCAGGGCCTGACCCTCGACAATGTGTATATCGACCTCGGCCGCGGCACCTTCGCCCACGGCCAGGCCTATGTCGCTTTGTCGCGGTGCCGGTCGCTGGCGGGCCTGGCGCTCGCCCGCAGGCTCGAGCCCCGCGACATCCTGTTCGATCGCACCGCCATGGGCTACCGCGACCTGTTCCCCGCTCTCGCGCCGTAAGGCCATGGTCTCGTTTGCGTTTTCGCACTTGCGAAATAAACGATCGTCAGTGCGATCCCGGGACGGCGCCAAAATTCCCGGCGCAGAGGCGTCGATTCAGGGCAAACCGCGTTCATTGCGGAGCAACACATTTTCATGTTGCACTGCAATATAACTCTGCTAAATTACCCTCGAAGTATCGGACAGGGCTCGACGCGCAGCGTCGCGTGATTTGAGTTCCTCCGTCCACCCGTCCCGTTAAGACCGCCAGACCCACCAAGGAGCATTGCCGTGAACGACTTTACCCGCCAGACTCAAGAATTCTTTTCCGCTGCCAAAGATGCTCGCATTCCCGAGCAGGTCCAGGCCATCGCCGAGGACGGCGTGACCAAGGCCCGCGAGACCTATGACAAGCTCTCGACCGTCGCCAAGGACAACGCGAAGGTTCTCGAGGAGGCGACCGCCGCCGCATTCGCTGGCGCCAAGTCGATCAGCGACAAGGTGCTGAAGAACACCGAGCAGAACGCGGAAGCTGCGTTCGAGGCTGCGAAGGCGCTCGCCCGCGCCAAGACCTTCCCCGAGCTGATCCGCCTCCAGTCCGGCTTCGTTCAGCAGCAGATCTCCGTCGCCGGCGCCCAGTCGAAGGAGCTCTTCGATCTCTCGACCAAGGTCGCGCAGCAGACGTTCGAAAGCTTCAACTCGGCGGCCGTCAGGACGTTCGAGCAGCTCAAGAAGGCGAGCTGATCGCGCTTGGCTGTCGCGGCCGCGTGAAGCCGCAAACCTGACATGAGACAGAGCGCGTCCCGCGATCTTCGCGGGGCGCTTCTTTTTTTGAGCCGCGCGCGCGGACTGCCTTCCGCAGTCAAAAATTCACGCTATAGTGAAGCGATGTTAGGGTCGCGTTCCGAGATCAAGATCCGCAAGGGCAGGCTCGCAGACGCCGCGGCCGTCGCCGATACCTTTCGCCAATCCTGGCTGCAGGCCTACCGCGGCATCCTCCCGCACAATCACCTGGAAAACGTGATCCGTCGTCGCGGATCGGAATGGTGGGCCAGCGTCATCCGCAGCGGCGACAGCCTGATCGTGCTCGAAAAGAGCGGCACCGTGATCGGCTATGCAACGCTCGGGTTCTGCCGCACGCGCGGCCCCTACCAGGGCGAGATCTACGAGCTTTACCTGTCGCCGGTCTATCAGGGGCTGGGCTATGGCGAGCATCTCTTCGAAGCCTGCCGCTTTGGATTGGACCAGCGCCGCCTCAAGGGCCTCGTCGTCTGGGCGCTGGCCGAGAACACGATCGCCACCGACTTCTATTGGCGCCGCGGCGGACGGCCGGTGAAGCAGGGCTTCGAGACGATCGGCGGGCGCAAGCTCGAGAAGATCGCCTTCGGCTGGTCGTCCTGACACCCGCTTCACCCAGCCCTCCACACCGGCCAAGCTCCACATCGGCCAGCCTCTACATCGGACTGCTCCCCCGAGCGCCCTGCGCGGACGGGCTCGGAGGACACGCCTCGGAGCGCGCCACGGTATCGGCAAGCTTGCGGGCCAGCACGATGGCATCGGCATTGGCGAGCGCGTCCACGTAGGCCACATGGCAGGCGTCCCGCTCGGTGACGCGCATCACCACGAGCACTTCCCCGTGTCCGCCCTCACCCTGCGTGAAATAGCGCACGATGGTCGCATAGGGCACCGGCGTCGCGTCGCGCACGGTGAAGCGCCACTCGACGGTCGTCCGCTGGCCGCCCTTGTCGAACAAGGTGTTGGGGGCGCCGAGCGTCTGGTGCGCAGCGAGGCGCCGGCCGGCGTCCGCCCCGACGCTGAGGTAGGCTTTCTGCGCCCTTTCGGACACATAGACGGGATAGCCGGGAAGCCCCCGGCAGAGCCGCCCGCCACCTGCGACGGCCTCGCATTGGGAAAGATCGATGGTCGTATAGAGGCTCTTGACCTGTTGGATGGCCGCCGCCGCACCGCACCAGCAAAGCACGGCGATGGCGGGGAGCCAGGCGCGAGAGGCCGCCATGAAGGATCCTCGTAGGGGCAAGAGTTCCCTTGTACACGTGTTCGTGGCCAAAATCCGCGATGCGGTCCTCGCCGCCCCCTGGGCCGCCGCGCCTCGGGGGAACCCGACGCCGGGGGCCCACCCTCGCACCCGGCCATTTGGACCAGGCCGTCCGCATGCGAAACCTTACCGCAGTTGAGAACCGTCCCTCCGCCAAAAGCCGCACTTCCTCTAGGCGTCCGCCGTTGCTATATCGCAGCCCAACGCAACCCCTGAGGACGTGATGAGCGAAATCCGGATCGCCGTGACGGGAGCTGCAGGCCGCATGGGCCGCGAGCTCGTCCGTGTGATCTCTGCGACCTCGGGCTGTCGGGTGAGCGGCGGGACCGAGGCGCCCGGCTCGCCCCATGTCGGCGCCGACCTCGGCACGCTCGCCGGCCTCCCCCCTCTGGGCATCGCCGTCACCTCCGACCCGCTCACGCTCGCCGCCGCGAGCGATGCGATCATCGATTTCACGGTCCCGGCCGCAACCGTCGAGCTCGCCGGCATCGCCGCCAACGCGCGCATCGTCCACGTCATCGGCACGACCGGCCTCACGGAAAAGGACGACGCCGCAATCAAGGCGGCCGCGCGCCATGCCACGGTCATCAAGGCCGGTAATATGAGCCTCGGCGTCAACCTGCTGACGGCCATCACGCGCCGCGTCGCGGAAGCGCTGGACGCCGATTTCGACATCGAGATCGTCGAGATGCATCATCGTCAGAAGGTGGATGCGCCCTCCGGCACCGCATTGATGCTGGGTGCGGCGGCCGCCGAGGGACGGGGGATCGATCTCAACGCGAAGAGCGTGCGCGTGAGGGACGGCCACACCGGACCGCGGCGGCGGGGCGACATCGGCTTCGCCACGCTGCGCGGCGGCACTGTGGTGGGCGACCACACGGTCGTCTTTGCCGGCGAAGGCGAGCGGATCGAGATCACGCACCGCGCCGCCGACCGGAGCATATTTGCGCGCGGCGCCGTCAAAGCGGCGCTGTGGGGCCAGGGCAAGGGCCCAGGTCTGTTCAACATGAGCGATGTGCTGGGACTCTAGGATATTAGATGTCGACATTGCAGAGAACGAAACGGACTTCCTCCATGACGAACAAGTTAGTGCTCGTGCGCCATGGAGAAAGCGAGTGGAACAAGAAAAACATCTTCACGGGCATCCGTAATCCGGATCTCACCGATAAGGGCCTGATCGAGGCCGTCTGGGCGGGGCGCGTGTTAAAAGCCGAGGGGCTTCACTTCGACATCGCCTTTACGAGCAAGTTGAAGCGCGCCCAGCACACGCTCGATATCATCCTGGGCGAGATCGGCGGCGCGGCGACGGACGTGATCGAGGATCCCGCGTTGAACGAGCGCGACTACGGCGAGCTCTCGGGATTGAACAAGGATCAGGCGCGCGAGCGGTGGGGCGAGGAGCAGGTTCTGGCCTGGCGCCGCAGCTTCGATACACCGCCGCCGGGCGGCGAGAGCCTGAAGGATACCGCCGCGCGCGTGCAGCCCTACTACCTTGAGAACATCTGGCCGCACGTCGCCGCAGGCCGCGACGTCATCGTGTCGGCCCACGGCAATTCCCTGCGCGCCCTGATCATGTACCTCGAGAAGCTGACACCCGAGCAGATCCTCGACCGCGAGCTGGCCACCGCCGCACCGCAGGTCTACCGGTTCACCCCCGCTGGCGACGTCGCCGAGCACCGGGAGCTGGTCCGCTCGGAGGGTCGTGACAGTGGCATGGGGTGACGAGCGCGCCTCCGGCAACGACGGCGACACCCAGCACAACCGGGAAAAGTGGATCGGCCTCTACATCGGCGTGCTGGCCGTGATTCTCGCCGTCAGCGCCATGGGCGGCGGCAACGCCTCCAAGGAGGCGACGCTCAAGAACATCGAGGCGACCAACGTCTGGGGTTTCTTCCAGGCGAAGAACATGCGCCGCCACGTGCTGCGCCTCGAGATCGACGAGCTCGAGCTGACGGCGCTCGCCAGCCCGGCGCTCACGGCCGAGGCGCGCACCGCCATCGAGAGCAAGATCGCCACCTACCGCAAGCTCGACGCCGACCTTACCTCCAACCCCGAGACGGGC
>WBZR01002119.1_pt1 | contig 21722 bp, 20 predicted proteins | sample 5204231 | NCBI WGS metagenome assembly WBZR01 (sample SAMN12412403, study PRJNA552823) | activated sludge metagenome | isolation source: activated sludge from anammox sidestream of wastewater treatment plant... | place: USA: Virginia | collected 2017-08 | reverse complement strand
GCATAGACTTCAATGCGTCTGTGCTATCGAGCGGAGTTTATTTCTACAGGTTGCACTCAGCCGACTTTATTGATGTAAAACGAATGGTACTCCTGAAGTAAGGCAGGAAGTTACTTAAGTAAACAACTAAGATTAACGGGCATCTCCGGAACGGGGGTGTCCGTTATTAATTTTAGAAAAGATGAGAAAATGATTAAAGTAAAAAGCAGGAACCTTGTTATTTCGTCAGTACCATAGTTCTCGTTTCAGTTAATTTATTTGATTCCAATCTAAAGAAATACGCTCCGCTTGGTAGATCAGTACCATTAAATTCTACATTATGAAATCCACCTGAAAGAGTACCATTAATCAGAACCTTTATCAATCGACCTGAAATGTCAAATACAAGAAGTTTTACAGGAGATGCTTTTGATAAGTTAAAAGATATTGTTGTAGATGGATTAAATGGGTTGGGATAGTTTTGCATTAGCTGGAAACTTTCTGTAAAAGTAATTCCGGTAATTACCTTTAATTCATCCGGTTTAACTTTTATAAGCCAGACATCATGTAACCCTGCTCCGAATGAAAGAGTATGCCCGGTTAAAACATATCCGCCATCAATAGTTTGGAACACTGAGTATGCCACGTCTGAATAAATTCCACCTAAAGTTTTCTCCCATACTAAATTGCCATTCAAATCTGTTTTTACCAACCAAAAATCTTCCCCACCTGCACCGATTGATAGCGTATAACCTGCTACAATAAATCCCCCATCAAAAGTTTCCCGGATGGATTGTCCGTAATCTCTACCGGAGCCCCCAAAAGTTTTCAACCACTGTTGATTACCGTTGCTATCAGTTTTAATGAGCAACATATCATACAAACCTGCGCCAAATGATTCGGTATAACCCGTAAGGACATACCCGCCATCAGAAGTTTGAAACAAATCCTGTGCCCTGTCAGCCTCAGAACCACCAAATGAATTTTGCCATTGCAGATTTCCTGCAGAATCAATTTTAACAAGCCATGCATTACCAAGACTACCGGGTCCGTAGGAAAAAGTCCAGCCACAAAATACAAACCCGCCATCAGTTGTGTTTTCAACTGACCATGCACCATCGGAGCTGAGTCCACCTATAGTTTTTGTCCAGATAACAAGTCCCATACTGTCTGTTTTTATCAGATAAGCATCTCTTCCGCCTGCACCGTAGGATGACGTCGCCCCTACGATAAGAAAACCATTGTCGGAAGTTTGCACAAAAGAATATCCCTCGTCATCTTGTTGTCCGCCATAAGTTCTGGACCATTGCATAATACCAACAGAATCTGTCTTCACAAGGTAAACGTCCTTACCTCCGTTTCCGAATGATTTTGTGTATCCGGCAATTACATAACCGCCATCATTCGTTTGCATAACATCGTATCCTTCATCATCATTACTACCACCAAACGTATTGTTCCATATAGTATCACCTGTCGAGCTGGTCTTGATAAGCCAGATTCGCCGGCCTGATTGTGTTCCAAAAGAACGAGTATATCCGGTCAAAATGAAACTACCATCGGATAATTCACGCACACTATGCGCAATGTCGATATTCGTTCCACCAAAAGTACGTGTCCATAAAGTATCTGGCGGTTCTCCGGCAACTATTACATTGTTAACAAAAACTACGGCTACAATAATAAAAATAATTCGATTTCCCATACCATAAATATTTTAACATAAATTAACGCAATGTAAATGAAATTAAAATGGTTTTTAAAGTTAAAGATATAATAATAATTGAACTGATTTATTTTCGTATACCGGTTTGAGTTTTTGTATTTACCGATTTTAAAAAATAATAAGCGATTAATATTAACTGGTAAACTTTTTAAATCCAATTAATCCAAACCACCAGTTAAGTTATATTGTATTTTAAGATGAAATATTTTAATTCTAATAAAAATAATAGAGGATTACCATGTTTCAATTTTGCATTAATTAATTTAATTTGTTCGATTAAATTGAAACCGATATTAACTGACGTACAAAAAATTTCAGCGCATTGAATAAATATTTTTAACTCATTTCAATCGTGTTCAAAAGTTTTTGAAAGATGTATAAACATCCGGAAGAATCAAGAAAAATGATTGAAGTTAAGCAATGAAAATCTAGACAATATTTGTAGGAACAATGCTGGCTACATCTGAGTTACAACACACGACGAAACGTATTCAGAATAACTTTTAACGAATCCGGAATTTTATGCAAACAAAAATTTGAATTAGTATTTTTCAAAATATATTCAAGTAAACTAAAAAGTCCAAATCTAAATTAAGAAAGAAAATGACTATTTCTAAAGGTTCCCCGAAAAGGAAAATATATTCCCTGATTCTTACATTATTGTTCTTAGGTTTGTCAATAACCGGAACCGAATGTGAGAATTTATTGCTCGGAAGCGGAGACATTGACGGAAGTTGGACGCTTGTAAGTATGCAAGGTGATTTACAGGATGTTTGTCTCGGTGAACAGGCAACTTTCAACACGACCACAGGTATTGCAACCCTAAAATGTCCAAATTCAACTACCGTAACCCGAAGTTTTGACTACGGAAACGGTATGTTAATATTTACTGAAACCGGGATAAAATATTCGGTCTCGTTTCAAACCACGCCTGATTTTACCAGTCAACTCGTTTTGGATGGGCAAAATGTTGACAGGAAACTTTTCTACAATAGAATCTCAAACTAATCGAAATGAAAAACTTTTATAAAATAGTACCGGTCATAGTAATAATTACTTTATCTATCTTGTCCATAGGATTCAAGCAAGGAGAAAATCAACATATCTCAATTTTACCGAAATTACAAAAGCGAGATATTTACGATATGAACCTCTCCGATATGATTGAAATTCGGCGAGGTAACCTGCAGGTTGAAGAAATCCGCTTGTTCACTAAAATGGAATCAGATAACCTCAATCATAGCGGTTTATTAACTAAATCCACCAGCCTTAAAATTAATAATGAGGTTAAATCAAAACTTCTGCGAAATGGAGATATTAACATTGATCTTGTTATCCCAGACCCGAACGGTAGAAATATGAAATTAAAATTAACGAAGGTTGAAGTTACAAGTTCTGATTTTATAATTTCTACAGTTGGTGTATCAGGAAAATCTAAGTTCAATTACCAAAATACAGGTCTTCATTACAGAGGTATAATTGATGGTGAAACTAACTCAATTGCATCGTTGAGCATTTTTGACGAGTTCGTTATGGGATTGTTTTCTGGTAAAACCGGAAACTATGTTCTCGGATCGGTTATGAAAGACGGGAAATATACGGATGATTACATTTTTTACAACGACAGTGATCTGAAAGTTTTAAACAAATTTAAATGTGGAATCGGAGAAGATAACGGAGAGAATTTCAACGTTTACTCAGTCACGGAATTTCAGAAATCACACGGTCAAAACGGTGAACTTGATGAAGGCAGAGCTCCGGTACAGGTTTATTTCGTATGCGATTACGATATGTACCAAAAGGCTGGAAATAATGTTCAGGCGGTTGGTAGTTTCGTAACTGGTTTATTTAACTCCGTTGCAACCATTTATCAAAAAGAATATCTGAAAGTCCAGATTTCGGAAATACAAGTTTACACTAGCCCTGATCCATACAGATTTACTAATAACAGTGTAGATATATTGTTTGAATTTGGGAGAAATACCAGAGATAATTTTAACGGTGACCTGGCACACCTGCTATCCACACGCACAATCAATGCAGGTGGAATAGCATGGATTAACGTACTCTGCGCAAATTATAGCGGTAATTCTCAGGAACCTTACGGAAGATTTGCTTACAGCAATATCGAAACTTCATACAATAATTTTCCTACTTATTCCTGGACTGTCGGAGTAATAGCACACGAAATGGGGCATAACTTCGGTTCGCAACATACACACGCATGTGCATGGCCTGTCGGGGGATACATTGGGGCAATAGATTCATGTTATACTGCAGAAGGAAATTGTTTCCCTGGACAATTCAGGAGCATTGGTACGATTATGAGTTATTGTCACCTCTGGGCCCCGACCGGAGATACATCTCAAGGTGGTGGTATAAATTTTGCCCGAGGTTTTGGTGTATTACCGGGAGATACAATCAGGCTGAGATATAATCAGGCCGCTTGTTTTGGTCCTACTGTAAATGTTTCGGAACTTCCGGTAACGTTTAATTTACTCCCAAATTATCCTAACCCGTTCAACCCTATTACAAACCTGAAGTTCGCGGTACCTGAAAATGCAAATGTTACAATTGCTATTTTCGATATACGGGGAAGGGAAGTAGCACGACTTATGAGCAATAAATATTTCAATCAGGGAATTTACACTTTTCAGTTCGATGCTTCATTATACCAATTATCAAGCGGGGTTTACTTCTATAAAATGTATGCAGTTAACCCTGTAAACAATACAGGAGTTTATTCCAACGTTAGAAAAATGATTTTAATGAAATGAAAAATTGGATTTCAATAGTAAGTTTATTGATCTTCTTCGGGCTTTGTGGTTGCGGATCATCATTTAAACAAAAATCTGATCTGTCGTTTTCAACCGGTGATTATTACTTCAATATGCTCGATTCAAACGGAAATAAAATTGCATCAGGAAAATTTTCAATTACTTCAATCAGCGATAATACCGCGACGGGTTTATATAAGTTTGAAAATAAGTATATAAACGATTTTTCAGCTTTCGAAGTTATGAGCGGAGAATTTAACGGACAACTTGACACTGAAAAAAAAACGCTTTGGATGAACACCAATCCGAAAATATCAGATAATAATGTGTTCATTAATATAACTGCAGGGAAATTTTCCTATATTGGTGAATGGAGATATTCCACTATGAGGGGTATTCAAAATTGGGGGAAAATTCAGTTCTTCGAAAGCAAATAAATTTAAATCCCATAATTTTTCAGTAAAATTATTTCATATAAAATCTGCCTGAAAAACAAAAGTAATTACAGGCAGATGGCTGGCAGGATTAGGGGTTTTATAACCTTTAACAAGTTTCTATTTACATAAACTGTTTATGTTGAAAGTGCCTGAAAAGTTGACTGTGGAATAATTCCGTTTGGATTAACGCTGTTCAAATCTATTTTCATTATACCCTCTTGCATAGTTGACTTGTTAAAGTTTAGTACCAAACCAAATTTTAGTTTTTTTATCCTGAGATAAGTTAGCATTTGAGATCTGTGGATTGTAGAAAAATTATCAAAACATCTTACTTCAACTATTAAACAGTTTTCTACTATCAAATCCATCCGCAATTTTATATCAAGCTTGTTGCCTTTATATAAAATCGGGCACACAACATCCCGTATAGCAATTAATCCTGAATTTTTTAATTCCATGAAAAGAGCATCGCGGTAAATCCTTTCAAGAAGTCCCGGGCCTAATGCTTCGTGAACCTTAATAGCGTTCTCAATTATATCTTCCGCTAAAGCATCTGTAGAATGTTTTGTAATTGTCATTTTGAATTCCTTTTAATTAAGTTGATTCAAAATTAATTCATATCGTCTGAATCAACAAAAAATAGTTTGTGTATTTACTTCATAATATTAATATTATTTTCTTTTATTCAATATAATAGATAAGGTTTTACATGATAATTAACGAATTTTTCTTTGAGCTTTCAAACATCCCGCAGGAATATATCCGGGAATACTTAAACCGTAAACTCAGAAGAAAAGGTGGGGAAGAGAATATAAGCTACAGGTTGCTTCTCAAACTTGAGTATTACAGGAAACGAAATATTATCAGTAAATGGAACGATGAAAAAATTGGCAAACAACTTAAAGCCACGCCATCAGCAATTGCAATTCAGCGTTACCGGTTGCTCCGCGACCTGAGGAAGCTGACATTAAACTCAGGAATTGTTAAGAATAAAACTCCTGAATCTGCAGGTGTATTAAATGAATTCACGCATTGGAAGGAAGAATTTGAATTGGGTTATTATCGTGAAGCAGTCCGGTATTTTTTGATTATGGAAAGAAAATTAAAAACGGAACTTAGGAATTCCAAAGATACTACTGTAAATTTCGTTCGAAAAGCTGAAGTATTGTTTGAAATCTGGGATTTACTCTCATTACATTATTTACATGTTAGAAATAAAAGAAAGCTTTCAGAAGTAATAAACACCACAAGTCTGTTTTACAAAAAGGTGTCAGAAAAACCGGAGATGTTTGAGAAATTGTTAAAATCAAAAATAAAAATTGACGCTTTAACAGATGAAATACTTTGTCGCAAGCTTATTCTATATTCAAGTAGCGTTCACAGGATGTCCGTTTACAGAAAACTGAAAAGTAAAAATTTAAAAAAGTTTGTTAAATTAAATGACCACGAAAGGATTTACAAAATATCTATTTCGATATCTGTTACTTTACGTCTGGAAGGTAAATTTGAAGAGGCTCGGCAAGTGTTAACTTATGCACTGACACATTCCATTAACAATTCTCATGATAGTGAAGCTAAGTTGTTTAACCTCCTCATTCTTGAATTAGACTATTACGAGAATAAAATATCCGGGGTGGATTTTTTCAGACAATGCAAAAACTGTTATGAAAGTTACACGCTGGGGAAAACAAAATCATATATGCTGTACACAGCACTTTGGTGTTTGTGTAAAATTGCAAATTATATAGATAGCGAACAGGATGTAAAAAAATATTCAGTAGAGTTAATTAAAGTTTGTTCGATAATAGGTAGAAAGTACGAAGCAGCAGACCGGTCTTTCTGGATTAAATCCGACAAAATGAAAAGTGATATTGTGAAATGGAAAATTGATAAAGAGAAGGATATACTTATACCATATTTCGATAAAATTGCACATCAAAATTTCGCGGATTCATTTTTTTCTTTTCAAAGACATTCTTACGAAATTAATAATATTAACCGTTTAGCTTTGATTTATCTGTTCAACATTGAGATTGAATTCTGGAAACTATCAGGTGCAGATTTTGAGAAAGTGTACCTGATGCTAAATAAACTTATCCGGTTAGTAAAAAAACACAATACCTCCGTGAAACAGGTTTGGATTAATTTCAATAAAACATTTTTCAAGTTTTTAGACGAATCAAGGTTTGTTAAATCTGATACAATTTATAAAAGATATTCAGTTCAAATTAATTCCGTACTAAAAGGTTTAATGGACAAATCAATGAAGTACAATATCATTACAGAATATGCACAGATATACATAATCTCGGAATATTACAATTGCAATGAGTTAAAAACGGATGCTAAAATACTTTTTAACTGGATACGCAAAAACAGACCGGAGATCCTTCTCTATGCTTATAACTCGGTTGATAAAAACGATAAACCTGAAAAACTTTCATCGCTTTGAATGAATTATAAGGTTTAGTATAACTATTTTTGCGTAACAGGGAAAATGGTAATTGAATTTCAAATATCGGGAGATCAGTACACTTCAGATCTTTCCAATCCATATCACATTTCAATACCGGTAATTTTTAACGGTGACCAGCCAAACATTTTTGATGTGCCATCCGCTTCATCAAACGCGGTCGAAACCGAAAATTTTATTGCTGACACAAGACTTGGCGGAAGTTTCAATTTTGAAGAAATAAATATTATCCCGCATTGCAATGGAACCCACACCGAATGTATCGGGCATATTACTCTCGAAAGAATTTCACTTCACGATATTCTCAACGAAACCCTGATCCCTGCATCACTTATTACAGTGAACCCGCAACACGCATTTGAAACCAATGATTCTTATGAGCCGTTAAAAAACGAGGACGATAAAATGATTACATTAGCTTCTCTTAAGTCAAAACTTTCAAAAAAGAATAGCGGATTTACTGACGCTGTTATTATACGCACACTCCCTAACGAGTATAGCAAAACTTCAAGACGGTATATGAACGATCCTTCTCCTTTTTTTTCAATTGAAGCTATTGAATATTTAAATTCACTTGGGGTAAAACATTTATTAGTTGATTTTCCATCGTTGGATCGTACTTTTGATGAAGGGAAACATACCATTCACCACATATTTTGGGGATTTGACAAAGGTAGGAATACCATTAAACAAAAAAACATTTCCGTTAAATCAGTCACTGAAATGGTTTATATCGGAAACGATATCAAAGACGGGAATTATTTGCTGAACATCCAGATTCCCGATTTTGTTACTGATGCAGTTCCTTCCAGAATTTTTCTGTTCGATATAATAAAGAAAAAATAAAAAAACAATTATGAAAAACTCAATCTTTTCATCTTTGCCAATTAAATTTTTAGTCGTAGCTGTAATGAGTATTATTTTTTGCAACTGTTCCGCAACATCGCAACAAAGTCAATTCGCTCCTTCAGATTTCTCCGTTATGCTTAATATTGGTGGCGGAATGTCTCTGGATGCTGAGACTTTTTTTATTTCGAAGGACAGTTGTTTTTATGAAACATCCCGTGGTTTTCGCGGAGATTACGGTTACGAAAATACTTATAGATTCAGCCTTAACACAGACGAACTTAACTCGTTGTATAAAGCAATTATGGAAAACGATCCTGCAGATATTGAAACATATTCAGTCGAGGTATTTGACAGGGGCGGTTCGAGATTCACTATAACACAAAATGGCGAAAAAATTGAAGTTTCAAATTCAGGAATGAGCTTCGTTAAAGAGGGTTCTCAAGAGCAGTATGATGGAATCACCGGCGCTATTGAAAAAATTACATTTAAGAAACTTGAAAATCAAAAAAGGTCAGTTTCAATAAAAATTGATGAATCAATCAGAAGCCTGGGAATGAACGTTAATATCGTTATCGCCATGGAACATTTTATGAGCGGGAGCGGTGAAGTCCGGAAACAAATTGATTTCGAAGTTCTCAATGGTGTTTACTACGGAAAAATATTAATAATGAACCCAAAAGCTGAACACGAGAATAAAGTTTATTCATCGGGGTTTTTCAAAATAGATACAAACGACAAACTGGATTACAGACTTTATCTTGTTGATAAAACGATAAGCATTGAATAGTTTCGCTGATTTTACTTTTCATTGCGGTTAATTAGTCAGCCCGAAAGGAATGGTTCATTAGTAGCAAAAAAGTTAAATTTGCATTCGGTTCAATTAATTTACTTGGGCTTTCTGTTTTCGGGGTGTAGCTTAGTCCGGCTAAAGCGCTACGTTCGGGACGTAGAGACCGGAGGTTCGAATCCTCTCACCCCGACCGGTTTTTTACCCAAAGTTTGATATTATCTTCAGCATCCTCAATTTATTCTACTTCCAGTTCCAATCGTATTGCTAATTGTTTTTCATTTCAGATATTACAAATCATAATTTTCACTATTTTTATTCTCCGAAAAAAAAATTCGGATTTCAGGAACGATTAACAAGATATAGGTTGTTCTATTAGTAGTTATAAAAAATCTCTAAACCGGAAGTTATAAATTTTTCCCTGATCACTCCGGATAAAGTTGTCACAAGATCTTTGGTGTCACTAAAGTGATTTAACTTTATCCTCCGTAAAGATCCCCTGTTAGTACGACAGGGGATTTTTTATTTTTTTTATTCGTTGGGAAAAATTTATTTAAAAGTTAAATTTGTGACAAGATAGATGTGTTTTGACTAACATTCGCACTGTTTCAAATAATTAAAATGAAATCCGAACGCAAATTTTTCTTTGTAAAGTATTTTATTTATTAATGTAAAACAAGTTTTCGAATTATGGTGAATAATAGCGAAAAGTTAAATTTGTTCAATATTTTCCTTTTTGTTCTCTTGTTATCGCAAATGATAATTTCCCATAAGCTCAATTCTTACCGGTTCCCTGTTTATATTGAAGCATTACCAATTGATTCGATTTTACCATTAATGCCGGTCTTTGCAATCGTATATTTCTCGGTTTGTCCTCTGTTTCTGTTCACTCTTTTATTAGGACTATGGAAAGTTGACAATTTGAAATTTGCAGAGTTCTTATTTGCCTTAGTTATGCTTCTCAGCATTTCAAATCTAATTAATTCCTTATTTCCAACATTAAACGTTATTCGCCCCGAATCATTTGATGCCGGGTTTTTATCACCACTTGTGAGATACCTATATTTTATCATACCGCCATATAGTACATTTCCCTCAATGGCTTGTGTTTTGGCAACGACCTGTGGGTTTTTCTGCTTCCGGAATAAAATGAGGTTTAGTTATCTCATTTATATTTGGTCAGCGCTGATTTGCATTTCTACCATATTTACAAAGATGAATTACGTTTTAGATTTGCTTGGTTCAGTTCCATTAGCTATATCAAGTTACCTTTTCGCGGAAATTGCATATTCAAAATTTTTCCCACAAAATTCTTGACTAATTAAGTAAATGGAATGGCTTAAAAAAAATTTTTATATTAGTGTTAAAATTATAATCAGATGTTAGCCCATTTTATAACTATCACCAATTTAGCTCCAATTATAGTAGTTGTATTTGTAATTGCACTTACGATTTTGATAATCTTGCTCAGAACAGTTAGCAACAGACACTACAACATCTACGAATTTTACGAAAGACATCCCCACCAAGCTGGACAAGGAGGTGAAATTACTGAGGAAGAGATGAATGTGGAAGAAGGAGGCATCATTTCTAATCAGTAAATTTTTACCGGACGCACTTAATGTTTTTAAATTTTACTAACCATCCACTTTATTATCTACATCGTACGCGCAATAAAATAATATTTTGTTGTTTTATTCAAAAAGTTAATTCTTAACTTTTACAAAGTGTAACAGTATTGTTTTCCGGAGCGTTGTAATTATCTCAGGATTTTAATCTACATTAATACTATTTTACCTGACAACATTTTAAATTCTGCAAAAATATTTCGCAATGAAAAACTTTTTCATCTCTCTTACGTTAATAACAATATTCTTTAATTCCGGCTTTGCTCAGGAAAATATCCGGGAACTTCAAATTCTTCACTGGAACGATATGCATTCGACTAACACTCCTTATGAAGTAAAGCGCAAAGATAGAAAAACAGGTGAGGAGAAAAGATATACTGTCGGAGGTACATCTGGAGTACTCGGATATATTAACAAATTTCGAAACCCTAATACACTTGTGTTAAATGCAGGTGATGATTATCAGGGCAGTCCGATTTCTACGATCACAAGGGGATTTTCGCAGGTTCACCTTTTAAATCTATTCAATCTCGATGCATTTACGATAGGAAATCACGAGTACGATTATAGCTGGCAAAGCCTGGACTCAGCGTTGAAGCTTGCAAATTTCGATTATCTTAGTGCGAACATTTTTAACGAAAATCTCAACCGCCTCGAAGGGAAAGCATGGATCGTGAAAGAAGTTAACGGGATTAAAACCGGAATCATCGGTCTAAATTCTCCCGAACTTTTGCAGCTTACACTTCCCGACAACATGGGTGGAATCAGGATTCTTGATTCTGATTCGGTTATAAGTGTTGCAATAAAACAACTCAAGGCTGAAAATGTTAATCTAATAGTTTTGCTAACCCATGCAGGTGTTGAAACGGACAAATTATTTGCTGAAAAATTTTACGGGGATGTTGATTTGATTGTCGGCGGACATTCACATACGCCTATTTTCAACGCAGAAAATATTAACGGAACTTACATTGTACAGGCAGGATCGCGCGGCCGGTGGATTGGCAAGGTCAACCTTGAAATTGATATTGATAAAGATACAATTGTTAGTTTCAGCAGTGAACTGGTGGAAACCGTTTATGACCAGTCAATAAATGACAGTAACGCTGAAAACATTGTTAAAAAAATGCTGGCAGACATAGAGCCACAAATGCAGGAAGTTATTGGTTACCTTGAAACAGACTGGAAACGATCGTACACACAGGAAAGTAACTTAGGTCAATGGCAGGCTGATGCAATAAGAAAAAGAACCGGAACAGATATAACATTCCTGAATGCCGGTGGAATAAGGAAAGATTTACCCGCAGGTGAAATTAAAGTTGTTGACATCTGGGAAATAAATCCATTCGGGAATAACATAGTCAAGTTTGAAGTCACCGGAAAAACACTGAAAGAAATGGTAGAAAACAACCTTAATATTTCAATGAACGAAATTAAAAATGCCGGTTCAAGCGATAAACTTGTCGTATCAGGAGTTGAGATATTATACAATCCTGATAACTTTGAAGCGGACGGGGATTTACTTGTCTCTTTAAAAGTAAACGGTGATGAACTTTCGATGGAACGTTCGTATTCAATTTCGACAAACAATTATATGGCAGCTCAATTTAGAAAATATTTCGGTGAAGTGGAACAAAGTATAAATATAATTAACACCGGACTGATCGACCGGGATGTTATACTGGATGCTGTGGAAGAACAGAAGAGAATCAATTCTGTACTTGAAGAGAGGATTAAAACCGTATCGAATTAATTCACAAATATGACCGAAGTAAGGTTAGTAAACTGTATTAGATTTAATAAGGAACTGCCGGGACTGCGCAAACCACCGATACCCGGGGAACTTGGTGAAAAGATCTATCAAAGCGTTTCTAAACAAGCGTTCGAAGAATTCAAAGAGTATTTTAAAATGATAGTAAACGAATACAGATTGGATTTAACTTCACCCGATACTGATAAAATATTTGAAGATTACTTGCGGGATTTCTTTTTCGGTGACGGGATTAAACTTCCCGATCAATACATTCCACCTGAGAATAAATTATAAATGTTCTTGTTTTGGAAATCCTTGAGTTTGATAAATATCTGACTAAATCTAAAAATGATGCTTATGCGGATTTTATTGATAAAAAAAACTTTTCAATTCTAAATGGCTTCCTCTATTTTTTTGGATTTATCTTTTTCGTTAAGACAATAGATAAATATTTCAGCCCGAGTTTAGACTTCTTTGACCTTCCCATATTAACTATTTCCTTCATCGCAATATTATTTTTAATTTTCAGATATAAAAAATATGTTTCCCTCGGGAATATCAGAAAATTTATCAGCATAGTACTAATCGGCAGCCTTTCAATACTTATCATTATTGAGATTATTGACATTAAAACCGATAATAAAATTGTTGAAAATAAGTCTAAAGAATTTATGTCCATCGAAACGGACGGTGTTCAGGGTAAAATCGTCCTTCATGCCACACCCGGAAATGCAACTGATGTTGGAATATTGATGGCAATATCTTTGCTCATATTCCGGTTAGACCGAAGACAGATAATTGAGTTTTTTTGTTTTGCTTTTTTTGCACCAATGCTCATGTATCTTTTCTTTATGAACGATCTATCGTTACAAAACGATATACCGTGGCTGGTAATTATAGTCTTAATTTCAGCGATTGCGTTATACATTGAAAAGAGAAGGCGGCTTAAATTTTTCGGACAATATGATTTTTATTACAAGCGGGGATTTGAAAATCTGCGGATGAAAAAGGAGCTTGATTATGCGAGACAAATGCAACTCTCAATGTTACCGGAAAGTAATACCATAATTTATGACATTGAGATTGCAGGTATTTCAAATCCGGCTTCCGAAGTTGGCGGAGATTATTTCGATTACTTTCATATTTCACAAGATAAAATCGGTGTATTCATTTGCGATGTATCAGGACACGGTGTAGCAAGCGGCTTAATGCTCGCTGGATTGCGGAGCAGTATTCACCTCATTCTTGAAGATACTTCTGAACCTGTTGCAGTTATGGAAAAACTAAACAGGATGGTAAGAAAAACGCAAAATAAAAAAATGTTTGTTACTGCAATTTTTGCAGTAATTGATCTTAAGGAAAATAAATGCAATCTGTTCAATGCAGGTCATTTACCGCCGTACAAGGTGTCAGGTGATACAGGTGAAATTTTTAAAATTAAAAATCATGGAATCACACTTGGAGCCACCGATAAAATAGATCATAATCAGTTATCACAGGAAGTAACTTTTGAGTTTCTAAAAAATGACAAACTGATATTTTATACTGATGGTGTAACCGAAGCAATGGACAACAAAAAAGAGGAATATGGGTTTGAAAAAATCGAAAAACTTATTTCAGCACATTCGGATAAACGCCCGGCAGAGTTGGTTGATTTGCTTTGTAAGGATATCACAAGTTTTATAGGGGGAATATCTCAAAGGGATGATCTGACAATTTTAATTACTGGGAGGATTTAAATTGAGAAAACCTGTTGTGGGAATAGTCATGGGTTCGGATTCCGATTTACCGGTTATGGAACAGGCATCAGAGGTATTGGATGAATTTGGTATCGGATATGAATTCAGGATTACATCCGCCCACCGTTCACCAGATTATATGGCATCGTATTCAAAGAATGCACATAAGCGGGGGATCAAAGTAATAATTGCCGGGGCGGGCGGGTCTGCTCATCTACCGGGTATGTGTGCTGCATTTTCACCGCTACCAGTTATTGGCGTACCTATTGAAAGCAAGGCTTTGAAAGGATTGGATTCGTTGTTATCAATTGTTCAGATGCCATACGGAGTACCTGTCGCCACAGTCGCCATAAACAATGCTAAAAATGCCGCCTTACTTGCTGTAAAAATCCTTGCGGCAAACAATAAAAGTTTCCTGGAAAAAGTTTTGAAGTTTAAAAAGAAAATCGAAAAAGAGTCCCTTGAAAAAGACAAACGAATCAATAAAAAGTAATTTTGATTTATTTACAGGTTTTGTTGATTATGAAGAGAAAAACAGAACTGCCACAACTGTTGTAGATACCATTTAGGTGAATTACACAATCGTGGCAGATTATTTTTTGAAAAACTGATGAATTTTAATTTATTTTCTCCTGTATTGTCTTGATCCTGCAAAAACTAATCCGGCAAGTACAATAATCGGAAGCTCTATTCCGAATAAACCACATCCTTTCTTTTCAGTTTTTACAGTGGCTGTCATTTCCAGATCTTTATCAAGATCAGCAAGTGTCTTCTCGAAAACAATTTTGTTCCCGTCTTGTCTTCCGTTGGTTGTAACAACTTCATTCGGAAATTCAAAACTATAGTTTAAAGTTATATCAGAAGCACCCATATTCTTTGCATTTGAAGTATCAGCTGGTACGATATATGAAAACTTCATACCGTCTTCACTTTCAGCCCATGATGTCTTAATTTTTTCAAAACCTTTTGCCGAATTCAACTTATTGATATCTTTGAATTCAACAGTCATTATAACGTGTTTGGTAGAATCATCAAGGTTTTCCTTTACTTCGATAGTTTTCACTTCTGAATTAGTTGAAGTATAATTTTCCTTAGCTTTCCCTTCAGCGAAATAAAAACCACCAAGTTCATCGCCACCGGAAAGATTTGAAATTTTTGTCCAGTATTCAAGTTCCAAACTTCCTGAACCATCCTGATTAATTTTTGTCTTTTGGTCAACATTTACACAACCTGACAAATAAAGAGCAAATATGACTGCGAACGATACCAAAAGATTCTTCGATACAATAAGATTTTTTTTCATTTTTTTTAGTTAAAAAGATGATTGAAAAATAGCTGAAAGCTACTATTATTTAAACTCTAAATCAATTTATTTTTTTATTGCTAAACGCAATATTCTGACGGGCTTTTGTGCACCTCTAAAATTGTTATTAAAATGGTAAAGTAAAGGATTAAACTATACTCCAATTTTGAAACTCCAAGACTGAAATTTTATTTGAACAACAGTACTTTGCAAATTATTACATTTAATTTTGCCGGAATATGAGCCAATTTTGTTTGTTTGTATAGCGATGATTACTTTGCTAATTTCTGTAATGTAAAATTCTTTAATAAAAGAAATAATCAGGAAGGATATAAATATCAGGAAATTTTTCCGGTCCAGATATAATAAAAAGTTGAAGTATTAATATTGAAGGTAAAAAAAGATAAAGTAAAAATAATTACGCTGGGGTGTTCAAAAAATCTGGTTGATTCGGAGTTTATTATGGCTCAGATAAGATCAAATGACATTGAAATTGTAGAAACTGAAGACAAAGCATCAACAGTCATAATAAACACGTGTGGTTTTATAGAATCAGCAAAACAGGAATCAATCAATACCATACTCCGCGCGGTTGAGAGGAAAAAACTGGGACTTTTAAAAAATATTTATGTTGCCGGTTGCCTCTCTGACCGTTACATGTCAGAATTACAAAAAGAAATTCCTGAAGTTGATGAATTCTTTGGTGCAACTGATAAAATACAAACCGTTACAGGGATATTAAATGCGCTCGGACTTGATTATAAATCTGAACTTCTTGGCGAACGGGAACTATTAACCCCAAAACATTTTGCATACCTGAAAATCAGCGAAGGATGCGACAATCCGTGTTCATTTTGTGCAATCCCAATTATGCGCGGGGGACATAAAAGTAAACCGCTGGAACAAATTTTGAAAGAAGCCCGTACTCTTGCAAGATCAGGTGTAAAAGAATTAATAATCATCGGGCAGGACACTACTTATTGGGGCTTTGACAAAGTCACAAATTCATATCTAAATGGAAATGCCCGTGGCAGGAATCTTTCAATGCTGATTAATGAACTGTCCGATATTGAAGGGATAGAATGGATTCGGATTATGTACGCATATCCCTCAAGGTTTCCGATGGATGTAATTAATTCAATCAAAGAACACGATAATGTTTGCAAATATATTGATATTCCGATTCAACATATAAGCGATAAAATGTTAAAATTAATGCGGCGGGGTATTTCTCAAAAGAAGCTGATAGATTTACTTGAAAAAATCCGATCCGATGTTCCCGGAATTGCTATGCGGACAACGTTGATTGTCGGTCATCCCGGGGAAACGGAAAAAGATTTTTATCAGTTATTAAATTTTGTGAAGATGTTTAAATTTAATCGTTTAGGTGTGTTCACTTATTCACACGAGGAAGGTACACACGCATATTCAATGAAAGATAACGTGCCTAAAAAGGAAAAACTACTTCGCCAAAAACTTTTACTTGAAGTTCAAAGAGAAATCTCGTTACATTACAACATCGGACAAATCGGAAAAACTATAAAAGTTATTATTGACAGAAAAGAAAATGATTATTACATTGGACGGACTGAGCACGATGCGCCGGAAATTGATCAGGAAGTAAGCGTGCGAAGCAAGAGAAATCTGAATGTAGGGGAGTTTTATCAAGTAAAGATTTACGATTGTGAAGAATTTGATCTGTTCGGCATTGGAAAATAATCTGAGTTTTCAGGAGGGAATAAAATGAAGTTTTCATTAAAGATTTTCCTTTACACATTCTTTATTTTATGTGGTTATTTAACCGGCGATATCACTGCGCAGGTTAAGGATAAATTGAATGCTAATTTCACTGCCGGTGAAGTTTTTTTTATTGATCCGGTATTTTTTTATAATACCGAAAACAGCAAGCATCGTCTCGATATATATATTGAAATCCCGTTATCAAACATTACTTTTAAAAAAAATCAAATCACTTCAGATTTCGAAGCTGAAATTGATTACTCTATTCGGATTAAAAACCTGTCCGGTGAAAATATCTTCAATGAATCTTACTCGAAACGGTTGAATTACACTGTTTCTGAATATGCAGGCATTTCCACAAAATCTGAATACCTGCTCAGATCTGCTAATATTGCTCCGGGTAATTATACGCTAACTGTAACTATTAACGATAAAAACCTATACAAGATTTACACTAAGGAACAGAAATTGGAATTAACATCAAAGGATACCGATAGTATTACATTTAGCGATATTTTGATATTGTCAAAATATGATGACTCCAATCCTCAGAAAAAAATTATATCGCCTCTGGTTAATAACAACGTCGGGAATTTAGATCAGTTTTCACTTTTCCTTGAAATTTATAATAACACAACGAGTTCTGATTTTGAAGGTTTTGACTTTGTTATTACCGATACCGATGGAAAGGAATTCTTAAGATCCCGAAATGATTTTTACCTGTCCCCCGGAGCAAATCAAATCGTTCAAAGCTTCTCTTCGAAAGAACTTCCGGTTGGAAATTTGAAGTTAACAGTTGTTGATTCTAAAACACAACATTTGTTTGTATCAAAAGATATGAAACAAATGTGGAATTATTTTCCCGCTACACTTTCGGACTTGGATCTTGCAATAAGACAAACGATTTATATTGCCTCAGGTGACGAGTACGACAAGATGATGTCAGCAAGTACACCGGAGAAGAAACAAAAAGCTTTTATGGAATTCTGGCGGTCGAAAGACCCAAATCCGAACTCACCTATCAATGCACAAATGGTGAAGTATTACGAACGAGTACGCATCGCAAACCAAAGATATTCTACATATTTTGAGGGATGGAAAACTGATATGGGTATGATTTACATAATGTACGGTGACCCGAGTAATATCGAAAGAAATCCGTTCTCCGAAACTTCAAAACCGTATGAAATCTGGGAATACTATGATATCAGCAGGAGATTTGTTTTTGTAGATAACTCAGGGTTTGGCGATTATAGGCTCACTACTCCTATCTGGGACGACCGAACGAAATTGAGATATTAATTTTCAGTACAGTTTTCCTCTCTTGTAAAGATAGCTTAACAACGCTTTATCGAAAGGTGTTTTAGTTGTCAGCGTAACAAATTCTATTTTATTGTTTAGACACTCTCTCCGGTATATTTCCAAAAATTCGTTAACTTTTTGCCGGTATGAATTTTTCATTACAAAAGGTTGCGAGTATAGTTCTTCTTTTGTTTCAACATCCACAAGTGTTACCGGATTTCCGTCTAAAAAACTTAACTCAAGCGGGTCGAGTATTTGAAAAACTATAACTTCATTTTTTTTGTACCTGAAGTGTTTTAAAGCTTTAATTACTGACGTCTGATCGTCAAACAAATCACTAATTACAATTACTAATCCGCGTCGGAAAATTTTATTTGCTATTTCATTAAGTGAGTCGGCAGTTCCGGTTTTGTTGTCGGATTTTATCGAGTTAATTGTCCGGAGAATTTCCCGAAGATTTACTTTTGTAGAACTTGGCGGTATATAACTTCTCACCTGAGTGTCATATACAGCGAGTGAAGTGGCGTCATTTTGCATTATCATCAGATATGATAAAGAGGCAGCGAGATACGAAGCATACTCAAGTTTAGTTACGGGTTTTGTAATTTGATTTTCTTTATTTGGTGGTCTGAATTTATCAAGAATCCGACTTCCTTTATCCACTTTTGCTGATGAAAAATCCATTGATTTACTGGAATCAAGAAGTATGTATGACTTCAAATTTGTTTCCTCTTCATACTGCTTGATGTAATAACGATCGGAACGGGCAATCATTTTCCAATCGAGGTGGCGAAGGTCATCGCCGGGCATATATTGGCGGTGCTGTGCAAATTCAACACTGAAACCATGGTAAGGGGATTTATGTAAACCGGTTATAAATCCCTCTACCACAAACTTAGCTTTTAATTCTAAATTTTGTAAACGTGAAACAACTGTAGGATCAAGGTAACGCTTATAATCATTCGAAGTAGTCAAAACTATTTATAATGTTTATTGTCGTGCCCCTTCATCTTTTTTATCATCGTCGGCAACTTTATCATTTGATTCAGGTTCAACTTTTTTCAGATTTCCGTTAGTTTTAATTTCTTCATTTGCGACGGTGTCATTGGTACCGGTTGTTTCAATGTTTTTCTTTATCATGTCTTCGATTGAAAGGTTTCCTTCAAGAACCTGTAGCATCGTCTTCGCAGATTCGCTCATATTATCATTAGGATCGGTATCATTAGGATATTTTTCGAGAAATGCTTTGTATGAGGCAATAGCATTAGTCTTATCTTTTAAAGTTTCATCGTAAATAAAAGCTACCATAAATAAACTTTGCTTAGCTTCTTTAGAATCCGGAAATGCTTCGGCAAGCCGTTTGTATGTATTTATTGATTCCTGATAATTCTTCAGGTTTTCAAAATATATTCCGGCAATTTGATTGTAGGCGGTAATTGCATTTTGTGACTTCGGATAATTTTTTATCAGTTCTTCATATTCGTTAATAGCGCCTTGGTAATCCTTTGCGTCAAGTTTTTGCTTTGCTACATCGAGATACTCTTGTTCTGGTTTCAGGTTCGTTGAATCTGAACAAGCAATTAATATCAATGATAGAAACAAAAGATAACTGTGTTTAACGATGATTTTATACATTATTTTTGTTTAGATTTATTATATTAAGAAACAAGTTATCAAATTCAAAATGAATTTATAATGAAAAAACTTAACCTGAATGAAAACTTTATTTGCAGAATTTGGGAGAACGATGATTACTATAAAGCCTTAAAGACTAAACAGGGCGAAGAAGTTGTAATTCTAGATTACGGAAACAGAAACAAAGATGCAGGACCGGACTACAGTGATGCAAAGGCTCTCATTAATGGGAAATTGAAATGCGGAAAGATTGAAATTCATCAGTCCTCGGCTGACTGGAGAAAGCACAATCATCAAAAGGATTCAAATTATGACAATGTTATTTTAAATGTATCGCTGTGGGACGATAACAGTAAAGATTCAATTGTAAATTCAAAAGGTAATATTATTCCGGAAATAATTTTATCTCATTTTTTGGTCTCATCAATAAATGAGATTTGGAGAGAAATAATTGAAACACCTTCTAAAAGTTTCAAACTCCCCTGTTTTCCTGATGTAGCAATCGTTAATCCTGAAAAGAAAAAAGATTGGATAACCCAACTTTCCAAAGACCGCCTCAACAAAAAAATTCATCGAATTAAAGAAAGGTTAAATGAGATTAAATCAAATCCGACAGCGATTGAACAGGTATTGTTTGAGTTTCTGTGTGAATCAATGGGATATTCCAAAAATAAAAAGCAAATGTTGAAGTTAGCACAGTCAGTGGATTTCGTTAAGATTAAGGTAAAAAATCTACTTGAATCTCAGGCAGTACTTTTCGAAACCTCAGGTTTAATGGATAATGCTCCGGAAGATGATTACATAAAAGAGATTAAAGGCCTTATTAATCTAAACGTAATTTCAACTAAAATGAAACCCTCTGAGTGGAATTTCTTCCGCTTGCGTCCATCAAATTTCCCTACATTGAGGATTGCCTATGCCGCAGCATTATTATACCAATTGAAGTCTTGCAATTTTTTTGAATCCGTTATCAAAATATTTGAAAATTCCAAACAGATTCGAAAAGATTTATACTCATTGTTCAGTTCAATTGAAACACCTGATTACTGGAAACGACATTACAACTTTGCTAAAACCAAAAATAAACCTTCGGAATTAATAGGTAATAACCGGATTGATGAAGTTCTTATAAACGTTCTAATTCCATTCGTATGTTTTTATGCAAGAGTTAAAAACAATAACCGGCTTGAAGAAAATTGTATTGATTTATATTTCAGATGTAAACATAGATCAACTAACAGCATCACCCGGGTAATGCAATTACAAACCGGTATCAAAATTGATTCTTTTTCTGATGAACAGGGACTTATAGAACTTCACAATGAATTCTGCATCAAAGGAAGATGTAACAAATGCACAATCGGAATTGAACTTACACCGGGAATAGTAGCTGAACCACTTACACTCATCATGTACTGAGTATATATTTCAATATTTTCCTTAAGTATCTCTCTTTCCTTTCCCACATAAAATTAATAACGGACACCCCCGTTCCGGAGATGCCCGTTAATCTTGTTGTTTACTTAAGTAATTTCCTGCCTTACTTCAGGAGTACCATTCGTTTTACATCAATAAAGTCAGCTGAGTGCAACCT
>WBZR01002117.1_pt1 | contig 21728 bp, 16 predicted proteins | sample 5204231 | NCBI WGS metagenome assembly WBZR01 (sample SAMN12412403, study PRJNA552823) | activated sludge metagenome | isolation source: activated sludge from anammox sidestream of wastewater treatment plant... | place: USA: Virginia | collected 2017-08 | reverse complement strand
GTATCCCTTCGCCGTCACGTAGGGCGAGGATTTCGACGGCGGCGGACGCCAGCGGGACATGCCGGCTCAGTCCCGGAGGTGCCGGTCCTGGCGCGCGACGCTGGCGGCGCGCCGCATGCGGCGCATCGGCAGGGGCGGCTCGGGTGCGCGCGCGAGGAACGCCGGGCTGCCGCGCTGGCCGCTCGCGATGTAATCGCGCGCCAGCGGTGCCAGCGCTTCCGCCTCCGCTAACCGCAGCTCCGTGATCATGAATTCCGCGATCAGATCGAAGAGGCGATCGACAGCAAATTGATGCCTCTGGCCGGTGCGTTCGTACAGCCAGTCGGCGAGCCGCATGAAGCGCGCGAACGGGGCGTCGCCGAGCAGGGTCGCCAGTGTGTGCACGAACCGGCCGGAGTTGCCGATCAGATCCCAGTAGCGCGCGTATCGCCCGAGGCGCTGCATGGTCGCGAAGTCGATGCAGTCGGTGGCGATGACGTTGTAGGGCGGATGCGGGTTGTAGCGCATCCGGAAGGCGTCGGTGTGACGGATGATGGGCGTGCCGCGCAGCCGCTTCAGGATACCGACCTGGATCTCGTGCGGCCGCCGCGCGTACAGCGTGTCGAAGCCGCGCGCGAAACTGCCGATGTCTTCGCCCGGCAGTCCGGCGATGAGGTCGGCGTGGATGTGCGCGTGCGTGTGTTCGCGCAGCCAGCGCAGGTTCTCGAGCGCCTTATCGTTGTCCTGGCGGCGGCTGATCAGTGCCTGTACCTCATGATTGAGCGTCTGGATGCCGATCTCGAACTGCAGCGAACCGGGAGGGAAGCGCGCGATGACGGACTTCAGGGTCCCGGGCAGGTGGTCGGGCACCAGCTCGAAGTGCAGGAACAGCCGATCGTCCATGCGCGCGAGGAAGAACTCGAGTATCCGCAGGCTGCTCCGCACGCTCAGGTTGAAGGTGCGGTCGACGAACTTGAAATGCCGCGCGCCACGATCGTGCAGCGACTGCATCTCGGCGAGAAAGCGATCCGCGTCGAACGGCCAGGCGGTCTTGTCCAGCGCGGAGAGACAGAACTCGCACTTGAACGGACAGCCGCGCGATGCCTCCACGTAGACGAGACGATGGGCAATGTCGGCATCCGTGTAATGCCTGTAGGGCAAAGCGATCGAGTCCAGCGGCGGCTGCTCCCCCGCGATGACACGCGCCGGCGGCCGCTCGCCCTGCAGCAGCGACCGGCAGAGTTGCGGGAAGCCGACGTCGCCCCAGCCGGTGATGACGTAGTCGGCCCGCGCCGCGATCGGCGAGGTATCGAGCTCGTGACTCACCTCCGGGCCGCCCAATACCACGATCACCTCCGGGGCGATCGCCTTGATGAGCGCGACCACCTTGGCCGTCTCCTCCACGTTCCAGATGTACACGCCCAGGCCGATGATCCGGGGCCGGCCCGCGAGCAGGTCCTCGACGATATCCAGCGGCCGCTGGCCGACGAGGTACTCGCGCAGCGCCGTGTGCCCGCCGAGCTCTGCCATGTTGGCCAGCAGGTAGCGCAGCCCGAGCGAGGCGTGGATGTACCTGGCGTTCAATGTCGCCAGCACGATCGCGCCCGCGGCGCTGCCGTCCGTCCGATTCATCGTCACCGGCCGCGGGATCTCATGCGCACGCGTCCTCCTGCTGCGCGACGGCGGCCTCGCCCCGGGCCGCGGCCAGCCGCTTCAACACGTGTGATACGGCGACCAGACCGAAGGTGGCGGTCACGGTCATCACCGAGCCCATGCCGCCCGCGCAGCTGAGCGCCGAGCCCGAGACGCCGCGGCGCGCGGGCTTCCGGCAATCGCCGCCGCCGTCGGGGGCGTAATGGGCGGGCTGCGCCTCGGAGCAGACGCAGGGTATGTCGAAGCGGCGCTTGAGATTGCGCGTGAAGCCGTGCCGCGCCCGCAGCTGCCGGCGCGTGCGCGCCAGCAACGGGTCCTGCACGGTCCGGCTCAGATCGGCGATCTTCACGCGCAGCGGGTCGTCGAGACCGCCGGCCGCCCCGACGGTGATGATGCGGATCTTGCGGCGTCTGCAGTGGGCGATGAGCGCCGCCTTGACGCGGAAGTTGTCGGCGCAGTCGATGATCCAGTCGAAGTCGCGCGCCAGCATCTCCTCGAGATTCTCCACGGTGACGAAATCCTCGACGGCCGTGACGCCGCACTCGGGATTGATCGCGCGCAGCCGTTCCGCCATCGCGATCACCTTCGCCTTGCCGAAGGCGCCGTCGAGGGCGTGCAGCTGACGGTTGACGTTGGACTCGGCGATGTGATCCATGTCGAACAGCGTCAGTCTGCCGATGGCGGTGCGCGCCAGCGCCTCGGCTGCCCAGGAGCCCACGCCGCCCACACCGATCACCCCGATGTGCGCGCGACGGAAGTTCGCGTACGCGGTATCGCCGTACAGGCGGCGCGTACCGCCGAAGCGGCGATCGGTGTCGTGCACAGTGCTCATTGCACCGTCAGGGCGCGGCTATCGGGGCGGCGTGTAACCGTACGGCGCGCGGAGGGGCGTGTCATGCCATCGATTCTAGCGCAGCCCGCCGCCGCCCTGCTCGCGGCCGCGCTTGCCGCGAATGGCGTCCCGCCCGCCGCGAGCGCACCCCTCCGGCCTGCTGCAGCCGCGCGGGGTGGAACCACAGCGTGTTGTGCGGGATGGCCGGCACCTCGCTCAACGTGCCGGCTGGCGCCCCGTCCGACCCGGCCGCGACCGGCGGCCGGAAGGCGCGCAGTCGCGTCTCCTGCGACCGGGCATCGAAGGTGTCGGGGCCACGGTGAATTCCATGTGTCGATGTTCTTGGACACGAGAGAATATGTCAGGAATATGGACGGCACGAGCGGCCTCCCGCGGAACTTCGCGGGAGACCGCATGTGGGCGGAGAATAGCGAGGATGGAGATCTTCGACACGCATTGCCATCTGGACGTAGAGGAGTTCGATGCCGACCGCGCCGAGGTGATCGCCGCGGCCCGCGCCAATCGCGTCACCGGCATCGCGGTGCCGGCGATCCACCGGGGCAATTGGGAGCGTGTGCTGGCGCTCTGCGCCTCGCAGGCGGGCCTGTATCCGGCGTTGGGCATGCATCCCGTGTACATCGGGCAGCATCGCGAGGAGCACCTGCACGATCTGAAGGCGCGGCTGGCGCAGGAGCGCGCCGTGGTCGCCGTCGGCGAGATCGGCCTGGACTACTACGTCGAGGGGCTGCCCCGGGATCGCCAGCAGCACTTCTTCGAGCGGCAGCTCGAGATCGCCCGCGATGCCGATCTGCCGGTGCTGCTGCACGTGCGCAAGGCGCACGACGCGGTGCTCGCGGCGCTGAAAAGGATCCGGGTCAGGGGCGGCATCGCCCATGCCTACAGCGGCAGTCTGCCGCAGGCGCGGCAATACATCGATCTCGGCTTCCGGCTCGGCTTCGGCGGCACGCTCACCTACGAACGCTCGCGCCACATTCGCGGACTCGCCCGTGAGCTGCCGCGCGAGGCGATAGTGCTGGAAACCGATGCGCCCGACATGGTCGTCTCGCAACATCGCGGCGAGCGCAACGCTCCGGCCTACCTGCGCCACTGTCTCGACGCGCTGGCCGAGGTGCGCGGCGAGGACGTCGGGCTGCTCGCGGCCGTCACCACCCGCAACGCCCGCGCCGCGCTTGGCCTGGGCGAGGCGGCTCACGCCGCCGGCGGCGTGAGCCGGTAGAGGACCTCGGCGGTATTGCCCGTGCCGGTGTAGGTCAGTTCCTCGCACAGGGCGCGCAGCATGGCGATGCCGCGCCCGCGCCCGCGCTGATACACGCGATTCGGACCGGCCGTGCGCACCAGCTCGCCCGCGTGATCGAAGCCGGGCCCGCTGTCGGTGACGGCGATGCGCAGCGCATCGCAGCCTGGCTCCGGAGCCCGCTCGCGGGTGATGCACACGGTGAGGTGGCCGTTGCGCAGCGATCGCAGACGGACATCGCGCAGACGGTAGTACTCCATGAAGCCGTCCTGCGTGGCCTTGAGCGTGGAATCCAGCCCCAGCAGGCCGTGATCGATTGCGTTGGTGACGAGCTCGCGGAGGATCGCGAAGACATCGGATCGGTGATGTCCGCCAATGGCGGTATCCGACAGCAGCTGCATGACCGCGGGGACCGGATCGGCGCGGGCGATGGCGTCGGCCTCCATGCGCAACTGCAGCGCCAGGGCGGGCGCCGCGCCATCGGGAGCGGCGGTGGACCGGTGCAGGTTCTTCTGTAAGGGCCGCGTCATGGATCGCTCGTCGCACGGATCCCGCCTCGCGTCGGCATCGTCGAACCGTCGCTCGCGGTCGCGCAAGTGTTCTTCTCTGCGAGCTTTTCGGCCGGCCCGGGGCCAAACTTTAGGCGGGCGGAGACGCCGTCCCGCGCGGTGGGGATCCCCGGCCGACGGCCGGCCTTGTCCGACGCCGCGCCCGCCGCTAGGGTGTGGTCATGCCCGCTCACAGACCGATTGCGCGCGTGCTGCTGGCGACCGTCCTCTTCTACCTGCTCGCCACGGTGGTGAGGACCCGGCTCATAGAGCCCGACGCGGTTGCGCGGCTGTGCACCGCGGCCTCGGCCGGCCCGGCCTGGTGTGCCATCCGCCAGGCCCTGGTCATGGGCTTCGTGCACAACGCGTACGGGTGGCTCAGCGTAGGTGCCGCGCTGCTCGCGGCCGTCACCGGTTGGCGGGGGCTCGCCTGGGCGGGTCTCCTCGCCGGCGTGTTCGGTGGCGTGCTCTACCGGTTCGACCCGGCCGGCGCCGGACTGCTCCTGGCGGCGCTAGTGCTGGCGCGGGGCGCGCATCCCGGCGTGCAGAACGGTCAGCGCGAGGGCGGCGCTCGGTACGCACCATGACCACGCCGCTCCGTTCTGCGGCCCCTCCAGCACCATGATGAGCACCGCGGTCGTGAGCGTGACGGCGGCGAGCATGGCCTCCTCGATGCCGGGCGAGTCGACCCGGGTGGGCATCGCCCAGTACTGCAGGCAGAGCGCGGTCACCGGCAGCAGCATGGTGGCGACGGGGAAGTCCCGGAAACGCCCGTCGAGCGCGAGTCCGAGACTGACGTAGGCGACGCCGAACAGCAGCCCCAGGCGCAGCACGCTGTCCAGCCGCGCGCCGGCCAGGATCTCGCGCAGCGGCCGGCGGCCGTTCCACGCCTCGCCCAGCACCTGTGCCCCCGGCAGGTAGGCCGTGGCTGCCGCGCTCCCGGAGTGCCTGCGCGCGATGTCGAGGATGACGCGCAGGTACAACCACCAGCCGCCCAGCAGCGCGGCCAGGGACCACGCCCACTCCGCGGCGCTGCGGTTGGCGGGCAGGTGGTAGCGCCACTGGGCGTAGGCCACCGCGCCGCCCGCCAGGCCGGCGATGGCAAACAGGACCGATCCGCGGCCGCGTGTCGACCGCGAGCGCGCGCCGGCGCCGGCGAACAGCAGTGCGCCCGCGATCGCCGCGTACCAGCCGGCGCGCCAGCGCCGGTCCTCGAGCACCGATCCCTGCAACGGATACTTCGGCCGGCCCGCGGCGTCGAGCAGGCCCCAGTAGCCGCCGACCGTGCCCTCGGCGGCCCGCTTCCACGGCTGGTCGTAGGCCTCGATGATGTTGTAGGGCAGTTCGTGCGCGCTGGCGTAGGCGACGAACTCGCGCACGAAGCGGGCGGCATTGACGACCCCGGGCCTGGCGCCCTCGCGCTGGCGGCCCTGCGTCGGCCAGCCGGTCTCGCCGATGAGCAGGCGCCTGCCCGGAAACTCCCGCTGCATCTGCGCATGGACCTCGCGCAGGTGCTGCAGCGCGGCCTCCACGGCGACCGGGTCGTCCTCCCAGTACGGCAGGATGTGGATGGTGATGAAATCCACCGCGTCGGCGAGCGCGGCGCCGCGGCGCCAGAACTCCCAGACGTCGGCATAGGTGACCGGCAACTCCGTCTCGCGCCGCACGCGCCCGAGGTATTCGCGCAGCACCTCCACGGGCTGCTCGCGCCGGAGCAGCACCTCGTTGCCCACCACGATGGCGTCGATGACGTCGCGATCGCGCTTCGCGATGGCGATCGCCGAGGCGACGTCCTCTTCGTTGGCCTCCGGATCGCTGCCGATCCAGATCCCGAGCAGCACGCGCAGGCCGAGCCTGCGCGCGATCGGCGGCAGCGCCTCCATGCCGCGCACCGAAGAATAGGTGCGCACGCATTTCGTCTCCGTCGCCAGCACGGCGAGATCGGCCTCGATCTGCGCCGCACCGACGCCTTCCGGTGTGATCTGCGGCCCCTGCCGCGGCGTGTACGACACGCAGGCGAGCTTGCCTGCGGGCACGTCGGGCAGAACGACCGGCCGGCCGTTGCGCCAGTGCTGTGCGAGCTGGGCGGCGGCGATGGCGAGCAGTACTGCGCAGATGGCGATGGACTGCGCGCGTGCCGGCCGGGATGACGGCGCGCGCTCGGGAAGCGGCGTGGACATGCAACCTGTTCGTGGGCGGTGAACGACGCCGCAGTCTCGCGAAACTGTCGCCGCGCTGCAAGCCAGCCGCGCCTGCCGCCGGATTCGCTCGCATCGCGCGCGCCGGCGGGCGCGTGCAGACCAGGGCATGCCGAGGCGCGCACCCCCGGGGCCGGGGAAGTGCCGAGCGCGGTGGGCGGGCGCGGTTGGGCGGATGTGCCGCCGGCCCCTAAATCGCGCGCCGCGCCTCGACGATCGCGGCCAGCAGCACCAGCACCACGCCCGCGGTTTCGCGCCCGCTGAGCTCATCCACGCCGAGCAACACGGCCGAGAGCACCGCCACGAGCAACTCGAGGATGATCAGGATCGCGGCGCGGCCCGCCGCCATGTGGGTCACACCGAACTGCATGCCGATGGTGGCGAGCAGCACCCACAGGCCATAGCCGGCGGCGCCGGCCATCGCCGGTGCGGACGGCGGGATCGCCGACGGCGCCTGCGTCAGCAACGCCAGCGCCGCGAGCGCGGCGGTGCCCAACAGCATCGCCGCCGACTTGCTGGCGACGGGGGCGCGCTGGCGGGCGCGGAATACCAGATTGTTGCCCGTGAACGCCAGACCGCAGGAGATCGCGAGCAGGTCCGTCCAATGCATCCGCAGCGTCAGCAGTGCCTGGGCGCCGAGGATCAGCGCGGCGCCGCTCAACGCGGCGATCACGCAGGCGATGCGCGCCCAATCGATGTGCTCGCCGAGAAACAGCCGGCCGCCGATCACGCCCCATGCCGGCAGCAGGTAGAACAGCACCATCACCCGCACGACCTCGCCATGGATCATGGCGGTGGTGTAGGCCAGATTGGCCCATCCGCCCAGCAGCGCGATGGCGAGCAGCCAGCGGCCGTCTCCACGCCACCGCGCACGCTGCCGCAGCAGCAGCGGCAGCAGGCAGGCGCCCGCGGTGCCGAAGGCGACGACGGCGAGGGGCAGCCCCGCCATCCCGATGCCGTGCAGCGCGCGCAGCGGCAGCCAGGCGAGCCCCCACATCGTGGCGGCGAGCACGAGCGCCGTCAGCGGAACCGCCGGCCTCACGCCGCGGCGTGGCCGAGGCCGGTGCATGCCGCGCGCACGATCACCTGCCAGCGCCGTCGGTGTGTCATTCGCGAAGTGTACCCGACCGACGCCGGCGACGGGTGCGGGTGGCCGATGGTCGAGCCAGCGATGGCGGCGCGGCGCGTCATGGGCGCGCCGCGCCGCCAGCGCCCGTCGATGGTGCATGTCCGGATCGGCCGCGGCTCCGTTAGACTGGGCGCATGCGCGGCGGCGAGAACAAAGGCAGTCCGATCCTTTGCTGGCGATGCGGCCACCCCTATACCGGGGACACCCGTAACGTACCCAGGGCGGCGGAGTGCGCCGCCTGTCACGCCGACCTGCACGTCTGCCGCATGTGCGAGTTCTACGACACGCGCGTGGCCCGCAGTTGCCGCGAGACGATCGCCGAGGAAGTCAAGGACAAGGAGCGTGCGAATTTCTGCGGCTACTTCAGGATCAGCGCCGCGCGTGGCCCCGCCGCCACGGATACGCGCGCCGCCCGGACGCAGCTCGATGACCTCTTCGGCATCGGTGGCGGGCAGGCCGGCGGCCCCGGCACTGCCGGGGCCGCGCGAGAGGCGCTCGACGCCCTTTTCAACCTCGGGGAGCCCGGCGAGCGCGACAAGCAGTCATGATCGCCGCGTCCGCTCATCCCATGTTGCGGAACAACAGGATGGGCGCGTCCGGGCGCTGGCCCTGGGCCGTGGGTTTGTGCTACAAATCGCCCCCTGGGGGCAGGAGGGGCTCATGAGCGACAACCGGTTGCTGGAGCGCATCACCGTCGATGCCCGCGTGCTGGGCGGCAAGCCCAGCGTTCGCGGTCATCGTCTGGCCGTCGAACACCTGATGGGCATGATGCTTTCGGGGGATAGCGTCCACGACGTTCTGGTCGCCTACCCGTGGCTGGAACTGGCGGATCTGCACGCCTGCCTGATCTACACCGGCCGTTCGGTGGCCGGCGAGCGTGTCCATCCCTTCGGCCTCCACGGCATCGCGAATGAGACTGCTGCTGGACACCTCGATCCCGCAAGGCGCCACTGAGGCGCTGGTGGCCGCCGGCCACGACGTCTCCTGTGTCAGCGCACTCCCCAAGGGCGCCGCGTCGACCGACGCCAAGGTCCTGGAACATGCGGCCCGCCAGGGTCGCATCCTCGTCACGCGCGATCAGCAGTTGGGCGAGCATGAACTGCTGCTCGGACACGAGCACCGTCTGCTGCGGGTGGGCAATTTCAAACTCGCCGATCAGGCTGCGGCCATCCTGCAGGCGCTGGCCGAACACGGCGCCGAGATGGAGCGCGGCGCGGTCGTCACCGTGGAACCCGGCCACGTGAAGGTCCGCCCGTTCACCGACGGGAGCTGACGCGCCGCCGGCAGCGCGCGCGGTCGATCCGCGCCCCATCCGCCCCGAGTGCGGTTCGCGCCCGTTCACCCTCGCAGGCATCGAGCGGCACGATCGCCGCGTTCGCGCAGGCCGGCCGCGGCGCGCCTGATATCGGCTTTGCGACAGCAACGGCCCGCCGACTGGACGCGCGCGAGCGCGGACGGATATAGTCGAGGACATTTTTCTTCCCGCATTCCCGCTGCCCCTGTGACGCGCAAGCAGAAGGGCGACGCCATCCGCGTGGTGGGTGCCCGCCAGAACAATCTCAGGAACCTCTCGCTCGACGTTCCGCTGAACGAGCTGGTGGTCGTCACCGGCGTGTCCGGCTCGGGCAAGTCCTCGCTGGTGTTCGACACGGTGTACGCCGAGGGTCAGCGGCGCTACGTCGAGACCTTCTCGCCATACGCGCGGCAGTTCCTCGATCGCATGGACAGGCCGCAGGTCGATCGTATCGATGGCATACCGCCGGCCATCGCCATCGACCAGACCAACCCGGTGCGCACCTCGCGCTCCACGGTCGGCACCATGACCGAGCTCAACGATCACCTGAAGCTGCTGTTCGCGCGTGCCGCGCAGTTGTTCTGCAGCGGCTGCGCGCGGCCGGTGCGGCGCGACACGCCGCAGAGCATCTGCGCGGACCTGCAGGCGCGCGCGGCCGCCGCGGGCGACCCGCGGCTGCTCATCACCTTCCTCGTCGAGGTGCCGGGAAATTTCAGCGACGAGGAGGTGCTGAGGCTGCTCGCCGCACAGGGTTACACGCGCATACACGGCCGCGGCGCGGGGACGATCGAGGTGCTGCAGGACCGGCTGCGCGCCGGCAACGCGGAGCGGGCGCGCGTCGTCGAGGCGCTGGAGGCGGCGCTGAAGGTCGGCCGCGGCCGCGTCAACGTGCACGCGCTCGCGCCGCCGGCGCCCGACCGCACGGACGGCGCCGAGGTCGCGCAGACCTGGCGCTATTCATCCGATCTGCACTGTCCGGACTGCGACCTGCACTACCGCGAACCCACGCCGGGTCTGTTCTCGTTCAACTCCCCGGTCGGCGCGTGCGAGACCTGCCGCGGCTTCGGGCGGGTGATCGGCGTGGACTACGGGCTGGTGATCCCCGACGCGTCCAGGACGCTGCGCGGCGGCGCCATAAGGCCCTGGCAGACGCAGAGCTACAGTGAGTCGCAGCGCGACCTGGAGACGATCGCGAAGAAGCGCGGCATCCCCCTGGATGTGCCGTGGCGCGAGCTTGCCGAGGCCGAGCGCGCCTGGGTGCTGGACGGGGAGCCGGACTTCGTGAGCTGGGAGCAGTCCTGGCCGGGCCGCTGGTACGGGGTCAGGCGCTTCTTTGCGTGGCTCGAGACCAAGGCCTACAAGATGCACATCCGGGTGCTGCTCTCGAAATACCGCGCCTACACCGACTGCCCCGCGTGCAACGGCGCGCGGCTGAAGCCGGAGGCGCTGCTGTTTCGCCTCGGCACGACCGGGGCGAGTGCGTGCGGGGGAGCCAACGAGCTGGTCCGGCCGCGCGGCGTGCAGTGGACCGGGGCGCAGCTGCGCGGTCTGCCGGGCCTTTGCGTGCACGACGTCATGCTGCTGCCCATCGATCGGGTGCGGGCGTGCATGGACGCCCTGGAGCTGCCGGCGCCGCTGGATGAGGCCACCGACCTGCTGCTCGCGGAGATACGGGCGCGGCTGAATTACCTGGTGCAGGTCGGGCTGGGCTATCTCACGCTCGATCGGCAGTCGCGCACGCTCTCCGGCGGCGAGGTCCAGCGCATCAACCTCACCACCGCGCTCGGCACCTCGCTGGTCAACACGCTGTTCGTGCTCGATGAGCCGTCCATCGGCCTGCACCCGCGCGACATGGGGCGGATCATCGAGGTCATGCAGCGGCTGCGTGACGCCGGCAATTCGCTGCTGGTGGTCGAGCACGACCCGCAGGTTATGTTCGCCGCCGACCGCCTGCTCGACATCGGCCCCGGTCCCGGCGAGCGCGGCGGCGAGGTGGTGTTCTTCGGCACGCCGGCGCAGCTCGCCTCCGCGCCGGGTTCGCTGACCGCGGACTACCTGCATGGCCGGCGCCGCATCGGCAGCGAGCATCTGGCCTGGCCGGTGACCGCCGACACGCCGCGGCTGGAACTGCTTGGCGCGCGCGCCCACAACCTCAAGGACATCGACGTCAGCATCCCGCTGCAGCGGCTGGTGTGCGTGACCGGCGTCTCCGGCAGCGGCAAATCCACGCTCGTGCAGGACGTGCTTTACCCGGCGCTGCTGAAGCGGCGCGGCAGGCCGACGGAGGCTCCGGGCGTCCATCGCGACGTGCGCGGCGATGCGCAGATCGCCGAGGTGGTGATGGTGGATCAGTCGCCCATCGGCCGCACCACGCGCTCGAATCCGGCGAGTTATGTCGGCGCCTTCGACACGATCCGGGCGCTGTTCGCCGCCACCCCGCTCGCCAGCGTGCGCGGCTACACCGCCGGCACCTTCAGCTTCAACACCGGCAACGGCCGCTGCCCGACCTGCAGCGGCAACGGCTTCGAGCACGTGGAGATGCAGTTCCTCTCCGACGTCTACCTGCGCTGCCCGGACTGCGACGGCCGGCGCTTCCGCGCGGAGGTGCTCGAGGTGCGGTACGGCGGCCGCGGCCGCGCGGGCCGCAATATCGCCGAGGTGCTGGACATGACGGTCAGCGAGGCCGCGGCCTACTTCGCCGGCGAGCCCGCGGTGCTGCAGGCGCTGGCACCGCTCGTCGACGTCGGCCTGGACTACCTGAAGCTCGGCCAGCCGGTGCCCACGCTCTCCGGCGGCGAGGCGCAGCGGCTGAAGCTGGCCGGTTTCCTCGCGGCCGCGGGCAAGGGCCGTGGTTCCGCGCGCAGGCCGGCGGCGTGCACGGGGGAGGAGCCGGGCGCCCTGTACCTCTTCGACGAACCCACCACCGGCCTGCACTTCGAGGACATTGCCAGGCTGCTGCACGCTCTGCGCAAGCTCATCTCCGCCGGCCACTCGGTGGTGGTCATCGAGCACAATCTCGACGTCATCGGCGCCAGCGACTGGGTGATCGATCTCGGACCGGAGGGCGGCGCAGGCGGGGGCGAGGTCGTCGCCGTGGGCACGCCCGATCAGGTGAGGCACTGCGCCGCCTCGCACACCGGCGCGGCGCTCGGGGCATACCAGCGCAGCCTGCAGCGCCTGGCCGCGTCCGCGGCAACCGGTCACGTGCAGGCCGCGGCCCGCGGCCGTCCGGGCAGGAGCGGGAAGGCCGACAACGCCATCCGCATCCACAACGCCCGCGAGCACAACCTGAAGAACATCGACGTGCGCATCCCGCGCGAGGAGTTCACGGTGATCACCGGCGTCTCCGGCAGCGGCAAGAGCACGCTCGCCTTCGACATCGTGTTCGCCGAGGGCCAGCGCCGCTATCTCGAGTCGCTGAACGCCTATGCGCGCCAGTTCGTGCAACCGGCCTCGCGCCCGGACGTCGACGCCGTGCTCGGCATACCGCCGACGGTGGCGATCGAGCAGCGCACCAGCCGCGGCGGGCGCAAGAGCACGGTGGGCACGCTCACCGAGATCCAGCATTTCCTGCGTCTGTTGTACGTGAAGCTCGGCGTGCAGCACTGCCCGGATTGTAGGGTTGCCATCGAGCCGCAGAGCGAGGAGATGATCGCCGCCCGGCTGCTGCGGGACTATCGCGGCAGGTCCATTGCGCTGCTCGCGCCCCTCATCGTCGCCCGCAAGGGCCTGTACACCGAACTGGCGAAGTGGGCCTCCGCACGCGGCTACGAGCACCTGCGCGTGGACGGCGAGCCGCTGCCCACGGCGCGCTGGCCGCGGCTGGATCGCTACAAGGAGCACACGATCGAACTGCCGGTCGCGGAGATCTCCGTGGCGCCGCGTGCCGAGCGCGAGCTGCGCGCGGCGCTGAGGACGGCGCTGGAACACGGCAAGGGGGTGGTGCACGTCGTGAAGAGGGGTCGGAGTCATTTTCCCGATGGGAAAATGACTCCGACCCCTTTCTCGGTTTTCTCGACGCGGCGCGCCTGCCCGTCGTGCGGCCGGAGCTTCGGCGAGCTGGACCCGCGGTTGTTCTCCTACAACTCCAAGCACGGCTGGTGCGAGACCTGCTACGGCACCGGGGAGCTGCTGCATGGCTTCGCCGAGGATCAGACCGGGGAGGAGATCTGGTGGACCGACTACTACGAGGGCTGGCACGGCGAGACCGCAAGACAGTGCCCGGACTGCCACGGCCGGCGCCTTAACCCGGTCGCGCGCGCGGTGCGCTTCCGCGATCGGTCGATCGCCGATGTCTCGGCGCAGGCCGTGGCCGAGGTGCGGCGGTTCTTCGACGCCCTGAAGCTGCGCGGGCGCGAGGCGGAGATCGCGCGCGACATCCTGCTCGAGCTGCGCGCGCGGCTGGGCTTCCTCGAGGAGGTGGGGCTGGGCTACCTCGCCCTCGATCGCGGCGCGCCGACGCTCTCCGGCGGCGAGGCGCAGCGCATACGCCTGGCCGCGCAGCTCGGCTCCAACCTGCGTGGCGTGTGCTACATCCTCGACGAGCCGACGATCGGGCTGCACACGCGCGACAACCGTCTGCTGCTCGATACGCTGAAGCGGCTCAAGGACAAGGGCAACACGCTGCTGGTGGTCGAGCACGACGAGGACACCATCCGCTGCGCCACGCACGTCATCGACATCGGTCCGGGCGCCGGCGCCCGCGGCGGCCGCATCATTGCCGAGGGCACGGCGCAGGACCTGCAACGCAATCCCGAGTCGTTGACCGGACGCTATCTCGCCGTGCCGCTCGCCCACCCGCTGCTCGTGCATCGCGGCACGAGTGCCGCGACCCCTGCGCTGACGGTGCGCGGTGCCAGCCTGCACAACCTGCGCGAGGTCGACGTGCGCCTGCCGCTGCAGCGCCTGGTGTGCGTGACCGGCGTCTCCGGCAGCGGCAAGAGCACGCTCGCACGCGAGGTGCTGCGCGAGAATCTGCACCGCCTCGTCCGTGCCCGGCGCGGCAGGGCGCCGGTGCCGTACGGGTGTGACGGCATCGAAGGCCACGAGCCGATCGCGCGCGTGCTGGAGGTGGACCAGGCACCGATCGGCAAGACCCCCCGTTCCTGCCCGGCCACCTATGTGGGCTTCTGGGACGACATCCGTCGCATCTACGCGCAGGCGACCGAGTCGCGCATGCGCGGCTGGACCGCGAGCCGGTTCTCCTTCAACACCGCCGGCGGGCGCTGTCCCTCCTGCGAGGGGCAGGGCGTGACCACCATCGAAATGAGCTTCCTGCCGCAGGTGAAGGTGATCTGCGAGTCGTGCAGGGGCGCGCGCTTCAGTCCCGAGACCCTGGCGGTGCGCTACAGGGACAGGACCATCGGCGAGGTACTCGCGATGAACGTCGACGACGCGCTGGAGTTCTTCGGCGCGCATGTGAAGATCCAGCACGCGCTGCGGCTGCTGCAGGACGTCGGACTGGGCTATCTCACGCTTGGCCAGCAGAGCCAGACACTCTCCGGCGGCGAGGCGCAGCGCATCAAGCTGGTCACCGAGCTGGCCAAGGTCCGGCTCCCGCTGCCCGCGCCGCGCGGCCGCGCGGCGGCGGCCAGGAGCACGCTCTACATCCTCGACGAGCCGACCGTCGGCCTGCACATGGCCGATGTCGAGAAGCTCATCCGCGTGCTGCACCGCCTCGTCGATGCCGGCAACACGGTGGTCGTCATCGAGCACAATCTCGACGTGATCGCCGATGCCGACTGGATCGTCGATCTCGGCCCGGAGGGCGGCGGGGCCGGTGGCCGCATCGTCGCCGAGGGCCCGCCGGCCGCGGTGGCGCGCAAGGCGAAGACCTCGCACACCGGCCGCGCACTGGCCGAGTTCCTGAGCCGCCATGCGGCGGCCCGCGCCGCGAGTTGACGGGGCTCAACGACGCGCCGGCGCGCCGGTGGGAGGATGACGTCTTCCGCACCGTCGATCGTGAGGAGGAGATCATGGCCAATCGCAAGCTCACCTTCGGAACCGCGGCACGCGAAAAGGTCCTGCGCGGCGCCTCGGCGCTGGCCGATGCCGTGCGCGTCACGCTGGGACCGCGATCCAAGTCGGTCCTGATCGAGCGCGCCTGGGGACGTCCGCTCGTCTGCAACGACGGCGTCACCATCGCCAAGGAGATGAGTCTGGAGGATCGCGAGGAGAACCTCGGCGCGCAGATGATGCGCGAGGCCGCCGAACGCACCGGCGAGGCGGTCGGCGACGGCACGAGCACCTCGACCGTTCTCGCCCACGCCATCTTCGCCGACGGGGTGCGCAACGTGACCGCCGGGGCGAGCGCGATCGACATCAAGCGCGGCCTGGATGCCGGCCTGAAGGTCGCGGTGGAGGCGCTGAAGGCACTGTCGCGTCCGGTCACCACCCGCCTGGAGCGCGCGCAGGTTGCCGCCATCTCCGCGCACAACGACCAGTCCATCGGCGAGATCGTGGCCGAGGCCGTCGAGAAGGTCGGCAAGGAGGGCATCATCACCGTGGAGGAGTCCAAGACCACCGAGACGCATCTCGAGGTGGTCGAGGGCATGCAGTTCGATCGCGGCTACATCTCCCCGTATTTCGTCACCGAGCCGGAGAAGATGGAGGTGCTGCTGCGCGATCCCTACATACTGCTGAGCGAGAAGCGCGTCGGCCACCTGCAGGAGCTGCTGCCGCTGCTGGAGGAGGTGGCCAAGGGCGGGCGCGCGCTGCTGGTCATCGCCGAGGACGTCGAGGGCGAGGCGCTGGCCACGCTCGTGGTCAATCGCATACGCGGCGTCTTCTCCTGCGCGGCCGTGAAGGCGCCGGGCTTCGGCGATCGGCGCAAGGCCATGCTCCAGGACATCGCCGTGCTCACCGGCGCCACCGTGGTGTCCGAGGAGATCGGGCTGAAGCTCGAGAACGTGACGCTCAACGATCTCGGCCGCGCCGAGCGCGTCGTCATCGGCAAGGAGAACACCACCATCATCGGCGGCGGCGGCGACAAGGCGATGATCACGGCGCGCTGCAACGAGATCCGCGCCCAGATCAAGGACACCAAGTCCGACTACGATCGCGAGAAACTCGAGGAGCGCCTGGCCAAGCTGGCCGGCGGCGTCGCGGTGGTGCGCGTCGGCGCGCCGTCGGAGTCCGAGATGAAGGCCCGCAAGGATGCCTTCGACGATGCCATCAGCGCCACCAAAGCCGCGAGCGAGGAAGGTATCGTCCCCGGCGGCGGGCTGGCGCTGTTGCGGGCGATGCCGGCGCTGGAGGCGGCGGCCGCGAGGTACGAGGGCGACGAGCGCACCGGGGTGCACATCCTGCGCAATGCGCTGGAGGCGCCGGCCCGGCAGATCGCACACAACTCGGGGGTCGACGGCGGCGTGGTGGTGAACGCGATGCGCCAGGGGCAGGGCAACTACGGTTTCGACGCCGCGCGCGGCGTGTACGGGGATCTGATCGAGGCCGGCATCATCGATCCCACCAAGGTCGTGCGCGTCGCGCTGGAGAACGCGGTGTCGGTCGCGAGCGTGCTGCTGCTCACGGAGGCGACCATGACCGAGATCCCGCAGAAGAAGGAGGAGTCGCGCGCGGCGCCGGAGGCGATGTAGCGGGACCTTCTCGTGCTTCGCGTGGCAATCGGCGGCCGCGCGCCGACCGCAACGGCGCCGTCAGCGGCGGACCTGCCGCCGCTTCTCGCGCTGCTGCCCGTGGCGGATCAGGCCGGCGAGGTTGTTCATCGATTCGGCGACGAGTTCGATGAGGTCATCGAGCGCCAGCATGCCCTGGAGCGTTCCGGAGGAATCGGTCACCGGCAGGCGTCGCACGCCCCTGTCCGACATGCGCTGCACCGTGTACCAGAGGTCGTCCTCGGTGGTGGCCGCGAGAAGGTCGCCGGACATGACGTCCTTGACGCTGATGGCATCGAGGTCCACGTCCGCGGCGAAGGCGGCGATAACCAGATCGCGATCGGTCACCACGCCGATCGGCCTGGCGAGATTGCCGTCCTTGGACACCACGACGACGGCGCCCACGTGCTGCTCGCGCATGATGCCCGCGGCCTCGCGCAGCGGGGCATCGCCATCGACCACGATCACTTCGCGATTACAGACTTCGCCGACACGCATGATTGCCCTCCCGGTTCAGGGGAATGGAAAGGAGAGTTCCAGTCTTTCACCGACCGGCCGTGGGGGCGGTGATACAGATCAAGTCGCCGGCACCGCGGGCCGTTGCCGGGGGAGGGGCGAACCTCAGGAGGCGCGCTGCAACTGGCGCCGATGCAGCTCCGGCATGAGCTCGAAATAGGGCCGGATGATGGCGGACTCCGATGCCTCGAAGCCGGCAAAGTCGCCGTCGAAGTGCACGCGGCCCTGGTGCAGCATGATGACGCGTGGCCGAAGCCGGGTCAGCAGGTCCTTGTCGTGGGTGATGATGACAGTGGTGCGCGCGACGCCGCGATGGTCGCTTCTGGAGTGCGTGGTGGCGATGAGATCATGGATCTGCGCGGAACTCACCGGGTCGAGTCCCGTGGTCGGCTCGTCGTAGAAGACGACCGCGGGGTCGATGGCGATCGCGCGCGCCACGGCCAGGCGCTTGGCCATGCCTCCGGAGAGCGTCTCGTGATTGCGCCCGAGGAAATCATCGCCGCCCGGCAGACCGACCGATTTCAGCGCCGCGCGGGCAATCGGACGGATCTCGCGGTCGCGCAGCCGCCTGATCTCGCGCAGCCACAGGGCGATGTTGTCGTACACCGTGCCCGTGAACAGCGCATTGCGCTGGAACACCACGCCCCAGTGGGCGTGTATGCGGTCGCGGTCGTCCTGGGCAAGGGCGTGGATGTCGCGCAGCGGCATGTCGGGGAGATCGTGATCGGCGACCAGCACCCGGCCCCGGTCCGGGTTGACCAGACCGAGGATGTGGTTGAGCAGCACCGTCTTGCCGCAGCCGGAACCGCCGACCAGGGCGACCACCTGGCCGCGGCGGATGTCGATGCTGATGCCTTCCAGGACGGGGTGGCCGAAAAACGCCTTGTGAAGGTCCTCGACGGTGATCTCCAGGCCTTCCGGTGTGTATCCCATGTATGTTCCGAAGCAGAGGCGGAGTCGCGCGAATCACGGGGACGATTGCACGGATCGGGCCAAGGCCGCAAGCGTCGTCCGACAGCCGCGTTGCGGTATTCGCGCCGGACCGGCGCCTGCGGCCACGTGAGTCCGGCGCCCGGGCGAAACCGGGCGCTAACGGCGTGAGTTCGGGCCGGATCGCGCCACGGCGCGACGCCTGCGGAACCCCGCATGCCGGTCGTTCTGCAGACCGGCGTGAGGTCCGTGCGGCGCGGATTGCCCGGCGCGGAAGGGCGGTGACCGTGCAGACTGGCTCCGTGCACCGCTGTCCGGCAACAGCCCGACGGCATCACGCCGGCACGGGTGGGGGCGGATGGCGCGCGCCCCCGCAGGTGGACCCCGATCGTGCCTTCTGTACACTTGATGTCGCGAAGGCCCGGGTGTATTAGCGGGCCCGTAGGCCGTCCATGCAGAAGATCAACAGAAAGAACATCGTGTCGACCCCACCCGCCCTTGCGCCCGAGGCACTGTATCGACCCTGCAAGCTCGACGGCCTGACCTTCGTCACCACCGAGGATCTCGCCGATCTGGAGGCGGTCGTCGGCCAGGCCCGCGCCCGCGAGGCGGTGGAGCTCGCCGTGGGTGTGCGCAAGCGCGGCTACAACCTCTACGTGCTGGGGCCGCCGGGTCTCGGCAAGCGGACCTTCGTCAGCCAGGCGATCGCCGCCACCGCCCGGGACGAGCCGGTCCCCGAGGACTGGTGCTACGTCAACAACTTCAGGCAGCCGCACCGGCCGTGTGCCCTGCGCCTGCCGCCCGGCTGCGGCGATCGCCTGCGGCTGGAGATGCAGAAATACGTCGAGGAGCTGCGCGCCTCGATCCCCGCCATCTTCGAGAGCGAGGAGTACCGCACGCGCGTGGAGCAGATCGAGAGCCGGATCGGCGAGCGCGAGGGCCGGATATTCGAAGAGGTGGGCACCGAGGCCGGCACCCAGGGCCTGGCGCTCATCCGCACGCCGGGCGGGTTCTCCTTCGCCCCCATGCGCAACGGCGAGGTGCTGAGCGCGGAGGAGTTCTCCAAGCTCGGTGACGAGGAGCGGCATGCCATGGAGTCCAGGGTGCTGGCGCTGCAGGAGCGTCTGCAGGACGCCATCAGGCAGGTGCACCTGCTGCACAAGGAGAAGCGCGAGCGGATCCGCGAGCTCAATCGCGAGATGACCAGCCTCGCGGTCGGCGCGGTCACCGACGAGCTGCGGAAGAAATATCCCGGGCTGCCGCAGGTGAACGCCTATCTCGACGAGGTCGAGGCCGACGTGCTGGAGAACATCGAGGATTTCCGCCGCGGCACCGAGGGCGAATCGGAGCCCGGCTTCATGGGCCTGCGTGCCTCAGAGCCGCCGTCGTTCCGGCGCTACACGGTCAACGTCATTGTCGGCAACGGCGAGAAGGCGGCCGGCGCCCCCATCGTCTTCGAGGACTTTCCGACCTACCAGAATCTGCTCGGCCGCATCGAGCACGTCTCGCGCCTGGGCACGCTGGTCACCGACTTTGCGCTCATCAAGCCGGGGGCGCTGCATCGCGCCAACGGCGGCTACCTGCTCATCGATGCACAGAAGTTGCTGACGCAGCCGTTCGCCTGGGCGGGACTGAAGCGCACGTTGGCGAGCGGGCAGATCCGCATCGAGTCTCTCGGCGAGGTGTACAGTCTCATAAGCACCGTGGCGCTCGATCCGGAGCCGATCCCGCTCAATCTGAAGGTCGTCATCTTCGGCGACCGGCTGCTGTACTACCTGCTGCTCGCCTACGACCCGGAGTTCGGCGAGCTGTTCAAGGTGGCGGCCGATTTCGAGGACGAGCTGGAGCGCGACGCCGGCCAGGAGGCGTTGTACGCGCAGCTCGTCGCCACCGTGGTCCGTCGCGAGAGGCTGATGCGGCTGGATCGCGGCGCGGTGGCGCGCGTGATCGAGCAGGCCTCGCGCTGGGTCGGCGACAGCGAGCGGCTCTCCACGAGCCTGGAGGACCTCGGCAACCTGCTGCGCGAGTCCGATTACCGCGCGCGCAAGGCCGGCGCGCAGACGGTCGCCGCCGGGCACGTGGCACAGGCCATCGAGGGCCAGCGCCGCCGCAGCGGCCGGCTGCGCGAGCGCATACAGAGCGCCGTCCTGCGCGGCGAGCTGATGATCGACACCGCCGGCGAGCGCATCGGCGTGGTCAACGGCCTGTCGGTGGCCCTGCTCGGCGATCACGCCTTCGCCCATCCCACGCGCATCACCGCCACCACGCGGCTCGGTGACGGCGAGATCATCGACATCCAGCGCGAGGTGGAGCTCGGCGGCCCCATCCACTCCAAGGGGGTGCTCATCCTCGCCTCGTACCTGGCCTCGCGCTACAGCGGGGATCGTCCGCACGCACTGTCCGCCAGCCTGTCCTTCGAACAGACCTACGCCGAGGTCGAGGGCGACAGCGCCTCGGTGGCCGAGCTCGCCGCTCTGCTGTCCTCGCTGGCAGCGGTGCCGATCCGCCAGTCGCTGGCCGTGACCGGCTCGGTCAATCAATACGGTGAGGTGCAGCCGATCGGTGGCGTCAACGAGAAGGTCGAGGGCTTCTTCGACATCTGCCAGGCCCGCGGTCTGAGCGGGCAGCAGGGCGTGATCATCCCGGCGACGAACGTCAGGCACCTGATGCTGCGGGCCGACGTGGTGCAGGCCGCGCGCGAGGGAAGGTTTCACCTCTACGCGATCGGCCAGGTCGATGAGGCGATGGCGTTGCTGACCGGCGTCGCGGCCGGCGAGATGGACGACAGCGGCGTGTTCCCGAAGGACAGCATCAACGCCCGCGTAGCCGCGCGGCTGACAGAGCTCTCGCTCATGCGGCAGGCGTACGCCAACATGCCGGTGCGGGTGAAGAGGATGCGCGAGCGCAAGAAGGCGCCGGCGACCCCGTCCAAGGAAAAGTCGGGGAAATAGACCGATGGCCAAGGCGAGGATCGAGAAACCCGTCCGGCGGTTCGCGCTGGTCGGCGAGAGCGGGCGCGTCGATTCCGAACTGCTGCGGCTGGCGGCGATGTTCGCGGAACCGACGCGCGTGGACGAGCTGCTCGGCCTGTACGTCGAGGACGTGACGCTGATCCGGGCCGCGGAGCTGCCGGTGACACGCGAGATCGGCGTGGTCTCCGGCCGGGTCCGCGAGCTGGACCCGGGCGGTGTGCTGGCGCTGATGCAGCGGCAGGCCGACATCCTGCGCGCGCAGCTCGCCGCGCTCGCCGCGGAACTGCGGCTGCCGCTGTCGTTCCGGATCGCGCGCGGCCGGCTGCTCGAGCAGGCGCTGCTGCTGCTGCCCACGGTGGACCTGCTGTTCGTGTGCGCCCGCCGGGCCAGGGCGATGTCCGCGCGTCCGGCCCTGGCACGCGACGGCACGGTCTCGGCGCTGATCGAGCCCGGCGAGGATTCCGGGCGCGTGCTCGACGCGGCGTGGCGCCTGGCCGGTGGCCGGCCCGATCGGCTGCTGTGCATCGTGCCGGCACGCGCGGACGCCAGCATTCACGCGGTGCGCCGGCTCGTCGCCGATCGCATCGGCTCGCGTCCGGAGGCGGTGCACGTGGTGGCGCACACGGGCGCCGTGGAGGATCTGTCCAGGTCGATGCACGGGTTCCGGTCCTCCGTGCTGGTGCTGTCGGCCGCAGCCGCCGGTGCGCTCACCGAGGAACTGGGCGCATTGTTCGACTCGGTCCTGTTCGTCTCCTAGGGAAGCTCTGAATAAGTCCATCCTGGACTCCTCAGAGCACGGTCGGCAAGAA
>WBZR01000491.1_pt4 | contig 21745 bp, 14 predicted proteins | sample 5204231 | NCBI WGS metagenome assembly WBZR01 (sample SAMN12412403, study PRJNA552823) | activated sludge metagenome | isolation source: activated sludge from anammox sidestream of wastewater treatment plant... | place: USA: Virginia | collected 2017-08 | reverse complement strand
GTCCTCCTGTCAGAGTGGGCGGTGGGCGGTAGCCGGCGGCCGAGGGCCCGCCGCCGGCGGCTTTCCCTCAGGTCCCCGTCAGCCGCGAATTCGCGAGCGTGAGACGCTCGACGAGCACGCGCAGGAGGCCGGGAACGGGCATCGGCATCAGATGCGCCAGGTGCGTGTACTCGATCTGGATGACATCGAAGTCCTCGCGATCGAGCCAGTACTCGATCTCGTCGCGCATGAGTCGCGAGCAGAAGCCGCGCGTCTTGTTGGGGAACAGGATGTCGCCGACGGCGGTCGTGTCGCGCTCGATCACGACGACGTCGCGGCAGATCCGCTGCAGCTCGGCCGTGCTGCGGGGATCGAGCTCGGCCTGCGTGTCGGCATAGGCGAGGAGCGTTACGTCGGCGACGGGCGCCAGGCGGCGGAGGAGCGCGAGGATGCGGACGGCGCCGCCGTGGACGGGCGGGTAGGGGCTGTACGGGCTCACGACCAGCACCCGCGGGCGGGCGTCGGCGCGCCGGGGCGGACGGCGGCCGAGCATGCCGCGATACGCGTGCCGGTAGCGCGCGACCTGGAAGATGGTTGCGTCGTCGAGGGCGCGCGCGCCGCGCCCTTCGCGCCGGCGCGCCCGTGCCAGCACCGGCAGCTGCCGCCACATCCCCCGCCACGTGTAGACCGCGACGCGGCGGTTGGCCTGACGCCAGAGACGCAACGGCAGGAGCACGAGGCCGAGGAGGTGACGCGCCAGCAGGCGCGGGTCATCGACGTTCTTCCACACGAGCGCCGCCAGGTTCTTCACGAAGAAGCTGTAGATTTCGTCCTCGCTCCAGCGCCGCCGGGTCGTGCTGCGGTGGCGGTGGTGGACGCGGCTCCCCGGCGCGAAGAGCGACGGCCAACCGCGCTTCCAGGCGCGATACCCGAGCTCGACGTCCTCGATGTAGACGGGCGAGAAGACCGCCTCGTCGAACCCGTCGAGCGCGAGGAACTTGGCGCGATCGTAGGCCGACGCGCCGCCGCCCGCGAAGAAGACCGGATAGACGTTGGCGTCGTCCCAGCGGTCGACGTGGAAGAGGTGGAGCGTGCCGTAGGTCCACTCGGCGTGGACCTTGCCCGTCTCCCAGCGCGGCTTGCTCTTGTCGATGAAGTCGATCTGGCACGAGACGCCGAAGACGTCGGGCTCCGTGTCCATGGCCGCGAGGAGCGGGAGGATGAAGTCCGGCTCGACGACCATGTCGTTGTTGAGGAGGATGACCGTCGGGTGCGCGCTGTCGCGCGCGCCCCGGTTGGTGGCGCCGGCGAAGCCCTCGTTGGTCGGGAGCGCGATCAGCCGCACCGCGGGAAAGCGCGTCGCCAGCCATTCCCGGGTGTCGTCCTCGCTGCCGTTGTCGACGACGACGATCTCGCCGCCCGGCGCGTGGCGGGCCAGGGCTTCGGCGAGCGGCGGCAGGCTCATCTCGAGGAGCTCGCGCCCGTTCCAGGTCGGGATGACGATCGAGACCGGCTGGTCGACGCGACGCGCACGCGGCGCCGGATCGGTGTGCGGCAGCGCCGCGGTCGCGCGGCGGCCGCGGCGGTTCAGCGCGTCGGTCGCGACGATCATCGCGCCCACCGCGAGCGCGAGCGGCACGCTCGCGCTCGCGAGGCCGAGCGCGGCGACGAAGCTCGCCGTCCCGCGCGCGAGGCGCATCGCGGCGCGGCCGCCGCGGGTCAGGAGGCGCGCGATCCGCCGCGCGCGCGGCGACGTCTCGGCTTCGCGGCGCTCCGCGTCGGCGAGGCGGTCGCCGAGCGCCGCCATCTCGCGCCGGGTCGCGGCGAGCGTCGCCGTCGCGCGGGCGAGCGCGGTGCGGAGCGCCTCGTCGCGGAGCGGCGCGCCTTCGGCCGCGTCGGCTCCGACGAGCGAGGCCGCGGCGTCCTCCTCGGCGGCGAGCGCCGCGATGCCCGGGACCGTGACGTCGCTCACGGTCGTGTTGTGGAGGAACAGGAACGACTCGTCGGTGATCGGCAACGCGTCGACCATGCCCTTGACGAGATAGTGGACGATCATCGCGGGTGCCGGCGCGCCGGCGCCCGCGGGCGTCGAGAGCCAGAGGGCGACGCCCGACCCGATCGTCGAGGGCGCCTCCACCGTCACGCGATAGGCCCGCCCGCGCGAGTTGGGGATCGGCCGGAACTCGAAGCGCTGCCATTGGTCCTGCGGGATCTGCCAGAGCGCCACCACGACGCGCGCGACGCGCGCCGGCGTCGGACCCTCGTCCCACAGGCTGAAGACGACGTCCGCCTGCGGGCGCTCGCCGATCACGCGCGGCAGCACGTCGATCCGGCAGAGGTTGTCGTAGGCGGCGACGAAGCGGTGCTCGGCGGCGTAGTAGCGTCCGAGCGCCGGCGACAGCTCGCGCGTCGGCCCGAGGAACTCCTCGGCGACGAGCGCGGCCTCCTTGTGCACGATGCGCTCGCGCGGCGTCTCCTCGGCGACCCACGCGCCGCCGCTCGTCTTGTCGGCGGCGAAGCGCGGGGCGCGACAGAACTCTCGGATCGGCGCGACGACCCGCGCCCACGACAGCTCCTCGCGGAAGGCCGCGAAACGGGCCGCGCGCTCCGGCGTCGCGGGGGCGTCGATCATCGCCGCGATCGCGTCGGCCGTCCGCTCGACGTCGCCGTACGGCACCGTGAGGCCGAGCCCCTCGCGTTCGATACGCTCGGCGAGGTCGTCGTCGCGGCCGAGCACCATCGGCAGGCCCGCCCACAGGTAGTCGAGCACGCGGGTGCGGAAGGCGAACTGCGCCTCGATGCCGGGGCGGTGCAGGCTCACGCCGACGTCGGCGTCGAGGAGGTAGTTCTGCCGCTCGCCGTACGGCACCCAGTCGATGAAGAAGGCGCCGCGGTCGACGAGGTCGAGCTCGCGAGCGCGTGCGAGCGCGCGCTCGGCGGCCTGCATCGTGCCGATGTCGGGATTCGGGTGGCGGACGCCGAGGAAGAGACCCTTCACGTTCGGACGGGTCGCGCGCAGGCGATGGAGCGCCTCGACGAGCGTCAGCGGGTCGAACCAGTTCCAGAGCCCGCCGGCCCACAGCACGACGGCGTCGTCCGCGCCGATCCCCGGGATCACGCCCTTCACCGCGGGCGCCGTGCGCTCCGGCGGTGCGTTCGTGATGCCGAACGGCACGACGGCGAGAAGGCGCGCGAGCTCGCGGTCGGCGGCGTAGTTGGCGTGGTTCACCCGGCCGGCGGCGGCGAGCATCCCGAGCCAGAAGCGGCGCTGCGCTTCGCTCGCGCAGACGAAGAAGTCGCCGTTCTCGAGGTGGTGCTGGAGCCAGCGGAGCGCGAGGAGCGGACGGCCCCCCGCCGCGCCGAAGCCAGCACCGTAGAACTCGAGGTCGGAAAGGATGAAGGGATCGTAGAGGTCGACGACGAGGGGCTTCCGGATCGCCGTCATGAGCTCGGAGCGGCCGGCGATCACGACGCAATCAGCGGCGTCGACGAGCGCCGGGATCGTCGCCTCGCTCGGCACCCGCACGATGCGCGCCGCCGACGCGACCGGCTCCCCATCGTCGGGCGCCGCGAGCGTCACCTCGAAGTCGCGCGCCAGCATGCTCGCGATCTCGACCGAGCGGATGGCGGAGCCCGCCATGAGCGGCCCCGTCTTGTCGGGGCAGATGACGAGGATGCGCGTCACGCGAGCGTACGCCCGGTGCGGCGCGGCACGCTGGAATCCAGGGAAATCGCGAGCATGCTCGCTACGAGACGGCGCACGGGGCGCCTGTCTTACGCAAGCGCTTGGGGCGGTCAAGTTGGCGGGCGGGCGCCCTCGACGGTCCGCGACGACCCTAAAGATTCTTCGACCGCTTCAATGGGGCCGCGCTCTGACGAGCGCGGAAAGCGCCGTCGTGCAGGACGGTCGGGGTTGGAAGGGGATGGACGCTGTTGCTATGCGGCGGAGCGCATGCAGCGGAGTGGAAAGCGGGGAGATGTCCGGACCGGCCGCCTGCGTGCCGCCGATCCCTTCGAGCTGATCCGCTGGCTCGCGCGCTCGCAGACCGATCCGCGGAAGGCGCTTGCCGAGCTGGTGCAGAACTCGCTCGATGCCGGGGCGCGGCGTGTGACGATCACCCGCATTCGCGAGCGCGGGCTCACCGCGCTCCGGATCGTCGACGACGGGGAGGGAGTGATCCCCGACCTGCCGCGGCCCGAGGCCCTGGCGCACGTCGCGACCCACATCGGACATTCGCGCAAACGCAACCTCACCCCGGAGCAGCGCCGCGAGCTGATGCTGCAAGGACAATACGGCATCGGCCTCCTCGGTTTCTGGGCGATCGGCGTGGAGCTCGAGATGCGTTCGCAGATCGATGCGGGCGAGCCCTGGGTGCTCCGGATGTGGGAGGACCGGCCGAGCTTCGAGGTGGCGCCGCTCCGCGGGCGCTTCGCGCTCGAGGCGCGGACGTGGACCGAAGTCGTGATACGGCGGCTCCATCGCCCGGCGTTCGTCACGTTGACCGGCCGGCGGATCGCCGACTATCTCGCCGGCGAGCTGCGCGGCCAGCTGCTCGCGCGCGACGTCATCGTGACGGTGGAGGACCGGATCGGACGCGGCACGGCGCTGAAGGTCCGCCGGGTCGAGCCGGTGCGCTTCACCGGCGTGCGTTTGGACGTGTCGGACGCGCTTGCCGTCGACGGCTTCGGGACGATGCGGGTCGAGGTGTATCTCGTTCCCGAGGGCAGCGAGCGGCAGCCGTTGTCCGTCTCGTGCGGCGGCACCGTCGTCTACGACGAGCTTGCCGACGCGTTCGACGGCCGGTTCCGCCGCGAGCCGTGGATCGCGGGGCGGCTCGGCGGTCTCCTCGAGTTCCCGGACTTCAGCGTCGCCCCGGGGTCGCGGCGCGGCGTGCTGCTGGACGACGCGGCGGAAGCCTTCGCCCGAGTCGTCGAGCGGGATCTCGAGCCGGTCGTCCGCGCGGCGCTCGCCGCCGACGAGCGCCGCCGGCTCGAGGCCGTCGAGACCGATCTCGTGCAGAAGCTCGAGCGCGCGTTCCGGGACCTGTCACGCGCAGCCCCCGAATACGATCTCTTCGCCGTCCGCCACGCGGCGATGCGCGAGGCCGCGACCGTCCCCGACGCGCGGGCGGCCGCGCCGGACGGTCTCGCGGCGGTCACGCCGGTGAACGAAACGCCGACGGCCGATGACGAGCCGCCGGAGTTGCTGCCGCCCGGTCCGCTCGCGAAGGTCGAGATCCGGCCGGCACGGGCGCGTGTCGAAGCTCTCGGGCGGCGCATCCTGCGTGCGCGGGCCGTCGACGCGGCCGGGACGCGGCTTCGCGATGGCGTGGTGTTCGTGTGGCGCGTCGAGAATCCGGCGCTCGGCCGGGTGGAGCCCGGCGAGATGTCGGAGGCGCCAGTCGTGGGGATGGCCGCCGACGGCGGTTCCGTGGCGGCCGATGGTGGTTCCGTGGCGGTGGTGTGCGCCAACCGCGAGAGCGCTCCCGTTCCGGTGGTGCATGGCGAGACCGTCGTCTTCGCAGCCGGTGCGAACACCGGGCAAGCGCGCGTCGGCGTCGAGGGCCGTGCCGGCGATCGTGTGGCCGCGGCCGCGGCCGAGATCACGATCGTCGACGCGCTCCCCGAGCCGGGGGTCCGTGCCGGCATCCCGGAGCCCGCGTTCATCGACGATCCCGGCAGTGAGTGGCGCTCGCGCTTCACCGACGGCCGATGGGAGGTGAACGGCGGCCACCGCGACTTCGTCGCCGCCGCGACCGCGCCACGCCGGAAGCTCCGCTATCTCGCCGCGCTCCTCGCCAAGGAAGTCGTGCTCCACTCGTTCCCGGTGCCGCAGGGCGGAGTGCTCCTCGAGCGGCTGGTATCGGTGCTGGCGCTGGCGGAGCCGCGCTTGGAGCGGGGGTGAGCTCGCGCCGGCACCTGGGTCTCGCTGAAGGACGGGTTCCGCAACATGTGCCTTGTACGGGGACACATGTTCCCGAAGTTTCTTCGCCTGGTACCCGTCGCGGGAGGGGTGCCTCAAGCTTGCGCCAGGCAATTTGTCCTTCTCAAAAGGACATTTTAGCGGCATAACGTCCTCTGTAAAATGACAATTCCGCACGACCTACTCCGCCTGAAGCTTGCGGAGTCGTTGGAGACGGCCTTCCCGGCGTTGACTCGACGAGACGTCCGCCTGCCAGCCATTCGCGGCAAGGCATTTGCCGTGATCGGCGTGCGGCGCGGCGGGAAGACGTCCTTTCTCGCCCAATGCCGCGCCGATCGGATGGCCGACGGGCGCCCCCCCGAGGGGCAGCTCCTGCTGTCACTCGAAGATGAGCGGCTCGCCGGTGCAACCGTGTCCGATCTCGGCTGGTTATTCGAGGAGCACGCGCGCCTGTTTCCCGACCTCCATGCGGCGGGTGGCATGACGCTCTTCCTCGACGAGGTGCAGACCGTACCGGGCTGGGAAGGGCTGGTGCGCCGGTTGATCGACCGCGGCGGTGTCGAGGTGTTCGTCTCGGGCTCGTCCGCCAAGCTGCTCTCGCGGGAGGTCGCGACGAGCTTGCGAGGCCGCGCGATGGAGGTGCTCGTTCATCCCTTCAGCTTTCGCGAGGCGCTGCGTCACGCTGGTGAGGAGCCGGCAGGGTCCGTCGCACGCCTGGGCACGACGGACCGTGCGGCGCTCGATCAGCGGCTGCGGCGCTACCTCGCCGAGGGAGGTTTCCCCGAAGCGCAGGGGGTCGTGCCGCGTGACCGGGCGGTGTTACTCGCGGGCTACGTTGACGTCGTCGTGCTGCGCGACGTCATCGAGCGCCATGCGGTCAGCAATCCGCTGGCGTTGCGCTGGATCGAGCGGCAGCTCCTCGCGAACCCCGGTGGGCCGTTCTCGGTCAAGAAGCACTACGACACGTTGCGCTCGCAGGGCGTTGCCGTCGGGAAGGACACCCTGCACGATTACCTTGCGCATCTCGAAGACGCGTTCCTCGTGCGCACGGTGGCGATGCACAGCACGTCGGAGCGGCAGCGGATGGTGAACCCGCGCAAAGCCTATCCGGTCGATCCTGGTCTGATCGCACTCTTCGAGCGCAGCGGCCGAACCCACCACGGCCGGGCGTTGGAAACTGCGGTCTTGCTCGAGCTCGAACGGCGCGGCTTCGAGGTCGCCTACGTGCGCACGGCGGACGGCTTGGAGGTAGATTTCCTGGCGCATCGCGCCGGCGACCCGCCGCTCTTGATCCAGGTGTGCCTCGAAAGCGCCGACGACGAGACCTGGGCGCGCGAGCTGCGCGCGCTCGAAGCGGCGTCGGCGCATCTCGAGGCGCGTCCGTTCCTCGTGACGCTCGACGCGGTGCCGCCGCGCCGGCAGTTGCCGCGAGGAATCACGTGGGCGCCGGCGGCGCGGTGGTTGCTCGAGGAGATGTGACGGAGTCGAAGTATTCAGCCGAGCAGGTGCCACTCCGACGAGCCGACGATAGTTCAGAGATCAGCGGGCGAGGGAGCATGAAAGAAAAGCGCCGCCGCCACTACGGGCATGCGGCGTCGCTGGTCGCGGCGTGCGTCGCCAGCGACCGATCGCCGTCGTCGCTTCGGTGGGCCGCCACGGTTCGGGAGGGTCACAGCCGCTTCCCGGCTCTTCGCGCCGAGCTCGATCGGCACGTGCAGCTCCGATGAGCGCGAAACGGAACGCGGGGGTTTCGATGTTCGCGCGCCGCATGCGCACCATGCCGCGCCCCGTGCCGCGATCGGCGAGCTTCTTCGCGAAGGCCGTCAGTCGAGCCGTGTCGAACGTTTGATCGCGGCGGGGGTTTCCGGGCGAAAGGAGCGGGCGGCGTCCTCGAGGAGGCGCTTGACCTCCGGTGACAGCGACACGTCGAGGCCGCCGTCGCGGAACCACGTCAGAGTCTTCACTGACTGGAGGCCGCTGGCCTGAGGTCCGTACAGCGCCAGCATCGCGGCCACGCCGTCGTTGATGTCGAGTCCCGTGCGGAGGAGGGCGGCGATGTCGACGTAGTCCCGTGCTTCGATGCGTTGGGTGACGGTGGCCAGCTTCGTGCCGAGGAGGTCGATCGGCGAGGCGATCGGCGGGTGGCCGGGCATGCGCAGGGGCTCGCCGACGCGGCCGAAGTCGATGTTGCCGAAGAACGACACCTTCACGGGGTCGCCCTCAGGCTCGTCGACCACGACGGTGAGTGTATCGGGTTCGTCTTGCAGGGTCTTTGCCGTCCGAAGAGCGGGGCACGCGCGGCGCAGCGCCACGCGATCGAGCCGGTCCGTGCTGAAGAAGTCGAAGTCCACCGATTGCCTGTGCCCGAGGTGCAGGGCGATGGCGGTGCCGCCGTAGAGCACCCAACCCGATGGCAGCGCGGCGAAGGGGCCGTCCCAGAGGGCGCGCTGAGACGGCGGCAAGATCTCGAGGTGCGTCATTGCGCCTCGTCCAATCCGAAGCGGAGGCGCCAGAAGCGCTCCGATTTGGGATCGATGTCGCCGGGGAGCGCGGTCAGCAATGCTGCCCGCAATGCCTCGGCGCCCCAGAGCCGGTCGGCCTCAAGGTAATCCTCGGAACGGCCGAGGCGAAGGATCTGACGCAGGAGCTTCCGCGGATGGGCGAGGGTCGCCTCGACTGGTTGCCACCACACGTAGGTGCGGGCCAAGCGACGGGCCGCATCGTCGTCGATCACGAGGGGCACGGTAGCACGGCGGGGAAGTCGGTGAACATCGTCCCCGCGCGCGAAGGCCCCTTCGTTCCTCACCCGCGCAGCACCCGGCCCGCGCGCGCGCGCGCGTCGTAGCGGCCGTCCTCGAGTACGGCGCGGCCGTTGATCAAGACCCGCTCGATGCCGAGCGGGAAGCGTGCGGGATCCTCGAACGTCGCCGTATCGGCGAGCGTCGTCGCGTCGAGGACGACCAGGTCGGCGGCGCAGCCCTGGCGCACCCAGCCGCGGTCCTTCCACCCGAGCCGTTCGGCGGCGGCGCCCGTCATCTTCCGGACCGCTTCCTCCAGCGTGAAGAGCCCCTCCTTCACATAGGTGCTGAGGACGCGCGGGAAGGTGCCGTAGCTCGCGGGGTTCTGGTGGCCGTCGCGGGTCACGAACGTGTCGGTCTCGATCAGGCACTGCGGGTGGGCGAGGACGGCGCGGAGCGCCTCCTCCTCGCCGCGGTCGCCGCTGTACGTGTGGATGAGGACGCGCGCCTGCCGGCCGCTTTCGAGGACGAGGCGGCAGTAGAAGTCGAAGGGCTCCATCCCGGCGCGCGCCGCCGCTTCCGTGACGCGGAGGCCGTCGTACTGGTTCAACGCGGGCGCGTTGGCGCGCATGATCTGGATGTCGGGGAGGCCGAAGCCGAGCGCCTCGAACGCGAAGGTCGCGAAGCTCCGCAGGCTCGCGAGCTCCTCGGGGTTCGCGAGGACCTCCTCGAGCCGCGGCAGCACGTGCGCCGGGAAGATCACGCTCGCGGTCGTGTTGCCGGCCGTGTACGGGAACGCGTCGAAGGCGACGTCGAGCCCGCGGGCGCGGGCTTCGTCGATCCGCGCCAGCGCCTTCGGGTAGCTCGGCCAGGTCTGACGGCCGACGAAGATCAAGTGGCTCACCTGCACGCGCGCCCCGCTCCGCTCGCCGACCCGCAGGATCTCGTCGAGGGCGGCGAGGTTGTGCGGCTCGGTCGTCGGGTCGGTCGCGAGCGCGCCGCTCATCCAGCTGTAGGCCTTGAGGTGCGAGGTGAAGAGCTTGGCCTCGCGGGCGGCCCAGGAGGCGAAATGCACGAGCTCGTCCGCGTGCGCGAAGATGCCGGGCGGATAGCCGAGGCCGGTCGAGACCCCGACGCACCCGGCGGCGAGCGCGTCGCGGACGAAGCGTTCCATGGCGCGGAGCTCGTCGCGCGTCGGCGGCGCCGGGTCGAGCGCGCCGGTCACGGCGGAGCGCACGGCGCCGTGGCCGACGAGCTCGGCGCAGTTCAGCGAGACGCCGCTTTCCTGGAGGCCGTCGAGGAACTCGCCCATCGACTGCCAGCCGAGGACGATCGCCTCGTCGACGATCAGGCGGCTCGCCTCGTGCGCCGCGCCGCGATTGCGCTCGGTGATCGGCGCCGGGCTGAACCCGCAGTTGCCGCCGACGAGCGTCGTCATGCCCTGGCGCACGAACGGCTCGACGAGCGCGCCGTGGTCGCCGCCGGGCACGAGCCAGTCGGCGTGCGAGTGGATGTCGATGAAGCCAGGAGTGACGGTCTTGCCGGTGCAGTCGATGGTGCGGGCGGCGGCGAGATCGGCGAGGTCGCCGACCGCGGCGATGCGGTCGCGGTGGATCGCCACGTCGGCGCGCCGCGCCGGCGCGCCGCTGCCGTCGATGACGGCGGCGCCGCTGAGCTTGAGATCGCAGTCCATCGGGCCTCCTTCGCTGACCTGCGGTCTGTAGCACGATTGCCGGCGCGTTCGAGGGGGCGTCGCGCCGGACGGGCTTTCGCGGCGCGGATGCGGCGGAACGCCGTGGTCCTCGACCTGTCGGACGTTTGACGCTAATCGACGCCGCGGCATGAGGCTCGGCGTGATGCTCGTGATCGTCATCGTGATCGCCGCCGGGGTCGCGCTCGCGCTCCGTCCGCGCGACGGCGGCGGCGGGTACGATCCGTATTTCCGTGCGCTGAACGACCTGCTCAAGCGCGAGGGGCCGGCGCGTCCGGTGCTGCTCCTCGACCTCGACCGCCTCGACCGGAACATCGACGTGCTGCGCGCGTCGATCCGTCCCCCCAAGCACTTCCGCGTCGTCGCCAAGTCGCTGCCGTCGATTCCGCTGCTGCGCTACGTCTGCGAGCGCGCCGGAACGCATCGGGTGATGTCGTTCCACCAACCCTTCCTGAACCAGGTCGCCGAGCAGCTGAGCGACAGCGAGATCCTGCTCGGGAAGCCGATGCCCGTCCGGTCGGCGGAGCGGTTCTACGCCGACCTGCGCGGCGGCTTCGATCCGAGCCGCCAGCTGCAATGGCTCGTCGACACGCCGGAGCGGCTCGAGGAGTACCGTGCGCTTGCCGGGTCGCTGCGGCGGAAGATGCTGATCAACATCGAGATCGACGTCGGTCTGCACCGGGGCGGCGTCCAGGACACGGCGACCCTCGATCGCATGCTGTCGGTGATCGTCGCGCACCCCGACCGCCTCGAGCTCGCGGGGTTCATGGGCTACGACCCGCACGTCGCCAAGGTGCCAGGGTGGGCGCGCTCGCGGGCGTCGCTCATCGCCGAGGTGCGCGCGGCCTATCGCGGGTACGTCGACGTCGTGAAGGAGCGCCATCCGGGGCTATGGACCGATCGCTTGACGTTGAACGGCGCCGGCAGCCCGACCTACCGGCTCTACGAGGGCGACACGCTCCTGAACGACCTCGCGGTCGGCTCGGCGCTCGTGAAGCCGACCGACTTCGACATCGACACGCTCGCGCCGCACGTGCCGGCGCTCTTCATCGCGACGCCGGTCTTGAAGGCGGGCGCGGCGGCGCGCTTGCCCGGGCTCGACGGGCTCTCGCGTCTGCTCGATTGGTGGAACCCGAACCTCGCCCGCACCTTCTTCGTCTACGGCGGGTACTGGATGGCGCGTCCGGTCGCGCCGGCCGGGCTCCACACCAACCCGCTCTTCGGACGGAGCTCGAACCAGGAGATGCTGAACGGCTCGGCGCGGGTCGAGCTCGGCGTCGACGACTACGTCTTTCTCCGGCCGACGCAGAGCGAGGCCGTCATGCTGCAGTTCGGCGACATCCTCGTCGTGCGCGGCGGCGCGATCGTCGACCGCTGGCCGGTGCTCGTGCAGTAGCGTGAGCGCGCCTCGGGCTCGCGGCGGCTCACGCTTCGCGCCCGGATCCCACGGGTGCAGCTTCCCTAGTAGACGCCCGGCACGAGGCACCAGCGGCCGCGGCGGTACTCGCGGTAGGCGTCGCCGAGGTGCCGGAGCAGCGTGCGCTCCTCGAGGCGGATACGCAGGAGCGCGAGCGGCAGCCAGACGACGAGGCTCACGCCAGCGGCCGTCGGGCTCCCGATCATCATCGCGGTCCCGAGCGCGACGAGGAGGAGCCCCGCGTAGTTCGGGTGGCGGATCCAGCGATACGGACCGCTCACGACGAGCTCGTGATCGGCCAGCACGGAGAGCCCGACCGTGAACTGGCGCCCGAGAGCCCGCGCCGCGCTTCGCCGCAGCCCCACGCCGGAGAGGATGAACGCGAAGCCCGCGATGCCGACGAGACCGGGATGCCGCCAGGTGTCCTCGGGCGCCCGGTTGTCCCAGGCGCCGACCGTCAGGATCGCGAGGAAGGCGAGCTGCATCGCCATGCCCCAGGGCTCGGGCCGGAACGCGCTCGCGGGCACCGCGCCTTCGGCGGCCTCATCGGCGCGCTCCACACGACCGCGGCGGCCGAGATCGAAGGACGTCAGGCCGGCGGCGAGCGCGAGCGTGAGGACGGTCGGACCGTTCCAGCGGCCGACGGCGCCGACGAGAGCGGCCGCCAGGATGCCGCGCAACCAGGCGCTCAGCGGAGACCCTCCATCTTGCGGGGCGCATCTAGCCGCGCCGCCGTGCGGATCGCAAGCACGTCGCCGGGCGCCGCCCCGGTCATCGGCCGGATCGCGGCCGCGGTCGGGACCTCCGGCCGCGGCCGACGCCGGGCAGGGGGCGGCGCACCCGCGCCAGGGGTTGCAGGGATGCGCGATGCGGGCGAACGGGAGAACGGAGGAACCCGGGCACGTACTTTGCTGCGAGTTCCCGGCCGCTTTGCGTTCAGGAGGTTTCGATGCGCTTCTCTCTGCCGCTCGCCATGGTGCTCGCTCTCGGCCTCGCCGCCGCCACGACCCGCGTGGATGCTCAGGCGCTTCCCGACCCCGCTCGAGCGAAGGCTGCGAACAAGTGTCAGATCATCCTCGAGCGCACGGGAACGGACGTCGCCGTCGAGACGCTCGACGCGCTCCGTGACTGCGTCGGCCCCATCCTGAAGTGCGTCCAGACCAAACCCGGAGACGCCGGCTGCCTCGGTAGGGCGCGCAAGGGCTGCGACGAGCAGCTCGAGCTCGCGGCCGCCGAGAAGGCACGCATGGTCGACGCGGTGGCGCGGAAGTGCGCGGCCGACCTCACGTTCGAGGAGATGATGGATCAGCTCGGCCTCGACTTCGGGTCGCTCCGCGCCGAGTGCGGGGCGGAGTTCGGGATCGACGTCGTCGACGTCGCGACCCTCGGCCAGTGCGTCGCTCGGCAACATGCCTGCGAGCTCGAGCGCATGTTCGCGTTCGAAATGCCGCGCGCAGCGAGCCTGCTCGAGGTGGCGGGGGTCGACCCCGCTCGGCGTGACGCCCTCGCGTGCTTGACGCCGTACGGCGGCGTCGGTGCGGACGTCGGCGACCCTCGCACCGTCGGCCGCGCCGTGGAGAAGTGCGCGCAGACGATCATGAACGCCGGGGGCAAGCTCGTCGACGCGAGCTTGAAAGCGCTCGGCCGCTGCCTCGACACCACGTTCACCTGCGTCCAGGTGAAGAGCGACCCGAGCACGCTTCCGGCGTGCCTCGAGGCCGCCCGCAAGCGCTGCGACGTCGAGTTCGCGAACCTGAACGCCGCGTCGACACGACCGGACGCCGCGCTCCAGAAGACCTGCGGCGACGTCGACTACGCGACGCTGCGCGCGGCGAGCGGGCTCCTGCTCGAAGCGCTCGCGACCGATTGCGCGCTGCTCGGCGGCGCCGAGCCGACGACGCTCTCCGCATACGCCGAGTGCCTGGTGCGGAGTCATCGCTGCGGCGTGGCCGAGCTGTCGCGCTTCAAGGCGCCGCGTGCCGAGGCGCTGCTCGGCGCGGTCGGGCGGAGCCTGAACGAAGTGTGCGGCCTTCCGACTCCGACGCCCACGGCGACCGTGACGCCGACCCCGACGGTCACGACCACCGCCGTCGCGACGTCGACCGCCTTGCCCGCGACCATGACCCCGCCGGTCCTGGCGACGCCGACGCCCACGCTCGCCGCGACCGTCACGCCCACCCCGACGGCCACGGCGACGCCGTGCCAGGACGCGTTCGAGCCCAATCAGTTCCCGCAGCAGGGGCGCGCCCTCGACGTCCAGTGTCCGGGCGGGTGCACCGACGACGGCTACGATCTCGTCGTGCACGGCAACATCGGAGACGCCACCGACGGCGATTTCTACGTCTGGAACGTGACGGATCTCCCGCGCCACGACTTCCAGATCGTCGCGCAGCTGAAGAACGTGCCGAAGGGCGCCGACTACGACCTCTACCTCTATCGCTGGAGCGGCGACGCCTTCGAGCCGATCGGCGCGTCGACCAACGACCGCGATAGCAACGAGACGATCCGCTACGACGGCCTCGCCGCGGACGAGACGAACAGTGCGCAGTACGGGATCGAGGTGCGCCGCGTCTCCGGGTCGTCCTGCGCGCCCTACACGCTCGCGGTCGAGGACGGAAACTGAGGGGCGTCGCGGCATCGCACCGGCCCCCGTCGCGGCCATGTCGAGGAGGCGTTGACCGGGCGGAGACGGGTTCGTAGGCTCACGACGCGTTCCACTCTCCGCCGATGCCGTCCGCGTTCCGCAGAGGTCGTCTCGTGGCGTCGTTGCTCGGGGCCGTGCTCGGGCTCCTCGGCGGGGTCGCCGAGAGCGGGCTCGACCCCGCCGCCGCGAAGGCGGTGAACGCCTGCCACAAGGCGGCGACCTCCGCCGTCGCGAGCTACGCCGCCGCCACCTTCAAGAGCTTCAAGACGTGCGTCGATGCGCTCTTCAGGTGCGTGCAGGTGAAGCCGTTCGACTTCGCCTGCGAGGAGAAGGCGCGCACCAAGTGCGAGAAGGAAGCCGCGAAGCGGCTCACGCTCGACGCGAAGCTCGGCGTCGCGATCGAGAAGAAGTGCGGCGCGGCCGCCGTGCCGTTCGTGACGCTGCGCTCAGCCGACGGCGCGAACCTGGTGCTGCTCGACGCCGAGTGCGCGCGGTTCTTCCTCGGGCCGGTCGTCGACCTCGCGGGCTTCGTGGAGTGCGCGCGGCGAAACGCGCGATGCCGGGTCGAGGAGGCGATCGGCATCGCGCTGCCGCGCACCGAGGAACTCCTCGCGACGGCCGGGCTCGCGCTCGGGAGCGACTTCTGTCCGCGGCCGACGCCGACCCTCACGCCGACCCGTACGCGGACACCGACCCGCACCCGCACGCCGACGCCGACCCGCACGGTGACGCCGCCACCCGGCGATCCGACGTCCACATCGACGCCAACGGCGACGTCGAGCCCGACCCCGACGCCCACGACCACCGCGGCCACGCCGACGGCAACCGAGAGCGCGACCCCGACGCCCACGACCACCGCGGCCACGCCGACGGCAACCGACAGCGCGACCCCGACGCCCACCGCCGCGCCGACCGACACGGTGACGCCGAGCCCGAGCCCGAGCGGCGCGACGACGCCGACCCCGTCCGCGACGGCCACGTCGACCGCTACCGGGACGCCGACGGCGAGCGGCACGGCGACTCCGACCGGCACGCCGAGCGCGACGCCGAGCGCCACGCCCACCCCGCCGCCGAGCCCGACGCCGACGGGAACGCCGACCGGGACCGCGACGCCGACCCCGACCCCGAGCGCCACGCCCACCCCGACGGACACCCCGACCGCGACGCCGACGCCGACCCCGAGCGCCACGCCCATCCCGACGGACACCCCGACCGCGACGCCGACGCCGACCCCGAGCGCCACGCCCATCCCGACGGACACCCCGACCGCGACGCCGACGCCGACCGGGACCGCGACGCCGGAGTGAAGGGAACGGTTGGCGACCTCCGCGCGCCTCGGCTACTAGCCCGCCATGGCAGACGACGAGCAGAGCTCACGCGAGCGCGTCTTTTCCTTCTGGTCGGCGGCGGGCTCCGAGGTAACCGGCTCGTGGGCCGAGCGTCGCAGGCTCGCCAGGGCGATGCGTGAGGTGATCGACCGGCTCACCACGAGCGATGCGCCCGAGGAGGAGCTGCGCGCGGCGGCCGATGGCCTGGAGCGCTATGCGGCGCGTCTGGCAACCCACCCGCGCCGGAATCTACCGCTCGGGTTCGGCGAGAGCGCCAACGCCGGTGACGTCGCCGCGTTCTTCGACTACAGCCCGATGATCGGTCTCTCGAATCCGCTCGCGCCGCCGATCGTCCTCGAGGTCGAGGACAAGGTCGTTCACGGGCGCGTCCGTTTCGGCGCCGCGTACGAAGGGCCCCCCGGTCACGTGCACGGCGGGTTCGTCGCCGCGGCGTTCGACGAGGTCCTCGGCTTCGTGCAGTCGACGACGGGGCAGCCGGGCATGACGGGCACGCTCACGATCCGCTATCGCAAGCCGACGCCCCTCGACACCGATCTCCGGTTCGAGGCGACCGTCCAGCGCGTCGAGGGCCGCAAGATCTTCGCGGAGGGCCGCCTCTACAACGGCGAGATCCTCACCGCCGAAGCCGAGGGCCTCTTCATCTCGGTCGATCTCGTGAAGATGCAGATGCTCGCCGAGGCGAAGAAGCAACGCGGACGCTAGCCGCGGAAGTTCTCGATCGCGACGCCCGCGTCGAGGTGCTCCCGGAGGATGGCTTCGAACGGGCGCTGATCGATCACCTCGAACTGGCTCGCGTCGAGCGGGAAGCGCGCTCCGTGCCTGGTGTACGGCGTGACCGCCGACGAGCCGGCGGAGAGCACGCCCACCAGCGCCGCGACGCGGTGCTGGATGTCGCGCGGTTCGCGCGTCGTGAGCACCAGCCTCGCGTCGGGCAACGCCAGCGACAGCAGCGCCACGAGGCGGACGAAATCGTCGTCGTCGACGCCGCGACCCGTGATGCTCCCGTCGGCTCCGGACCCCGCTACGCGCCGCAAGCGCGGCGTCGAGAGGTACACCTCCATGCCGGCGCCGAGGAGATGTCGGACATGCAGGATCGCGGCGAGCGCTTCGAAGGCGACGTCGGGAGAGAGTCCGAGCAGCACGCCCGGATTGGCGCAACGGAAGCCCCCGCGCCGGGCGCGGTCGAAGTTGGTGAGCCGCCGGTCGTAGTCGCTCCGCGGGTTTTCCGGATCGCGCCCCATGAACTTGCCGTACGTCCGCCGGTCGTACGTCTCCTGGAACGTACACATCGTGACCTTGCCGGCGAGCATGCCGTCGGCGCGGCGCGCGATGCCGTCGAGGAGCACGGGGAGCTCGTGCTCCTCGATCGAGCCGACGTTCACGAGCACGTGATGGAAGCCGAGGCGCTCGGCCGCGCGCAGGGCCGCGTTCACGTAGCGCATCGCCCACGGACGGCGCTCGGCGTGGTACTCGCCGGTCAGGAGCGCGACGGCCTGCATGCCGCGCTCGAGCAGCGTTCCGAGTTGCGCCTCGACGACGTCGAGCTCGGCGGTCTCGCGCTGGAGCGCGTCGTTGTCGCGCCGCATCCCGCACATGCGGCAGGTCGCGTCGCACGTGTTGGTCAGGTAGAGCGGGGAGAAGGTCTCGAGCTGCTGCACGCGCGCGCCGCGCGCCCGGCGGGCGAGATCGGCGAGGACGTCGGTGTCGACCGTGCGCGCGTACCAGAGGACCGCGACGTCGTCGACGTCGAGGCGCGCGCCCGCGGCGGCCCGGGAAAGCGCGGCGTCGATCTCGCCGCATCCGGGAGCCAGAGCGCTCGCCCGCTCGAGCGTCAGGCGGATGGCGTCCTCGTCGAGGCGGAAATCGTCCATCGCGAGGGTGTTAACGTGCGGCTTCGGGGGCGTCAATCCGAGCGCGCGTCGCGTGCACGCGACGCCGTCATGCGCGCGGGGCGAGCACCGGTCGCGATTGACAGCCCCGGGACCCGTTCGTAGAACGCGCGTCCGCGCATGCCACAGGAGCGGAACGCGGCGCGCCCGGATGGCGCCGTCGAGGGCGATCCGCTCGCCGTCGACTGGAGCACCGTGTCGCTGCCCGATGCGTGGCCCGACACGCTCGATCTGCGGCGTCCATCGCACGCGGCCGCCTACGTGCGCGGGTGGTTCGGCGGGCGCCGCCCGGTCGTCGTGCCGGCCGACCTTCCCGGCGCCGATCGCCTGCCGCCGTATCTCCTCAGGGAGTTCCACCATTTGCCGAACGGCGTGTACTCGAAACGCCATGCGGACGCGTACGCGCGCTGGTTCGACCGCCTGATGCTCGGCGCCACGGTGGGGGCGCGGGCGCGGCTCGCGGCGGCGCTCGCCGGGTGCCGGGCCGCGCTCGACGTCGGCTGCGGCAGCGGCGGCCTCGCCGCGGCGATGCGCGCGGCCGGCATCCCCGAGGTGTGGGGCCTCGACCCCTCGCCGTACCTGCTCCAGCTCGCGGCGCGCGCCCACCGGGAGATCCGCTTTACGCAGGGTCTCGCCGAGCGGACGGGTTTCCGCGCGGCGCGCTTCGAGGGCGTCGGCGCCTGCTTCCTCTTCCACGAGCTGCCGCCGCGCGTCGCCGACGCCGCGCTCGCCGAGCTCCGTCGCGTCCTCGTTCCGGGGGGACGGCTCGTGATCGCGGAGCCGTCGCCCGTGCAGTTCCGCGTTCGCGACTGGCGCGCCCTCGCGCGTCGCGCGGGCCGGCGCGGGCTCTACTTCGCGGCGATGGCGAAGTGGATGTACGAGCCCTTCGTCGCCGGGTGGCACGGACGCGACGTCGCATCCTGGCTCGGCTCCCACGGCTTCCGCCTCCTCGGCGACGAGCCGGGCATACCGGTCCGATTCATCAGCGCCTCCCGCGACTGAAGCGGCGCGCGCGGCGCGCCGCTGGCAAGCACGCCGCGGCCGCTGTATATCCGCTGCGCGATACGCGTTCCGCATCCGTGCCCGCCACGAACGTCCACAACCCCGAGTACTTCCACAAGGTCGTCGACTGTCAGTGGGCGTGTCCGGCGCACACGAACGTGCCGGAGTACCTCCGACTCATCGCGCAGGGCCGTTACGCGGACGCCTACATGCTGAACCGGGAGTCGAACGTGTTTCCGGGGATCCTCGGACGCACGTGCGATCGTCCGTGCGAGCCGGCGTGCCGGCGCGGCCGCGTCGAGGAGAAGCCGGTCGCGATCTGCCGCCTGAAACGCGTCGCCGCCGACCTCCGCGAGGACGTGAGCGACCGCCTGCCGACGGCGCCGGCCGTGAAGAACGGGAAGCGCGTCGCGCTCGTCGGCGCGGGTCCGGCGTCGCTGGTGGTCGCGAACGACCTCGTGCCGCTCGGCTACGCGGTCACCATCTTCGAGGCGCTGCCGGCGCCGGGCGGCCTCATGCGCTCCAACATCCCGTCGTTCCGCCTCCCCGAGCGCGTGCTCGACGAGGAGATCGACATGATCCTCGGGATGGGCGTCGATGTCCGCTACGCCACGCGCATCGAGAGCATGCGCGCGCTCCTCGCCGAAGGCTACGACGCGGTCTTCGTCGGCACGGGCGCGCCGCGCGGCAAGGATCTCGACCTCCCGGGCCGCGCCGCGGCCTCCGCAAACGTCCACATCGGCATCGACTGGCTGCAGTCGGTCGCCTTCGGGCACGTCGACGCGATCGGGAAGCGCGTCCTCATCATCGGCGTCGGCAACACCGCGATGGACTGCTGCCGGAGCGCGGCGCGCCTCGGCGGCGCGTCGATCAAGGTCATGGCGCGCAAGCCGCGGAAGTACTTCAAGGCGTCGCCGTGGGAGCTCGAGGACGCGGAGGAGGAGCGGATCGAGATCGTCGTCGACCACGAGCCGACGGCGTTCGTCGTCGAGAACGGCGTACTCCGCGGCATGGAGTTCCAGCGCTACGAATCCTCCGAGGGAACGAACGGCCGGCTCGTCCAGAAGCCGCTCGACGTCGTATTCGTTCCGGCGGACGACGTGATTTTGGCGCTCGGTCAGGAGAACGCGTTTCCGTGGATCGAACGCGATCTCGGCATCGAGACCGGCGCGTGGGGTCAGCCGATCGTCGACGCGGTGACGTTCCAGTCGACGCGTCCCGGCGTCTTCTTCGGCGGCGACGCCGCCTTCGGCCCGAAGAACATCATCTGGGCCGTCGAGCACGGGCACCAGGCGGCGATCTCGATCCACAATCACTGTCGGGGCGTGCCCGTCGGCGACCGTCCGCCGCGCGGCATGCGCCTCGTGAGCACCAAGATGGGGCTCCACGAGTGGGCCTACGCGAACGACTACAACCCGGCGAAGCGGGAGAAGATGGTCCACGTCGATCTGGCGTGGCGCTTCGAGCAGCTCGACGTCGAGGTCGAGCTCGGCTTCAGCCCCGCGCAGGCGGCGCGCGAGGTCGAGCGCTGCTTGAACTGCGACGTCCAGACCGTCTTCACCGACGAGCGCTGCATCGAGTGCGACGCCTGTATCGACGTCTGTCCGGTGCTGTGCCTCAGCATCACGCCCGATGGCGACGCGGCGGACCTCCGCGGCCGGCTGAGCGCCCCCGCGCTCAATCCGGAGCAGGACCTGTTCGTCTCGGGACCGCTGCCCCAGACCGGGCGCGTGATGGTGAAGGACGAGGATCTCTGCGTGCACTGCGGCCTCTGCGCCGAGCGCTGCCCGACGGCGGCGTGGGACATGCAGAAGTTCGACCTCCTGATCCCGTACGCCGGAAAGCGCGCATGCTCCGCGAGCCGATAGGCGAGACGCCCGAAGCGAGCGCCGGCGCCGCGCCCGCGCGCGGGCCGGAGGCGGGTGACGAGACGCCCGCCCGCGAGGACGCGTCCCGTGTCAATCGCTTCGCGTTCAAGCTCGCGAACGTGAACGGCACGGGGTCGGCGTCCGCCAACAGCCTCCTGATGCAGGCCATCTTCCGGATGGGCATCCCGGTCTCCGGGAAGAACCTCTTCCCGTCGAACATCCAGGGCCTGCCCACCTGGTACGAGATCCGCGTCGACAAGGACGGTTACACCGCGCGCACCGCCCGCTTCGACCTCGTGGTCGCGATGAACGCGGAGACCTACGAAGACGACATCGACGAGGTGCGGCCGAGCGGCTGGGTGCTCTTCGACTCGTCGTGGCCGTTGAAGCAGGCGTTCCTCCGCACCGACGTCTCCTTCTTGGGCGTGCCGTACGCGAAGATCTGCACCGAGAACTTCGCCGAGGCGCGCGAGCGCACGCTGATGAAGAACATCGCCTACGTCGGCACGCTCGCCGCGCTCCTCGACATCGACATGGGCGTCGTCGAGGACATGCTGCGGGAGAAGTTCGCGGCGAAGCCGAAGCTGATGGCGTCGAACGCCAAGGCGATCCGGCTCGGCTACGACTACGCCAAGGAACACTTCGCGTGTCCGCTGCCGACCCGTCTCGAGGCCATGGGCGGCCCTCCGGGCGCGAGTCCGACGGCCGACAAGATCCTCATCACCGGCAACACGGCGACCGCGCTCGGCGCGCTCTACGCGGGCGCGACCGTCGCCGCCTGGTATCCGATCACGCCGTCGACGAGCGTCCTCGACGCGTTCACGGAGCTCTGCGAGGAGTATCGAGTCGATCCCGAGACCAAGGAGCGGCGGTACTGCATCCTCCAGGCCGAAGACGAACTCGCCGCGATCGGCATGGTGATCGGCGCCGGATGGAACGGCGCGCGCGCCTTCACCGCGACCTCGGGGCCAGGCATCTCGCTCATGAGCGAGCTGGTCGGGCTCGCCTACTACGCGGAGATCCCGGCCGTCATCGTCGACGTACAGCGCGTCGGGCCGTCGACCGGGATGCCGACGCGCACGCAGCAGGGCGACATCCTCCTTTGCGCCTACGCGTCGCACGGCGACACCAAGCACATCCTGCTCTTCCCGGCGAACCCGGAAGAGTGCTTCCATTTCACGGTCCGCGCCTTCGACCTCGGGGAGCGCTTCCAGACCCCGGTGTT
>WBZR01002115.1_pt1 | contig 21747 bp, 19 predicted proteins | sample 5204231 | NCBI WGS metagenome assembly WBZR01 (sample SAMN12412403, study PRJNA552823) | activated sludge metagenome | isolation source: activated sludge from anammox sidestream of wastewater treatment plant... | place: USA: Virginia | collected 2017-08 | reverse complement strand
CTCCACGGTCTATGCTCTCGGGATTGCCGTTTATTGCACCTCCTGGACCTTTTACGGAAGTGTTGGACGCGCCACGACGGGTGGATTCAGTTTCCTGACCATCTATCTGGGGCCGACCCTGATGTTCCTGTTTGCGGCGGTCATTCTCAAAATGATCCGTATCAGCAAAACCCTGCGTCTCACATCGATCGCTGATTTTATTTCGGCTCGATATGGCAAGAGCCCTCTGCTAGCCGGCTTGGTCACGGTGATTGCTGTGATTGGCATCATTCCCTATATTGCTCTTCAGCTGAAGGCTATTTCATACAGCCTGAAGGTGCTGTTCCCGAACGATGCTGAAGCGCTGATACCGGATGCCCTGGAGTCGCTAGCGTTCATGCCGGACTCAACAGCGATCATCGCCATGATTCTGGCGACCTTCACCATTCTCTTCGGAACCCGGCACCTGGATGTGACCGAACGTCATGAGGGTATGGTCCTGGCCGTTGCCTTTGAATCTTTGTTCAAGCTGATCGTCTTCATAGCGATCGGGGTCTATGTTGTCTGGTTCCTGAATGACGGCTTTGCCGATATTTTCAGTCGGGCCGAGCTGATTCCCAAGATGGCAGCTCTTCTGCAACCGGATTCGGTGAACTACACCAATTGGTTTTCGCTGACCGTGCTTTCGGGCCTCGCGATTCTGATGTTGCCTCGCCAGTTCCAGATCACGGTAGTCGAAAATGTTGATGAGAACCACATGCGTCGTGCCGTGTGGCTCTTCCCGCTCTATCTGTTGCTGATCAATATTTTTGTGATGCCAATTGCACTGGCTGGGATGTTGCATTTCGATGGGAAGCCTTTTGTCGCAGATGCACTCTTGCTGACACTTCCTCTGACTGAGGGTAATGCGTCCATGGCGGTCCTCGCTTTCCTGGGTGGCCTCTCCGCAGCGACCGGTATGGTGATCGTCGAAACGATTGCCTTAGCGACCATGGTGTCGAATGACCTGGTGGTTCCGCTGTTGCTGCGCCATGATTCGGAATTTTCCCGGCGGAAGGATCTCAGCAAGGTGATCATGCTGATTCGCCGTTGCACCATCGTGTTTTTGCTTTTGCTGGGCTATTTGTATTTCCGGGGTGCCGGTGAAGCCTATGCACTCGTTTCCATCGGTCTTATTTCTTTTCTGGCCGTAGCGCAATTTGCACCTGCGCTGCTGGGGGGCATGTATTGGAAGGATGGCAACCGTAAGGGGGCACTGGCTGGTCTGCTGATGGGTTTTGCCGTTTGGCTTTACACCGCGCTCTTGCCGTCGTTTGCGCGATCTGGCTGGATGGATAGTGGCTTTATTACCGATGGTCCCTTCGGTATGACCTTGCTAGCGGCACACGGTCTCCTTGGTCTCAAATCGCTCGACCCGATTGCGCACACTCTATTCTGGAGCATGTTCGTGAATGTGGGCGCCTATTTTGCAGTGTCAGTGCTGACCCGCCAGGATCCGGCCGAGGTGGCGACTGCAAACCAGTTCGTCAATATCAACAGCAGCGGGGCGATCAATACAAAGATCTGGCGGGGCACGGCCTCGGCAGATGCCCTCGTTGAATTACTGAAGCGTTTTCTGGGGCCTAACCAGGCCCAGAACCGTCTTCAGAAATATGCAATCAACCGTGGCCTAGCTAAGGTGAGCCAGTTGCAGGCCGATGCAGATTTCGTCATGTTTTCCGAAACCCAGCTGGCAGGGGCGATTGGTTCGGCCAGTGCGCACGTGATGGTGAGCTCGGTGGTTCAGGAAGAAGAACTTGGGCTGGATGAAGTGCTCAATATTCTGGATGAGGCCTCCCAAGTGCGCGCCCACTCTAGGGAGCTGGAGCGCAAGTCGGCAGAACTGGAAGAGGCGACCCGGGATTTGCGCGCTGCTAACGAGAAATTACTCGAGCTCGATCGCTTGAAGGATGACTTTATGTCGACGGTCACGCATGAACTGCGTACGCCCCTAACTTCGATACGGGCCTTTTCGGAGATGCTGCACGATGATCCGGAAATGTCCGCCGAAGACCGGACGCGCTTCCTTGGCATCATCGTCGGTGAGGCCGAGCGCCTGACCCGCCTGATCAATCAGATTCTCGATTTTGCGAAGCTGGAATCGGGGCGCGTCGAATGGGCTATCGAGGACGTCGACCTGCCGGAGCTACTGACAGAGACTGCCGAGTCGATGACGCAACTTTTCAAGGAACGTGGTTCAGCCTTTGAAATGCAGCTACCTGAATCCAGTGCGCCAGTCGTTGTGGCCATTGATCGAGATCGTATCAAGCAAGTATTTATTAATCTGCTCTCCAACGCGGTCAAGTTTGTTCCTGTAGGTGACGGGTTGATCCGTGTAACGCTGACGTGTGAGGACGGATATGTCCGAGTGGCCGTCCATGATAACGGTCCGGGGATTCCGGAAGAGTATCAGGGGTTGATCTTCGAGCGTTTCCGTCAAGGCGGCAACACCATGACGGACAAACCGCAGGGCACAGGGCTGGGGCTACCGATCAGCCGGGAGATCATCGAGCACTTTGGTGGCAAGCTCTGGGTCGAAAGTCGGGTTGCTAGCCATGGTCATGGTATTGAAGATGCCGATACGGGTTCGACGTTCTATTTCACTATTCCACTTGAACAGAAAGTCTGAGAGGGGAGCGCACTATGAATCATAAGGTCCTGATTGTTGATGACGAGCCGAATATTCTGATGTCCTTGGAGTTTCTCCTGAAAAAGGAGGGGTTCGAGATTGATACCGCGGCGGATGGCGATTCGGCCCTTGAGAAGATTCGGAGTTTCAACCCGCATCTGATATTGCTCGATGTGATGATGCCCAACAAGTCGGGCTTCGAGGTTTGCGAGATTGTGCGTGCTGATTCATCCCTCATGCAGCCAAAGATCATCATGCTGACTGCCAAAGGGCGTGATACAGAACAGGCCAAAGGCCTGGCGCTTGGTGCCGATGCCTATATGCTCAAACCCTTTTCGACCAAGGATCTGGTGATCAAGATCCGCGAGGTACTGGGCTAGAAAGTATTGCCAAGGGTGACCCCATGATTTTTCGAGATTTGAAAGCCAAGTGGCGATTTGTCATTGCCGTCATCATCCTCGGGATGTTGATGACAGGGCCGTTTTTGCTGACGTCTGTACTGATCTGGCTGGGTGCTTCGCCGGGGATGCGCGATGTTCTGATCGAACACCTGTTACCGCAGATTCCCCTGGGGGGCGCGTTAACTGCGCTGGGTTTTATCGTGGGCCTATTGCTGGTTCGCCGTCTGTTTAATCGCTACGTGACGGGTATGGCTGCGATGGTCGAGCAGCTGCGTATGATGCTTGGATCAAACCGTTCTTTCCGTATTGTGGAGGAAGGCCCTCCTGAACTGCGTGAACTCGTTCGTGCAATCAATGATCTGGCCAGCCAGCGCGACACCTATATTGACGATGTCGAGGCGCAGGTGGCCAAGGCCAAGGGCGTGATTGAAGAAGAAAAGAACCGTCTGGCCGCACTGATGTCGGAACTGGCACAAGCGGTGGTGGTCTGTAATCTTGAAGGGCGGATTCTGCTTTATAACAACCGCGCCCGCTTCATGTTCGAGTCGCTTGCAACTGGCCCCACATCGGTCAATCGCGGGGCGCTCATTGGTCTGGGGCGGTCTATTTCCTCGATTCTGGATCCGAGCCATATTGCCTACGCCAAGGACAGCATCAAGATGCAACTGGAGCGGGGAACTCGGCATGCGGCAGCTAATTTTGTCACCACTTCGGAAGGTGGTCAGCTGGTGCGGGTGCAGGTATCGCCGGTTTTGAAGACGCAGGTCAATGATGAGGTTGCTGCAGAGGCCTCCGGCTACATTCTTCTGGTTGAAAACATCACGCGGGTACTAGAAGAGGATTCACGTCGTGATCAGGCTCTCGGGGCTTTGACCGAAGGCAGTCGTGCCTCCCTGGGTTCCTTGCGTGCTGCCGTTGAAACATTGACTGACAACCCTGATATGCCCACGGAGATGCATGACCGGTTTGTGGCGGGTATGGCGGTCGAGGTCCGCAAGATGAGCCAGCGGCTGGATGAAACGCTGCAACAGCTCTCACTCAATCAGCAACAGGCCTGGCCTCTGGATGACATGCTCGTTGATGACATCGTGGCCGTGGCACGGAACCAGATTCTTAAAAAGCTGGATTTCGACCTGATGGCACAGATCGATGTCCCGGCATCCTACTGGGTGCGCGCAGACAGTTTTGCACTGGTTTCGGCCATCACATTCCTCGTCAACCGTCTGCAGGAAGTGGCGGATGCGCGAAGCCTACGCCTGCAGATTGATGCGGATGATCGATTCGTGCACATGGATCTGGTCTGGGACGGTTTGCCACTCAGCTCGGAGACCGTATTGAGCTGGGAGCTGGAGACCGTCAAGACAGAAAATGCCATTAACCCACCCAACCTGCGGGACATTCTGAACCGACATGGTGCCGAGATGTGGTATCAGCGGACGCGAGTCACGGAAGAGGCGCGAATCCGCATTCTGCTTCCCCGGGTGATGCCTGACGCTTCACTCATTCAGTCCGCTGCCTTCGAGGAATCCGATGCGCGCCCTGAATATTATGATTTCAACCTATTCGAACGCGGCTTCGAGAACGTTGATCTGGATCAGTCACTGAGTGCGCTGATGTATACGGTCTTTGATACGGAGACCACCGGGCTGGAACCGTTGAATGACGAGATCATCCAGGTCGGAGCCGTTAGAATTCTGAATGGCCGTATCCTGAATCAGGAATATTTTGATGAACTGATTGATCCGAGGATTCCACTAAAAGCGGCCAGTATCGCCATCCATGGCATCACGGAAAGCATGCTCTTGGGGAAACCCACCTGCGACTTGGTGTTGCCAGCATTTGAAAAGTTCTGTTCGGATACCGTCCTGGTCGGGCATAACGTGGCCTTTGATATGCGTTTCCTGTCGATCAAGGAGCGACAGATTGGGATTCGTTTTGATCATCCCGTACTGGATACGCTGATGCTTTCGGCGGTGGCGGCGCCCAACCAGACCAGCCATAGTCTGGAGGCCATCATGGATCGGCTCGGGGTCAGCATGGGCAAGCGCCATAATGCACTAGCCGATGCAACGGCAACCGCGGAAGTCTTTATCAAATTGATTCCGCTGCTGGCGGAGCAGGGCGTAACCACCCTGGGTCAGGCCATAGATGCCTCACAGAAGACTTACTATGCCAAACTCAAATACTGATTTCCGTTCTTTCGGAACTGATGAATTTCTCGCTCAGCGGGCGCGGGTGCTTGCACAACAGATTGCGGGTGCCTCCCCTGAAGAGGTTTCCTCGCTGGCCGATCAGGTGCAGAAAATGGGACGGGAGTTTGCTGACTGCGGCTTTGGTGGCGCCCTAGCCACCTATGCAATCTCCTGGCTTAACGACGCACTGTCGCAACGTGTCGTGGCTTTGTGCGCTCAGAGTGCGCGGCTACCAGCCGCCTCTTGGTGCTGGGTGAATCTGGGTTCGGCGGCTCGCCAGGAACAGACATTGACTACGGATCAGGATAACGGCCTGATTTTTACCGCCAGTGATGAAGCCGAAGCGGAAGAACTACGAACGGTTTTTTTGCCATTTGCTTGTGAGGTCAATCGCCGGTTGTCGGATGCCGGCTTTACGCTATGCCCCGGGGATATCATGGCCGGCAACGTCAAATGGTGCCGGTCGCTCGATGAGTGGGTGCAGCTTTTTTACGACTGGATCCATAAACCGGAACCAGAGGCACTTCTCAATGCGACGATCTTTTTCGATCTGCGTCCTTTGTACGGCGATATGGATCTGGCGAGCATTCTGCATCAGAGACTGGCTCAGTGGTCGGGGGGGAGTTCTGCCCAGATATTCCTCAGATTAATGGCAACCAATGCATTAACCGCGGAGCCCCCGATTGGTTTCACGGGCGACATTGTGACCGAGAAGGATGGCAAAGACCGGTTCATCGATATCAAGAAATATGGCATCCGGATTTTTGTGGATGCCGCCCGGATCATGGCTTTGTCGGCTGGAGTGCCCGATGCGGATACGCGTTCTCGGTTTCTGAAGGCGGGTCCGGCGTTTGGTTTGAATGAGCGTGATATCGAAGCCACATTGGGTGCGATGTCGGCGCTACAGCGAATTCGGCTTGATTACCAGTCGTATGCCCTGCGTGAGGGCGCCCGGGTGGACAACCATGTCCAGCCATCGCTGCTTAACAGCTTTGATCAGGTGCTTTTGCGCGAAGGGTTGAAGCAGGCCAAACGATTGCAGCAACAGATCCGGCTCAATTTGCAACTTTGAAACCGGAGATGTCTGCAGGTGTCTTTCGATGAATAACCGGTTACGGCTGCTGCTGGGCGCTTATGGCCCCGCCTTGTTTGTGCTCGCCTTTTCGACAGGGTTTGTGAGCCTGGTCATTTTTCTCGGATGGCTCGAACAAGGGGGGCTCTCTGAGCGCTGGATTGGCTACGGTTTTCTCCTCGTCACTTTGCTGGTCTTTTCATTAGTCGGCCTCTTTACCCGTACCTCGGATGTGGCCGAGTATTTTGTAGCAGGTCGCCGTGTATCGGCCGTTTATGCCGGGATGTCGGCTGGTACCGATTGGCTTTCGGCCGCCTCATTTATCGGTCTGGCAGGGGCGCTGTATCACACGGGTTATCAGGGGCTGGCCTTCGTTATTGGCTGGACGGGTGGTTATGTATTGCTTGCCCTCCTGTTGGCGCCGTATTTGCGAAAATTTGGGCAATACACGCTGCCTGATTTTCTTGCGGCACGCTACGGTGGTGACGCAATCCGGCTTCTTGGGGCGCTGGCCGTCATTCTGGCCTCGCTAATCTATGTGGTTGCCCAGGTGTATGGCGTTGGTGTGATCACCAGCCGGTTCATTACCCTGCAATTCGAAATCGGCGTCTATCTTGGTCTAGCAGGTGTACTGGTCTGCTCATTCCTTGGGGGCATGCGGGCGCTGTTACATGCGCAGGCAGCGCAGTACGTCATTTTGCTGATCGCCTACATTACGCCGATTACCTTTCTGGCCTTCGAGAAGACCGGAGTGCCGGCACCTCCAGTGTTTTATGCGGCATCGATGCAGAAGCTAGTGGCGCTGGAACGTGATGTCTTCAATCGTGATGAAGAGAAACATGTGAGGTCGCTTTATGCCGAGCGGGCGGAACAGTTGCAGTCCAAAATCGCGGGGCTCCCCGCGTCGCTTGAGCGTGAGCACGCCCGACTGACCGAGAAGATCAGCCAGATGCGGCAGGATGACGTTGCGATCAGAGATATCGTTCAGGTGGAACGTGAGAAACGGGCACTACCAAGCGAGCCGCAGCAGGCACATGCGCAATGGCGGAATGAGCTGAAAAATGCGCGCGAACGCGCAACTCATCCGGTCGATGACCTCATGGCCTTTACGCTCCCTGAAGACATGAGCAGTCGCGCCAACTTCATGGCGCTGGTTTTTTGTTTGACGATCGGTACGGCCTCGTTGCCCCATCTACTCATGCGCTACTACAGTATTGCCAGCGTGAGCCAGGCGCGTCGAACCGTGTTCTGGTCGCTGTTCTTTGTTGTGCTGGTGTATTTGCTGGCACCGGCCTACGCCGTACTGGTCAAACTGCAGATCATGGAGACGCTCGTGGGAGCGCCATTGCAGGCGTTGCCAGAATGGTTTAGTACTTGGGGCCGTATCGGCATGGTCGGGGTCGATGACATCAATCAGGATCATCTGGTGCAGTGGGCCGAGCTGACGATTAGTCCTGATCTGATTGTGCTGGCAACCCCGGAAATTGCCGGGTTACCGTATGTCATTTCTGGAATGGTTGCTGCCGGGGGGTTGGCGGCCGCATTGTCGACCGCCGAGGGCCTCTTGCTCTCGATTACCTCCGCGCTTTCACACGACATCTATTTCAAACTGCTTAGACCGGACGCATCGGCATCGTGGCGTTTGATTGTGTCGAAGACAGTGATGGTGGGGGTTGCCATTGTGGCGGCTGCGATCGCCGTTCAGCGACCGGCGTCGATTGTGGACATGGTGGCCTGGGCGTTCTCGATTGCCGGAGCAGCCCTGTTCCCAGCGCTGGTTCTCGGTATCTTCTGGCCCCGGGCCAATCGTGCGGGGGCCATCGCGGGGATGCTTGCCGGGATGCTGGTGACGGTCGTTTATATTGTTCGGGTCAACTTTGATAGCGTTCCGTGGCTCGGTCTTTATGGCTTCGGTATGGATCCCTGGTTTGGGATCAATGCCTCGGCAGCAGGCATCTTTGGTATTCCGGCGGCTTTTCTGGTGAACGCGTTCGTCAGCCTGATGACACCCCCGCCGTCTCCGGATTGTATGCAGTTCATCGAGCGTTTGCGTTATCCACGCATCCTGTTTAACCGGGAAAAACATCTGGAGACACATCCGGATAGGCCACCGGAGGAGAGTCAGCATGCCTGAGATTCGGTTACAACAACGTCGATATTGGCGAAAGACCCTCGTTGTGACACTGACGCTTCTCCTGATCTGGTTTCTGGTGACCTTTGTTGCGAGTTATTTTTCGCAGTGGTTGAATCAGTGGACTTTTCTCGATCTACCGCTTGGGTATTTCATGACAGCTCAGGGAGCACTGCTGATTTACCTCTTGCTGATTGCCATTTATGCCCTGTGGATGAACCGGCTGGATCGACAGTTTGGTGTCGAAGAGCAATGACCGATTTTCTGCTTTTTGGGGTTGTGGCCCTGCGCGCCATTGTTGAGCTCCTTGTTTGGCTTATCATTGGGCGCGCCGTCCTCCGGCTGATCGCGGGAAAGGCTGCCTCCGGGAACCCCATCGTTCGGATCTTTGACGTGGTTCTTAACCCGCCACGTGTCTTGGCAGGGCACTTATGGCCAGCCACAGGTGCCGTGGGCCGTGAGTGGCTATTGTTCGGCCTGTTGGTATTGCTCTGGTTGGGTTTGGGTCTCGGTAAGGGGTGGTTGCAAAGCAGCAACGCTTTGGTTAGAATCTCGCTCCTGCAGTAGGCGCGTAGCTCAGCTGGTTAGAGCACCACCTTGACATGGTGGGGGTCGTTGGTTCGAGTCCAATCGCGCCTACCAACGAATTCAGCCCTCAAGCCAGAGTCAGATTCGCCGATTATCGCAAGTATCGCGACCCCGGCCACCTGCTCTGGCTTTTGTGTTTGTTGTGCCCTTGTTACGAATGCGAGCTCAAGATGCCCGTTATCACGCTTCCTGATGGTTCCCAGCGAGAATATCCACAGCCAGTCACCGTACTGGAGGTTGCTGCTAGCATTGGCGCCGGCCTGGCTCGTGCGGCGCTCGCCGGCAGGGTGGGCGATAATCTGGTTGATACCAGTTATTGCATTCAGTCTGATTCGCCACTGGCCATTATTACCGACAAAGATCCGGAAGGCCTGGAGCTGATCCGTCACTCGACCGCGCACCTGCTGGCCTATGCAGTCAAGGAGCTCTATCCTGAAGCCCAGGTGACGATTGGTCCGACGGTCGACAACGGTTTCTATTACGACTTCTCTTACTCGCGCCCGTTTACGCCGGAAGATCTGCAGGCCATTGAAAAGCGCATGGCCGAGCTGGCCAAGAAGGATATTCCGGTGACCCGTGAAGTCTGGTCGCGGGATGATGCCGTCAAGTTCTTTGAGGGGCAGGGCGAACGGTACAAGGCCGAACTGATTGCGGCAATTCCGCAGGATCAAGAGGTTTCGCTCTACCGCGAAGGCGATTTCGTTGACCTGTGCCGTGGGCCGCATGTGCCATCGACCGGTAAACTGAAGCACTTCAAACTCATGAAGATCGCTGGCGCCTACTGGCGGGGCGACCCCAAGAACGAACAGCTGCAGCGTGTGTACGGTACGGCCTGGGCCAAAAAAGAAGACCTCGACGCTTACCTGCATATGCTGGAAGAAGCCGAGAAGCGCGATCATCGCCGTTTAGGCCGCGCGCTGGATTTGTTCCACATGCAGGATGAAGCCCCGGGCCTGGTGTTCTGGCACCCCAAGGGCTGGGCTGTCTGGCAAGAAGTGGAGCAGTACATGCGTCGTGTTTATCGCGATAACGGCTATCAGGAAGTGCGCTGCCCGCAGATTCTGGACCGCTCCCTGTGGGAAAAGTCGGGTCACTGGGACCACTACCACGAGAACATGTTCACGACCGAGTCGGAAAAGCGCCACTACGCGCTGAAGCCGATGAACTGCCCGGGTCACGTGCAAGTTTATAACGCTGGGCTACGATCCTATCGTGATCTGCCGCTTCGTTATGGCGAGTTTGGCTCATGCCATCGGAATGAATCGTCCGGGGCGCTGCACGGCCTGATGCGAGTGCGTGGCTTCGTGCAGGATGATGGCCATGTTTTCTGTACCGAAGACCAGATCGAGGCCGAAGTGACGGCGTTTAATGCGCTGGTCAAACAGGTTTATGCCGATTTCGGTTTCCATGAAGTGGCCGTCAAACTGGCACTGCGCCCTGAAGGCCGTGTGGGCTCCGACGAAATCTGGGACAAGGCTGAAGAAGCCTTGCGCGCCGGACTACGGGCTTCGGGGCTGGAATGGACTGAGTTACCGGGCGAGGGCGCCTTTTACGGCCCCAAGATCGAATTCCATATCAAGGACGCGATTGGCCGTTCCTGGCAGTGTGGCACGATGCAGGTCGATTTCTCGATGCCGGGCCGTCTGGGCGCGGAATACGTGGCCGAAGACAACAGCCGTAAGGTGCCGGTCATGCTGCACCGGGCAATCCTAGGCTCGTTAGAGCGCTTTATCGGGATTCTGATCGAAAACCACTCAGGTGCCTTACCCACCTGGCTCTCGCCGGTACAGGCCGTGGTGCTTAATATCTCGGAAAAGCAGGCCGATTATGCCCAGGATGTGGTGAATCAGCTTCATGCGGCTGGTTTCCGTGCCGAAGCCGATTTGCGTAATGAGAAAATTACCTATAAAATTCGGGAACATAGCGTTAACCGGCTGCCTTACCAACTTGTCGTTGGCGACAAGGAAAAAGAAGCCGGTCTCGTGGCCGTGCGTACCCGTGGGGGTCAGGATCTGGGGCAGATGCCCATCGCAGAACTGATCGAACGTCTGAAAGCAGACGTTGCTGCCTACCGGTAAGCGCGGTTCGTTTTTTAATGAATTAGGAGTACAGGTCATAGCTCTTCCGAAGTCGAACCGCCTCAATGAGGAAATCACCGCGCCGCAGGTCCGCCTGCTCGGCCCTGAAGGCGAACAGCTGGGGGTGGTTTCCATTCGCGATGCGCTCGCGCAGGCTGAAGAAGCCGAACTGGATCTGGTCGAGATTGCACCGACGGCTGAGCCGCCAGTTTGCCGAATCATGGATTTCGGCAAATTCAAGTACCAGGAAGCCAAGCGCCAGCATGAAGCCAAGCTGAAACAGAAGCAGGTTCAGGTCAAGGAAATCAAGCTACGCCCGGGTACGGACGAAAACGATTACCAGATCAAGATGCGCAACATGGTGCGTTTCTTGGGCGAGGGAGACAAGGTCAAAGTGACCCTGCGCTTCCGTGGTCGTGAACTGTCGCATCAGGAGTTCGGGATGCGTCAGCTGGAACGTGTCAAAGCGGATCTGGAAGACATCGGCTCGGTCGAGCAGATGCCAAAGATGGAAGGTCGCCAGATGGTGATGGTGATCGCACCGGTCAAGAAAGCCGTTGCGGGCGCCAAGCCGAAGGCGAAGGAAGAACAATCGGAAACGGCGGCAGCCTAAGCAATACTGGGCGAAGCGGTTTTCAGCAGGATTGACCGGGTTGTACCAACAGCCGGGTCATTAACAAGTGGCATCGGGTCAACAAGAGTTTCCGCCGGGAACCACCTGATGACATGTCATAAAGGAGCATAAATATGCCCAAGATGAAGACGAAGAGCGGCGCAGCCAAGCGTTTCCGCGTTCGTGGCAGCGGCAGCATCAAGCGCGGCCACGCATTCAAGCGCCACATCCTGACGAAGAAGACAACCAAGTCGAAGCGTCAGCTGCGTGGACCGGAAACCCTCAACCCCTCGGATGTTGCAGCTGTCCGAGCCATGCTGCCCTACGCATAAGGAGAATAAACAATGCCTCGCGTAAAACGTGGTGTAACAGCACGCGCTCGTCACCAGAAAATCCTGAAGTTGGCCAAGGGTTACCGTGGCCGTCGTAAGAACGTTTACCGTATCGCCAAGCAGGCGGTGATGAAGGCCGGTCAATACCAGTACCGTGACCGTCGTCAGCGCAAGCGTCAGTTCCGCACTCTGTGGATTGCGCGTATCAATGCCGCTTCGCGTGAACTGGGTCTGACCTACAGCCGTTTCATGAATGGTCTGAAGAAGGCCTCGATCGAAGTCGATCGTAAGGTTCTGGCTGATCTGGCCGTGTTCGACAAGCCGGCGTTTGCCCAGCTGGCGAACCAAGCCAAGGCAAGCCTCGGTCTGTAATCGCAGACTGGTCTGAAAAAGGAGGCGCAATGCCTCCTTTTTTTTCGGATTATCCGTAAAGCACGGCGTGCTGTTTTTTACCGATGTTCTGAACGTATTTCCCTGAGGTTGACTATGTTGTCGCTGAACCCCGAAGCCCTCCTGTCCGAGTTGTCGGAAGCGCTGGTTGCCGTCAAGGACGGCGATGCTCTGGAAGTGACCAAGGCCCGCTATCTGGGTAAGAATGGCATCGTGACTGAAGCCCTTAAAGGGCTGGTCAACTTGCCTGTCGAAGAACGTAAAGAAGCCGGTGGCAAGATCAATAAGATCAAGGCACAGATGGAAGCGGCCATCAATAGCCGTCGTGACGCCCTGAAAGAAGAACAACTCAATGCCCGTCTTGCTGAAGAAGCGCTAGATGTGACCCTGCCTGGACGTGGTGTGAAGCGCGGTGGCTTGCATCCGGTCACGCGCAGTCTGCAACGGATTGAAGCGTTGTTTGCTTCTATGGGTTTTTCGGTGGCCGAAGGGCCGGAAATCGAAACGGATTACTTTAACTTCACGGCACTCAATACACCGGATGATCATCCGGCGCGTTCGATGCACGATACGTTCTATCTTAAGGATGCGCAGGGTAACGTGCAGCAGGATGTGCTCTTACGGACGCATACCAGCCCGATTCAGGCGCGCTACATGCAGAATCATGTCGCCAAGTTTGGTGGCAAGGAAGGGATGCCCGAGATCCGCATTATTGCGCCGGGACGGGTCTATCGCGTGGACTCCGATGCCACGCACTCGCCGATGTTCCACCAGGTCGAAGGTCTATGGGTGGGCGAGCATGTCACCTTTGCCGGACTCAAAGGCGTGATCATCGACTTCCTGCATCAGTTCTTTGAAACGGATGATCTGAAGGTGCGTTTCCGTCCGTCCTTTTTTCCTTTCACTGAACCCTCGGCTGAAATTGATGTGGCTTTTGGCGAAGGCCCGCTCAAGGGGCGTTGGCTGGAAGTGGCCGGCTGCGGCATGGTGCATCCGAATGTGCTGACTAAAGCCGGTATCGACGCAGAGCGTTATGTCGGTTTCGCCTTCGGCATGGGACCGGATCGCCTGACGATGCTGCGTTATGGTATCAACGATCTGCGCCTCTTTTTTGAAGGCGATATCCGTTTCCTAAATCAGTTCGTTGCCTGATTGGCGCGGTAATTAAAGTCAAGTTTTAGCGAAAGACTTCAAGCATGAAATTCTCGGAATCCTGGCTCCGTCAGTTCGTCAATCCGGATCTGTCTTCCGAAGCGCTGGCCGAGTTACTGACCATGGCCGGTCTGGAAGTAGAAGAACGGGGATCTGTGGCGCCGCCTTTTAACAACGTGGTCGTTGGTCACGTGTTGTCCGTCTCCAAACATCCGGATGCGGATCGTCTGAATGTCTGTGAGGTCGATACGGGCGAGGGGGTGTCGCGACAAATCGTTTGTGGTGCCAGCAATGTGGCCGCCGGCCTCAAAGTGCCGTGTGCATTGCCAGGCGCTGTATTGCCAGGCAATTTCAAAATCAAAGAAGCCAAGGTGCGTGGCGTGCCCTCTGCTGGGATGCTGTGTGCCGCCGTGGAATTGGGCATGGCTAAAGAGAGTGATGGCCTCATGATTCTGTCGGCCGATGCAAAGCCAGGCACGTTGCTCCGTGAACTGCTCTGCCTGGACGATATCTGTATCGAACTCAAGCTCACGCCCAACCGCCCGGATTGCCTGGGGCTGTTGGGCTTGGCGCGTGAGGTTTCGGCGTTGACCCATACCCCGGTGAATGCGCCGGAGATCAAGCCGGTTGAACCGACTCATGATCAAACACTGCCGGTCTGTATTGAAGCGCCTGATCTGTGTGGCCGTTTTACCGGTCGTATCATCCGGGGAGTCAATGCAAAAGCGCAAACACCTGCATGGATGATCCAGGCGCTGGAACGATGCGGTCTGCGCACTATTAGCGCGCTGGTCGACATCTCCAACTATGTGATGCTGGAGCTTAATCGCCCGAACCATGTGTTTGATCTGAACAGTGTGCAGCAGGGCCTAACCATACGCTGGGCCGAGCCTGAAGAGAAACTGACGCTACTCGGTGGTAACGAAGTCACGCTGGATGCACGCTACGGCGTGATTGCCGATACGCAGGGTGCGATTAGCCTTGCCGGCATTATGGGTGGCGAGCGCACCGCCTGTACGGATCAGACGACCGATATATATGTCGAAGCCGCTTACTGGCTCCCCTCGGCTATCCAGGGTCGCAGTCGCTGGCTTACCCTGAACACGGATGCCGGCCACCGTTTCGAACGCGGCGTCGATTACAACGACACAGTAACCGGCGTGGAGCGGATCACACAATTAGTCCTCCAGATCTGCGGTGGCAAACCCGGCCCGGTAGTGGATCAGGTGACGGTATTGCCTGAGCGTCTGCCGGTCAATGCCCGCTTTGACCGTATTCGCAAAGTACTGGGCATTGCGCCAAGCGATGCCGAAATTACAGCCATCTTCGAACGTTTGGGTTTCAAGCCTGAAGTGGTCGAGGGTGGCCTGAAGATTGTGCCGCCAAGCTGGCGTCATGACCTGGAAATCGAAGAGGACCTGATTGAAGAAGTGGCCCGCGTGATTGGTTACGACCAGATCCCTGCGAAACCACCCATCGGGCCGATGACGATGCTGGGCCAGACCGAGACGCAACGCCCGCTTCGCGCGCTGCGTGATACTTTGGTTGAACGTGGCTATCAGGAGGTGATTAATCTTGCCTTCACCCCCGAGGCCTGGGAAGTAGACTTTGCGGCCAACGCAGCGCCTGTCGAATTGGCGAACCCGATTGCCAGCCATCTCTCGGTCATGCGTTCGACGCTGATTGGCGGCCTGATCAATACCCTCATCCATAATCAGCGCCGTCGTCAGCCCCGTCTCCAGATTTTTGAAACGGGTCGCGTCTTTGAGCGGGCGAATTTCTCCACGGTCGGACAGGTTGATGGATATCGCCAGACCTTGCGTCTGGGGGGGCTAAGCTGGGGGCCGGTGGTCACCGAGCAGTGGGGCGCCAAGACGCGCGCGACGGATTTCTTTGATGCCAAGGCGGATGTCGAAGCACTGAATCCCTTGGGCACGCTGCGCTTCGAGGCGGCGCTTCATCCTGCCTTTCATCCGGGGCGAAGCGCCCGAATCTTGCGCGATGGTCAACCGGTGGGTTGGCTTGGGGAACTCCATCCGCGGTGGGTTCAGAAATATGAGCTGGAATCGGCACCGATTCTCTTTGAGCTGGATAGTGATCTGATGGCGCCGGTTAAGGTGCCCACTTATGTTCCGGTATCCGCCTTCCCGGTTGTTTACCGTGATCTGGCGGTGGTCGTGGATGCGGCGATGCCGGTGCAGACCCTGCTGGATCAACTCTGGGCCGACGCGCCGACCGTGCTGAAGGACGTTGTCCTGTTTGACCAGTATCAGGGCAAAGGAGTGCCGGAGGGGGCGAAAAGCCTTGCTTTCCGCTTCACCTTGCAGGATACTGAGAAAACCTTGGAAGATCAGATGGTTGAGTCCATCATGGCGAAGCTGCTGGAGCGACTTGTCGCAGTCGGCGCCACCCTGAGAAGCTGAAAACCGTTAGAATATTTATTCGGATCCAATCACGCCGGCCTTTGGCTGGCCTGACGTATTTTTGAAAGACCTTCACCATGACCACACTGACCAAAGCCGAAGTCTCCGACATCCTCTTCGAGAATCTCGGACTGAACAATCGTGAATCCAAGGATATGGTGGAAGCCTTCTTTGCTGAAATTGCCGAAAAACTGACGGGAGGCCAGTGGGTGAAGCTATCCGGGTTTGGCAACTTCCAGCTGCGTGACAAGCCGCAGCGCCCGGGGCGTAACCCGAAGACTGGCGAAGAAATCCCGATCTCGGCACGCCGTGTCGTGACCTTTCATCCGAGCCAGAAGCTCAAGGATGAAGTCGAGCGCGTCCAGAAATCCGGCCGTCACTGATTGATTACTGTCAGTCATGACGGATCTATTCAGCCCGATGGGCGGTACAGAGGTCGATGCCGTAACGAGGAGCTCGTCGGCGTTGCCGCCGATTCCGGCCAAGCGTTATTTTACGATCGGTGAGGTCAGCGAGCTGTGTGGCGTGAAGGCGCACGTACTGCGCTACTGGGAGCAGGAATTTACCCAGCTTAAGCCGCTCAAGCGTCGGGGGAATCGTCGTTACTACCAGCACCATGAAGTTCTGCTCGTTCGCCGCATACGCGAGTTGCTCTACGATCAGGGTTATACGATCCATGGGGCTCGGATCCAGCTCAGCCACCCATCGGGTAATGGCAACACCTACGGCAATGGTCATGCTAACGGACATGCGAACGGTTCAATGTCGAATTACGTGAATGCCCAGAGCGCTCAAACGCCACAATCTGCCGTGTCGGCTGACCTCAGGGCAAAGCTCGAAGAGATTATTCAGCTGCTCCAGCACTGATTTTCATTGAGTGCGAGGCGGTAATGCCGTACAATGCAGCCCGAGTCGGGGCGTAGCGCAGCCTGGTAGCGCACTTGCATGGGGTGCAAGGGGTCGCGAGTTCGAATCCCGCCGCCCCGACCAATAGATTCAATGAATTAGCCAACCTTTGCCGGTTGGCTTTTTTGTTTTTTGACTTAGACGGAAAATAGGGTCCCTGTTCAGTCACCGTTTGCTTTTAAAAAAATTATTGGTTAAATTGGCCCGAAATTATTTAGGTTAATTGTCCTGGTGTTGTTATTTATATTTATCAGGATTAGAATTAGCAAATAAGCCAATCATTGGCTATCCAATTTTTTTAAATCACCTAATTATCCGGAGATATCAATGGATCTGTCGAGCCTGAATATTGATCAACTAAAAGACCTGCTCAAAAAGGTACCGGCCGAAATCAAGCGCCGCACCGAAGAGGCCACCAGTGCCGCTCGCGAAGCCGCCATTGAAAAGCTGAAAGCCATTGCCCGTGAGCATGGTTATTCGCTGGAAGAATTGGCCGGTACTAAAAAGCCCCGTAAATCGTCGGGAGCCCGCAAGCCGGTGGCTGCTAAATATGCCAACCCATCTAATCCATCGGAAACCTGGACCGGTCGTGGTCGTAAGCCGCTGTGGGTTCAGGCTGCGCTGAATCAGGGTAAATCCCTTGAAAGCCTATTGATTCGCTAATCAAATTTGGGTTGTTCCGATCTAAGGGGGGCTAAAGCCCCCCTTTTTTATTATCGGTTTCTATCATCCGGGCGCTAGCAGGCGGTCTGCTTGCGGTATCCTTACGGCCATTATGTCGATCCTTCTCTCCAACGATGATGGCTATTTTGCCACCGGTCTTCGCGTCCTGTTTGATGCGCTGACTCCGTTAGGCCCCATTGACGTTGTTGCTCCGGAACGCGATCGTAGTGGCGCCAGTAATTCCCTGACGCTGGATCGACCCCTGACGCTGCGGACCGCTCCGAATGGCTTCAAGTTTGTGAATGGCACGCCCACCGATTGTGTGCATCTGGCAGTCACTGGTCTGATCGAGCCGCTCCCCCATCTGATTGTCTCTGGTATCAATCACGGCGCCAATATGGGCGACGATACGGTTTATTCCGGCACGGTGGCTGCGGCGACCGAGGGATATCTGCTTGGGGTGCCCTCGATGGCGGTATCACTGGTTGGCAAGGAGGCGCGCTATTTTGAAACCGCTGGACGTGTAGCCTGCGAAATTGGAGAGAAGTTGCTTGCCAAACCGTTCGGGCAAGCGATCCTGCTTAATGTGAATGTGCCCGACGTGCCCTATGACGAAATTCGCGGATTCAAGGTCACACGTCTGGGCAAGCGGCATAAGGCCGAGCCGGTAATTCGCAGTACGAATCCGCGTGGCGAGGTGGTTTATTGGGTCGGACCAGCCGGGGCGGCTCAGGATAATGGCCCGGGCACTGATTTTCATGCGGTCGGAGAAGGTTATGTCTCGATTACTCCTTTGCGCCTTGATCTGACCCATAGCGATCAACTGGCCGCAGTCCGGGACTGGCTGGGCTAATTCATGAGTCGGGCGGCCCTTGGACAAGGCATGACCTCCGCCCGGACCCGGGCGAGAATGGTGGAGCGACTGCAGCAGCAGGGCATAACCGATAAGGGGGTTCTGGCGGCGATCAACAAGGTGGAACGTCACCTTTTTGTGGACGAGGCCTTTGCCCACCGTGCGTATGAAGATACGGCCTTACCACTGGGGTTAGGGCAGACGATTTCGCAGCCCTACATTGTGGCGCGCATGATCGAGTGCTTACGCGCCGATAATCGGCCGCTGGGTAAAACGCTGGAGATTGGCACCGGTTGCGGCTATCAGGCTGCGGTGCTGGCCGGTCTGACGAAGGAGGTGTATTCCGTCGAACGGTTGGCTGGTCTGATTGATCGTGCCAAGGTGAATCTGCGGGCCATCAAATGCTTCAATGTGCGACTTAAACATGGTGACGGCTATCTGGGGATCGAGGAGGCGGCGCCTTTTGATTCGATCATTCTGGCGGCGGCAGCCCCTAAAGTACCGGAGGCCCTCTTACAGCAAATGGCGGTTGGTGGCAGAATGGTCATGCCGTTTGGTGCCAGTTCGGAATCAGCGGTGCAGCGCATGCTGGTAATTGAACGTTCCGAGAGCGGCTGGCACGAGCAGTTGCGAGATCCTGTAAAGTTTGTCCCCATGTTGCCCGGGGTGGAATGAGGCTGGTTTTGAAAAGAGTATCGATAGGTTTGATGGCTTTGGTGGTTCTTGCGGGGTGCACGTCGATGCATCGCGCGCCTGTTGATGACGGCACACGAACGGCCTCGCCCTATCCGCCGCTCCCCGCCGATTGCACCCAGACCTGGACCGTGAAGCGGGGAGATACCCTCATCGGCATCGCGCTAGATAACGGCGCCGATTACCGGGATCTTGCGGCCATGAACCAGCTTTCGAACCCGAACATTATTCAACTTGACCGGACACTGTGTGTCCGTCGTGGTGCTCAGAAGGTCGCCAAGAAGATGCCACCGGCCAAGAGCGGTGCTACCAAGGAAATGACCAAGTCCGCCGCGCAGTCAAAACCGGTCGATGATGCGCCGCCAAGCACTTCGGCAGCCACGCAGGCGGCCATGGCGGATGGTGTCCGGTTCTCCTGGCCAGCCAAAGGCAAAGTGGTAGCAGGCTTCAATGAGTCGTCCAACAAGGGCATCAATATTGCCGGCAAAATGGGCGAGCCCGTGGATGCCGCTGCTGATGGCAAGGTGGTGTATGCAGGCTCCGGTTTACGTGGCTATGGCAACCTGGTCATTGTGAAGCACGATGGCAACTATCTGACGGCTTACGCGCACAACAGCAAGATTCTGGTCAAGGAAGGTGATGTGGTGAAGCGGGGTCAGCAAATTGCCGATATGGGCGATAGCGATGCCGAATCGGTCATGTTGCATTTTGAGGTGCGGCGACAGGGCAAACCGGTGGATCCCATGAAATTCATGGCACAGCGCGGCACCTGATCACCATGCCGCGCCCCACTGAACACCGTCCTGAGAAAACGTGTTCAGAAGGTGCGGATCCCGGGGATGACGTTCGCATAAGCGAGTGGCCTGCCACCGATCATGGCAGTTCGCTGGCAGATGCTGAACCGGATGACAATACGCTTGAAACGCTGAAGGGCCAGGAACCCGATCTTGCCGAGGCCGATATCGCACGCCTCCGGCATGAGGCATCGGCGGATGTGACGCAGAAATATCTCAATGAAATCGGTTTGCGTCAGCTGTTGACAGCGGAACAGGAGCTCACGCTCGCGCGGCGCGTTCGCGAAGGGGATTTCTCGGCACGTCAGGAAATGGTAGAACGCAACCTGCGCCTTGTCGTGTCAATTGCCCGGCACTACATGAATCGTGGCTTGCCGCTCCTCGATCTGATTGAAGAAGGAAATCTCGGCCTCATTCATGCACTGGAAAAATTTGATCCGGAGCGCGGTTTCCGATTTTCAACCTACGCCACCTGGTGGATTCGTCAGAGCATCGAGCGGGCAGTACTGAACCAGGGACGTCTCGTGCGACTTCCGGTCCATCTGGTGCGCGATATGAATGCGATCTACCGGCATCGGCGCCAGTTTGTCGTGTTGCATGCCCGCGAACCCAGTCTGGATGAGCTGGCAGTCCTGTGTGATAAAACCCCCGCAGCCGTCGAGCAGCTGATGCGCAGGAATGATCAGGTGCGATCGCTGGATCAGCCCCTGGAAGGCGGTTCGGAACAGACACTGGCCGAGGTAGTCCCGGACGGACAAGGCGAAGATCCGCACGAGTCTTTTGCCAGTTCCGAGTCGGTCACTTTGTTGCTGGCCTGGGTCGACATGCTGCCCGAACGGCAGCGTCAGGTGATCGAGCGCCGTTACGGACTGCGCGGTGGTGAACCTGAAACGCTGGAGGCCATTGCGGCAGACCTACACTTAACCCGTGAGCGTGTGCGCCAGATTCAGGCCGAGGCGCTCACACGCCTGCAGGGGATTGTGCGCGGCCGTCAGCTAACCCCCGATTCGCTGCTCTAATTCGGTGGTCGCACTTGAATCCGGTGTGCCTCGAGCCTGACGGATCGCCTCGGCCAGTTCAATGACGGACATCGCGTAAGCAGCCGAGCGGTTATAGCGCGTGACGACGTAGTAGTTATTGAAACCGAGCCAGTATTGCGTTGCTATTTTGGGCGAGCTCAGCGAGACAAGGGTGGCCGGTGCATCAGCTAAGCCTACAGTTAAGCCTTGCTCGCCAAAGTCAAAGCCTGCGTCTCGAAACTGGGTGACCGCGATAGCGGGTTTGATATCGACTTTCTGATAGGCCTCGGGGATCGGGTCTGGTGCGATTACGCTGATTACCGCAGTTTCCCCCTTGATCCAGCCGTGGGATTTGAGAAAGTTGCCGACACTACCAATCGCATCCGTTGGACTGTGAATCAGATCCACCTTGCCATCGCCATCGAAATCCACTCCCCAACGGCGCTGACTGCTCGGCATGAATTGCGGGATGCCGAGAGCACCAGCAAAGGAGCCCCGGGTCGTGGTCAGATCCATGCTGTTGTCGCGAGCCAGGAGGAGGTATTGTTCAAGCTCCGAGCGGAAAAATTCGCGCCGTCGTTCGCCATAGAACCCGATGGTTGCCAGGGCATTGAAAATGTTGAAGCTCCCCATGTTCCGCCCGTATTCGGTTTCAACCCCGATGATGGCCACGATAATTTCCGGTGGGACGCCATAGGTTTCGGCGGCGCGGTGTAAGGTTTCGGCATGTCCTTCCCAGAACTGTAGTCCGCGATTGATGCGGCGGCTGTTGACGAAGCGTGCCCGGTAAGATTGCCAGT
>WBZR01002112.1_pt1 | contig 21780 bp, 23 predicted proteins | sample 5204231 | NCBI WGS metagenome assembly WBZR01 (sample SAMN12412403, study PRJNA552823) | activated sludge metagenome | isolation source: activated sludge from anammox sidestream of wastewater treatment plant... | place: USA: Virginia | collected 2017-08 | reverse complement strand
GACTTCGCGGCGGCCGTTCTGCTCGGCGATCACGGTGACCGACACGCGCACCAGCGGGCGCACGTCGGCCGCGCGCGCGCCGTCGAGCCGCGCCACGAGCACCACGTCGTGCTCGGCGGCGACCGCAGCCATCACCTGCACGATGCGCGGATCCTTGGCGCGCGCGAGCTTTTCCACCTTCTCGAGCAGCGCCACCTTCTGTGCGCTGTCGAGCGTGGCGATCGGATCGGCGGGCGCGTAGAGCGCATGCGCCGCCCTTGCGCGCGCCCCGCGCCCCACCTTCACGCGCCGCTGCTGCCCGGCGGCCGCGATCGTGCGCACCGTGCGCGCGGCTTCCAGCAGCGCGCCTTCGCTCAGGTCGTCGCTGTAGGCGAAGGCGGTCTTCTCGCCGTGCAGCGCGCGCACGCCCACGCCCTGGTCGATGCTGAAGCTGCCGCTCTTGACGATGCCTTCCTCCAGGCTCCAGCCTTCGTGGCGCGTGGCCTGGAAGTACAGATCGGCGTCGTCGACGCGGTGCGCCGCGATCTCGGCGAGCGCGCGCGCCAGCATGTCCTCGCCGAGCCCGTACGGCGCGAGCAGCAGCTGTTCGGCGAGCGCCAGCCGCTCGAGTGCGGGTTCGCGCGTGATCATCGCGGGCCTTCCTGGTGCATGCGCAAGACAGACGCGCATTCTAGGATTGGGGCGGCATGGCCGCAGCCGATGCGGGCTTGGCCGGCGGCGGCGGTTCACATCTCTTTACCCGCGCTTGACGTCGCGGCGTGCGCGCGGCCCTGGCACGCCGCGTTGAGCTCATGCGGCGCGCCGAGGCGCAGTCGGCCGAAGCGGTCCGCAACAGCCCACCACTGCACGCGAAGGACAAGACATGCTCATCCGCACACTCATCTCGGGCGCCTCGCTCGCCATGCTGGCGCTCGCTGCGCACGCACAGCCCGCCACGGCCGCGTCGGCGGCTGCCACGCCCGGCATCGATCAGCGCGAGACCAACCAGGCCGCACGCATCCAGCAGGGTGTCGCTTCGGGCCAGCTCACGCGGCGTGAGACCCGCCGCCTCGAGCGCGAACAGGCCGCCATCGCCCGCACCGAGGATCGCGCCAAGGCCGACGGCGTGGTGACGCGATCCGAGCGTCGCCGCCTGCACACGATGCAGGACGCAGCGAGCCGCGACATCTACCGGCAGAAGCACGATCGGCAGCAGCGCCGCGCGCCTGGCGCGAACCCGAACGGCGCGCCGGGCGGCAGCTGAGAAGGGTCGCGGCGGCGCGGACCCGCCGCGCGTGACCGGGCGCGCCGCCACGTGCAGCATGCGCGGCACCGGCGCGCGCAGACCTGCCGCGCGCGCCGGGGCCCGTCCCTGCGCCCACGCTCCTAGGCGGCAGGGGCGCGGTGCGCCAATGCGTGCGCATAGAGCGCATTGCGCGGCGCGCCGCTGATCTCGGCGGCCAGCGTGACGGCCTGCTTGAGCGGCAGCGCGCGCAGCAGCAGGGCGAGCGTGCGTTCGGCCTTCTCCGGCAGGCCGCCTGCGGCGGGAGCCGCGCGCGGCAGCGCATGCAGCACGAGCACGAATTCGCCGCGCTGCCGGTTCGCGTCGGCGGCCAGCCAGGCGGGCAACGCGACGGCCGCGGCGGTGTGCACGGTCTCGAACTGCTTGGTCAGCTCGCGCGCCAGCGTCACGCGGCGCCCGGGCTGCCCGGCTGCGAGCGCGTCCACGAGCTCGGCCAGGCGATGCGGCGCCTCGAACAGCACCACGGTGCCGGCTTCGGCGGCGAGGGCCTCGATCGCGGCGCGCCGTTCGGCGCCCTTGGCCGGCAGGAAGCCCGCGAAGCGAAAGCCTGAACCCTGCGCGTCGCCGGCCGCGGCCAGCGCGGCCAGCGCACTGCTCGGGCCGGGAATCGGCACGATGCGATGGCCGGCGGCCGCCGCCGCGGCCACCAGGCGCGCGCCGGGGTCCGACACCGCAGGCGTGCCGGCGTCGCTGACATAGGCCACGGCCTCGCCCGCGGCCAGGCGCGCGCAGACCGTCTCGGCGCCGGCGCGTTCGTTGTGCGCGTGCAGCGAGACCAGGGGCTTGGTCAACGCCAGATGCGCGAGCAGGCGGCCGGCCACGCGCTTGTCCTCGGCCGCCACGGCGTCGACCTGCGCGAGCACGTGGATCGCGCGCAGGCTCAGGTCGGCCAGGTTGCCGATCGGCGTGGCCACCACGTACAGTGCGGCACGATCGAAGCGTTGGGCGCCCGCGGCCAGCGCGGCGGCGCGGTGCAGGACGGAGGCATCGATGTTCGACAAGGCGTTCCCGAGGTCGGGCCCTGGCGCCGCCAAGGCGGCGGGCGACGCTGCCGAGGCAGCGGCCCTGCGCCATCTGCAGGCGCAGGGCCTGGGCCTCGTGGCCCGCAATTATCGGGTCGCGCGCGGGCCGCATGCGCGCGCCGGCGAGGTCGACCTCGTCATGCGCGAGCCCGACGGCACGCTCGTCTTCGTCGAGGTACGCGCGCGCCGCAGCCATGCGCAGGGCGGCGCCGCGGCCAGCGTCGGCAGCGTCAAGCAGCGGCGCGTGGTCTACGCGGCGCAGCATTACCTGCAGCGCCTGTCGGCGCTGCCGCCCTGTCGCTTCGACGTCGTCGCTATCGACGGCGAGCGCCTCGAATGGCTGCGCGCGGCGTTCGACGCGGGCGGGTGAGATCGGCCGGCGCCAGCGGCCGCAGCGCCCGCTTCGGGGCGCCGATGGCAACGGCTACGATGCGCCGACGCGACTCGATCCACGCCTGCCTGCCTGCCTGCCATGCACCCGCTCGACGACGCCCTCGCGCTTGCCGCGCAGCCCGACGGCAGCCGGCTCGGCCGCACGAGTGCGGCCTACGGCAACATGGTCGGACCCTATGGCGGCATCATCGCGGCGCAGGCCTTGCAGGCGGTGCGGCTCGACCCGGGACTGCAGGGCGAGCCGGTGTCGATGACGGTCAACTTCTGCGCCCCGCTGGCCGCGGGCGAGTTCGTCGTGCGGGCGCGCGCCGTGCGCACCAACCGCTCGACGCAGCATTGGCTGGTGGAGCTGCGCCAGGCCGACGCCGTCTGCGCCACCGCCACGGTGTTCACCGCTGCGCGACGTCCGACCTGGGCCGCCGACGAGCTTGCGCGGCCGCCGGCGCCGGCGCCGGCCGAGGTTCCGCGCACACGCATGCCGGCACGCGTGGCCTGGCCCGAGCGCTACGAGATGCGCTTCGTCGAAGGCGCGCTGCCCGCGGCCTGGGACGGCACCGAGCACGCCTCGAGCCGCAGTCTGCTGTGGGTGCGCGACGCGCCGCCGCGGCCGCTCGACCACGCGGCGCTGGCGGCGCTGGCCGATGTGTTCTACCCGCGCGTGTGGCGCCGCCGCGCGCGCCCGGTTCCCGCCGGCACGGTGTCGATGACGCTGTACTTCCACGCCGACGCCGCCGAGCTCGCCGCGGTCGGCGCGGGCCACCTGCTCGCGCAGGCGCAGGGGCAGGCCTTCCGCGGCGGCTGGTTCGACCAGACGGCGCAGCTGTGGAGCGAGACGGGTGCACTGCTGGCCGTCTCGCATCAGCTCGTGTACTACAAGCAGTGAGAGCCCGTGACGACATGAATCGCGCGCGTGATTCGGACCCCCGCGGGCACTGAGCAGGCGCGCGGCGCGGCCGCGGCCGCTGCAGACCCCTGACATATGATCCACGGCCATGGTCGAGCAGCGGATCACGCAGCACTTCTTCGAGAGCGCGGACCTCAAGTACCAGTCCGCCGAAGTACTGTCGCGCCCGATCGCCGAAGCCGCCAGCGCGCTGCTCGGCGCGATCACCGGCGGCGGCAAGTTGATGGTGTTCGGCAGCGGCTACGCGCGGCTGCTGGCGCCGCACCTGGCGCAGCTGCTGGTGGGGCGCTTCGAGCGCGAGCGCCCGCCGCTGGCGGCGATGGCGCTGGCCGGCACGGCGGCGCAGGCTGCGCCGCAGGTGCGCGCGCTGGGACTGCCCGGCGACGTGCTGCTGCTGATGGACAACGGCGAGGGCGACAGCGCCGCCGTCATCGCCGCCGCGCGCGGCAAGGACATGACCCTGGTCGTGCTCGCCGGGCGCGGCGCCAACGAGCTGCGCGAGCTGCTCGCCGAGAGCGACGTGCTGATCGCCGTGCCCCACGAGCGCGCGGCGCGCGTGGCCGAGGCGCACATGCTGGTGCTGCACTGCCTGTGCGACGCGATCGACTTTCACTTGATGGGGGACATCGAACCGTGAATCCGCTTCACCCCTGGGGCGCAGCGCGCGCCCTGCGCCTGGGCGCCGCCACGCTGGCGCTGGCCTCGACGATGCTGCTCGCCGGCTGCGAGGTGCTGCTGCTGGGCGGCGCCGTCGTCGGCACCGGACTCGTCGCTACCGACCGCCGCACCGCGGGCACGCAGCTCGAGGACGAATCCATCGCCCTGAAGGCCGAGAGCCGGGCACGCGCGCTGGCCACGCTGGGCCGCATCGACGTGACGAGCTACAACCGCGTTGCGCTCGTCACCGGAGAAGTGCCCGCCGAAGCCGACAGGGCGGCGGTGGAGAAGGCGGTGGCCGGAGTCGAGAACGTGCGCAGCGTGGTCAACGAGCTCGCGGTGGGCCCCAATGCTTCGCTGGGACAGCGCTCGTCGGACTCGGTTCTGACGGGCAAGGTCAAGGCCAGCCTCGTCGACGCCAAGGATCTGCAGGCCAATGCCTTCCGTGTCGTCACCGAGCGCGGCATCGTCTACCTGATGGGCCGCGTCACCGAGCGCGAGGCGCGCCGCGCCGCCGAGGTGGCGCGCGGCGTGGCCGGGGTGCAGAAGGTGGTGACGGTGTTCGAGATCCTCAGCGAAGAGGAGCTCGCGCGGCTGGGTCGGGCCGTCGCGCCGCCGGCCGCCGCCAGCGCGCCCAGGTGAGGCGCCGGCCGCCCACGCTCCTTGTCCGTCGCCCGCGACGCGGGCGGGCGCGCGGCGGCTACGCCTTCAGGCGCCGGATCAGGCTCGAAGTGTCCTGGCGGCCGCCGCCCAGGGCCTGCAGCTCGGCGTAAAACTGGTCGACGAGCGCCGTCACCGGCAGCTGGGCGCCGTTGCGCCGGGCCTCGTCGAGCACGAGGCCGAGGTCCTTGCGCATCCAGTCGACGGCGAAGCCGAAGTCGAACTCCCCGTCGAGCATCGTGCGACCGCGGTGCTCCAGCTGCCAGCTCTGCGCCGCGCCCTTGCCGATGACGTCGAGCACGAGCGGCATGTCCAGGCCGGCGCGGCGGCCGAAGGCAAGCGCTTCGGCCAGCCCCTGCACCAGGCCGGCGATGCACACCTGGTTGACCATCTTCGCGAGCTGCCCGCTCCCGCTCGGGCCGACCAGGGTGACGGCGCGTGCGTAGTTCTGCGCCAGCGGCTGCATCGCGGCGAAGGGCTCGGCATCGCCGCCGCACATCACGGTGAGCGCCCCGTTCACGGCGCCGGCCTGGCCGCCCGAGACCGGCGCGTCGACGAAGTGCAGCGCGCGCGCGCGCGCCGTGGCGTGCAGTTCGCGCGCCACCGCGGCCGAGGCCGTGGTGTGGTCGACGAAGACGGCGCCCGTCGCCATGCCGGCGAAGGCGCCCTCGTCGCCCAGCACGACGCTGCGCAGGTCGGCGTCGTTGCCGACGCAGGCGAAGACGAAATCGGCTCCGAGCGCCGCCGCGCGCGGTGTTGCGGCCGCGCGGCCGCCGTATTCGGCCGCCCAGGCACCGGCCTTGTCGGCGCTGCGGTTGTAGACGGTGACGCGGTGGCCGGCGCGCGCCAGGTGGCCGGCCATCGGATGGCCCATCACGCCGAGGCCGAGGAAGGCGACGCGGCGCGCGGGGGCGCCGGCGTAGGTGCGGGGGCTGCTCATGCCCGCGATGGTGCCACGGGAGCGCCGCGCCGGCCGGGCCGGGGCGCCGGCGGCGCCCCGTTTCCGCCCACGCTCCTAGACGATCTTCATCGACTCCGTGCCCGCGGCCAGATCGGGGTTGCGCGCGCGCACGCTCTGCAGCTTGATCTGCAGCCGCAGGTCGTTCACCGAATCGGCGTTGCGCAGCGCGTCCTCGTAGCTGATCAGGTTCTGCTCGTACAGATCGAACAGCGACTGATCGAAGGTCTGCATGCCCAGCTCGCGGCTGCGCTTCATCAGATCCTTGATCTCGGCGATCTCGCCCTTGAAGATCAGGTCGCCGACCAGCGGCGTGTTGAGCATGATCTCCACCGCGGCGATGCGTCCGCGGCCTTGCTCGCGCGGCATCAGACGCTGGCTGACCAGCGCCTTGAGGTTGAGCGAGAGGTCCATCAGCAGCTGCTGGCGGCGCTCCTCGGGGAAGAAGTTGATGATGCGGTCCAGCGCCTGATTCGCGCTGTTGGCGTGCAGCGTGGCCATGCACAGGTGGCCGGTCTCGGCAAAGGCGACGGCGTTCTCCATCGTCTCGCGGTCGCGGATCTCGCCCATCAGGATGACGTCGGGCGCCTGGCGCAGCGTGTTCTTGAGCGCGATCTCCCAGCCGTCGGTGTCGATGCCGATCTCGCGCTGCGTGACGATGCAGTTCTTGTGCGGATGCACGAACTCGACCGGATCCTCGACCGTGATGATGTGCCCGTAGCTGTTCTCGTTGCGCCAGTCGACCATCGCCGCCAGCGAGGTGCTCTTGCCCGAGCCGGTGGCGCCGACGAAGATGACCAGGCCGCGCTTGGTCATCGCCACGTCCTCGAGGATCTTCGGCAGGCCGAGGCCGGCGATCGTGGGCAAGGTCTGCGGGATCGTGCGGAACACCAGACCCACATGCCCCTGCTGCACGAAGGCGTTGACGCGAAAGCGTCCGATGCCCTGCGGGCTGACCGCGAAGTTGCACTCCTTGGTCCTTTCGAACTCGGCGGCCTGCTTGTCGTTCATCACCGCGCGCGCCAGCGCGATCGTGTGCTGGCCGTTGAGCGGCTGCGGGCTGACCTTGGTGATCTTGCCGTCGACCTTGATCGCCGGCGGGAAGTCGGCCGTGAGGAACAGGTCCGAGCCGTTGCGCGTGACGAGCAGGCGCAGCAGGTCGTTGACGAACTTCGAGGCCTGGTCGCGTTCCATCGTTCAGCTCACCCTGGGAAGTTCTCGGGGATCTTGGCCTTGGCGCGCGCCTCGGCCGGGCTGACCAGGTTGCGCCGCACGAGCTCGGCGAGGTTCTGATCGAGCGTCTGCATGCCCAGGCTCTGGCCGGTCTGGATGCTCGAGTACATCTGGGCGATCTTGTTCTCGCGGATCAGGTTCTTGATCGCGCTCGTGCCGAGCATGATCTCGTGCGCCGCGACGCGCCCCGAGCCGTCCTTGAGCTTGCACAGGGTCTGCGAGATCACCGCCACCAGCGATTCGGACAGCATCGCGCGCACCATCTCCTTCTCGGCGGCGGGGAAGACGTCGACGACGCGGTCGACCGTCTTGGCTGCGCTCGAGGTGTGCAGCGTGCCGAACACCAGGTGGCCGGTCTCGGCCGCGGTGAGCGCGAGGCGGATCGTTTCGAGGTCGCGCATCTCCCCTACCAGGATGGCGTCGGGGTCCTCGCGCAGCGCCGAGCGCAGCGCGTTGGCGAACGACAGCGTATGCGGGCCCACCTCGCGCTGGTTGATCAGGCACTTCTTGCTCTCGTGCACGAACTCGATCGGATCCTCCACCGTGAGCACGTGGCCGTATTCGCTCTCGTTGAGGTGGTTGACCATCGCCGCCAGCGTGGTGCTCTTGCCCGAACCGGTGGGGCCGGTCACCAGCACGAGGCCGCGCGGCTTGAGCGCGAGATCGGCGAAGACCTTGGGCGCGCCGAGCTGCTCGAGCGTGAGGATCTTGCTCGGGATCGTGCGGAACACGGCGCCGGCGCCGCGGTTCTGGTTGAAGGCGTTGACGCGAAAGCGCGCCAGACCCTGGATCTCGAAGCTGAAGTCGCACTCGAGCGTGTCCTCGTAGTGCTTGCGCTGGGCGTCGTTCATGATGTCGTACACCATGGCGTGGACCGACTTGTGGTCCAGCGCTTCGACGTTGATGCGCCGCACGTCGCCGTGCACCCGGATCATCGGCGGCAGGCCCGCCGACAGATGCAGGTCCGAGGCCTTGTTCTTGACCGAGAAGGCCAGCAGTTGGGTGATGTCCATGCGGGTCCGGGGTTGAGGCGCTGCACCCGGGGCGCTCCGGCCGGCCCGGACACGTAAGACCCCCGCGGCGCGCGGAGCAGCGGCATGCGCGGCGGCGCCCCGTTAAGCTCGGGGCATTATGGGCAGCATCGGAAGCAAGCTGCAAGAAGTGAAGCGGCGGATCGCGGCGGCCTGCATCCTGGCCGGGCGCGATGCCAACATCTTCACGCGCGTACCGCCGGCCGGGCAGGCCGCGAGCGGCGTGACGCTGCTGGCGGTGAGCAAGACCTTCGCTGCGCCGAGCGTGCGCGAGGCGCACGCCGCCGGCCAGCAGGCCTTCGGTGAGAACTACGTGCAGGAGGCGCTGGCCAAGATCGAGGCGCTGGCGGACCTGCGCGCCACGCTCGAGTGGCACCTGATCGGCCCGCTGCAGGGCAACAAGACGCGCGCGGTCGCCGCGCAGTTCGACTGGGTGCACTCGGTCGACCGGCTGAAGATCGCCCAGCGGCTGGCCGAGCAGCGGCCGCCCGGGCTGCCGCCGCTCCAGCTGTGCCTGCAGGTCAACGTCAGCGGCGAGGCAAGCAAGAGCGGCGTCGCGCCTGCCGAGTTGCCGGCGCTGGCGCACGCGGTGGCTGCGCTGCCCGCCGCGCGCGTGCGGCTGCGCGGGCTGATGGCGATCCCGGAGCCTGCCGCCGGGCGCGAGGCGCAGCGCGCGCCGCACCGACGCCTGGCGGCGCTGCTGGCGGCGCTGCGCGGGCAAGGCCTGGCCGTCGACACGCTGTCGATGGGCATGAGCGCCGACCTCGAGGCCGCCGTGCTCGAGGGCGCCACGCTGGTGCGCGTGGGCTCGGCCGTCTTCGGCGCGCGGGCGCGCCGTGCGGCGGTCGGCGCGCCCGGGGCGGATCGCCCGCCCGAGCTCCCGGGCCATTGCGGCGGTGCTGCCCTGCCCGGTCCCGCACGGGGGCACGCCGGGCGCAGCCCCGACCCGCGGGCGCTCAGTTGAGATACATCCCGAGATAGCGCCGGCCGCGGCCCACCGCCTCGGCGTCGGGGCAGAGGGCGAACCACTCGACGAGCTGCTTGCGCGCCGCCTCGCGCTGCTCGCCGCGGTCGCGCAGGACCACTTCGAGCAGCTGCTCGAAGGCGGCGTCGAAATTGCCGTCGTGCGCGAGCAGGGCGGCCAGCCCGAAGCGCGCCTCGAAGTCCTTGGGGTTGGCGGCGATGCGCTCGCGCAACTTCTGCGGGTCGCCAGCTGGCCGGTGGCGTGCCATCTCGATGCGCTTTTCCAGCGTTGCGAAGCGCTCGCCGCGCGCCGGCGCCGCGACGCGGCCGAGCAGTTCGGCCGCCGCGTCGAGTTCGCCGCGCGCGATCCAGCGCTCGGCCAGATCCTGCTGCGTCTCGACGTGGCCGGGATCCAGGGACAGCGCTTCCTGCCAGAGCTGCTCGGCCTCGTCGGCGCGGCCCTGCGCCAGTGACTCGGCGGCGGCCTGGCGCAGCGTTTCCAGCGGGGAGGCCTGCGGCTCGGCCGGGCCGAGGTGCTTGTCGAGGAACTGCCGGATCTGCCCCTCGGGCAGCGCGCCGACGAACTGGTCGAGCGGCCGGCCGCCGACAAACAGCACCACCAGCGGAATGCTGCGGATGCGCAGCGCCGCCGACAGGTTGGGCGCCTCGTCGGTGTTGATCTTGGCGAGGATGAAGCGCCCGCCGTAGGCCTGGGCGAGCTTCTCGAGCGTGGGCCCGAGCGAGCGGCAGGGTCCGCACCACGGCGCCCAGCAGTCGAGCAGCACCGGCACGTCGAGCGAGCGCTCGAGCACCTGGCGCTCGAAGTCGGCCTCGGTGACGTCGATCACCAGCTCGGCGGCGCCGGGCGCCGGCGCGGCGGGTGTCGTCGTGGTGACGGCGGCGTAGGGGTCGTGGGCGGCGAAGGGGTTGCGGGGCGGGGTGGCACTCATATTCCTATTTTCGCCCGAGTCGACCGCGCCCGCAGGGCGCACGCAAGGCGGCCGCGCCGGCAGTTCGCGCGCTGCCGGCCCTGGCGCAGACGGGGGCGGCACGCGGGTGCGCGCCAGGGGGCAAGCAGCGCGGGCAAGCGGCACCCACGGGCAGCGCGGGCAAGCAGCCGCCACGCCTCGCTACACTGGGCTGGCAAGGAGCGCGGACACGATGGATCCTGGAACGGCGATCGCCTTCATCGGGGGGGGCAACATGGCCTCGGCGCTGATCGGCGGCCTCAGGCGCGGCGGGCATGCGGCGGGCGACATCGTCGTCGTCGAACCCTTCGAGGCCCAGCGCGACAAGCTGATGCGCGACTTCGGCGTTGCGGCGCTGCCGGCAGCCGACGCGCGGCTGGCCGCGGCCGGCATGGTGGTGTGGGCCGTCAAGCCGCAGAGCTTCGCCGAGGCGGCGCCGCCTTGCGCTCCCTTCGTGGCCGGCGCACTCCAGGTGTCGGTGATGGCAGGCATGCGCAGCGAGGCGATCGTGCGCTGCAGCGGCAGCGGGCGGGTCGTGCGCGCGATGCCCAACACGCCGGCGCTCATCGGACGCGGCATCACCGGCCTGCACGCGCGCGCGGCGGTCGGCCAGGCCGAGCGCGCCGCCGTCGAGGCCCTGTTCGCGCCGACCGGCTCGACGCTCTGGGTGGCGCGCGAAGAGGACCTGGACGCCGTGACGGCCCTGTCGAGTTCCGGACCCGCCTATGTGTTCTACTTCATCGAAGCGATGATGCAAGCCGGCGCCGAGATGGGCCTGCCGAGCGCGCAGGCGCGGCGGCTGGCGCAGGAGACCTTCGCCGGCGCGGCGGCGCTGGCGATGCAGTCGGACGAGCCTCCCGACGCGCTGCGTGCGCGCGTCACCTCCAGGGGCGGCACGACGCACGCAGCCATTGCCTCGCTCGACGCCGACGGCGTGAAAGCGGCCTTCGTGAAGGCGCTGCACGCGGCGCGCGCGCGCGCGGAGGAACTCGGCCGCTGAGCCGCCGGCGCCGCGAGGGGCGGCCCACGCTCCTGGGCGGTCCGCAGCGGGGAACCCGGCCGCGCCGCGCGCGCGCATCGAAGCGCGGGCAGAGCCTGCTCAGCGCAGCGCCAGGTCCAGCGCCGTTCCCGCGAAGAGCGCGAAGCCGAGCCAGTGGTTGAGCCGGAAGGCCTTGAAGCAGCCCGCGCGCGTGCGCGCACGGATGAGGAAATAGTGCCGCAGCGCCTGCGCCGCGGCGGCGGCCACGCCGAGCAGGAACCAGCCGCCCAGCCCGAACAGACGGCCGAGCAGCGCCCAGCTCGCCAGGTGCAGCGCGTAGAACAGCATCACCGCGGCGACGTCGTGGCGGCCGAGCGTGATGGCGCTGGTCTTCATGCCGATCTTCAGATCGTCGTCGCGGTCGACCATCGCGTACTCGGTGTCGTAGGCGAGCACCCAGAACAGGTTGCTCGCCAGCAGCGCCAGCGCCAGCGGCGGCACCGCGCCGAGACTCCATTCCAGTCCACCCAGCGCCGCCGCGAACGCCATCGGGATGCCGAAGCTGAAGGCCACGCCGAGCACCGCCTGCGGCATCGAGACGAAGCGCTTGGCCCAGGGATAGACCAGCGTCACGGCGATGCCGAGGAAGGACAGCAGGATCGTCGGCGGATTGGTGCTGAGCACGAGCGCGAACGCGCCGAGCGCGAGCAGCGCGCCCAGCGCGAGCGCCTCGGCCACCGAGACCGCGCCGCTGGTCACCGGGCGCGCGGCGGTGCGCCGCACATGCCGGTCGAACTCGCGGTCGACGACGTCGTTGTAGCAGCAGCCGGCGCTGCGCATGAGGATCGTGCCGAGCACGAACACCAGCACCAGGTGCCAGCCGGGCCAGCCGTCGGCGGCGATCCACAGCGCGCTCAGCGTCGGCCACAGCAGCAGCAGCCAGCCCGCCGGACGGTCCCAGCGGATGAGTTCGAGGTACAGCGCCAGGCGCGAAGGCTGGTCCCCCGGCCTCGGCTCGGGCGTGGCGGTGGCGGGGCTCACGGGAGTCGATTATGCGGAAGCGCGCCGCCGCGCCTGCACTGGCCGCAGGGACAGGCGCGGCGGGGCCGCGGAGGGAGCGCGCATGCGGGGTCGGCCGTCGTGGTGCCATCGCATCGGTGCATCGGCGGCGCTCACCACCGCACTCGTCGCCGCGCCCCCCGCCGCGGCAGCCGACAACCTGCAGCCGCCGGCCGCCTTCGCGGGCGGTACGGCGTTGCGCGGCGTCGTCGTCTCGCCCGACAACCAGCGCATCGCGCTGCTGCTGCCCAACGCGTCACGGCGCATGCGGCGGGCCGTGTCCGACTTCGCCCGCGGCGCGCCCAAAGGCATCGCCTCGTCCAGCGACGCCAATGTCGCGCGCGTGGCCCGGGTCAACGACAAGCGCTCGGTGTACGAGGCGCGCGAGCCCGGGGCGGTGATCCGCCGCGACCACGCCGGCACCTTCGCCGTCGACGCAGACGGCGGCCGCCCGCGCGAGCTCATCAACTGGCAGCCCGACAACGAGCGCACCGGCACGCGCATCGAGGAGCGCACGCTGACCTACGGCCGGTCGATCGGGCGTGCGGTGGGCGACGGCAGCGACGACTTCTTCGTGGTCCGCATGGACCTGTTCGACTACAACGGGTCTGGCGTGATGCCGGGCCGCACCTGGGTGATTGCGCCCGATGCGGAGTCGTTGAGGCGGCGATGGCGGCGCCCGCTTGCGGCCAGGAAGGACGACAAAGAGATGCTCGTCCATCCGCACCTGCGCGGCGGCGAGCTGGGTGACAAGTTCGCGTCCAAGCCGCCCGGCAAGCCGCTCTTCGGCTTCCCGGAGAAGACGCGATCCGTCGCCGAAGAAGTCGAGGACGTGGCGCCTGTGCTCTACGCGTATCGGTCGTTCGATCGACAGTGGGTCCTCCCCGATGCGCGCGTCATCAATCAGCCGAATCCAGAACTGTGGCGCGCACGGGGCGCGCGCCAAGTCTTCCTGACCGCGCCCCACGATCGCGCTCCGTCATCCGCTCCATCGCTCACGCTTTCGGCTCTGATACCGGACTTGCACCACTACAGCGGACGTGGCGGCCGGACGTTCCCGTCATGGGCCGACGCGGACGGCCTCAGCTCCAGCATTCGCGGGCCGCTGCTCTCGCACTGGACCGAGACGCTCGGGCGAGCGCCAGGTGCCGAGGACATGCTGGCCGACATCGCCGCCGTGGGCGCCCACCCCGGCTATGTCGAACGCTTCCGTGCCGACCTGGGCACGCCGGGCCTGCGCATCCCGCTCACCGCCGACGCCGCCTTGTTCGACGAGGCGGTGGAACTCGGGCGCCGCGTGGTGTGGTTGCACACCTTCGGTGAGCGGTTTGCCGACCCGAGCCACGGACGGCCCGCCGATGCGCCGCGTCTTGCGCCCGAGCGCCGGCCGCGCGTGCCCGCCGCGGGCGCGATTCCGAGCGCCCCCGAAGGCATGCCGGACCAGCTGGCCTACGACGACGCCAAGCAGCGACTGATCGTGGGCACCGGCTGCATCGAGCCGGTTCCGCCGCAGGTGTGGCGCTACGAGGTGTCGGGCAAGCAGGTGCTGGTGCAATGGTTCAGCTACCGGCGCAAGCACCGCGAGCGGCCCCTCATCGGCGACCGCCGCAAGGCCTCGCCGCTGGGCGACATCCAGCCCGATCACTGGCTGGCCGAGTACGCCACCGAGCTGCTGAACGTGCTCAACGTGCTGGGCCTGCTGGTGGAGCTGGAGCCCCAGGCCGCCGACCTTCTGGCCCGCATCTGCGCCGGGCCGCTGCTCACCCAGCAAGCGCTGGAAGCGTCAGGCGCCTTCTTTCCCGAAGGTCATTCGCCGGCGCGAGCGGCACCGCAAGGCGCGCTGCCCGGATTCGGCGCGGAAGCTGCGAATTGAGTTCCGTGGCGCGCGCCGCGGGCGTTGGGGCATGATGCGGCCATGGACCGCGAGCAAGTCCTCCGCCTGCTGGGCGAGCACAAGCCGCTGCTCGCCGAGCGCTTCGGCGTGCAGCGGCTCGCGCTGTTCGGCAGCTTCGCGCGCGGCACGGCGCGCGAGGACAGCGATGTGGACGTCCTGGTCCGCTTCGGCGGCGCGCCCACGGCCGACCAGTACTTCGGCGTCCAGTTCTACCTGGAAGACCTGCTCGGCCGCCCGGCGGACGTGGTGAGCGAGACGGCCCTGCGCGAACGGCTGCGACCTTATGTCGAGCGCGACGCCATCGCCGTTTGAGCGCGACCACCGCCTGTACCTGGAGGACATGCCGGAGTTCTCCGAGGCGGTGATTGCCTACACGCGGGGCCAGACGCTGGCCTCTTGGCAGGCCGACCCGATGCGCATGGACGCCACGCTGCGCAAGCTGACGCTGATCGGCGAGACCGCGACGCGCGTGCCCGACGCCTCCGCGCGCAGGCGCCGGATATCCCGTGGCGCAAGATCGTGGGAACGCGCAATCGCCTGATGCATGTCTATCGAGGCACCGACGATTCGGTCGCCCGGTCCATCGCGACCGCCGATGTGCCCGCGCTGATCGGCGCGTTGAAGACGCTGCTGCAAGCCCTCCCGCCCGCGCCTTCGCCCTGATCGCCCTCACCCCTCCAGCTGCTTGTGGAATACCAGCCCGGCATGCTCGCGCAGCGCGTGGAACCTGATCTTGGGCCAGTTCTCCTGCATCGCGCGCAGCTCGCCGGCGTATTCGAGCAGCACGCAGGGTGCGTCCACCGCGTCGAGCGCGACGCGGTGCGAATTGCCGTCGATGAAGCGCTCGAGCTCGCGCTCGTCGGCGGCCGCGCCCGCGCCGCTGTCGCAGGTGACCCAGCGCGCGACGTTGTAGCGCGCGGGCAGGACGCGCGCCTTGACGCCGTATTCGTGCTCGAGGCGGTGTGCCACGACGTCGAACTGGAGCTGGCCGACGGCACCCAGCAGCAGCGCGCCGCCGGCGACCGGGCGGAAGACCTGGATCGCGCCCTCTTCACCGAGCTGCGTGAGGCCGGCTCTGAGCTGCTTGGTCTTGAGCGGATCGGCCAGCTCGACCGAGCGGAACATCTCGGGTGCGAAGAAGGGCAGCCCGGTGAACTGCAGCGCTTCGCCCTCGGTGAGCGTGTCGCCCAGCTGCAGCACGCCGTGGTTGGGGATGCCGATGATGTCGCCGGCGTAGGCCTCGTCGAGCAGCTCGCGGCGCTGGCTGAGAAAGCTCACCACCGAGTTGGGCCGCAGCTCCTTGCCCGAGCGCACGACCTTGAGCCGCATGCCGCGCGCGAAGTGCCCGCTGGCCACGCGCAGGAAGGCGATGCGGTCGCGGTGCGCCGGGTCCATGTTGGCCTGGATCTTGAACACGACGCCGCTGAACTTCTCCTCGGTCGGCTGCACCGTGCGCTGGATCGCGGCCTTGGGGCCGGGCGGCGGCGCCAGCTCGACGAGCGCGTCGAGCACCTCCTGCACGCCGAAATTGTTGATCGCCGAACCGAAGAACATCGGCGTCTGGCGCCCGGCGAGGAACTCGGCTGCGTCGAATGCGGGCGCCGCCTCGCGCACCAGCGCGACCTCGCCTGCGGCGTGGTCGTAGTCGACGCCGAAGCGCGCTTCGAGCGCCGGGTTGGCGATGCCCTCGACGATCTCGTCGGCGCCGCCGGCGCGCTCGGCTCCGGGCGTGAAGACGCGCATCTGGTCGCGCCGCAGGTCGAGCACGCCGCCGAAGCTCTTGCCCATGCCCACCGGCCAGGTGAAGGGCACGACGCTCATGCCGAGCTCGCGCTCGATCTCGTCGAACAGGTCCAGCGGCGCCTTGACCTCGCGGTCCATCTTGTTGACGAAGGTGAGGATGGGTGTGGCGCGCGCGCGGCACACCTGCAGCAGGCGGCGCGTCTGCGGCTCGACGCCGTTGCCCGCGTCGATCACCATCAACGCCGCGTCGACGGCGGTGAGCACGCGGTAGGTGTCCTCGCTGAAGTCCTGGTGGCCGGGCGTGTCGAGCAGGTTGATGACGCAGCCGCGGTACTCCATCTGCATCACCGAGCTGGCCACCGAGATGCCGCGCTGCTTCTCGATCTCCATCCAGTCGCTGGTGGCGTGGCGGCTGGCCTTGCGTGCCTTCACGCTGCCGGCGATCTGGATCGCGCCCGAGAACAGCAGCAGCTTCTCGGTGAGCGTGGTCTTGCCGGCGTCGGGGTGGGAGATGATCGCGAACGTGCGTCGGCGCTTGACTTCATTGACGACTTGCTCGTTCGACATCACCCAGGAACCCCGTCATGTACACAGCGATGCACGCAATCTCCAAGGTGCCCACAGCGTCTGTGCACATCGGCCGCTCGCGCGCGCCGAGCCTGTGAAGATACGAATCACCTCCGCGTGGGGCCCCGCCTGCGCGCGCCGCGGATTCTAGGGTTTCACCCCGGAGACGCCTGCACGCGGTCGAAGGCCCGGCCCGGGTCCCGGCAGGGGTCGGGTGCGCGCGCGACGGCCGTCCGGTCGGGTCCGGCATGATTCCATATACCCACCATAGTATCTGGACGACGCGCTATACTGGTAAGTATCCAGTCACTTGCCGCGACGCCCGGTGCGCCCGCCCCACCCATGCAAACCCGCTTGTCGACCGAGGAACGCCAGGCCGAGATCGTGGCCGCGGCGCTGCGGCTGGCGCGCGAGTCGAGTCCGGCGCTGATCACCACCGGTGACATCGCGGCGGCGATCGGCATCACGCAGGGCGCCGTCTTCAAGCATTTCCCGACCAAGGACGCCATCTGGCTGGCGGCCATGCGCTGGGTGCGCGAGGCCCTGCTGCAAGCGCTCGCGTCGGCCCAGGACCGCGCCGCGACACCGCTCGAGGCGCTGGCCGCGCTGTTCCGCGCCCACGTCGAGTTCGTCGTCGCGCACCCGGGGGTGCCGCGCCTGGTCTTCCACGAACTGCAGCAGGCCGCCGACTCGCCGGCCAAGCGCGAGGTGCGCGCGCTGCTGCAGGCCTACCGCAAGCGGCTGCTCGATCTGCTGGCGCAGGCCGATGCGCCCGGCCACTCGGGCCGCGCGCCCGACGCCGAAGCCGCGGCGACCGCCTTCATCGGTCTCGTGCAGGGCCTGGTGATGCAGTCGATGCTGACCGGCCGCGCCGCCGGCATGCGCCAGCAGGCCGACCCTGTCTTCGCGCTGTATCTGCGTGGCCTCGGAGTTGCCGCATGAAGATCCCTCTACTCGCCCGGCGCCGCATCGGCCTCGGCCTCCTCGGCGCGGCGCTGCTCGCCGCCCTCGCCTTCGTCGCCCTGCGCTCGGGCCCGCTGACGGCCACGCGCGTGACGGTCGTGCAGGCCGCCGAAGGCCGCTTGGCGCCGGCGCTGTTCGGCATCGGCACCGTCGAGGCGCGCCGCAGCTATCTCATCGGGCCGACGGCGGCGGCACGCGTGCGCGCGGTTGCGGTGGACGCCGGCGACGCCGTGCGCGCCGGCCAGCTGCTGGCCGAGATGGATCCGGTCGACCTCGACGAGCGCAAGGCGGCGCTCGAGGCCTCGATCGCGCGCGCCGGCAGCGCCATCGCAGCGGCCGAGGCGCAACGCCGCGACGCGCTGGCGCGGCGCGAGCTGGCGGCGGTCAATGCCCGGCGCTACGTCGAGCTCGGCGCGCAGAACTTCATCAGCGCCGGCGCCGTCGAGGCACGCCTGCAGGAGCAGGCTTCGGCCGACGCCGCGCTGAGCGCGGCCGAGGCCAACCTGGGCGCCGCGCGTCAGGACCGGCAACGCCTCGTCGCCGAGCAAGCCGGGCTGAGCCAGCAGCGCGCCAACCTGCGGCTGCTCGCGCCCGCCGCAGGCGTGGTGACGAGCCGCGACGCCGAGCCCGGCTCCACCGTCGTCGCCGGGCAGGCGGTGCTGCGCCTCATCGTGCCGGCTTCGCTCTGGGTGCGCGTGCGGCTCGACCAGGCCCGCTCGGCGGGCCTGGCGGTCGGGCTGCCGGCACAGATCGTGCTGCGCTCGCATCCGGGCCGGGCCTGGCCGGGCAAGGTGGCGCGTGTCGAGGCGGTGAGCGACAGCGTCACGGAGGAGCGCCTGGCGCTGGTGGCCTTCGATGCGCTGCCGCCCGGGCTGTCGGTGGGCGAGCTGGCCGAAGTGACCCTGGCGCTGCCGCCGAGCGAGCGCGCCGTGGTGCTGCCCAACGCCGCCGTCAAGCGCGTCGACGGCCGCACGGGCGTGTGGACGATCGAGCACGACGCGCTGCGCTTCGCGCCCGTGCGGCTGGGCGCCGCGGGCCTGGACGGCGAGGTTCAGGTGCTCGAGGGCGTGCGGCCCGGCACGACGGTGGTGGTGCACAGCGAGGCCGAACTGAACGCCGGCCGCCGCGTCAAGGTGGCGGCGTCGCTGGCGGGAGCGCCGCGGTGATCAGCCTGGCCGGCCGCGACATCCTGCACTCCTGGGGCAAGTTCGTGCTCACCAGCGTCGGCCTGGGCCTGCTGGTCGGCGTGACGCTGACGATGGCGGGCGTCTACCGCGGCATGATCGACGACGCGCGCGCGCTGCTGGGCAACAGCGGCGCCGACCTGTGGGTGGTGCAGCAGGACACGCAGGGGCCGTACGCCGAGTCGTCGAGCCTGCGCGACGACGTCGTGCGCAGCGTGCGCGGCCTGCCCGGCGTGCAGAGCGCGGCCAACGTCACCTACCTCACGATGCAGGTGCGCCGCGCCGCGCGCGCGCCCGGACCGGACGGCGAAGCCGACGACGTGCGCGCGATGGTGGTCGGTTTCGAGCCCGGCGCGCCGGGCGAGCCGGGCTACCTGGTGGCAGGGCGGCAGCCGACGCGCAGCCACTACGAAGCCGTCGCCGACTTGCGCACCGGCTTCGCGCTCGGCGAGCGCATCCGCATCCGGCGCCACGACTACACGGTGGTCGGCCTGACGCGGCGCATGGTCTCCTCGGGCGGCGATCCGATGGTCTTCATCCCGCTGGCCGACGCGCAGGAGGCGCAGTTCCTCAAGGACAACGACGCCATCGTCAACGAGCGCGTGCGCACCGCGGCCAACCCGAGCTTCAACCGCCCGGGCGTGCCCGGCCTGCTCGAGGCCGTGCAGGCCACGCAGGCGAGCAACCGCTTCGTCAACGCGATCCTGGTCCAGGTGCGCCCCGGCGCCGAAGCCGAGGAGGTGGCGCGCCCGGTGCGGCGCTGGAAGCACCTGGAGGCGTTCACGCGCGTGCAGATGGAGGAGATCCTGGTCGCCAAGCTGATCGCCACCTCGGCGCGCCAGATCGGCATGTTCCTCGTCATCCTGGCCGTCGTCAGCGCGGCCATCGTCGCCTTCATCATCTACACGATGACGCTGGGCAAGATCCGCGAGATCGCGGTGCTCAAGCTGATCGGCACGCGCAACCGCACGATCGCGGCGATGATCCTGCAGCAGGCGCTGGGCCTGGGCCTGATCGGCTTCGTCGTCGGCAAGGTCGCGGCCACCTTCTGGGCGCCGGTGTTCCCGAAGTACGTCCTGCTCGAGCCGGGCGACGCCGTGCGCGGCCTCGTCGCCGTGCTGCTGATCTGTGCGCTGGCCAGCACGCTGGCGATCCGCGCCGCGCTGCGCGTCGACCCGGCGGCGGCGATCGGAGGCTGAGGTGCAGGCCAGCGGCATCCGCATCGAGGGCCTGCGCAAGCGCTACGGCGCGGGCGAGACCGCGGTCGACGCGCTGAAGGACGTCAACATGCTCGTCGCCCCGGGCGAGGTGGTGGGGCTGATCGGGCCCTCGGGTTCGGGCAAGAGCACGCTGCTCAAGTGCCTGGGCGCGGTGATCGAGCCCAGCGGCGGCCGCATGGTGCTGGGCGATCAGCTCATCTACGACGACGGCTGGCGCATCCGCGACCTGCGCGCGCTGCGGCGCGACCGCATCGGCTTCGTCTTCCAGGCGCCCTACCTGATCCCCTTCCTCGACGTCACCGACAACGTCGCGCTGCTGCCGATGCTGGCCGGCCGCCCCAACGCCGAGGCGCGCACGCGCGCACGCGAGCTGCTGGCGGCGCTCGACGTCGGCCACCGCGCACGCGCCCAGCCCGCCGAGCTCTCGGGCGGCGAGCAGCAGCGGGTGTCGATCGCGCGCGCTCTGGCCAACCGGCCACCGGTGATCCTGGCCGACGAGCCGACGGCGCCGCTCGACAGCGAGCGCGCGCTCGCCGTCGTGCGCATCCTCCACCAGATGGCGCTGCAGTACGACACCGCCGTCATCGTCGTCACGCACGACGAGAAGATCATCCCGAGCTTCGAGCGCCTGTACCACATCCGCGACGGGCGCACGCACGAGGAGCGGGGCGAAGGGCGGCGGCTGTAGCGGCGCCAGACGTTCGACGGCCGGCGGCCGGCGCCCGGCGCCCTGCCCGGCGGGCCGCGCCGCCCGCCTTCGCGTAGGCTTGACCCATGCTGTCCGTCACCCTCGGTCCGCTCGCGCTGCCGCTGGCGCCGCTCCTGCTGCTGCTGGCGGTCGGGTGTGCCTCCTGGTTGGCGGGGCGACTGCAGGCGCGACTGCAGGCGCGGCAGGGTGCGGATGCGGGCAGCGCAGGCAGCACAAGCAGCGCAGCCAGCGCGGGCGGCGCGGGCAGCGTCGAGCGTGCCGACGGCGCCAGCGGTCCGGATCGTGCGCGGCGTGCGCAACGAACGGCCGATGCCGCGAGCCGCAGCGTCGTGCTCGCCGCCGCGCTCGGTCTGCTGGCGGCGCGCGCGGTCTACCTGGCGCGCAACGCCGAGGCCTACCTGGCCGTGCCGCCGGCGCTGCTCGACCTGCGCGACGGCGGCTGGCACGCGCCGAGTGGCTTCGCCGCGGCCGCCGCCTGGCTGCTCTGGTGCGGCTGGCGCGTGCCGGCCCGGCGCCTGCCGCTGGCCGCCGCGGCGGCGACGGCGGCGCTGGTGTGGACGGCCGGCGCGCTCGTCAGCGGTGCGGCGGGTTCGCACGGCATGCCCGAGGTCACGCTGGCCGCGCTGGACGGCGGCGCGCCCGTCGCGCTGCGGCAGGCGGCCGCCGGGCGTCCGGTGCTGGTGAACCTGTGGGCGAGCTGGTGCGCCCCCTGCCGCGCGGAGATGCCCACGCTCGGCGCCGCCCAGCGGCAGCACGCGGACGTCGGCTTGCTGTTCGTGAACCAGGGCGAGCCCGAGGCCGCCGTGCGCGCCTATCTCGCGGCGCTGCGCCCGCCCTTGCGCGAGGTGCTGCTCGACCCCGGAGCCCGGCTCGGCGCCGCCGTCGGCTCGCGCGGCCTGCCCACGAGCTTCTTCTACGATGCGCAGGGTCGGCTCGTCGACGCCCATTTCGGCGTGCTCAACGCCGCGGCGCTGCAGGCGCGGCTGCGCGGGCTGGTCGAGCGTGCGCCGCCGCGATCGACTTCCCCCGCGCTGCCTTCGCCATGACCAACGCCACGACCGACGCCGCGACCGATGCCGCGACCGATGCCGCGAGTGACGCAATGACCGACCTTCCCGCTGCCGCCCTCGTCGACGACGAACTCGACGTGCTCGCCGAGCTGGTACCGATCGCCGGGCGCGACATCGTCGAGCTCGGCTGCGGCGCGGCCAAGTTGGCGCGCGCGCTGCTCGCGCGTCATCCGGGCTGCCGCGTCACCGGACTCGAGGTCGACCAGCGCCAGCACGCCCGCAACCTGGCCGCGCCGCAGCCGGGCCTGCGGTTCGTGGCCGGCGGCGCCGAGGCGATCCCGCTGCCCGGCGCGAGCTTCGACGTCGCGCTGATGCTCAAGT
>WBZR01001152.1_pt1 | contig 21781 bp, 16 predicted proteins | sample 5204231 | NCBI WGS metagenome assembly WBZR01 (sample SAMN12412403, study PRJNA552823) | activated sludge metagenome | isolation source: activated sludge from anammox sidestream of wastewater treatment plant... | place: USA: Virginia | collected 2017-08 | reverse complement strand
CAAAGACAAAATTTCGGCGGTCTACAACACTCAATTCATTGACCAATCAAACGCGGCGGTTGTGTCGCCGTATGTCGGTCTGGGTTTGAGACACGACGACCGGAGCAACCACACGTTGTCGCTTTCGCACACGCGCATCTTTTCGTCCAACGTCGTCAACGAGGCGCGCGGCGGCTTCAATTTCCAATTTCTGTTCCGCAACAGCAACACGACGCCGACTTCGTTCCTCGAAAGCATCGGCTTCGATAGCAGCGACATCGCGGCCTACTACGCGGTGGTGGGCGAGAACGCGCGCCCGACCTTCGGTCACGTCGGAGTGAGTTTCAGCAACGCATTCGTCACTTTCGGCACCGGCGGCCGCAACACGTTCCGCCCGCTCGATCAGAAAATCTATACGTTCGGCGACACGCTGACCTGGATCACCGGGAAGCACACAATCAAAGGCGGATTTGACAGCATCTACAACTCGGCTCAGGACGGATTCGCCAACAATCGCGGCAATCCGCGCGGGCTGTTGACTTACTCCGGCGGTGGCAATACGGATCGCTTTGCGCGCTTCCTGCTTGGGCTGCCAGCGACGACGGCGGCGTATGTGGATAATCTGCGCCCGCCGATGGAGGTCTACAACTGGGAGCATGGCTTCTTCGCGCAGGACGATTTCAAAATTCATCCGAGACTGACGCTCTTTCTGGGATTGCGCTACGATCTGGTCACGCCGTTCATCGAGCGCAACGACCTGCTGGTCAACTTCGATCCCGATTTCAAAGACGCTTCAGGCAAACGCGGGCGGTTCATCGTGCCGAGTCAGGAAGTCCTCAGCAAGATTGACCCGCGCATCATAGCTTTCGGCGTCGCCACGGCTGATCAGGTGGGCGTGGGACGCGCGCTGGTCAGGACGGACACGAACAACGTGGCGCCGCGATTGGGCGCCGCCTGGCGTTTGACCGACAAGACAGTGCTTCGCGGCGGCTACGGATTCTTCTATCCGACTTCGGCGGCGCAAGGCATGCGCGACGCCATCGCCACCAATCCGTTCAATCAGGGCCGCACGAAGAGCAACACACCCACGTCGCTGGCCGGATGGCCGGGCGGCGCGAACGGTCACGGGATCAGCCCGTTCAGCGCCGGAACGCTGCGCACCATCGGTTCGCAACCGTCGGCCAACGCCGTCCCGATCGGGCTTCACCAGCCGCGCATCGAGCAATACAACGTCACGTTTGAGCGCGAATTGCCCTGGCAGACGGCGCTGCGCGTCTCTTACCTGGGCACGCGCAGCACGGGCTTGATCGCGGGCATTGACCTCAACCTGATTGCGCCGAGCGACACGCCGCTCGGAACCACGACCGGCGACGGCGTGACTCCCTGCACGCCAGGCGATGATTGCGATTTGTCGCCGGCTGATCTGGCGCGGCTGCCATTCCCGGAGTTGGGCGATTACCTGCTCACCTACGGCAATTTCGGACGCGGCAAGTCGAATGCCTTGCAGATCGAGGTCAACCGCCGCTTCGCAAGCGGCTTCACGTTCAACGCTAGTTACACGCTGCTCGATCAAAAATCGAGCGCGCTCGACACGGGCAATTCCAGCCTGGGCGGAACTTCCTACAATCAATTCAAGCCCGACAACGATTACGGGACCGACTCGTTCATCTCGCGCCATCGGTTCATCGCTTACGGCGTGTGGGAATTGCCTTTCGGCAAAGGGCGCAAGTTCGGTTCTTCGGCGCCGGCGGCTGTTGATCTGATCGCGGGCGGGTGGCAGGTCTCGACGAATCTGTTCGCCAAGACCGGCTATGGCTTCACTCCATATTGGTTCTGCAACAACTGCGGCCCGGCCACGCTCGGCAACATCTTCAGCACCTCGATTGATCCGATCGGCGGGTTTTCGAGCAGCAACGCGTTCCGCCCAATCGTCAACGGTAATCCGCAGGTGCGGTCAGGCGACCGGTTCTTCGATCCGAACGCTTTCGGACTGCCGCCAGCCGGAGCCGACGTGCTCGACAATCCCAACGTCGCCAAGCGTAATCTGCTGCGCGGGCCGGGCGCGTGGGGAACGAATCTCGGCGTCAATAAGACTTTCAGGTTCGGCGAGAGATTCAGGCTGAGATTCGGCGCCGAGTTCAACAACGTCTTCAATCATCCGCTCATCGCGCCCGATCAGGATACCGGCATCGGCATCAGCAATCTGGGCAGCTTCGACATTCGCGTCAATCCGGCGACGAAGAAGGTCGAGATTGATCCGGACAGTCTTGATCGCAACCCGGACTTCGGACGGTTCTTCGACAGCTTCAGTCAGGAGAACATTGACAGCCGCCGCACCATTCGCATCACGCTGCGGCTGACCTTCTGAGCGAGGAGGAAGAGAAACACGGAAAAGACGGAAATAACGGAATGAACGGAAGGTAACTCTGGTTGAGCCTTTCCGTCTGTCCGTTATTTCCGTCTTTTCCGTGTCCTCTCTTTTTCACTCTCCGGATAGCGTGAAAGCCACCACGTGATCGCCCGTCTTTGTGCCCAGTTTGCCGTGCCCACCGGCTGAAATCACTACGAACTGTTTGCCATTGACCGAATAAGTCATCGGCGCGGCCTGAGCGCTGGCCGGAAGCTGACCTTCCCAGATTACCTTCCCGGTTTCGACATCGAACGCGCGCAGCTTTTCGTCCATCCCGGCGGCGACGAAGACCAGTCCGCCAGCCGTGACCATCGAGCCACCGAGATTGATCGAGCCGAACTCGGCTGATTTCGGGAAGAGCGCGAGTTGCGGAATGCGGCCCAGCGGCGACTCCCAGCGAATCTCGCCTGTGTTCAAATCAACAGCGACAAGCTTGCCCCAGGGCGGCGCGACGCACGGCGTCCCGCTCGGCGACATCAGCGGTTCGCGGTACATCGCGTAGGGCGTGCCCGTCTGCCGCCCGAATTCGCCTTTGACTCGATTGGTCGCGCCGGTCTCGCGCATCGCGTTGTATTCGTCGCGCGGGATGAGTTTGACCAGAAACGGCAGGTTGTTGACGTTTGTGAAGAGCAGTTGGCGAACGGGATCGAACGACATCCCGCTCCAATTCAGGCCGCCGACATTGCCTGGAATCGCGACCGTGCCTTCGAGGCTCGGCGGAGTGTAGATGCCTTCCGACCGCAGCGAGGTGATCTTTTCGCGGCAGGCGTCGCGGTCTTTTTCGGTCAATCCCCACGCGTCTTCGGACTTGAGACTATGCGGGACGAGCGGGCGCGGAAGTTTCGGAAAAGGTTGCGTCGCCGAAGTCTGTTCGCCCCTGACAGTGGTTTGGGGAACGGGGCGTTCTTCGACAGGGAAGACCGGTTTCCCGTTGCGGCGATCAAGCACGAAGATCATTCCTATCTTCGTGCCGACGGCGACCGCCGGAACAACGCGCCCGTTGCGTTTCAAGTTGATCAGCATCGGTTGCGATGCCACGTCGTAATCCCACAGGTCGTGATGCACGACCTGGAAATGCCAGACGACTTCGCCGGTCGCGGCTCGCAGCGCGACAACGGAGTTGGCGTAGCGGTTGTCGCCCTTGCGTTCACCGCCGTAAAAATCAGGGCTGGGGCTGCTGGTCGGAACGAAGATCAGGCCGAGTTTTTCGTCGGCTGAGATGATTGACCACGCGTTGGCCGCGCCTGTGCGTTCTGCGCTCATCCCGGCCCAGGTCCTGCGCGCGGGATCGTTCGGGTTTTTCGGGATCGGGTCCCAACTCCAGAGCAGCTTGCCGGTGCGCGCGTCGAAAGCCCGCACGACGCCTCGCTCCAATTCGACGCCGCGGTTGTCGCCGAGCGCCGAGCCGACAACGATTGAATCTCCGATCACGGCTGGCGGAGAAGTCACCTGATAGTTCCCGCGTTCGACCATCCGCACGTCGCGCGACAGATCAATCTGCCCGTTCTCACCGAAATCGGCGCATGGCTTGCCGGTCGCGGCGTCCAGCGCGATCAATCGCGCGTCGAGCGTCGCAACGTAGATTCGGCGCGCAAGCTTACGTTTATCGTTTGGCGCCGGCCACGCCGACACGCCGCGCGAAGTCATCTCGGAGTAACGAAGGGCGAGATTGACCTGAGGGTCGAAAGTCCATTTTTCATTTCCCGCCGCCGGATCGAGCGCGATCACGCGGTTGTAAGGCGTGGTGAAATAGAGCGCGCCATCAACCAGAATCGGAGTCGCTTCAAAAGCCGCGCTCCTGGCTGAAGCGGCTTTGACATCCGCCGCGCCTGTGCGGTACGTCCAGGCGATCTTCAGGCTCTTGATGTTTTCGCGGTTGATTTGCGCGAGCGGCGAATAACGCGAGCCTCCCGCGTCGCGTCCGTAAGCGGGCCAGCCGGAGCCGGCGATTGAATCGCGCGATTGCGCATTCTTCTTTTGCGCGGCGGTTTCGTAAAAAACGAAGCTGGCGCAGAGCGCCAGCAGGATCAGCAGCGTGAAGAATTTTCGATTGTTCATTTGAACCTACTTCAGGAGCTTTTCAATCTCGGCGACGAGCAGGTCTCGATCAATGATGCCGAGACGTTTGTAAGCCAGATTGCCCTGCTTGTCGTAAACGAAAGTCGCGGGCAATTCGCCAGCCCAGTCTTTGTAAACCGCGTCAATCATCTGCTGCGGGTCGTCGGTGTCCTGCAGGACGATGTCGAACGTCACCTTTTGTTTTTTGATAAACGGGATGACCTTCGGCTGGACATCGGATGGGTCGTCGGCGGTGATGCCTACGAACTTCACGCCCTTGTCGCGGTATTTCGCATCGAGCGCGACAAACTCCGGGAACTCAGCCACACAGGGACCGCACCACGTCGCCCAGAAATTGATCACCAGCACTTTGCCTTTGGCTGAATCCTTGAATTTGATGAAGTCGGCGGGCTTGAGCGCTCCGACTTTCGGCGCGGCGGCGCTGGCGGCGGCGGGTTTCTTTTTTGCTGCCGATTTGGGAGCCGGCTTCTTTTGCGGAACGAGCGAATTGGCGAAACGCAACGAACCGTCCGGGAGAGCGAAGCTGGTCTTTTCAACGCCTGATTGCCCGGCGTCGCCTACGGCGCTGTTCTTCCTGACCATTTTGATCGGGCAGCCGAAGGATTTGGTTTCGGCCACGCTGACCGGCTTGCCCGCGATCATCTCATCCAGAGCTTCGCGCAAATCGCGGCGTTGGACGCGCGCGACATCTTTGGAATTATCAACGCGCCCGCGATAACGCAACACGCCTGACCCGTCAACGACAAAAACTTCCGGCGTGCGCGTCGCGCCGTAAGTGTCGGCGACGCGGCTGCCCTCGTCTTTGAGGATGGTGAAATCGAGCTTGTTCTTCCGCGCGTGTTCGCGAATTTGATCGAGCGATTCCGCCGGGTTGGAGTTGACGCCGACAATCGCCACGTTCTTTTTCGAGTAATCGCTGGCGATCGCGTTCAGGCGTTCGAGGTAGGCGTTCGAGAATGGGCATTCGGTCGAGACGAAAACAACGACCGCGATCCGGCCGCGATAGTCTTTGAGCGAACGCGCCTTGCCGCTGATGTCGGCGAGCGCGAAGTCGGGCGCAGGCTGGCCAACAACCGCTCCCACGGTCGCAATCGCGCGCGCCGAGACGGTAAGCAGAACAAAGCTGATGAGCAGGGAGAGCGTTACTCGTTTCATCGTTTCTTCCTCGTTTTTGAACCGCCTTTTGAACCAGTGGATGTTTTCTTCGTGGTCGTTTTTTTCGCGCCTGGCTTCTTTTCCAACGCGACCGGAGGGAACTTCACGCGTTCGTAAACTTCCGACAGCTTCAGATTGCACTTGATTGATTTGATGGAAAAACTCGCCTCCAGTCCCTGATAGACGCGATAAGTCCAACTGCCGTCCGGTTGGCGCGAGTAATGTTCGATTGTCGGGCTGGTCTGTGAAATCAGCACATAATCCCGCAGAGTCGGACACCAGTTCTGATAGCGCAGAAATTTCTCGCCGCGATCATAACTGGCGGTTGATTCCGACAACACCTCGAAGATAACCGTAGGATTCACGATCACATCTTTGTGCTTATCGTGAAATTGCAACTCGCCGCAAATGACGAACAGATCAGGATAAGAATACAAGCCCTTTTGACCGCGCGTGAAAGCTGGCTTGGGGCCGCTCCGAACTTTGGAGTTGGCGGTGCGCATGCGGCAAGGCGCGCCTCTGAGTTGCGGGCCAATGATCCAGCCCAGGTTGGCGCATATTTCGCCGTGCTCCGGGCTTTCGCCGGCCATCGCAAAAACATACCCGTCAATGTACTCGTGCCGCTCCTCGGCGTCACGCTCCATCGCCAGGTATTCTTCTTCCGTCACCAGGAATTGTGATTGTGGGACAGCCATAACGTCTTCAGAAAATCAGCGAGCGGTTGCAGCCGGATCATACGGCCAACCGCCCGCTTTCGATTGCGAGTTAGATTACAGTTTCTCGGCAACAGACTTCGCCTGCAAAAACAGTCCGAGATAATCGCGTCCGCCAGCCTTTGAATCCGTGCCTGACATGTTGAATCCGCCGAACGGATGCACGTCCACGAGCGCGCCCGTGCATTTGCGGTTGATGTAGAGATTGCCGACGTGGAAGTCGCGTTTGGCGCGTTCGATGCGCTCGCGGTCGCCGGAATAAAAAGCGCCGGTCAAGCCGTAGATAGTGTCGTTGGCGATGTTCAAAGCCTCGTCAACGTCTTTGGCTTTGATGACTGCGAGCACCGGGCCGAAGATTTCTTCCTGCGCGATGCGAGCTTTCGGGGCAACGTCGGCGATGACAGTCGGCGGGACGAACCAGCCTTCGTCGGCCAGTTTGTGTTTGTCGCCGCCCGCGATGACGCGGCCTTCCTGCTTGCCGATTTCGATGTACTTGTTGATTTTTTCGTAAGCGCGTTTGCTCGAAACAGGGCCGGTGTAATTCCTCACGTCTTTGACGGGGCCGACCGAAAGCCTGGCGGTGTGTTCGGCGACTTTGGCCACGACCTGATCGTAGACCGATTCGACGATCACCGCGCGCGAGCAGGCCGAACATTTCTGGCCCGAAAAGCCGAAGGCTCCCGCGACGATGCCCGCTGCGGCTTCATCAATGTTCGCCGTTTCATCAACGACGATGGTGTCTTTGCCGCCCATTTCGGCCACGACTCGCTTGATCCAGATTTGGCCTTCGCGCGGTTTGGCGGCCAGTTCGTTGATGCGCAAGCCGACAGCCATCGAACCGGTGAACGAGATGAAGCGCGTCTTCGGATGCTCGACCATGTACTCGCCCACCGTCGGGCCGTCAGCCGGAAGGAAGTTGACGACGCCGGGCGGCAGGCTGATCTCTTCGAGCAATTCCATGAATTTCGCGGCGATCACGGGGCTGTCGTCAGACGGCTTCAAAACAACAGTGTTGCCGGTGACGACCGCCGCCATTGTCATCCCCGCCATAATCGCCAGCGGGAAATTCCAGGGCGGAATGACGATGCCGACGCCGAGCGGAATGTATTTCAGTTCGTTGGTTTCGTAAGGCAGCGGTGTTGGCGTCAGCGGTTGCGGTTCGGCGAAGCGCATCGCCTGCCGCGCGTAAAAATCCATGAAGTCAATCGCCTCGGCGGTGTCGGCTTCGGCTTCGGCCCACGATTTGCCGACTTCGTAAACCATCCAGGCGTTGAATTCGCTCTTGCGGCGGCGCATCACGGCCACGGCTTTGAACAGATAGTTGGCGCGCTCTTCGGCTGGCACGTTCTTCCATGTCTCGAAGGCTTGCCACGCGGCGGCGATGGCTTGATCGGCCAGTTCTTTCGTGCCGTGACTGACGCGCCCGACGACCTGATTGAAGTTTGACGGATTGACCGAGACGACATCCTGATCGGTTTGGATGTGCTCGCCGCCGATGACCAGCGGGTATTCGGCGCCAAGTTGGGATTCGACCAACTCAAGAGCCTTGAGCATCTCCTGCGCGTTCCGTTCATCGGAAAAATCGCGATAAGGTTCGTTTTTGAATGGTGGTAAATTGATCATGACCTGGTTTGTCCTCTGGGAGTGAGATTGTGTTTTAAGGCGGGAATTTTACTCGACTCGGTGGCGGCGCGCTACTTGAGGCCGATCAGGCTCATCGCGCGCGGGATTTCGCGGTTGCGCATGAACCATCGCCAGACATTGCCCGTGCGCAGATTCTCGGCGCTGAGCAGTGTCACGCCAACATCAATGCCGATCACGTCCGCGTCAACCCAGTCGGTATTGGGATTGAACGCGTCAACGAAGCCGTAGCGCAGATAAATCTTATCGCCGAACTTCTCGCGCATTTCGCGCAGCGCGGGCAGAGAAATCTCAGGCGTGAACATCAACGATCCGCCGGCGGCGCAGGGCACAACCGTTCCGTCAATTCGCGGATGGCGCGGCGGACCGCCCCAGGCCAGATAACCTTTCGCGCTGTCGGACGCGGTGACGCCCCAAATGTTTTCGGAGTAGGCGGGAAATTCATTGGCCAGGTCAATGCAGAATTGGCGGTGCGCGCGCGTGGCGATGACTGAGTTTTCAAAATAATCAACGCGCGGCTCCCGCGATTCGCGCCGCCCGCGAAAATCAACCCAGGCGTGCGGATATTGATGAATGAACAAAGGCGCGCCGCCGCTCAGGAATTTGTATTCGCCGTAAGTGATCCAATCGCGCTTCCACGCGTACCACGCTTCGGGCGTGATCGGATGCGTCGGCGAACCGATGGCCAGCAGGTAGAGCGAGGCGTTTTCGCTGTAATCGCTCCAGCGGTGTTTGATGAATCCGTCTTCAGGCCGCCATCCGTGCGAGAGCAGATGTTTGTCGCCGTTGAGCATCCACTGAAAATCAATCCGCTCGTAAATCTTCGTCGCCAGCCTGACGATCTCTTTGTCATTGCCAAAATACTGCCGCGTCGTCAACACGCCGCCCAGCAGCAGCGCCGTGTCAATCGAAGAGATTTCGCTGCGCCACTCCCTGGCGCCTGTGCGCGAATTCATCCAGTGATAAAACCAGCCATGTTCGTGATGCGCCTGCTCGGCGAAAAATTTCAGCGTCGCGCGCGCACGCTCGCGCGCCTGCTTCGGATCAATCCAACGCCGCTCGGCGGCGATGCACAACGCGGTCAGACCGAAGCCCGTCGAGGCGATGCTTGCGATGTAGCGGCGGTCTTCGCGGTGCGGCGAACCGTCGGCGTGCGCGCGATCCAACGTCAGCCCGGTCGCCGGATCGGATTGCTCCCAGAAAAAGAGAAAAGAGCGGCGCGAGAGGTCTTCGAGAAAAGCGTCGTCCGCCGACTGCAATCGCGTTTGCCGTTTGGGCGCGGGCTGCGCCGTTGCGAGCAGGGAATTGAAGAGCAGCAAGGCGGCGATGATGAACGCCATTGCTGCGCGGCTATGTTTGTTTTTCGAGGGCATAAAAGTTCGCTACTCCGAATTGCCAATTGCCCATCGCGCATTGCCCATTGTTTTGCAGCGGGCCGCAATCAACACTGCTTCCTACCCGCGGGGCTTTTGCGAAGTCAGTTATGGTAACCAAAACCTGCAACCGACCGCCTGATACCTAAAAACTTTTCCTCCGAACCAGCGCTTGATGAAGCCTTCGAAGGAAAAATTTATAGGTTTTAGATTTTAGGTCTTGGGTTTTAGTGTCGCCCTGACGACTTTGCAAAAGCCCTGTTCCTGTCTGCCAGACAATGGACAATTGACAATGGGCAATGGTCAATTCGTGCGATTCGGGATTTCAGAAACTGAATCGCGCCTGGAACTCGATCACGCGTCCGGCCAGCCCGCGTTGCGAGCGTCCGAAGTTCGGGCTGCGCACGTCTACGCCCGAATCGCTGAAACCGAACGCTTGAAGGTTGAGCAGGTTGAACGCGTTGAAAAAGTTCGCGCGCAATTCCAGCTTCGTCGCTTCGCCCAAACCGGGCAGTTTCGGGAAGCCGAACTGTTTGTGCGCGCTCAGATCAACGCTGAAGTATTGAGGGCCGCGGAAGCTGTTGCGCCCGATGCCCGGCGGGTTCAGCGCCAGCGTTGCCGCGCCCGTGCTGTCAACGTTCACGGTCTGGTTGAAGTAGGCCGCGCCGCCTCCGGGGAAGTTGCCGCCGACGCGGATGAACGCGTTGTCGGACGTGTCGTTCAATGCGCCGCCGCGATAAAGCGTCGGTCGAGTCGGCCCGAAAGTTTCGCCGCTCGGCTGGCGCAGGTTCTGAAACAGCTTCGGCGTCCACGGGAATCCGGTGTTGCCCGTGACGATGCCGCTCAGTTGCCAGCCGCCCAGAACGTAACCCAGCGCGTCCCTGCGTTCGCGGAAGATCGGCAAATCCCACAAGCCGGAGAGCGTGAAGTAATGCGTCACGTCGAAATCCGACGGGCCGCGCTCCGAAGCCAGATCGCTCGGATTGGTCTGATTGGTGACCGCGCCGGGGCCTTCAAACGAGAGCGTGTCAATGCTCTTCGACCAGCGGTAATTGGCGTCGAATTGAAAGCCTTTGCTGAAGCGCTTCGACAAACGCGCGTTCATCGCGTGGAAATTCGAGTTCACGTCGGGCTGCAAAAAGAAGACCGGCGCGAAACGCGGATTGCGCGTGAAGATGAAATTCTGATTGACGATGCGAATCAGCTTGTGGCCGGCGCTCGCCTGATAACCGAGCGTCGCCGTCATCCCCATCGGCAATTCGTACTGCGCGTCGAGCGACCACGTGTAGACGTAGGCGTTCGGCTCGTCCTGCGGCGTGCCGTAAATTTCGACCGTGCGGTTGCGCACGCCGCCCGTCGCCGGATCAATGCCGGTGGCCAGCATCGGGTTGACCGGATAGCTGTTGATCGAGTTACTGCTGCCCAGCGCATATTGAATCTGCCCGCCGACGAACGGGTTGGTCGCGTTGCCGCAGCAGATGCCGTAGCGCGCGAAGAACGGCGGGTTGCCGCGCGTGTTGCCGAAGAGCACGCTCGGCACGCGGTTGTAAGCGACGCCGAATCCGCCGCGCCAGACCAGCTTCTCCTTGAACAGCTTCGGCGAGTAAGCGAAGCCGATGCGTGGCGCGAAGTTGTTGCGGTCGGGGTTGTAGAGTTGATCAACGACTTTCAACTGCGAATCAACGAAGCCGTTCGGGCCGGGGAAGAGATTGCTCAACTGCCCGCGCGATTCGCGCAGCGGCGTGAAATATTCCCAGCGCACGCCCAGATTGAGCGTCAGGTTCGGACGCGCTTTCCAATCGTGCTGGCCGAAGAGCGAATAATCGCCGAAGCGGAAATAACGTTGAGCGTTCGCCGGTAGCCCCGTGTTCGGATCGGCGTTGATGCTCTCAAAGATCGGCGCGTCGTTGGCCAGGTTGAACAAACCCTGGAACGAATAGAGCGGGCGCGCGCCACCGAGCAGGTTGTTGTTGCTCTGTTCGCGGCGAATCTCGACGCCGTATTTCGCCGCCAGATTGCCGAGCGAGACGCTGAGCGTGTCGCGGAAATCGAAAGTGTTTTGCGCGAAAATCGCCGGAGTCGTTTCGGCGCGCGGCGGGCCGAAGCGGATGCGGTCGAACGGAAAATCTTCGACCTCGACGCGCGGGATGCCGAAGTTCACATCGCCCGAAGCCGCCGCCTGATCGGACGAAAAGCGCGTGAAGTTGAACCGCGCCTCGTTCAGCATTCGCGACGAGATGGTGTAATTCCACGTCACCATCGCCGACGAATTGAGCGGCGCAAAACGCAGATCGCTGGATGGTCGGGTGCGCGAAGCCTGATCGCTGCTCTGGTCGTTGCGTTTGGTGAAGTAGCTGCTGAAGGCGAAATTGTGTTTCTCGCTGTGGTTGTAATCGAAGCGGACGTTGTATTGATCGCCGCGCGTGCTGTTGGGCGCGCGCAACTGAGCGAAGACGATGTCGGGCACGCCGTCGAATCCGCCGCCGATTTGCGACGGGACGTATTGCCCGACCGCGCCGGTCAGCGAACCCAGATCCACGCCGCCATTGACCACGCGGCAACGCGCCGCCGCCGCTCCGCCGAAGACCGTGCAGTCCGAAGGCAGCAATTGCACGATGCGCGGCGGCCCGGCTGCGCTGATGATTTTTGCCGACACGCTGTTCGGACGCTGCGCGCTGACCAGATTGCGATACTGCTCGGTCTCGATCCACTGGTTGTAAGTGTTGTTGGTTCGCTCGCGCAGCCCCTCGAACGAGAAGAAGAAGAAGAGTTTGTTTTTGAAGCTGTAGTACGGCGAACCGCCTTCGCCGAAGCGGGGCAGCGCGACCGGCCCGCCGAGGCTTCCGCCGAATTGCCGGAAACGGTTTTCGACGCGGACTGGCGGGGCGTTGATGAGCGGGTTGCCGGTGACGCCGCCGAATTTGTTGAAGGCGTTCAGGCCCGGATCGTTGTATTTGAAGAGCGCGCTGCCGTGCAGTTCGTTCGTGCCGTTTTGCGAAACGACCTTGATCTGGGCGCCGCTGTTGCGACCGTCTTCGGCGGAGAAACTGGTCGAAGCGACGCGAATTTCTTTGACCGATTCCTGGTTGGGCGTGACTACAGCCGCGCCGCCCCAGCCGAGACTGTTGACGCTGACGCCGTCAATCGAGAAGTTGTTGGCCGAGACGCGCTGCCCGTTGGCGCTGATCGGCACGACGTTTTCGACCTGAAAGATCGAAGTGTTCGATCCGCCCGGCCCCGTCGTATTCGGCAGATTGACCGCCGCCCCGCTGCCCGAACGCGCGCCCTGCCCGAAGACTCCCGGAGCGAGCCGCGCCAACTCGTAAGGATCGCGCCCGAATTGCGGCAGGCGGCGAATCTCGCGCTCGGTGATGCCGCGATCAATGTTGGCGTTTTCGGTTTGCAGCTTCGGCGCGGATTCGCCGGTGATCGTGACCGTTTCGCTGACCTGTCCGGCTTCGAGCGCGATGTCCACGCCCTGTTCGGTCTCGGCGCCGATCCTGACGTTCTGCAACTCTCTGCGCTTGAATCCTTCGCGTTCGGCGCTGACTTTGTATTCGCCGGGCGCGAGGCCCGTGACGCGGTAGAAGCCCGACTCGCCGGTCGTTGTGACCGACTCGCGCCCGGTCTCCTTGTTGATGACGACGACTTTGGCGCCCTGGACGACAGCGCCGGTCGCGTCCGTAATTGTCCCCTGAATGCTGGCTTTGAATTGCGCGGCGGCCGCAGTGGCGAGCAGGGCCGCGATCAGCGCGCAACCGGCGGCGCGCGCGATGCTGGAATGTAGCCAACGCATATTCGATCCTCCGTTCGGTGAAGCTGATGGTTGATGTGGAAGAGAAAACGGAAAATAGAACACGGATTGAACGGATGCGGATTGATCTGCGCAGATCAGTCACACCTGTTTCATCCGTGTTCCACCTGGCTTTGGCCAGTTACAAAAGCATCCCAGCGGTTGGTTGTTGTTATCGTTCGGAAGCTCTACTAAATCGTTTTAGTAAGCTGGCGGCTTTATAGCCGAAGCCCGCGCGAGCGTCAAGCCTCGGCTTGCTCCACTGGCGCCTGTGTGCGAGACTCTGGCGCAATGTCGCGTAAACGAACCAACGGAAAGAATGCGAAAGAGATAAAAGAGCGGCCAGTGAATTTGAAAGACCTGGCCGCGCATCTCGGTCTTTCTCCGGCCACATTGTCGCTGGTGTTGAACGGGGCGGCGGGGGCCGATGCGATTCCGAGCGAGACGCAAGACCGCATCTTCGAGGCCGCCAGGAAATTCGATTATCGTCCCAACTTCATCGCGCGCTCGTTGCGCGCGCAGCGGACTTACACGCTGGGCGTGCTCGTGCCTGAATTGAGCGATGGTTATTCGGCGATGGTTCTAGGCGGAGTGGAAGAATATTTGTTGCAGGAAGGTTATTTCTATTTCGTCGCCAGCCATCGCCATCGCCCGGAGTTGATCGAACGCTATCCGCAATTTTTTCTGGAGCGGCGAGTCGAGGGATTAATCGCGGTTGACACGCCGCAGCGCGGCCCGTCGCCGCTGCCTGTGGTCTCCATCTCCGGCCACGACGACACGCCGGGCGTAACCAACATCGTGCTCAATCACGAACGCGCAGCCGAACTCGCGTTGAAGCATCTGATCGAATTCGGCCATCGCCGCATCGCGGTCATCCGGGGCCAGGATTTCAGTTCGGATACGAGGGCGCGCTGGGAAGCCATTCGCAATGTGGCGATCAAATTCCGGGTTCCGATTCGCGCCGGTCTGGTAGCGCGGCTCGAAGGCGATTCGCCTTCGCCCGAAACCGGCTATGTGGCGGCAAAGAAATTGTTGGCCGCTGGTGAACGATTCACCGCGCTGTTCGCCTTCAACGACATTTCGGCCATCGGCGCGATCCGGGCTTTGCGCGAGGCCGGATTGCAAACGCCGGCCGATGTCTCAGTGATCGGATTCGACGACATTCACGCCGCTGCTTTTCATAATCCTGCGCTGACGACCATCCGCCAACCGCTTCATCAAATGGGCAGGTTGGCCGCCGAGCATTTGCTGCGACGCATTGCGAACGGCCCGCAGGCGCCTTTCCCCGAACTTGTGACTGTGGAGCCTGAATTGGTAATCCGCCAATCAACCGCCCAATCCTCTTAATCTCGCGCGTCAAGCGTTGCGATGGTCGCGCCCAATCCGCCCGCTTCAGGCGGCGCGTCGTGATAGCCGGTGACGAACGGCGTGCGATCAAGAATCTTCCGCACCATCTCGCGCTGCACGCCAATGCCTTTGCCGTGAATGATGCGAACGCGCCGGAAACCGTGAGCGCGCGCTTCGATCAGATACTCGACGATGACGGCTTTGACTTGTTTCGGCGGGATCGAATGAAGGTCAATCACATCGCGGATTTCCATCACGACGGGTTCGTCGAACGGGTCTTCATCGGCGTCGAGCGGAGGCTCGATGTCTTCATCCTCTTCGTTCTTCCACAAACCGCGCCAGAATTCGAGGAGCTTCATATCAGAAGAACCATACTCGCTTCATTTTTTATCCGCTTCTCGTATACCATCACGCCGCATTCACTTTTTGTCTGCCGAATATTTTTACCACATTGCGCGCCATCTCCGTAAAAAGGGCTGCTGTTCCGAAGCCGCAGTCGCGGGCGGCGCGTTAAGGAGGACCCTGCGTATGGCTACCACAACGACTCACACATGGCTCGAAATTGTCGAGCGCATCGCTGAAGAAGTTATCGCTCCCGCCGCGGCGGAAATAGACGGCGCCGGCGTTTTTCCGCGCGCCGCGATCACGGCGATGGGCCAGGCCGGTCTGTTGGGCCTGATCAGCGGTAAGGAGGTCGGCGGTCTGGGCGAAGGGCATCGCGCCGCCACACAAGTTGTCGAACGGATCGCGCGCGAATGCGCTTCGACGGCGATGGTCGTTTGCATGCATTACTGCGGCGCGGCGGTCATCGAGGCGTTTGGGCCGCGCGAGACGCGTGAGGCGATAGCGCGCGGCGAACACCTCACGACGCTCGCCTTCTCCGAAAGCGGCTCGCGCAGCCAATTCTGGGCGCCGATGAGCACGGCGGTCAGCGTGAAGAATGGTGTGCGCCTGGATGCGAAAAAGAGCTGGGTGACTTCCGCCGGGCAAGCCGATTCATATGTCTGGTCGAGCAAGCCGCTGGCCGCCGATGGAGTGAGTTCGATCTGGCTGGTACCGGCGAAGGCGGCGGGCTTGAGCGTCAAAGCGCCTTTTGACGGGCTGGGGATGCGCGGCAATTACTCATCGCCAGTGCAGGCGGAGGGCGTGATAGTCGGCGCGGATATGATGCTTGGCGCGGACGGGCAGGGTTTTGACGTGATGATGGGCACGGTACTGCCATATTTTCAATTGATGAACGCGGCGGCCTCGCTCGGCATCAGCGAGGCGGCGCTGCAAAAGACCGTCGCGCACTTGAAGACGACGCGTTATGAACACCTCAACCAGACGCTGGCCGAGCAGCCGACCAGTCGCGCCTATCTCGCCAGGATGAAAATCAAGGTTGATCTGTTGCGGACGTTGTTGGATGACGCTCTGGCGGCGCTCTCGATCGGACGCGCGGACGCCATGCTGCGAACGCTCGAAAGCAAGGCCGCAGCCGGCGAGATCGTCACGGAAGTGACCGATCTGGCGATGCGGCTGTGTGGCGGCGCGGCTTTCCGCAAGGAGGTCGGCGTGGAGCGGAATTTTCGCGACGCGCGCGCCGCGAACGTTATGGCGCCGACAACGGACGCTCTCTACGATTTCATCGGCAAGGCGCTTACGGGCCTGCCGCTCTTCGGTTAATTGGGAAGTGGGAATAAGGAGGGGATATGAATAATCACACTCTGTTGCTTGGCGCGGTCGCCTACGATCCGAAAGTCGTCACGATCTGGGATGGATTCAAGGCCTGGTTCCACAAACGCGGACTGGCGTTCGATTATGCGCTCTACTCAAACTATGAGCGTCAGGTCGAAGCGCATCTTGCCGGGCACTTCCACATCGCCTGGAATTCGCCGCTTGCGTGGATACGCGCCGAGCGGATGGCCCGCAGCGCAGGCCGCCGGGCCGAAGCCATCGCCATGCGCGACACGGATCAGAATCTGACCTCGGTCATCGTGGTCAGGTCGGATGCGCCGATCCGCTCCATCGCCGATTTAAAAGGGAAAAGAGTCGGCGTCGGCGCGATTGATTCGCCGCAGGCCACGCTTTTGCCGCTCTCTCACCTGCGTGCGAATGGGACGAAGCCTTTTGTTGATTGCAGGGTGGAGCGGCACGATCTGCTGAGCGGCAAACACGGCGATCACATCGGCGGCGAGCGTGAAGCCGCGCGCGCCTTGATGGCGGGCGTGGTGGACGCCGCCTGCATGATTGACTCGAATCATCTGCTCTTTATCAACGAAGGCACGCTGCCGCCCGGCGCCACGCGCGTGCTGGCGCAGACCGCGCCGTATGACCATTGCAACTTCACATTGCTCGACGGCGCGCCGCCGGAACTGGTCAGCCGCTTCCGGGAATTGTTGTTGGGAATGTCGTACGACGATGCGGAGGTTCGGCCACTGCTCGATCTGGAAGGATTGAAAGCATGGAGGCCCGGGCGCGTTACCGGCTATCGCGCGCTCGATCAAGCTGTGGAGGAGTCGAAGTTTTATGACGATCACGGAAACATCACCATCGCGGGTTATCAATATTGAGGCGCTCTCGTTCACATCCGGCGCGCATCTGCTTCTCAAAAGAGCGTTGCGCGAATTGCCCGCCAGCGGCCGGCTTGGCGTGCGCGCCTCCACGCCTGATTTTGCCGTGCATTTGCGCGGCTGGTGTCGCGAGCAGGGGCACGAATTTGTAGAAGGCGACGATCAATTCGTGGCGTGGATTGTGCGCGGCGCTGCGGCGGGCGGACGTTGGCGGCAGGCCGAACGCGCGGGACTGGCCGACGCGCGGGAAAATGACGCGGTGCGCGCCGCCCCGCCGGCCGATTGGGGATTCGCCTCGCGCGGAGCCGCCATCGAACCGGGCGGACCGGCGTTTCACTACGCTCTTCGGACTAAAGATCAGGTTTGGGCCGAGAACGTTCCGAAGTTGTATGCGCAGGCGGCCGCCGCGCAATGGAGCCTGCAAACCGCTATCAACTGGGATGAGCCGTTTGCTCTCGATGAGGAGATGGAGCGGGCCGTTGCGCAGGTGATGACCTATCTGATCGAAAACGAAATGGCGGCGTTGCAGGTCCCCGCCCGATTCATCGCGCAGATTCATCCGCATTTTCGAGAAGTTCTGCAATTGCTCGCCATACAAATCGCGGATGAAGCGCGCCACATCGAGGTTTTCACGCGTCGAGCCACGCTGCGCGGCGAAATGTTGGGCCTCTCGACGGTGAGCGGGCGGCAATCGCTCAAGACTTTGCTGGACGAGCCGGATTTCGCGCACGCCTCTTTTCTGCTTTCGGTGTTGGGCGAAGGGACGTTTCTGAATTTGCTCTGGTTTCTCGAACGCCATGCGCCCGATCCGCTCACGCGGCAGATCGCCCGGCTGGTCGCGCAGGATGAGGCGCGCCACGTCGCGTTCGGCATCGGCCATTTGCAATATCAGCTTGCGGCCGATTCGGCGCTGCGCGAGCGTTTGGCGATGGCCATTACGCATCGTCACGAAGCGCTGGCCGAAACCGCCGGATTGAATGAAGAGGTCTTTGACGCGCTGATCCTGCTGGCGGCGGGTTCCTGGCGCCCGCAGGAGATCGCCGCCGGCTACGCTCGCGTGCAAACTCTCAAACAGGAAATGCACTCCGGACGTAAAGCGCGGCTGGAAAAGCTGGGCTTCAGCGGCGCCGAAGCGGGAGAGCTTTCCGCGCTGCATACGCGCAATTTCATGTGACGAGATAGCCGAGTATCCCGCTTCCATCGCCGCTCACATAAACAGATGGATGACAGATTTTCCAATCCCTGGCGCACGCTGAAGACCAGGGTCGTTTACGACAACCCCTGGATTCGTGTGCGCGAGGACGACGTGATCCGTCCCGACGGCGCTCCCGGCATCTACGGCGTCGTGCATTACAAAAACAGGGCCATCGGCATTCTGCCGATTGACGACGAAGGTTACATCTGGCTCGTCGGCCAATACCGCTACACGCTCGACAGCTATTCGTGGGAAATTCCAGAAGGCGGCGGCGCGGAGGGCGAAGACCCGCTCGAAGCCGCGAAGAGGGAATTGCGCGAAGAGACAGGATTGGAAGCGCGAACCTGGCGGACGCTCGGTCAGGCGCATCTTTCAAACTCGGTGGGCGATGAGGCGGCGATCATCTTCCTGGCCACCGATCTGGTTCAGGGCGAAGCCGAACCGGAAGGAACTGAGAAACTCGAACTGATGCGTGTGAAATTCGATGAAGCTTTGCAGATGGTTTTGGACGGTGAGATTACGGACTCGATAAGCGTGATTGCGATTCTGCGCTATGCGATTGAACGGGAGTGGGAATAGGGAATGGGGAATGGGGAATGGGGAATGGGGAATGGGGAATGGGGAATGGAAATGGGGAATGTAAGGTGTTTCCCCGCTCCCTACTCCCCATTCCCCACTCCCTACTCCCTACTCCCCACTCCCCGCTCCCCACTTATCCCGCCGCCACAGCCGCTTCTACCGCCGCTTTCATTTGCGGCACGCTGATGGGCGCGCTGAAGCCGACGAAATGATGACGGATCTTGCCGTCGCGCCCGATGATGAGCGTTTGCGGAATGCCGTTGCGGCCCTGCATCAATCCGATCTGCATTGGCATATCGGCCCAGCCAATCGGGTAATTGATTTTGAATTCTTTGGAAAAGGCTTTTACGAACTGGGCGTCAGTCTGCGGGTTCTCGTTCGTCAACCCGATCACCTCAACGCCCTTGCTCTTGTAATCGTTGGCGATCTGAACCAGATGCGGAATCTCCTGGCGGCACGGGCCGCACCAGGTGGCCCATAAATCCACAATCAGAACCTTGCCTGAGTAATCGGCGAGCCTCTTCTTTTTGCCGTCGAGCAGGCTGATGTTCGCCTGCATCAGGTTCTCCGGCAAAACCAGTGAGGCGGCGGGCTTGCCTGTCATCGTGGCCGCAGGCGCGCTGTTTGACGATGATGGTTGCGTGGCGGATGCGCCACTGGTTGAGTTTGACGCGGTCTGGCTCGAATTATCTTCCCGATAGAAAGTGTATAAGATCGTGGCCACCAGGATGACCGCCGCGCCGATCAGTCCGATGTTTGTAGGAGTCCAGAAAGACCCTTTAGCTGTATTTTTTGGAGAACCCATACGCGTGAAGCTTCCTTCGTGATCAAAAGTTTTCGTCAATAACGAGGCCGCTAGGATAGCCTTTGCCGAAAACGCGGGCAAGCCCGGCATGAATCGCGATGGCGAGATCCGGGTGGGTAGCGACGCAGCCTTTTTTCCGATCGGCCATTGAAATAAATTGACGGCGAAAGGGCAGCGACTTAAACTCCCCTCCATCTGAAAAGCCGCACTCAAGCCCCGTGAGATTTCCAACGACGGCTTTCTGATATTTCCCGCGAGGCGCTGACGCTGCGTCCTCAAGTAATCCGCGCTGGCGTCAAAGGCTGCGAGATTCGTCACGAATCAATCTGACTTGCTTTCACTGGGCGCTGTTCAGCGCTGGCTCAACATACTCTCTGGTGCAAAAGCTATTCACCCCCGGTCCGCAAAACGGCTGGGGATAAGTGTTTGTTCATCCACAGGAGGTCAGGATTCGGTGTGCACTTTGCGCACAACCCCTCCCCACACCGCGCGTGAGAATGACGCGCGAAAAACGCAAAGGAGATCACTATGAATCGTTGCTGGAATTCCAGTATAAAAATCAAACTATTGGCGCTCGCTCTCGGTTTGTTGGCGGGCTTTGGAATATGGAATACGGTCAGCCGAGGCGGGCAAATCGCCGAGGCCGGAAATATCAGCGTCGGGACAAGCTCAGCGCCCGCGCTACAGGGGCGGCCCGCGATAGATTACTTAAAACAGCGCGGATTGTATGGCCGCGTCAGGGCGTCGGTCGAAGCGAGCCGGTACGAGATTGGCTGGCGGGAGCGGACTGGCCTCGCCGGATTGAAGAAGGCGTATCAAGCCGTCAACCCGGCGCAGAACCTGCGAGCTTACTTTTCGCCGCAGGGAGTGCGGATCACACCGCGCGAAGCGAACGCCCGCCCATCGTGGCAGTTCGGGATGAAGCTGCGCGGCGCCGGTTATGGCGAGCGGCTCAGCGAAGTCATTGCCGGCCCGATGATCGCCGACGGCAATCGCATCGAAATCAAGCAATCCGCAATCCGCAATCCGCAATCCGCAATCCGCAATCACTGAGTGGTATGTCAACAAGTCCGAAGGCATCGAGCAGGGTTTCACGCTCTCTGAAAGGCCGGGCGAGACATTCGGCGGCGAACCGTTGCGGCTGGCGATGGAGTTGAGCGGCGATCTGAAAGCGAGTCTGGCGGATGATGGCCAGGCGGTGTCGCTCTCAAGCCGCCGTGGGAAAGAAGCGCTGCGCTACGATCACCTGACAGCCTATGACGCGCTGGGACGAATCCTGCCTTCGAGGATGGAAGTGAGAGAGCGCGAAGTCTCCTTGCTGGTGGAAGACGCGCATGCGGTCTACCCGGTGACGATTGACCCACTCTTTACCCAGATCAAGAAGCTGACAGCCTCGGACGGCGTACAGGATGACAATCTCGGCTTTGCGGTCTCGGTTGATGGCGACACGGCCATTATCGGGGCCTACGGCGACGATGGCTTCCAAGGCTCGGCCTACATTTTCCAGAGGAATAATGGCGGGGCTGACAACTGGGGCCAGGTCAAAAAGATCATCGCCTCAGACCCCGCAGCGGGTGAAGAGTTTGGCCGCGCGGTGGCGATCAGCGGCGACACCATTGTCGTTGGCGCGGACGGTGACAATAACTTCGCCGGCGCGGCCTACATTTTTCAGAGAAACAATGGCGGAGCCGGCAATTGGGGCGAAGTCAAAAAGATCATCGCTTCGGACAACAGCGGTCCTGATCTTTTCGGCATCTCGGTCACGATCAGCGGCGACACTGTCGTCGTTGGCGCATCCAACAAAGACGGCGCCAGAGGCCAGGCATACGTTTATCAGAGGAACCTTGGCGGAGCCGACAACTGGGGTGAAGTCAGGAAGCTTCTCGCCACAGACGGCGAGGCGAATGATAACTTCGGCATCTCGGTCGCGGTCAGCGGCTCCACAGTCGTGGCCGGGGCTTATGGAGACGACTCCGGCAAAGGCTCGGCCTGGATTTTCCAGAAGGACAACGGCGGGGCCGACAACTGGGGTTGGGTCAAGAAACTCCTCGCTTCGGACGGCGCGGCGAATGACTACCTCGGCATCTCGGTCGCGGTCAGCGGCGATACGGTCGTCACTGGGGCTTATGGCGATAGTGATCAAGGTCCCGAGTCAGGCTC
>WBZR01002111.1_pt1 | contig 21785 bp, 17 predicted proteins | sample 5204231 | NCBI WGS metagenome assembly WBZR01 (sample SAMN12412403, study PRJNA552823) | activated sludge metagenome | isolation source: activated sludge from anammox sidestream of wastewater treatment plant... | place: USA: Virginia | collected 2017-08 | reverse complement strand
ACATCCCTGCAGTAAAGAAACAGGTGCCTCATGTCAAAATTGTCTTTGATCTGTTTCATGTGGTATCGAGTTTTGGCAAAGTAATTGACAAGGTGAGGAATACTGAATACCGAAAGGCCTCGAAAAAGACAAAGAGGTCTTTAAAGGTTCAAAGTACCTTCGTTGCACTTCAAGGTTGAATGTGTCTAACTAATTGGCATAAGAACCACATTTCAAAATAGTAAAAAATTAACATTTTGATTTAGTAATAACATGTGCAATCTTCTGAATAATTCTGGGCAGTTTATGATAATCTTTTGCAACCCGTCCTGAGAAATCTGCAAAAATCAGGTAACACAGGAACGAATCGTCTGCTTCCTTAAATTCTACATTAAGATTTATTATGTCAGCCGCATAGCCTTCGTTGACAAGCCCGGCTTTTACCATTTCTTTTAGCTTGAGGGGAATTTCTGCTGGGCTTATTGTCCGATTTCGATCATCAATACGAAAGGGGACTTTTACACTAAAATTTCGGGAAAGATTCAGGGGGGTTTGATTTAAAAATGCTATCGTGGAATACGTTTTATGGCCCCCTCCCTCAAGAACAAGCTGAACCATTTCAGGAGTCTGAATAGCCACCTTTCCAAATGTTTCGTCCGCGAGAATGACCCAATCATTCTCCTTACAGGGAAACCAAGGTTCATCCGGATGATACGGGCGTGATCTTATGCCTTTAAGGTCCTGAATTGGAATCCTGAACATCCCGCCCTTCAATTCAGGATTAACTAGTTTAGTATAGAGCTGCAATGAAGCTACTCTCCATGGAAGGCCATGGTATATCACACGTTCATTTTCCTTCACAGTTCCAAGGTTTAATAAAAGGGTAGCCTGCTCATAGAAACGAGGGAGGGCTTGTTTCGCCGTCCAAATAAGCCCTAAGATAAAAATAAATGCAACGCTCAAAAGCACCCAATCGCTGCAAATATACAGTACGATTAATAACGCACTGGTGGAACCGACAAACGTGAGTATATAAAATAACACTTCTGCAAGGCGAATATAAAACGATTTCGCTACCGTCTTGTGGATAAAACTGCCTCTATAGATATGCCGGTGAATGTAACGGAGTGAAAAAAATACAAAAAGGAATGCACATACGGATAAAATAAAATTCCTTCCCCGGCTTTTGAAAAATACCTGTGCGATATTTTTGCCCGATTCAAAAAAAGATTTGCTTTCACTCAATTTATTGGCCAATTGATATTTTGCTACGGTAAGTTGGCTTGAAATCTGCCTTCCTTTGCTATTCCAATCCCTTTCAAGATCAGTGAGTTGGTTTTTCAGATTTTCATCTTTAGTTCTGGCAGCAATAGTATGGATATTTTCTATGGCATTTTTTACCAGTAAAAGTTGCTTCTCGTAGTAAGCCACTTGTGTTCGCAGATTTCCAATTAACCGGGGACGGGCGGTCATATTTTTCAAGTCTTCAATAATCGGGCCTACGAGTGTTTGGATTTCTTCCTTCCAGTCAAAACGTTTTTGAGGCTTTGCATAAAACGTCGCCAAATCCAAACCCGTTGCAATTTCCTCAAAATTTACCCTGAGAGAATCTAATCGCTCATTCAGACTGCTAAGTTCTTTCGATATTTCTGATTTTTCTTCGCTTGTTTTCGCCTCATGAAGTTCCACGTCTTTTCCCTTGATTTCTTTCTCTAATTCTCCCATTGCCTGAACAACGTCAGTAACGGCATCCATGGTATTCAACTCTTTTGTAGCAGCCGATATATCGGAAGCAGGAGGTGCCCAGTTTTCCATCTGTCCGCACACTGGGTTATCCTTCAAGAAAAGGAAAGAAGAGATGGCGACAAGAAATGCAATCAGACATGTGTTCATTTTCATCGTAGTTACAAAGCCTCCATTATTGAACGCTGTGATAATGATTCCTTTTGCATGAAAATGACAAGAAAGAAAGGGTATAAAAACTGAGGGTATACCCCGATACCCCATACTTTTTCAAATACGCAGACACTGTTGTCCGCATTACAAAGCTTTCATGCAAGTATAGTCTATTTAGACAAGCGCTCAAGAAAAAATTTTCACGCCGTAATCCAATGAATGAATATAGGAGTTTGTCAAAAGCTGCTAAAGGACAATTTTCAATTGTGAAATCATTGCTTTTGCCTCCTCAATGGCCGCCTCCCTCGTTGTAAGGTTGCCATCGAGTTGCTCATCTTCAATTTTTGTTAAGATATCTTTAAATACAGGACTGGGTTTGAGTCCCATAGCGATGAGGTCGTAACCCGTTATGAAGGGTTTGGGCTTTACCTCTTCGTGGGACAGTTTACTGAACATCTCCTGACAAAAGTGATAGTCTGACAGGTCGCCGGTGCTTGAAAGGGCGTCGATCCTGCATAATTCAGCCAGTTCCGGATAGCCTTCATTGGCGAAGAGTCTCTTGAGTTTGTTCAACCGCATCTTTTGGGCATCCTTAAAGCACAGGTGTTTCAGGATAAGCCAGACGATCCGTTCCTTTTCAGCAGTTGAGGTCTTCAATCGATCGCAGATCTTTGCGGCCATATCTGCCCCCACCTTTTCGTGCAGATTAAACCGGATCCGATCCAATTCTTCAAAAGTTTCGGTCTTTCCGATATCGTGCAAGAGCACCCCCATGGCCAGGGTGAACGATGGTTTCGCCATACCCTGTTCGGTGACTGTAGCGAGTTTCGACATGCACAAGAGGGTGTGGACGAATACATCCCCTTCGGGATGGAAATTTTCAGGCTGTCGCACACCTCTCATATTGGATACCTCTGGCAGTATCTCCTGCAAAAGGTGGAGTTCGTCCAGCAGTTGAATGCCGATATGGGGATTGCGGCCGGTGAGTATCTTTTCCAGTTCCTCCCGTATGCGTTCAGCGCTAACTACATGAATTTGTGGCGCAAGCTGGATAATTGCCTGTTTTGTATCGGGATGAATGGGGAAATTGAAGCGACATGCAAAGCGGGCAGCCCGTATCATACGCAGTTTGTCTTCGGTGAATCGCTCAATGGGGTTTCCGATCGTCCGGATTATTCCTTGAGAAATGTCCTCCCGTCCACCGACATAATCGAGTATCTCATCCTTTATGGGATCGTACAGCAGACCATTGATGGTGAAATCTCTCCGCCTTACATCGGCTTCAGGGGTGGAAAATGCTACATAATCAGGGTGACGCCCGTCGCTGTAAGAGCCTTCCGTGCGGAATGTGGCTACCTCGAAGTTATGACCATTTTTAACAACAATTACCACCCCGAACTGTATGCCAACCGGGATGGTCTTCTCAAAGAGTTTTATAACATCCCGGGGTAGGGCATTGGTGGCGATGTCGTAGTCGGCAGATGCCTTCCCCATGATCATATCGCGTACACAACCGCCTGCAAAAAAGGCCTCATAGCCGTGTTCTTGCAGTGTTTTTACAATCTCTACGGCATTTTGTTTTATGGTCATGGTGATCGGCGCTTCAGGTATGCATTTGTGAATTTCTCTCTCTAGCTGAAATTCATCTTCCCATCCGCAGCAGTCCCAGGTGCGGTTCCTTAAAGGAGTACAGGTTATGGACGGCGCCCTCTGTCTGGGCTGATGGTGAACGCATTTCAAAACGGAGTGTGCCTTCATAAAGCCCATTATGAAGTGCTTGTATATTTTTGACCCCAAGTTCCTGTAATGAATGGAGCAGGCTTTGCATCAGATATTGAACCAGATGGATGACGGAACCTTTATCTACCACCGTGCCGGTAACACCTTGTGCAACCTTTACACGGTCCTCGACGGAGAGATACCTTTTTCCCCCGCCTTTTTCCATAGCTTCATGCGATGCCATGCCCCGATATTTTTTTACGCGCACCCCGCCCTCGTAAAAATATTCGCCGGGGGATTCACTGGTGCCGGCAAGCAAACCACCCATCATAACCGCACTGGCGCCCAGGGATAACGCCTTTACAATGTGACCAATATTGGCAATGCCGCCATCTGCAATAACGGGGATGTTGGCGTATTCCTTAGAGAATTTTGCCGTGTGGTAGACGGCTGAGCCCTGTGCCCTTCCCACAGAAAGGGTATCCTGTGTAATGCAGATAGAGCCGCTGCCCATGCCGATACGAAGGGCATCGGCGCCCGCATCAATTAAAGATTTGCACTGTCTGGCCGTGACGACATTGCCTCCCACTACATCAAGCTGCGGGTATTTTTGCTTGATATATTTGATCGTATTAATCTGAAAAACAGAATCGCCCTGGGAGGAATCAATCACAATGACATCGACGCCTGCCTTTGCCAGTTCGTCCAGGCGTTCTTTGTCTTCTTCCCGTGTAGAAAGTGCAGCTCCCACGATGAGTTGCTTATCCTTGTTTTTCGATGCAAAGGGGAAGTCCTCGTTCTTCAGCAAATCAGTGCGGCTCATGAGGGACACGAGCCGGCCCTGTTTGTCAACGATGGGAAGTTTTCCCTTTTTGCTTTCTTTGAGGATTTTGTTTCCCTCTGCGAGGGAGATACCGGCTGGCGCAGTGACCAATTGGGTGGACATCACCTCTTTTAACTTTCTGGCTCTGTTTTCTTCAAAATCAATATCCCGCTTTGTAACGATGCCTACGAGTTTTGAGTTTAATGTGCCATCCTCCGTTACAGGAATACCTGAGAATCCATAGGTTTCTTTAATGGCATCGACATCGCGGATGGTGTGGTTTGGACTAAGGGCAACAGGTTCAGTTATAAATCCGTTCTCGAATCTTTTAACCCGGCGCACTTCCTTCATCTGTTCTTCAATGCTGTTGTTATAATGAATGATGCCGATCCCACCCAACATGGCCATGTTGATAGCCATTCTGGATTCAGTTACGGTATCCATGGGAGAGCTCACAACCGGTCTTTTGATCTTTATGTTACGGGTTAAGTTCGTTTCAAGCCCGATCTTGTCCAGGGCAAAATCAATATGGCCCGGGAGCAGGATAAAATCATTGTAGGTGATACCGCCTTCGCGTTCAAAAAAGGTTTTGGCGTCCAGTCCGTTGGGTGACATGAGAGTTATTTAATTACCTCCGATAGTTGTTAGTGGTATACGGTATATGCTTCATGTATTTCTCTGAGGATATGTTTCGGTAATATTTTTAGCGACCATTCTGCTTGTTCGTTTAATTTGAAAGGAAACAGTGGATAGTTTGGCGGCGAAAATTTATCACATCCCACTTACTGTTGATTACCTGCACCGTCTTTTGTCTGTCACGTGCATTATTTTTACGAGGTAATACTCTGTACGAATTAATATTAACCATTTTAACTACGTGTAAATTCAGGAATTTTAATCACTTACTATAGTATACAGATCAACGCTCAGGAGTGCAAGCCGTGCTTTAATATCATCCGCATCTTTTTCGTAATTGTTTGATTTTTTTGTATTGTTGTAAAAGGCATTATAATTATCTCATTTGATATCGGCAAGGATTTTGTTTCTGGTCATCCCGGATCGGCTTATGCCAAATGCCTGCAGGGAAAGTCACCAGGGCGATTGATGCAAATACCATAGCGCATGCCGTATCTGTAATAAAAACCCTTCTGGCGTAGCGTTGCTTACAAAGTACATGTCGGTAGGATCTGCATAATCATGGAGATTGGGTATGATATTGAAAATCTTTAAACTTACGATGGTTGGCAGGCCTAAGGTGGATTGACCCAAGTCGCCGTCGACATATCCAACGCGTGTCCCGGAGACCGTCCATTTGCGAATCAGATATTTGCACAGGGTACTCTTGCCACTATCAATCAATCTTCCCAAGGACGATGCATATTTTTGTGCCGTGTTTTAGTTGCTCTGCCACCTGCTTCAATTGCATCGGGATATCGATCGTGTTCATTCTTCATTGTCGAATTTTACGTCCTTCACATCCAGCTCCAGCTGTTCGTTGTCCATCCAGTTATTTATTTTTACCGTGAAGGCGAGATCACACGTTCTTCCATTTTGCTTGAGTCTGTCCATGTGTTCCCCCATACCAAAGGCAACGGCTCTGATGGCTGCATCTCCCTGTTTGACGTAGAAACTCAGGTGTTGCCCCTTCGAACCGATACGGCGCGGCTGTCCAACGATCTTTACATCCGTAGCAGCAAAGAGAGGTATGGGATTCCCCTCGCCATGAGGTGACAGGCGTGCAATCTCTGTTACCAATGACCTGGATAACATAGAGAGAGTAACTTCCGCATCAATATTCAAGACAGGCACCAGATCCGTCTTACACAGTCTTTGAGATGTCGCACTATTGAGCATTTCACGAAATTCGTTGATATTGTCGGGGTGTATCTTTAAGCCTGCCGCCTGTGCATGGCCGCCTACCGAAAGTAACTTGTTCTTGCAGGTTTCCAACGCCTCCAGGATATGAAATGCAGGAATGGATCGTGCAGAGCCGTGACCTATATCATCCGTAACGGCGATCATTACCGTGGGGCGGTTAAATTCTTCTACAATTTTCGAGGCAATAATTCCAATAATCCCCGGATGCCATGCCTGGTCTGATAATACGATGGCAGTGGTTTCATTCAGATTTAATTCGTGCATTACCTTTTTTCTGGCTGATGTCATGATATCCACCTGCATCTCCTGCCTTCTTTTATTCTCCTGTTCCAGAAAATTGGCAATTTCTACAGCCCTTTCCTTGCACGCTGTGGTTAACAGTTCGACAACAATGCCTGCTTTACCAATACGCCCCGGTGCGTTGAGCCGGGGCCCCAAACGATAACCCACGTGAGAGGCATCAAGAGTTACACGAGAAAGATCTACAACATCGAGAAGCGCCCGCAATCCAGGAATTTCCGTATGTTGCAATGCACTCAGCCCGTATTTTGTAATGATACGGTTTTCACCTACGAGTGGCACTACGTCCGCAATCGTTCCCAGCGCCACGAGACCCACAGCGCTTAATAAGAAATCCTTAAATTCCGGAGATACCTTCTTCTGAGGTGAAAAGTGCTGGCCAATTGCCCACGCCAGCTTAAAGGCAATGCCTACACCGGAAAGGTCACGAAAGACATGATGGGTTGCATGTAATTTTGGGTTGACTACTGCAAAGGCATCAGGTATCTCCTGACCGGGCCGGTGGTGATCGGTAATAATCAGGTCGATGCCGTACGTGCGTGCGATATCTGCTTCGTGACAGGCATTGATACCGCAGTCCACTGTCAGAATGACGTTTGCCCCGTCTTCCTTTAGTTTTTTAATTGCATCTCCATTTAAACCATACCCCTCCTCCAATCTCTCCGGGATATAGTAGCTCACCTGTGCACCTACCAATTTCAGGCATCGATACATGAGCGCAGTGGCCGATAGTCCATCGACGTCGTAATCTCCGTAGATGACGATTTTTTCCCCTTTGCGTACGGCCTCGCTAATACGAATGGATGCCTTTTCAATGCCGGGAAGAAGTGTGGGATCTCCCAATGCCCCAATTTGTGGTTGGAGGAAGCTCCTGGCGGAAGCTACATCAACGATTCCGCGGTTAATGAGTACCTGCGCCAGCAAGGGTGAGATCTTGAGTTTGCTGGTAATCTCTGCCTGTAATGGCTTGTTAGGAGGGGAAAATACCCACCTTTTGATCATGGTGTATTGTGCTTGTGAGAAAGATACAAGATTTAGATATAAAACTCAACGTATAACAAACGTACTGCATACTGTTTATTAAGGTATATAATATTATCTGTATAAACCTCTTGTCCCCATTTTTATGGGGACAAGCTTCAAGAGGATATGATTTGACAAACCTTTTCCTCCCTTCATCCGTTTGGCAGAGCGCTCATGACTAAGCCCCCGCCTTGCGCAGGAAGGGATTATGGGTGGTTATTTTTGCGACTATGTGCACCATACCCGTTTCATGCGTTTACTGTGTATTTTAAAACGTTGTCATTGTACTTTGATTTTAAAGTCTTTCAAGGAAATTTCATTATTTTTGATGCAATTTCACATTTCTCCTAAATCCTGAGATAGAACGCAGATGAACTTTTTATTGAAAAACGTACGGCAATGTGATAGCATTTTGCAATACTTATATGCCGAAAGATACTACAGGTCTAACGCCCCTGAAGATATTCCTCCAGTTTACGAGTCAAGTAACTCTTCAAGGCTTCTCGTTTCATAATCATTAAAGAAAATCCATGAAAAAAAGTACCCTTTTTAGTGAATGCGCCAGATTGCTGTCTTTTGCACGACCGTACTGGAAAAATATGACGCTGGCTATTATCTGTATGGTCATTTATACATCGGCGAATGGTATCCAGATTTCGTTCATCAAGCCTATCCTGGATAAGTTACTGCTGGGGGATGCACAAAAAATAACAGATTTGCCGAGGATCGATATAGACACGGTCGCACAAACAAAAAAAAGTCCATCCCCCGTTAAACAGTTTAAAAAACAGGTATTTAACAAATTCGCGTTTATAGAAAAATTGCAAAAACGTGCTACCAGTTCATTTACCAGTATCGGTGTGGTAATGGCATTTATTGCCCCCGTTATCTTTTTCTCCTGTTATTTCCAGCAATACTTCAGGAATCTTGTCATGTGGGCCGTTGTTGTAGATATTCGAAATAAGGTCTGTGATCAGTTGCTCCCCCAACCTCTGAGTTTTTTTGAAAACAGAAAGAGCGGAGACCTCCTCTCCCGGCTGACAAATGACATCACCGTAACGCAGTCGGGACTTACGGTACTTTTTGATGAAATCATGCTGCAGCCACTGAAGCTGATTTGCGGGATGAGTCTGGCATTTTACTTTAGCTGGAAGCTAACCTTGTTGACTTCAATTGCCTTCCCTGTCGTATTTGTTCCCGTACTTGTAATGGGTAAAAAGATAAAAAAACATGGAAAGGGGAGCCTGAGACATCTTTCCGATCTTACGGAGGCCTTGCGGGAGATGTTTGCGGGTATCCGGATCGTAAAGGCCTTCAAGATGGAGGCGGAAGAGAGCCGCGAAATCCACGAGATCAGCGACCGGTTCTTCAAGAAAAGGATGAAAATGGTCAAGGCAAAAGCAATTAACACGAGTACCAGCGAATTCGTATATACCCTGGGACTCGCCATCTTGATTATTATGGGCGGCTATGTAGTTATGTCAAAGAAAATCACTCCCGGAGAACTCGGAGGGTTCATGACCGCCATAGGCTTTATGGTAATCACAGCCGTCAAGAAACTAGCCAAGGGCTATGCAAGTTTGCAAGAATCCCTGGCTGGCGTTAATCGTGTTTTTGAACTGTTCACGATCGAACCTACCATAATAGACCATCCTGAAGCTGTTGCGCTGAGAACCATTGAAAATGGCATTTCCTTTAAAGAGGTAAGTTTTTCCTATGACAACAGCGATGAGTTTATCCTGAAGGATATTAATCTCACCATACACAAAGGGGAGGTCATTGCAATCGTTGGGAAGAGCGGGGCGGGGAAATCGACGCTTATAAATCTGATTCCGCGTTTCTATGATCCTGTCAAAGGCAGCATACAGATTGACGAAGTGGATATTCGAAGGATTAAACGCGAGTCGCTCCTTGCGCAAATTGCCATCGTTTCCCAGCAGACCTTCCTCTTTAACCGCAGTCTCCGTGAGAATATCCTCTACGGGCGGCGGGATGCCTCTGTCGATGAGATTTATGCCGCCGCAAGGTCGTCAAATATTCACGATTTTATTATGAGTCTCCCCAAAGGCTATGATACCGTTGTTGGGGAATTGGGTGTAAAGCTATCGGGAGGGCAGCGTCAACGGATTGCCATTGCCCGTGCTATCCTGAAAAATGCGCCCATTTTACTCCTGGACGAGGCAACTTCGTCACTGGATTATGAATCTGAGAAACTGGTGCAGGAAGCGCTCAACAACCTGATCGTTGGGAGGACAACCATCATTGTAGCCCATCGCCTCTCCACCATTCAACACTGTGACAGGATTATTGTAATGAAACATGGGCATATCGTGGAAACAGGCAGCCATGAATCCCTCATGTCAGAGGAGGGGGAATATAAACGCGTTTATCAACTGCATTTTGATACGCTTCAATCATGAAAATACTCGTTATTGGCTCACGGGGGATGCTCGGCAGGGACCTTGTCAGGCGGTTACCTGGCTTCTCCGGCTCCGGGATACTCTGTCCGGAAGTTATTGCTGCAGCCCACGAGGATGTAGATATCACGAACGCTCTCCATTCCTCCACATTCATTGCCGGGATCACGCCGGATGTAATTGTCAACTGTGCAGCATTTACCAATGTAGACGCATGCGAAACACACATTTCCGAATCCTTTGCCATCAATGCGACGGGGGCAAAAAACATAGCGCTGGCGGGAAAAGAGACAGGGGCAAAGGTCATCCACATCAGCACCGATTATGTTTTCGATGGCACGAAAAGCGTACCTTATAGCGAAACCGACAAGCCCAATCCCCTCTCGGTCTATGGCAGGTCAAAACTCGAAGGGGAGCTTGCTGTTCAGGAAACAACAGATAATTCTGTTATCATCAGAACAGCCTGGCTCTATGGCCCGCATAGGAAAAATTTCGTAACAACCATGCTGGAGCTGGGAAGAAAAAACCATTCGGTGACTGTCGTAACCGATCAATACGGGTGCCCTACATACACGGACGATTTATCCTGTGCCATATGGAATATCATATTTCTGGATCTCCGGGGCCTGTACCACGTAACAAACGCCGGAACATGTTCACGCTATGAATGGGCAAGGAAGATTTTCGAAGTGACGGGCAATCGGATAGCTGTGCTTCCTGTAAAAACCTCCGATTATACGCGCGCTGCACGTGTCCCTCAAAACTCTTCCTTAAACTGCGCAAAATACTCCTCGGCCAGCGGTCACAAGATGAGACCATGGCAGGAGGCACTGGAGGAGTATATACAAAATTATTTCACTTCAACCGGAATCAACGCACAGGGACAGCTATGAAAGGTCGTTGTGTAGCGCTTTACGACTCACAACTGACGAAGTTTATCCAAAGGCAGAAAGACCGTTTATAGTATGACTCCATCTTAATCCCGAATTTTACAATTTTCCGCTGCAATACTTGCAATAGCGGGCATCTTCGTCATGCCCTCCCCTGCTGCAGGCGGGACAACTCCGTTCTGAACCGGGATGTTTTGATTTCGTGGATCTTATTAATTCAGAGGTAACAATTCCTGTAGGCACAGCAAGAATACTATACCCAAAAAGCATAACTATACAGGCAAACAATCTGCCCAAAGGGGTACTTGGTGAAATATCTCCATAACCAACGGTGGTGAGTGTTACAATAGCCCAATAAATACTTTTGGGGATATTTTCATAACCATGTTTACCACCTTCAATCAGATGCATAACAGAACCGAGAATAGTAACAAGCACTACCACAAAGAGAAGAAAAACCCCGATTTTGATTGCGCTGGTATAGAGTGCTCTGACCAGCATATGTGATGCATTAATAAAATTCCACATCTTGAGTATCCTGAAAATCCTCAGGATACGAAATGCACGGATAACAAGCAGATATTGTGTGCCCGCAAAAAAGAGGGTGAGATATGAAGGAAGAAAAGCTACAAGGTCAACGCCCCCCATCGGGCTTAAAATATAATTCAGGGGTTTCTTTACGCAAAAGATTCGTAGTATATATTCGATACTAAAAAGAATGGTTATGGCCCATTCCAGGACAAAGAGGATATTGCCATACCGTGCATGGATTTCTTCTACACTGTCCAGCATCACAATGATAACACTGAGGATGATGCATACGATAAGCGCTACATTGAAAAATTCCCCTAAAAATGTATCTGATTCGTATATGACCTCGAAAAGAGACTTTCTCCAACGTCCCTTTCCTGCAGTTTCTTTATCCATAAAGATAATAATACCAGATTTGGTGGATGATGTTTTCTCAAATCGGCATTATTGATAAACACCTTCCTTTTGTCAAATATTTTTTGTGGTTTTGGTTTGCCATCCTAACCAGGGACAGGCATGGAATTATCTTGAGAAAGAAGTGTAAAAATCATATATTGACTGTTTTAGAATTTTAAAAAGGTGATTTCGCCGGTTGCTCCATTTTTTTCAGAACAACAAAGCAACGATGCTAAACTAGCTACAGAATGGACATTGATGGCACAAAGAAAAAAATCATCCAGAAAATCACTGTGATAAGCAGGTTTTTATATAAAGTGTTCGTATGAAAAAATCCATTATTGCCCGTGGCATACGGGTAAATAATTTAAAAAACATAGATATTGAAATCCCCCACAAAAAATTAATCGTAATCACGGGGGTCAGTGGATCGGGCAAGTCCAGCCTGGCATTCGATACCCTCTTTGCGGAAGGTCAAAGGCGGTATGTAGAATCATTTTCGGCCTATGCACGTCAATTCCTGGAGAAAATGGATAAGCCTGACATTGATCACATCGAAGGAATTCCTCCGGCAATAGCCATCCAGCAGAAAAACCCGGTAAAAAACCGGCGTTCAACCGTTGGTACCGCCACGGAAATTAATGACTACCTGAGGCTGTTGTTTGCACGAATCGGCAAGACCTATTGCACCAGGTGCAAACGGCGCGTGCAGATAGACACGGTTTCCCATATTGTCGACATCGCCCTTTCGCTTCCCGAAGGCACACGCTTTCTGGTTACTTTTCCTATCAACGTCAGCAAAAAAATATCCGATCAGGCACAGATCAATCTCCTCAAAGAACGCGGTTTGGTGAGGATCCTTGCGGACAATGCCATTGTCGATATTACTTCCGAAATGAAAGGCTGTGATATCCGGAATTCAAAGTCTGTTTACGGGATTATCGACCGGCTGGTTGTCAAAGACGTGATAAAAGAACGACTTGTCGATGCTATGGAAACGGCGTATCGGCTGGGAGCCGGCCATATGAGCATCATATACAATATCCAGGATGCTTCTGCCCGGAGCAATATGCATGGAGAAGGATACCCTTTGACCATCCAGGATTCACCATGGATCGAACTGAAGTTCAGTAAACAATTCTTTTGCAGTTACTGCGCCGTTGAATATCCGGAACCGGTTCCTGCATTATTCTCGTTTAACAATCCGATTGGTGCCTGTCCCAAATGTCAGGGATTTGGATATACCATTGAGGTCGATATGGACAGCGTCATACCGGACAAGGAAAAGACGTTGAATGAAGGGGCTATCTCATCATGGAATACGCCTGCCTATTACAGCTTGTTCGAATCGCTGAAAAAGGCAGCCTCCCGATACAATATTCCCTTAAATGTTCCCTTCCGCAAGCTGACAAAAGAACAGGTAAAATTGATCATGGATGGCACGGAAGATTTCTGCGGTATCCGCGACTTCTTTGCATGGTTGGAACAAAAGAAATACAAGATGCACATCCGTGTGTTTTTAAGCAAATACCGGGGATACGCCCTCTGCCCCGATTGTAATGGAAAACGCTTGAAGAGTCAGGCGTTGACAGTCTTGATAGGCCAGAAAAACATAGCGGACATTTGTACCATGACCATCGATGAGGCATATCAGTTCTTCGAGGGGCTTCAGCTTACCGAGTATGAAAAAACCATTGCCCACCTGCTTTTGCAGGAAATAAAAAAACGACTAAACTATATGATCACGGTAGGCCTGGGATACCTTACCCTGGATCGTATGACCAGGACACTATCGGGCGGAGAGGCCCAAAGGGTTAATCTTACAACGTCCCTTGGGTCTTCGCTGGTAAATACTCTTTACATCTTGGATGAGCCCAGCATCGGCCTCCATCCACGGGACACTGACCGGTTAATCCGGATACTCGAAAGATTGCGTGATATCGGGAATACCGTTGTTGTCGTAGAGCATGACAGAGAAGTCATCATGGCCGCCGATGAGCTCATTGACCTTGGGCCAGGCGCTGGTGAAAATGGAGGCAGGCTTGTTTATCAGGGCTTTTTTAAGGATTTACCTGCCCGGAACGGGTCGCTCACGGGGCAATATTTAAAAGGTAATAAGGCAATCAAAATGCCCTCTCAACGGCGAGTACCTTCCGGCAAGGCTATTGTATTGAAAGGGGCGTCGCAGAACAACCTGAAAGGCATCGATGTTACCTTTCCACTCCATATGCTCATATGCGTAACGGGAGTTTCAGGATCGGGTAAAAGCACGCTTGTTCAGGATACCCTCTATGGGGCAATAAAAAAAAAGCGGGAAGGTTATGCTGGATTCATTGGAAAATATGAGGGTATCGATGGGACACAGTTCATTGACGACGTTATGCTTATGGATCAATCTCCCATTGGGCGTACCCCACGTTCCAACCCGGTCACGTATGTAAAAATATTTGATGATATCCGGAAGCTTTTTGCATCAACACGGGATGCCAGGCTGTGGAACCTGAACATCGGCTCTTTTTCATTTAATGTGGTTGGCGGGAGATGTGAGCATTGTGAAGGCGCTGGCTCTATCAGGGTCGACATGCAATTCCTTGCAGACATCTTCGTCACGTGTGACAAATGTGACGGCAGGCGATTTAACAAGAAAGTTCTCGATGTAAAATACAAAAACAAAAACATTCACGAGGTGCTTGAAATGACTGTAGATGATGCCTTTATCTTCTTCCGTGACTCTCTCCGGATTACGAAGGGATTAAAATTCCTGCAGGATACCGGCTTGGGCTATTTGCGGTTAGGCCAGCCCGCAACTACCCTGTCCGGAGGTGAGGCGCAGAGATTGAAGATTGCCGCTTTTATGGCTCAGGAAACTCTTGGGACGACGCTCTTCGTCTTTGACGAGCCAACCATCGGACTGCATATGGATGACGTCCGAAAATTGTTGACCTGTTTTCAACAATTGATCCAGGCCGGACATTCTTTGATCGTAGTAGAACATAATCTGGACATTATTAAATCCGCCGATTATATTATTGATCTTGGCCCTGAAGGCGGCAGCGCAGGAGGATATGTCGTTGGGTGCGGGACACCGGAACAGATATCACACATAGAAACAAGCTATACAGGGAGATACTTGAAATCCGCCTTTTCCAAAGGAAACACGCATTTTTGACGAGATATTCGATAGCACTTTAGTTCTTTTAAAAAAACATGACTTCTCAGCCATTTTGCAACTCGCGCGCAGGATTTACCTTGCAGCGTCATAATGTTTCAAATATCTGAAGTGTTGCGACTTTTGACAATTAAACATTTCTTTCTCTTTGATTTCGTCGTGAGTCTTCAGCGTGATGGTTCGACAAGTCTTCGGCGTGAGCTCAGACGAACGCTCAAACGAACGATGGGAGTGTCCTGGGGATGGTGATCCCTCTTTGCCCTCTCTCCGCGGATCTCTCCCATTTTTTAGGATTTGCTCAGGACGGGCAAGAGTGAGGAACTCTTGGCTTGAAACTCTTGTACTTTAAATTATATGGAAGGGCACAATAAAATTGAGCAAAAAAAACATCCTGTTTACTCTGAGTATCATAGTCAGCCTTGTTTGTACGTGGTTATTTATAAGGAATATCAACTGGCAGCTTCTCAGTAACGCCTTACGGGAAGCAAATTATTGGTTTATCATCCCAACGATTATTTTAACGGTAGCCGTTTACATTGTGAGGGCAATCCGATGGCGCAGCTTGCTGTTGCACGTTAAACCCATTTCTGTGATGAACTTGTTGTCGGTTACCTGTATCGGCTTCATGGCAAATAATATCCTCCCTGCCCGTGTAGGAGAAGTATTGAGACCGTTTCTGGTAACAAAAAAGGAGGATATAAAATTTTCCACCTCGGTTGCCACCGTGATCGTGGAGCGAATCTTTGACATGCTGGGACTCATTATCTTTACAGTGGCCGTCATCGCCCTGCTACCGCATCCCTCTAACACTCACCATGGCATTCTTTCTCATGTTTCCGCACGCCATGCGAAGACTGTCAATGAATCAATTATTCCTTCCCTGAAGAAATGGACCGAGGTATTTGCGGCGGTGGGGGTCTTTACTGTTGCCTGCCTTTTTTTAGTTGTTATCAGGCCTGATTTCTTTAAAAGAATACTTTCCAGCGTATGTTTTTTTTTGCCGCACAAACCCAGAGACACGATTTTGGGATTGTATGAATCCTTTGTCTACGGTTTGAAAATCCTGGAAAATAAAGCACAAACGGTATGGATATTAGTGCTTTCACTCTTTATCTGGGTTCTTGGAGGAGCAGAAGTATATCTCCTCGGTTTTTCCTTTCATATGGATCTTCCGTTTGTGGGATCATGTCTCATTGCAGTATGTATTGCGCTGGCAGTTGCCCTGCCCCAGGCACCCGGATATATAGGCGTTTTCCACATCGCAGTGCTAAAATCATTACACATCTTTGGAATAGAAACTACATCTGCACAGAGTTATGCTATTATTCTGTGGGCCGTCAGTATCTTTCCTTCCACGATCCTGGGTTTCCTCTTCCTCTGGCGGGAGGGTATTGCCTTTCGTGAGGTGATAAAACTGGAAGAAGAGATCGCCGAAGGAAAGCTGGAAGAGATGGAAGGCGTAACAAAAGAAATAAAATAAATGAATGTCACAGGAAGACCTTTCAAAATTAAAGATTGATAAGACCGCAAAGAGTATTCGGCCGGTACACCAGAGGAAACAGTACCTCAGTACCGCAGCCGTAATACTTATTATCGCACTCCTGGTATTCCTTTACTTCAGCGGATCCCTGATGACGGCAGACCCTGTTGAGGTTGTTACCATTACCAGGGCTTACCCCTCACAGGCATTTACCTTATTGAATGCCAGTGGCTATGTCGTGGCCCAGCGCAAAGCAGCCGTGGCATCTAAAATCACCAGCCAGCTCGTATCATTGAATGTTGAGGAAGGAAGCAGGGTGAAAAAGGGAGAGATTATTGCTTGTCTGGAAAATGAAGATGCCGTTGCTGCACGGAATCGGGCTTCGGCAAACCTGCATGTTTCACGAGCTGGCCTCAGACAGGCAAAGGCAGAGCTTCGGGATGCCATGCTTTCTTTTCACCGTGAAAAGAATTTGCTGAATCAGGGGATCTCAACACCGACCGAATACGATGCGGCCCTTGCCCGTTATAAGAAAGCAATCGCTGCGGTTGCAGGGGCAAGAGCAGCGATTAAAGCCGGTATAGCAGCCCTTCAGGAAGCCAGGGTGTTGTTAGGCTACACACTGATTCGGGCGCCATTCGATGCCGTCGTTTTAACCAAAAATGCTGATATCGGAGATATCGTTACCCCGATTGGGGCATCTACAAATGCCAGGGCCGCTGTCGTTACCATTGCCGACATGAGTTCGCTCCAGGTGGAGGCAGACGTTTCTGAATCAAATCTGGAATTGGTGAAAGCAGGTCAGCCATGCGAGATACAGCTCGATGCACTGCCCGAGTCCCGTTTCCGCGGAGAGGTGCATATGATCGTGCCGACTGCCGACCGGAGCAAGGCAACGGTGATGGTGAAGGTGCGCTTCATTGAAAAAGACAGCCGTATCTTACCGGAAATGAGCGCCAAGGTTGCCTTTCTCTCCAGACCGACAGGAAGTGAAGAACGGAAACCATTGATGACAATCAACCCGGAGGCTGTAATAACCCGCAATGGGAACCATGTCGTTTTCCTGGTGAAAGACAACCGCGCGGTACAAACATCAGTTATTTTGGGGACTCAGGTTGGTGACATGGTTGAAGTCATTGACGGAGTAAAGCAAGGTGATAAAGTGGTAGTTAAACCGAGAGGCAAGCTGAAAGACGGTTCAAGGATAAAGGTCGTAGAAAAATAAATAATGGAGAATAAAGTCCCTCTTGTTGAAATAAAAAATCTGGGCAAATCCTACCGCAGAGGCACCCAGATTGTGCCGGTTTTGGAAAACATCACGTTTGACATTGCAGAAGGTGAATTTCTGGCCCTGATGGGTCCCTCGGGTTCCGGGAAGAGCACCTTGTTGAACCTTATTGCCGGCATCGATAAATCGGACTGCGGCATTATTAAAGTGCAGGGCACTGATATTGCCACACTTTCCGAAACGGAGCTTGCCCGTTGGCGTGCTGCCAATGTTGGGTTTATCTTCCAGTTTTATAACTTAATTCCGGTACTTACCGCCTTTGAGAATGTTGAATTACCCTTGCTCCTGACATGGCTTTCCGGAAGGGAGCGGAAAGAACATGCTGAAGCAGCGCTTCGGATGGTCAATCTTTCTGATCGTATGGACTATTATCCAGGCCAGCTCTCCGGCGGACAGCAGCAGCGGGTGGCTATAGCCAGGGCTGTTGTTACAGACCCGACGATCATTGTGGCGGATGAACCGACCGGCGATCTGGACCGCGTCTCGGCAATGGAGATACTGGAATTGATGCACCGCCTCAATGTTGAACTTGGCAAGACCATTATCATGGTAACCCATGACCCCCACGCAGCAGAAAAAGCCCGCATAATAAAACATCTGGAAAAAGGCATTTTGAATGTATCTGCTGAAACTCATCCTTAAAAATGCCTTCCGTCACAAGCTGCGCACATCGCTGACCATCCTCGGTTTTACAATCGTCATTCTTGCCTTTGGTCTTCTGGGGACAGTGATAAGCGCATGGTATACAGGAGTAGAGTCGTCTTCAGCGAGCCGCCTCGTGACCAGAAATTCGATATCGCTCGTCTTTCAACTTCCCATCTCTTACAAGGACAAGATACGACAGATACCGGGGGTAAAGATTGTATCATATGCAAGTTGGTTTGGCGGCATCTATATCGACGAAAAGAACTTTTTCGCAAATTTTGCCATAGAGCCGAAATCCTTCCTTGAATTGTATCCCGAATATATACTTCCACCTGACCAGAAGATCGTTTTTTTTCGCGAACGGAAGGCCGCTATTGCCGGACAGAAGCTTGCGGTGAAATACGGCTGGAAAATTGGCGACACCATGACCCTTAAAGGGACTATTTATCCGGGCGATCGGGAGTTTGTCCTGCGTGGAATCTATCAGGGCAGGGAGAAGAGTACCGATGAGACCCAATTTTTTTTCCACTGGGATTATCTCAATGAAGCCTTGAAAAAGACCATGCCTTCGAGGGCAGATCAAACCGGTTTTTATCTGATCGGAGTAACCAGCCCTAACCTGGCTGAAGAGGTGGCGGTGTCAATTGATAAAGCCTTTACGAATTCTCTTGCAGAAACCCTGACTGAGACGGAAAAGGCATTCCAGTTGAGTTTTGTTTCCATGAGCGAAGCAATTGTTGTCGCCATACGGCTAGTTTCCTTCGTAGTAATTGTCATCATCATGGCGGTCCTGGCCAATACCATGTCCATGACTGCCCGTGAACGCATTGGAGAATATGCAACATTCAAAGCGCTGGGATTCGGCGGCTGGCATCTTGCAGCGCTCATATTCGGGGAATCCCTGTTTATCTCCCTGATCGGGTGCAGCATAGGTATTGCCCTTACCTATCCGATAGCAAAAATCTTCGGTAATACCCTGGGGACGTATTTCCCGGTGTTCAATGTGGCAACGAAAACCATCTACCTGGATATCGCCGCCTCTCTCCTGGTCGGCATGGTAGCGGCAATTATCCCGACATGGCGGTCAATAAGAATCCGGATTGCTGACGGCCTGAGAAGGATGGGATAAGTGAAAATACCATTTTTATACAGCTTTCGAAATCTCCTGACCCGCAGGCTTACGACCACACTTACGGCATCCGGTATGGCGCTGGTGGTATTCGTATTTGCCTCGATCTTAATGCTTGCAGAGGGGCTGCGAAAAACCCTGGTGAACACCGGTTCCTATGATAATGTAGTAGTCATCCGCAAGGCGTCAACCTCTGAAGTGCAGAGTGGCGTTGATCGGCAGCAGGCATCGATCGTGGAGACGCAACCGGAGGTGGCCATTGGGGCAAATGGTCAGCGCCTGCTGGCAAAAGAGTTGGTAGTGCTTATAAATCTTCCCAAACGAGGTAGCAATAAACTGTCGAATGTGGTTATCAGGGGCATTTCGGGAAGTTCTCTCTTATTACGACCTCAGGTAAAGCTCGCTGAGGGACGGATGCCCAGGCCTGGGTCATCTGAGATACTCGCAGGTCAAAGCATTGCCAAAAGGTTTAAAGGGGGAGGCATCGGCGAAACCCTCCGTTTTGGCATGAGGGACTGGACGGTCGTCGGGACGTTTGATGCAGGAAACACGGGATTCAGTTCGGAAATATGGGGGGACGCTGATCAACTTATGCAGGCATTTCGCCGTCCTGTGTATTCATCGGTTATCTTTAAATTGCGCGATTCTTCAGAGTTCACAAAAATCAAGGCACGCATTGAAAGCGATCCGCGCCTGACTCTCGAGGCCAAGCGGGAAATTACCTACTACGAAGATCAATCAAAGGTGATGGCCAAATTTCTGCGCATCCTGGGGCTGTCACTCACCATAATCTTTTCCCTGGGCGCCATTATCGGCGCCATGATTACCATGTATTCTGCGGTGGCAAATCGTACCGGCGAAATTGGTACGCTGCGTGCGCTCGGCTTTCAAAGGAGGAGTATTTTAATCGCATTTCTTGTGGAGGCGCTCATGTTTGGTTTTATGGGAGGATGTATAGGGCTGTTCTTTGCGTCATTCATGCAACTCCTCACTATTTCTACCATGAATTTTCAGACCTTTTCAGAACTTGCCTTTAGCTTTTCCCTCAACTTTGGCATTATTTGCAAATCCCTGACCTTTTCACTGACAATGGGCTTTCTTGGCGGTGTATTGCCCGCAGTCAGGTCGGCGCGCATGAATATCGTGGACGCCCTTCGGGCAGGTTAATAATTTATAAACGGATAGGAGGTATCCCGTGTGTTGGCTTTATCTGATCCTCGCAATACTTTTAGAAGTCACTGGTACCACGTGTTTGAAATTGTCCCAGGGTTTCACAAAACTATTACCATCGGTGTTGCTCTTTATCTTCTATGGATTTAGTCTCACATTGTTATCCTTTGCCCTGAAAAAGCTTGAAGTAGGCGTTGCATATGCAATATGGTCGGGGGTGGGGACGACTCTTATCGTAACCGTGGGTATTTTGTGGTTCAGGGAGCCGATAAGCGCCGTAAAGATAATTTCAATCGGACTGATTGTAATCGGGGTAATTGGTTTGCATCTGAGCGGTGGAATACAGTAATCGCTGGAGAAATACCTCCATCTTTGGCAAATACGAAAGGAATGTTTAATAATGTCAGAACAGGAAGCTCAGTAGTACGAAGTATTCACTGAAGCGACAGGTTCGGGCAATTTTACAATTTCCGGAGTGCTAAAAAGCAGGTTACCTTTTTTGGAAGGGATTTTCACCATTCTCATCTCAACCCTGAAGTTCGCATTTCTTTTTACAAATCTAACCACCCACTCGTGGCTGTCGCGAAAGAAGACTGTTGTTTCCGCACAGCGCACAATAAGTCTGTTAATGGTTATGACTTACGACCGACCCAGCTTCCGGATGGTCCACCGAAAACCTAAAAATGAATAGTCAGGATGTCTTCCATCATAAGAGAGATTTGGGCGGATTTTGATCGCGAGATGCGGTGCGAGCGGGATAATATTGTTAAGAATACGAGGATCATGCGTTTTTTCTATAGCAATTGGGAAATCACTAGTGAAAAAAGGGTTATCCTCAAATGGGTTGATCAGAATGTCCCATTCAAAATTGCCGAAAGCAATGGTGAGGTGGAGGATAGAATCGATGCCTATCGCTTGAGATACTTAGTGTTTGAACGAAAACCAGCCGAATGCTGATAATACAAGGAGAAGAAGGCGAAAAGAATCGGATAAAAGTGTTGAATATTTGAAGCAGGAGAGGTAAACTTGTGGCGGAAAATGAGGGTTTGGCT
>WBZR01002109.1_pt1 | contig 21809 bp, 19 predicted proteins | sample 5204231 | NCBI WGS metagenome assembly WBZR01 (sample SAMN12412403, study PRJNA552823) | activated sludge metagenome | isolation source: activated sludge from anammox sidestream of wastewater treatment plant... | place: USA: Virginia | collected 2017-08 | reverse complement strand
CGGCGAGCGCAAAGGCCGCGTCTTCGTGGAGGTCCACCAGGACGTCTACGAGATGATCGAGGACCTCGAGGCGCACACGCGGAGCCTCTTGACGCGCGCCCGGCTCGACCAGCGCGTCGATCCCGACCGCGTCGCGCACGCCGTGCGGCAGAAGCTCGGGGTGCCGATCGACGTCACCCGCGACGGCGCCACGGCCGACGCGACGCCGGAGCATCCGAAGCGCGACGATCAGCTCGCGGCGGGCGAGTAGCGCGCACCGGGCGCGCGGCACCCCGCCGAAGCCCCCGCGCCCGACTCGGGGCTACTCGCGCTCGCCGCGCTTGATCCCGGTCGAGAGGCCCGTGCGCCGCACGTCGCCGGCGCCGCGGCGGAGCTTCTGGTCGCCGAAGCGGACGTGGATCGCGTCGACCGCGGCGTTCAACCGCGCGCGCCGCTGGTCGGTCGGTCCGCGGAGCGCGAGGGCGAGCTGCGACGCGTCGTTCGGCTCGAGACGCGTCACCGCGACGCCCACGAGGCGGATCGGCTCCCACGGCTCGACGCGGGCGAGCAGGGAGAGCGCGGCGCGCGCGATCGCCTCGCCGTCGTCGGTCGCACGCCGCAAGAGCAGCGACCGCGTCACCAGCGGATAGCGGCCGCGGCCGAGCGGTCGCGCGAGCTTGAGCTTCACCGTCACGCCGTGGCCGGCGAGACGATCGCGGCGCAGGCGCCGCGCGATCGCGTCGGCGTGCGCGTGGATCGGATCGGCGAGCGCGGCCCGCTCGGCGACGTCGCGCTCGAAGGTGTTCTCCTCGCCGTACGACTTCGCCTCGCGGTCGGGCTCGACCGCGCGCGCGTCCTCGCCGCGCGCGAGGCCCGCGAGCCCGACGCCGAATCCGCCGAGCGCGCGCCGCAGCATCTCGTCGGGCGCGGCGGCGAGGTCGCCGATCGTGGCGATGCCGAGCGCGTCGAGACGCGCGCGCGCCACGGCGCCGACGCCCCAGATGCGTCCGACCGGCAGCGGCGCGAGGAAGGCGCGCACCTCGTCCGGGGCGACCACGCGGAGCCCGTCCGGCTTCGCGAGGTCGCTCGCGATCTTCGCGACCATCTTCACCGGCGCGATGCCGACCGAGAGCGTGAGGCCGGTCGCTGCCCGCACCTCGGCGCGGAGGCGCTCGGCCGCCGACACCGCGTCGCCGAGGAGGCGCGCCGTTCCCGTCAGGTCGAGAAACGCCTCGTCCATCGAGAGCCCCTCGACCAGCGGCGAGTAGCGGTCGAAGATCGCGAAGACGCGCCGGCTCTCGCACCGGTACTTCGCCATGTCGCCCGCGACGAAGATCGCGTGCGGACAGCGCCGGCGCGCCTCGAACGACGGCATCGCCGAGTGGATGCCGTAGACCCGCGCCTCGTAGCTCGCCGCCGCGACGACGCCGCGTCCCGCGGCGCCGCCGACGACGACCGGCTTGCCGCGCAGCTCCGGCCGGTCGCGCTGCTCGACCGCCGCGAAGAAGGCATCGAGATCGGCGTGGAGAATGGTGCGCGGAGCCGTGGACACGGCGATCTCCTACCGGCAGACCTTCTGCACCACGTACGCGTCACGCATGCGCCGGCTCCTCTCCCGAGGCGGGGTGAGGCCGCACCTTACCGTTCCGGCCGGTCCTCGCTCCAGAGGTGGCGGCGGGTCTCGTCGACGATCACGTGGGTCAAGACGAGGAGCGAGATCAGGTTCGGGATCGCCATGAGGGCGTTGGTGATGTCGGCGGCCGACCAGACGACCGGCAGCGGCGCCACCGACCCGAGATAGACCGCGAGCACCCAGAGCACGCGGTACACCTGCACGGCCGACGTGCCGAAGAGGTACTCGCACGCCTTCTCGCCGTAGTAGGCCCAGCCGAGGATCGTCGAGAAGACGAACGTCAGAAGCCCGACGGTGAGGATCGCCGGACCGAGCACGGGATGCAGGTCGCTGAAGGCCCGCGACGTGAGCGCCGCGCCGCCGAGGCCCTGCGTCCAGCCGCCGGACTGCACGACGACGAGACCGGTCATCAGACAGACGACGACCGTGTCCCAGAAGGTGCCGGTCGACGACACGAGCGCCTGACGCACGGGATTCCTCGTCTGCGCCGCAGCGGCGACGATCGGCGCGCTGCCGAGCCCGGATTCGTTCGAGAACAGTCCCCGCGCGACGCCGTAGCGCATCGCCTCGCGGACGCCGGCGCCGAGGAAGCCGCCGACCGCCGCCTGGCCCGTGAACGCGGTGCTCACGATGAGCGAGACCGTCGCCGGGATCTCGGCGGCGTGCAGCGCCAGGACGAGCGCGCATCCCGCCACGTAGAAGATGGCCATGAAGGGCACCAGGCGCTCGCAGACGGCGGCGATCGCCTTGATGCCGCCGAGGACGACGAGCGCCGTGAGCGCGGCCATCGCGGCGCCGGAGATCCAGACGGAGACGCCGAACGAATCGCGCGCGAGCGTCGAGATCGAGTTCGCCTGCACGGTGTTGCCGATCCCGAAGGCGCTCACCGCGGTGAGGGCCGCGAACGCGACCCCGAGCGGCCTGCTCCGCATGCCGTGCTCGAGCACGTACATGGGGCCGCCCGCCATCGTGCCGTCCGCCGCCGTGACGCGGTACTTCACGGAGAGCAGCGCCTCGGCGTACTTGGTGGCGATCCCGAAGACCCCGGTGAGCCACATCCACAGCACCGCGCCCGGACCGCCGGACGCGACCGCCGTGGCGACGCCGACGATGTTGCCGGTGCCGATCGTCGCCGCGAGCGCGGTGGTGAGCGCCCCGAACTGCGAGACGTCGCCCTCGCCTTCCGCGCCGCGCTCGAGGGAGATGCGGATGGCCCGTCCCAGGTAGCGCTGGACGAAGCGCAGGCGGATCGTCAGATAGACGTGCGTCCCGACCAGCAGGATCAGCATCGGCGGACCCCACACGATGCCGGCGATCCGGTCGAGCAGCGCGGTCAGGTCTTCCATGCGCGGAGGTCGAGGGCGGGCGCCGTCACGGCTCGCGGTGGACGATCATGACCTCGAAGCGCCCGGACGATCCGACGTACCACGATGCGATCCAGCCGGTGAACGACACCACGAGCGCACCGAGCAGCGCCGAACCGAAGCCCGCGAGCGTGAATCCCTCGAGGAGCGCGGCGACCAGCGACAGCATCGCCGCGTTCACGATCCAGAGGAAAAGTCCGAGCGTCACGACCGTGATCGGCAGCGTCAGGAGCACGATCAGCGGACGCACGAACGCGTTCACGAAGCCGAGCAGGAACGCGGCCACGAGGAGCGTGCCGGCGCCGCGGATCTCCACGCCGGGCACGAGGGCCTGGGCGAGCCACAGGCCGAGCGCGGCGATGAGCAGGCGCACGAAGAACCCCGGCATGCTCCGCCCCTACCAGAACGCCGACGCAGGGGAAACGGCCGCGGCCCGCTACGCGTCCTTCGGCTTCATCATCCCGCCGATGAGGCGCGTCGTGATGGCGGCGGGCAGGTGCTTGTAGAGGCCCGCCGCGACCGCGTTCATGAGCCCGTTCACCAGCACCGAGCGCTGCCCGACGGCCGCAATCGCCTGCTCGGCGACCTGGTCTGCCGTCATCCACACGAAGGACGGCATGGCCGAGGTGTCGAAGGTCTCGACCTTCTCCTGGAACTCCGTGCGGGTGAAGCCGGGACAGACGCAGAGCACGTGGACGCCCGTGTCGCGGAGCTCCGCGGCGAGCGACTCGGTGAAGCTCAGCACGAAGGCCTTGGTCGCGCAGTAGGTCGCCATGAAGGGCCCGGGACCGAAGCCGCCGACCGACGCGACGTTCACCACCGCGCCGCGCCGGCGCTCGACCATGGCGGGGAGGAAGCGCCCGGTGAGCTCGACGAGCGCCGCGACGTTCAGCTGGATCTCCTCGAGCTCGCGGGCGACGGGGAGCTCGTGGAAGCGGCCGTGCGTCCCGAAGCCCGCGTTGTTGACGAGCCAGTCCACGACCATGCCGCGGCGCCCGACTTCGGCCTCGAGCGCCGCGCCGGCGCCGGGCTTGGCGAGATCGGCCGTGAGAACCTGCACCTCGCCGCCGTGCGCGGCGCGCAGCTCGCCGGCGAGGCGCTCGAGCTTGTCGGTGCGACGCGCGACGAGCGCCACCGGACGGCGCTCGCCGGCGAGCCGGCGCGCCAGCGCCTCGCCGATGCCGCTCGAGGCGCCGGTGATGAGGGTGAAATCCTGCGGGGACGGCATATTCGCTCCTTCGTGTGCCGGACCGCGCTCAGAGCGGCGGACGGCGCGGCACGCTGTGCTCCCAGTCGGCGAGAATCGCGCGCAGGGCGGCGATGAACGCGAGGGGCTGGTCGAGGATGAGATGATGATGGGCCTGCGGGATCTCGACGATCGGCGCGTTCCGATCGAGGAGCCCGTACATGTACTCGGCGATCTCGGGCGGTACGAGGAAGCTGAGCTCGCCGCGGAAGACGCCGACCCGGCAGCGCACGTGGGCGAGGTAGTCGCTCATCGGTACGAGCGACGTCTTCAGGAACACGCGCGGGTCGAACTTCCAGGTCCAGCCCGCGTCGGTTCGCTTCAGCGAATGGCGCGCGACGTGCTCGACGATGAAGGCGTTCTCGCACGGCTGCGGCGGGATGAGATGGAAGTGCCGCATGGCGGTCTCGAGGTCGGCGTAGGTCTTGGGATTGCGGAACGCCCGGCCGCGCGCGCCCTCCTCGCTCTCCGGGTCGGGCCGCCGCACCGGCGAGTCGACGATGATCGCGCCCGCGAGCCGATCCCCGTAGAGGGAGGCGGCGACGATGCTCACGAAGCCGCCGAGGCTGTGGCCGACCAGCATCGGCGCGCCGACGATCCGCGCGTCGGCCGCGACCGCCATCACCTCGCGCGCCCACACTTCGCGCGGGTACTCCTCGCGCCGGCCGCTGTCGCCGTGGCCGGAGAGCTCCGGTGCGACGACGTGGTACTGCGTCGCGAGCTGCGGCGCGAGGAAGCTCCACCACTCGGCATGCGCCGCGCCGCCGTGCACGAGCACCAGGCCGGGCTTCGAGGGATCGCCCCAGGCAAGATACCGGACGCGGCAGCCCTCGACCTCGAGGAAGCGCTCGCTCCGGGGCGCCGCCAGCGCGTCGGTGAACCACTTGGGCGCGTCGGGACCATCCGCCATCGCCGCCTCGTGAAAGCCTGTTCGACGGGCATATGCAAGCAGCGTCCGCCACGAAACACGCGGCGGCGGACGCCCCGCGCTTGCGGCGGCGCGCCGGGCGCGCCAAGCTCGACGGCGGGAGCCTCCGCGCATGAGCGACGACCTCTGCGATCTCACCTCGAGGGACTGCGTGCCGTGCCGGGGAGGCGTTCCCCCCCTCGCGGCCGCCGAGCGCGCGCGGCTCCTCGGTCGGCTCGGCCACGATTGGCGGGTCGTCGACGGCCATCACCTCGAGAAGGCCTTCGCCTTCCCGGACTTCGCGAGCGCCCTCGCCTTCACGAACCGCGTCGGCGCCCTCGCCGAGCGCGAGGGCCATCACCCCGACATCCATCTCGCGTGGGGCGCGGTCCGGATCACGATCTGGACGCACAAGATCGACGGGCTCACCGAGAGCGACTTCGTCCTCGCGGCGAAGACCGAGCAGCTGCCCCGCTGAGCGGACCCGCGCGGCGCGATCCGCCCGCGCCAGTCAGAGCAGCCGGTCGACGTTCTCCGGCGGGCGTCCCACCACCGCGCGCTTCCCGTCCTTGACGACGATCGGGCGCTCGATGAGGACCGGGTGCGCCGCCATCGCGGCGACGAGCTTCGTCGGATCGTCGACCTCGCCGAGGCCGAGCTCCGCGTAGACCGGCTCCTTGGTGCGCATGAGCGCGCGCGGGTCGTCGAAGCCGAGGAGCTTCAGGATCTCCCGGAGGCGCGCCGCCGTCGGCGGGTCCTTCAGGTACTCGACGATCGTCGGGGTCACGCCGGCGTCGGTGAGGCGCGCGAGCGTCTCGCGGGACTTCGTGCAGCGGGGATTGTGGAAGATCTCGTAGCGGGCCATGCCGCACCTCTACCTCGGATCCGCCGACGAGGCACCCCAGGAGGAACCGCGGGCCCCTTGCCGAACCGCGGAGCGCTCTGTCATGAAGCGCGGATGGATCGTACGACCGAGATCGGAGACCGCGACGCCACCGGGCAAGCCGATGCCGTGCGCCGCAAGGACGTCTCGCCCCGCGAGCTGGTCGACGAGGCGATTCGCCGCATCGAACGCGTGAACCCGCGCCTGAACGCCGTGATCCACGAGCACTTCGAGCGCGCCCGCGCGGAGGCCGACGGTCCCCTCCCCGACGGGCCGTTTCGCGGCGTGCCCTTCCTCCTGAAGGATCTCGCGAACGGCGCCCGCGCCGGCGACCCGATCCACTGGGGCGCGCGCTTCCTGAAGGACGCCGGGTACCGCGCGCCCGAGACCTCCTATCTGGTCGAGAAGTTCATGCGGGCCGGGCTCGTCATCGTCGGCCGCACCAACGTCCCGGAGCTCGGCGCCTGGACGACGACGGAGCCCGAGGCCTACGGACCGACGCGCAATCCCTGGAACCCGGAGCACTCGAGCGGCGGGTCGAGCGGGGGCGCGGCCGCGGCCGTCGCTTCCCGCATGGTCGCCGCGGCGCACGCGAGCGACGGCGGCGGGTCGATCCGCATTCCCGCGAGCAAGTGCGGCCTCGTCGGCTTGAAGCCGTCGCGCGGCCGGGTCTCGATGGGGCCGGCGATCGGCGAGATGTGGGCGGGGCTGGCGTTCGAGCTGGCGGTGACGCGCTCCGTCCGCGACGCGGCGGGCCTCCTCGACGCGGTCGCCGGCGCGATGCCGGGGGATCCCTACGTCGCGGAGCTGCCGCTCCGTCCCTACCTCGCAGAAGTCGGAGCGCCGCCCGGCACGCTCCGCATCGGCCTCGTGCCCGCGATCGCAACCGTGCCGGTCCACCCCGACTGCGCCGGGGCGGTCGAGCGCTCGGGCCGTCTCCTCGCCGACCTCGGCCACCGCGTCGAGATCGCGCATCCGCGGGCGCTCGAGGATCCGACCATCAGCGAGGCCGTCATCCGGATCATCGCGGCGTCGCAGGCGCACGCCATCGACCACTTCGGGGAGCAGCTCGGCCGTCCGCTCGGCGCGGCCGACATGGACTGCGACAACTGGGCGATCACCGAGATGGGCCGGCAGGTGAGCGGAGCGCAGTACCTGGCCGCGCTCGCGGCGCTGCACGCGTGGAATCGTCGCATGGCATCCTTCTGGTCCGGCGGCTTCGATCTCCTGGTGACGCCGACGATCCCGGTGCCGCCGCCCCGGCTCGGCGAGCAGACGCCCGATCCGGCGGCGCCGCTCAGCGCCTGGGCCAGGACCGGAACGATGGTGGCGTTCACGGTGCCCTTCAACGTGACCGGCCAGCCCGCGATGTCGCTGCCGCTCCATTGGAACGACGCCGGGCTGCCGATCGGCGTGCAGCTCGTCGCCGGCTTCGGACGCGAGGACGTCCTGATCCGCGTCGGCGCGCAACTCGAGACCGCCGCGCCCTGGGCGGAGCGCCGCCCTCCCATCTCGGCCTGAGGGCGGGCGGTCACCACTTCGCGTAGTGGTCCTCGCAGAACCCGAGCATGTTCGCGATCGCGACGCGCTCCCCCGCCGCGGTCGTGAGCGCGCCCGTGAACCGCCCGAAGATCTGGTGGAAGTTGGTCGCGAGCACGAGCGCGTTCACGCGCTCGACGTGCATCCCTTCGGGCGCGAACGCGAGGTCGACGCGGCCGTCGGCCGAGCGCAGGCGCCACGGCCGCATGAGGTCGCGCGGGTCGTAGTCGAACGCCACCGTATCGACCTTGTGGAGGCGCCCGTCGAGCCAGAAGCAGTTCTCGGTGACGCTCGTCTCGTTGACGCCGCACGAGACGTTCAAGCCAGCGACACGGCCGTCGCTCGTGCGGCCGGCGAGGCAGCCCCAGTTCCAGAACGTCTCGGGACGCATGAAGCCCGCGCTCCAGTCGTGGTGACCGTAGCCGTCGATCGCGCCGAGGTCCCAGGTGGCGGCGGCGGCGCGGAGCGTACCGCGCATCGCGAGGCCGGCGGTCTTCCGCGCGTACACCCAGCCGGTCGCGCCGGCACGCGTGCAGAGGCGCATCGGCTCCATCGGCGGCGCCTCCTCGCTGAAGACCGCATCGATCGCGATGGGCCCCCCGGTCACCTCGAGGCGGCGCGCGCGCGGCGACGCGTCGGCGTGCATCACGATGCGCGTGCCGCCGGCCTCGAACGCCATCGTCCCGGCCTCGGGCGTGTCGACGCCGCGGAACCCGAGGCCGAACGGCCGTTTCACGCCGTGCTCGACGCGCTGCCGCGTCGTCGGGTCCCAGCAATAGACGAACGCGGTCGTGACCCATCGCGTGTCTACGATCGCGCACCCGAAGACGAGCCGCTCCGAAAGGCCACCGAGAAACTGGAACTGGTGGAAGCCGAAGTGACGCGCGAGTCGGCCGCGCGGCTTTCCGAAAGGATCGCGGAGGACGAAGTCGCGGTGGTTCACCTCGTCGATCGGCTCGGGGAAGATCCCGAGCCGCACGCGGCCGTCGGGGGCGACGAGCCGGTTCGGCATCGCTCAGTCGAATGGCTGGAGCAGCAACGCGTCGGTTTTCGCGTACGTGTGCTTCTCCTTCATGAGCCGTCCGTCGAAATGCAGGAGGTCGAGACCGCGCCAGCGGCGCTTCACGCCTTCGTGCTCCAGCGTACAGGCCCAGCGGATCATCGCCTTTCCGGCGGCCGCATCGACGAAGCAGTCTTCGGTCACGAAGCGGATCGTGCCGAAGTCGCCGCGGAACTGGGGAACGAACGCCTCGCGGATCGCCGCCTTGCCGACCGCGCAGACGCCGTTGAACTGATCGTAGATCGCGTCGTCGGTCATGCAGGTCATCACGGCGTCGAGGTCCTCGCGGTTGAACGCGTCGGTGAAGGCGAGCACGAGCGCCTCGAGCTCGGCGCGGGTCGGGATGGATGCGGGCATGAAGGTCCTCCTCGGTGGTGCGTCCGGCGTCTCTCGCTCACTCGCCGGCGAGATGCAAGACGAGCTCGCGCACGTGGAACGCCGCGCGGTGCTCGAAGACGTACACCGCTTGCCACGTGCCGAGCGCGAGGTCCCCGTCGACGATCGGGATCGAGACCTGCGTCGCCGTGAGCGCCGAGCGGATGTGCGCCGGCATGTCGTCCGGCCCTTCGGTCGTGTGGCGATACGCCGGGTCGCCCTCCGGCACGACCCGGCGGAGAAACGCCGCGAGATCGGCGAGCACGTCGGGATCGGCGTTCTCCTGGACCACGAGCGACGCCGAGGTGTGGCGGATGAAGACGGTGACGAGCCCTTCGCGTATCCCCTGACGCGCGACCCACCCCCGCAGCTCGGGCGTCACGTCGTAGAGTCCGGCACCGCGCGTCCGGACCTGGAGGCGATGGACCGCCTGGCGCAGCATGACGGCGTTCCTCTTAGAGCCTTCCATGAGAAGGCTCTTAGCGCGACCCGCCGGCCAACCGCGAATCGGCGGAAATCCGATTGACAGCGGCCGCAGGCAGCATGGTACACGAGGCCGCCCGCCGCGAGCCGCCAACGGGCGGTCGCGCGCGGGTGGTTTCCGGTGCCGAGCCCTCCCGACGCTTCGATGAGGATCCCCGCATGAAGAACACGACCTGCCGCCGGCGCTTTCGGTCGATCGCGGCGCCGCTCCTCGTCGCGCTCGCCGTGGCCGCCGGAGCGACGGCGCACGCCGCCATTATCGAGACCGACAAGGACGACTACGCGCCGGGCGACACGGTCGTGATCTTCGGCTCGGGCTGGGAGCCCTGGGAGACGGTCGAGATCCTGATCCAGCGGACATCGGACGGCTTCGACGACATCGCCTTCGTCACGGTCGCGAACGGTGACGGCGACGTGCGCGACGACTCGTTCGTCGTCGAGTGGCGTCACTTCCACGCGAGCTTCCTCCTGACGGCCATCGGGCGCGCCTCCGGCCTCGTCGCGCAGGCGACCTTCACCGACGGCGTCCTCTCCGACACCATCGACGCGACCGGCGACAGCATCACGCGCGGCTTCAACGCCGACAGCTGCACCTACGGCGACCAGGTCGATCGCAACTGGGCGACCGGCGACGACCACGGCGCGAGCTGGTGCACCTCGGGCGGCGACGGGACGTTCAGCCACGCCGAGCGGCTCGAGTGTGCCAAGCCGGGCCAGATCGTGAACCTCAACGACGGCGAGAGCGGCGCTACCATGCGCGGCGACTTCCAGGCGCAGGCGACGACGGCGCGCGCCAACATGATCGCCCAACCGGCGCCGCGCTACGTGACGGTGCTGATGGGCCACAACGACGCCTGCACCAACACGACCAGCAAGATCGGCAACGGCTGCGGCGGCGACCAGAACCCGAACAACTACTGCCGCACCACCAACGCCGCCTTCGAGCGCGAGCTGCGCGAAGGACTCGACCAGCTGATCCAGGTGCCGTCGTCGCGCATTCTCGTGTCGGCGCTCGTCCGCATCTCGGAGCTCTGCAACTTCGGCTCGAAGAACAGCTGCGGACTCGGCTTCGGCACCAACTGCAGCTTCTTCTGGGGCACGCTCACCACGATCTTCGGGGCGGGCGGCGTCTGCAGCTCCCTCACCGACGACTGCTCGAACCAGCGCCGCATCGACATGTACGACACCACGGTCGCCTACAACGCGATCCTCGAGTCGGTGACGGCGGAGTACGCCGCGATCCCGGCGGGCGGAGCGTCGGCGACGGGCGCGGTGAAGGCGTCGGACGTCGGCCTGCGCTTCGCCGAAGCCCCCTTTCATTACAAGTTCGCGAGCGGCGACATCTCGTGCTGCGACTGCTTCCACCCTGCGAGCTCGGGGCAGGCGAAGCTCGCCGAGGGCACGTACGCGGGCATCCAGTGCAGCGCCGCGAATCCGTGCTGCGCCCCGTCGGCCGATCCGCTGGTGAACGCGACCTGCTCCGCCACCGACACGACGAGCTTCTACCCCGGCGGCTTCTGGGACGGCGCGCCGTGCGGCAACGGCGTCGTCGATCCGGGCGAGCAGTGCGATCTCGGCGCCGCGAACGGCACCCCCGGCGCGTGCTGCCTCGGAAGCTGCGCCTTCGCGGCCGCGGGCGCGTCCTGCCGCGCGCCGGCCGGCGTCTGCGACGTCGGGGAGACCTGTACGGGGACGTCGGCGACCTGCCCCGCCGACGGTTTCGCGTCGAGCGCGATCGTCTGCCGCGCCTCGGCCGGCGCCTGCGATCCCGCCGAGCACTGCAGCGGCGGCACGGCCACCTGCCCGGGCGACGCCAAGAGCGGCGGCGTGTGCCGCCCGAGCGCCGGCGCGTGCGACGTGGCGGAGAGCTGCGACGGCGTCGGCGACGCGTGCCCGGCCGACGGCGTGCAGCCGGCGAGCGTCGTCTGCCGGCCGGCGGCGGGCGTCTGCGACGTAGCCGAGAGCTGCACCGGATCGAGCGGGGTCTGTCCCGCCGACGCCAGGAGCACGGCGGTCTGCCGCGCCGCGGCCGGCGTCTGCGACGTCGCGGAGAGCTGCGACGGCGCGTCCGACGACTGTCCCGCCGACGCGCTCGCCGACGCGACGGTCACGTGCCGCAGTGCGGCGGGCGTCTGCGATCTCGCGGAGCTCTGCACCGGCGCCTCCGCGGCCTGTCCGGCCGACACCAAGAGCACGGCGGTCTGCCGCGCCGCCGCCGGCGCCTGCGACGTCGCCGAGAGCTGCGACGGCGCGGCGGACGCGTGCCCCGCGGACGTCGTCGTGACGAGCGGCACGGTGTGCCGCGCGGCCGCGGGCGTCTGCGATCTCGTTGAGAGCTGCGACGGCGCGACGGCGGCCTGTCCCGCCGACGCCAGGAGCACCGCCGTCTGCCGGCCGTCGGCCGGGTTCTGCGACCTCACCGAGAGCTGCGACGGCGTCGGCATCACCTGCCCGCCCGACAGCCTCCGCCCCGCGGGCGTCGCCTGCCGCAGCGCCGCGGGGGTCTGCGACCTCGCGGAGCTCTGCACCGGCGCTTCCGCGGCCTGTCCCGCCGACGCCAGGAGCACGGCGGTCTGCCGCGCCGCGGCCGGCGTCTGCGACGTGGCGGAGAGCTGCGACGGCGCGTCCGACGACTGTCCCGCCGACGCGCTCGCGGCCGCGACCGTGGAGTGCCGTGCGGCCGCGGGCGCCTGCGACGCCGCCGAGCGCTGCACCGGCGCGGGCGCCGCCTGCCCGGCCGACGCGGCGCAACCCGACGGCGCGCCCTGTGACGACGGCGCGTCCTGCACGCTCCCCGACGCCTGCGTCGCCGGCCAGTGCCAGGGGAACCCCGACATCTGCGGCGACGGCATCACGCAGGGTAGCTGCGGCGAGCAGTGCGACGACGGCAACGCGGCGAACGGCGACGGCTGCTCCGCGAGCTGCGCGATCGAAAGCACGCCGGGCTGCGGCCCGACGCCGGCGGCGGGGTGTCGCCAGCCGATCACGTCGGCGCAGGCGTCGCTCTCCCTCCGGGATTCGACGCTCCCCGAGAAGGACAGCCTCCAGTGGAAGTGGAGCCACGGCGCCGTCACGCCGAAGGCGGACTTCGGGAATCCGACCGTCGACGCGGGCTACCAGCTCTGCGTCTACGACGGCGGCGCGCTCCGCATGAGCCTGCCGCTGCCGGCGGCCGGCGTCTGCAGAGAACGGCCGTGCTGGAAGGAGAACGGCGCCGGCTTCCAGTACGCGGACAAGACCGGCCTCCACGGGGTCACGCGGCTCGTCCTCAAGAGCGGCGCGGCGCCGGGGAAAGCGAAGGTCCTGCTCAAGGGCCGCGGGGCGCACCTGGCGATGCCGGCGCTGCCGTTCGCGCAGCCGGTCACGGTACAGCTCCGGAGTTCGACCGGCGTCTGCTGGGAGGCCGCGTTCAGCGCGCCGGCGATCCGCAACCAGCCGGACCAGTTCAAGGACAAGTCGGACTGACGCTCCCCGCGCCGGTCGTGACGGCGCGCGGCGCAGTCGCGCCGCAACCTGCGAGGGGGCACGGGGCCGGCCGTCGCGACTCCCCGCCGCGGCGCGGCGCGCGTCTCCGCCGAGGACGGACGCGCATCAGCGCGGCAGCACGGCGAGCACGGCGGCGGCCTTCGCACGCAGCGCCGCCGACGGCGCGTGCCCCGCGAGCGCAGCGAGCCACTCCTCGACACCGCGCGGATCCGCAGCGGCCCCGTGGAGGATGCGCGCCAGGACGACGTCGTCGACGGGCGCGAGCGTCGAGAGGTACGCGGCCTCGACCTCGGGATCGCGCGCGAACGCGGCGAGCGCGACGTCGCGGGCTGCCGCGCGCGCCGCCGGGTCGCGTTCCCCGACCGCGACGTGCAGCACCAGCCCGATCGGCGCCGCGTCGCCACCGACCGCCGCCGCGAGTGGTCCCGCGACGGCGACCGGACGCTGCAGCACGACCGCCTGCTCCTCCTCGTCTGCGAGCGGCGGCCTGGGCGAGGAGGTCGTCCCGACGGACGGCGCCGGCGTCACCGGAACGCCGCGCGTCAGCAGGTCGATCGTGCGCAGCGAACCGTCGGCGGCGTAGGTCAGCATGAAGCTCTCGGCGCCGAGCAGGCGCGCGAGACCGTCGGCGACCGGCAGCGCCGTGAAGTCGATCGTGACCGAGCGCGCCTCGACCTCGCCGCGCAGAGCGGCGCGCGTCGCCGCCGCGATCTCGACGAGCACGCGGTCGAGCGGCGCATCGACGACCCTCACGCTCAGCCGACCGTCCTCCCAGCGCACGCCCGCCGGCGCCGGCGTCGCCGCCGCGTCGGCGCGCGCGGCCGCGACGAGGCACCCGAGCCAGAGCGCGATTCCGAGCGAGCGCACGCCGCGACTCTGCCGCCAATCGGCGCCGGATGCGAGGACGAACCGGGGGCCGCCCTCCTCGATCGGATCAGCGCATGAGGGCCATGGGCTCGGTCGAGACCCCGTAATGCGGACGCGCCGCGACCCGCGCGAGGCACGCCCGCGCCCCGATCCGGCCGGCCAGGAGATCGGCGTAGGCGGCGAGCACCCCTGCGGTCTCCTCGCGGGTCTCACGCACCAGCTCCACCCGGAAGCGGCGCACGCCGCGCGCGACGAGCTCCGGTGCGAGCTCGGCGGCGGACTGCAGCTCGCCGTTGAAGACCGTGTTGCGGCAGCCGACGTCGACGATCACCGGGTGGGTCCGCCCGGTGTGGTCGCGGAGCGCGACCTCGTGGCGCTCGCACGGCCGGCCGCAGGTGCGGTAGTCCCGGCCGCCCGAGAGCAGGTGCGCGTACACGCAGTGCTCGGTGTGGAAGGTCGGGACGCGGTGGTGCAGAACGACGGTGAAGCGCTCGGCGGGCGCGGCGTCGAGGAGCGCCCCGAGCTGGGCGCGGTCGAGGTCGTAGGACGGCGTCAGCGTATCGAGGCCGCGCGCGAAGAGCTCGGCCGCCGTGATCGAGTTGGCGACGTTCAGCGAGAAGTCGCCGTGCAGGAGCGGACGCGGCGCGCCCGGCGCCAGCCCCTGGAAGGCGACGAGCGCGCCCCAGTGGCGCACGAGCACGGCGTCGGGCGCGAGCGCCGCGAGGCGCCGGTCGTAGCCCTCCTCGCCGGGCTTCTGCACGCGCACGGTCGCGAGCGTCACGTGCAGACCCGCCGCGCGCGCGCGTGCGACCGCCCTCCCGAGGCCAACGAGCTCCATCCAGTCGAGCTCGACGGCGCGGGCGCCGCCCGCGATCACGGCCTCGAGCTGCTCGGCGCTGCGACAGAGCGCGACCAGCTCCGGCGCAGCGGGGACGACCCAGCGCGACGGACGGACCCGCCGCGCCGCCGCGCGGAGCCCGGCGGCGACGGCGCCCTGGCGCACCTCGCGCGCCGGGCCGCACTCGACCGCCGGCAGGAGCGCGGCGACGAGCGCGCGCCGCACGCGCTTCAGCTCCGAGACCGGCACGTGCAGGCCGGGCGCGAGCCCGGCCACGTCGAGCGCCGAGCGCGCGCAGCCGTCGAGCGCCGAGCGCTCGCGACGGTCGATCGCCGCGCCCGCACCGCAATCGACCGTCGCGAGCGCGAACGGCGTGCCGCCGAACGCCGCGAGCTTGTCGCGCAGCACGTCCGGCGTGAGCCCCTCGCCCGCGGCGCGCCGCAAGACCGCCGCCGTCGTCGCCTCGGCGCGCGCGTGCCCCGCGGTCGCGACCACGCGGAGCGGCGCGCCGGCGCGCCCCTCGACGACGAGCGCCACCGGCACGCGGCCCGTCGGCTCGCCGGACGCCGCCATGTGCGCGGCCTCGCGCGCGATCGTCGGATCGCTCGTCACCCATACGCGGTCGCCCGCCGCGACCCGCGCGAGGTCCGGACCGGGCCGCCCGAAGCGCAGCACCCAGCCGTCGCGAATCGGCTCGACCGCGAAGACCGGGCCGCCGGGCTCGCGCGGATCCTCGGGGTGTCCGGCGTCGAAGACGATGCCCATGCCCGGGCGGGGGTCGAGCGCGGCCGCCCGCGGCCCGCCGCGCACGACCGCGGCCCCATCGAGCCCGTGAAGCGCCGCCGCCGGCGCGCCGAGCGGCGCCGCGACCGCGACCGCGCTCGCGCGCCCGCCCGTCCACGGCCGGCCGCTCGCGTCGCGAACGACCGTCACCACGCCCCGCCCGACCGTCGCCACGCGTCCGAGGAAGACACCACGATGCTTCGGGAAGCGCCCCTCGACGAGCGTCTGGTGATCGGAGCCGCCGAGGAAGCCGTCACCGAAGCCGCGCGTGTAGACGAGGCTCGTCCGGAGCAGATCGTCCCGCGCGCCCGTGACGTCCGCGGCGCGGGCTCCGCCCGGCCGCGTCACCGCGTCGACCCAGTGTCGATACGCCGCCGTCGCGGTCGCGACGTAGGCGGCGCCCTTCTGCCGGCCCTCGATCTTGAGCCCGCGAACGCCGAGCGCGGCGAGATCGGCGACGGCGCGGAGCCCGGCCAGATCCTTCGGCGAGAGGAGGTACGCCACGTCGCCGAGGTCGCGCACCTCGCCGTCGAGCACGAGAGCGTACGGCAGGCGGCACGACTGCGCGCACTGGCCGCGGTTCGCGGAGCGGCCGCCCCAGGCCTCCGAGGTGAGGCACTGGCCCGACCACGCCACGCAGAGCGCGCCGTGGATGAACACCTCGAGCTCGAGGTCCGTCCCGGCCGCCAGCCGGCGGATCTCGTCGATCGAGAGCTCGCGGGGCACGACGATCCGCGCCGCTCCGAGGCTCGCGGCGAAGGCCGCACCTTCCCTGCTCGAGATGGTCATCTGCGTGCTCGCGTGCACCGGCAGCGCGGGACAGATCGCGCGCGCCAGCACCGCAACCGCGGGATCCTGCACGATGAGCGCGTCGACGCCGGCTTCCGCAGCCCGCCGTACGACGCGCTCCACGACGTCGAGCTCGGACTCGAAGACGAGCGTGTTCACCGCGAGGTGCGCCCGCGCGCCGGCTCGATGGACGCGCGCGACCGTCGCCGCGAGGTCGGCGAGCGCGAAGTTGCCGGCCCGGGCGCGCGCGTTGAAGCCCTCCCGGAGCCCGAAGTAGACGGCGTCGGCGCCGGCCGCGAGCGCGGCCTGCAGGGCGTCGAGATCGCCGGCGGGCGCCAGGACCTCCGGGACGGACGGTGGTCGCATGGAAGGGCGGGCACGGTATCACCGCGGGTCGTCACCCGGAACTCCGCGCGCTCCGAAACGGCCCGCCCGCCCGGCCTCGCGAGAGCGGCGCGGTCGGCGACCCGAGCGACGTCGCGCCGCCCGGGCTCAGACGGCGAGCGCGCGCGCCTTCGCCGCGAGGCGGGCCACGCTCTCGTCGTGCGCGACGCCGAGCGGCGCGTCGGCGCGAAACCAGCGCAACGCCAATGACTCGTTGCTGATCGTGAAGGTCGCGCCCGGCGGCGCGACCACGAGGAAGCGGACATCGTAGTGGACGTGCGCGGGCTCGCCGGAGCGCGCCGGGATCACGTGGGCGTCGAGGTCGAGGGGCTGCACGCACCCGTCGATCGCCGCGAGCGCGAGGCCCGCGATGCCCGATTCCTCGCGCGCCTCGCGCAGCGCCACGCGCGCCGCATCGGCGTCGCCGTCGGCGTGGCCGCCGACCTGGAGCCAGCGCCCGAGCTTCCGGTGATGGGTCAGCAGGTACGCCGTGCGGTCGTGCGACACGAGCCACGCGGAGCCGGTGATGTGCCCCGGAGCGCAGGCGCGCTCGAAGCACTCGGGATGGGCGGAGATGAAGGCCGCGAAGCGCGCGGCGACGGCGTCCTCCGCCGGGAAGCGGAGCGCGTACGCCGCGACGAGATCGAGCAAGGGCCACCGGTGCACCGCCGGGTCACCGTCCCGGAGCGGGCGTGCCGCGCTTCTCGTAGGTGCCGACCAGCACCGCCTCCGCGAGCACGTGCCCGGCGATCGCACGCTCGAGGTCGGCCTTGGTCGAGATCGCGGCGTCGGCGAGTCCGATGCCGAGGGCGTAGAGCGTGTGGAAGTAGCGGTGCCGGCCGACCGGGGGGCACGGACCGCCCCAGCCTGGACGCTTCCAATCGTTCTGTCCTTCGCGGGCGCCGGCGGGCATCGCGCGGCCGCTGGCGCCCGCGGGGAGGCCGGTCGCCGTCGGCGGGATCGCGTACGCGACCCAGTGCACCCAGGTCGTGCGCGGCGCCCGCGGGTCGGGCGCGTCGGGATCGTCGACGACGAGCGCCAGGCTCCGCGTGCCCGCCGGCAGGTCCGACCACGCGAGCGGGGGCGACAGGTCGGCGCCCTCGCAGGTGTGCTCCACGGGGATCTCGCCGTGCGCCGCGAAGCTCGTCGATGCGAGCGTCATGGCCGTGGCCGCGCCCCCGGACGCGGACACCCCCGTCCACGCGGCGATGACAAGGAACAGCCGGCGCGATGCGCGCGTCATGCGGCGGGTCTAGCGCGCTTCGCGACCGAAGTCGCGTCCCACGTCCGGCTCAGGCGGGCGGCACGAACCACACCGGACAGGGTGCCCGATGCAACACGTCGCGGGCGGTGTCGTGCGTGAAATACCGGCCGACGAACCCGCGCGCGTGCTCGCCCATGATCGCGAAGGCCGGCTCGCGCTCGTGCAGGAACGACATGATGCGCTCGCTCGGCTCGCCGCTGTCGAGGTGGCAATCGACGCGCGCCACGAGGTCGGGCGGCACGCTCTCCGTGAGCCGACGATGCATCTCGTCGTGCCCCCGGGTCGTGGTGCCCGCGTTCTCGACGTGCAGCAGGTGCAACCGGAGGCCGAGCGCGCGCGCCAGGTCGAACGCATGATCGAGCACGGGCCCGATCGCTTCGGTCCGGTCCACGGCGACGACGACCTCGGGGGCCGCGTGCCCGGGATGGGCGCGCATGCGAAGCGGCGCGGTCTCCGCGTAGCCGTCGTGGATCGAGACCACCGGACACGAGGCGCGGGCGATCACGCGCTCGGCGACCGACGCGTGCTCTTCGCTGCTCCATCCATGGCTGCCGAGCACGAGGAGATCGGCCGGCAGGCGATTCGCGAGGTCGAGGAGGATCGGGACGAGCGCGCCGCTCGTGACGCTCGCCTCGACGGGCACCGTCGTCGGCACGCCGCGCATGAGCGCGCGCATCGCGTCGTCGACCTCGGTCGCCGACGCCCGCGTGTCGCGGTGCACCTCCTTCCACTCCCAGGCCCGCGTGAGCCCCGGGGCGACCGAGGCGACGTTGTGGTGCAGCACGAGCCGGGCGCCGAACGCCTCGCAGAGCTCGCTCGCAACCGCCACCTCGCGCGCGGCGAGCTTGGTGAGGTCGACGGCGCAGAGCACGATCTTCGGCGGCCACATGAGGTGTCCCTCCTCTCGATCATCGACCAGCACGCGACGTGCCAGCGCGCCGAGCGGCCGAACCGCCCGGCGCGCCGTCGGCCCGTCACAGCATAGGCGCCCAGAAGGACGCGGGAATCGGAACGCGCTTCCCGCGGGCGGGAACGCTCCGCCCTCGGATTCCGGCGCGCGAACCGCCGTGCTACCGGAGACCGATGACGCCTCGCGCGCGCACGATCGTCGTCCCGCACGCCGACCTCATCGGTCGAACGGCCGTGCTCGCGGTCACGCGGCTCGGCGCCGCGGGCGCCGTCCTCGCCGAGCCCGATTGGGGGTCGAGCGACGATCCCGCGGCCGGCGGTGCGCCGCTCGTGCTGCCGAAGCGCGAGATGCCGGCCGGGACGCGCGTCGGCGACGCGCTCTCCGTCTTCGTCACCCTCGACTCCGAGGACCGGCCGATCGCGACCACGCGCCTGCCCGCGCTCCAGCTCGGCGAGGTCGCCTTCCTGCGCGTCACCGCGGTGACGCCGGTCGGCGCCTTCGCCGACTGGGGGCTGCCGAAGGAGCTCCTGATCCCGTTCCGCGAGCAGACCCGCGACCTCCGGGTCGGCGAACGCCACCCGGTCGGGCTCTTCGTCGACAAGACGGGACGCCTCGCCGGCACCATGCGGGTCAGCGAGATGCTGCGCGCGAAGCCGGTCGTGCGTCCGGGCGAGTGGGTCGCGGGCGTGGCGTGGCGCGCGGATCCTGCGGTCGGCCTCTTCGTGATCGTCGAGCGCCGCTTCGTCGGTCTGGTGCCGAAGAGCGAGCCGCACGGCCTCGAGCGCGGCGCGTCTGCGATGTTCCGGGTGGCCCGCCTGCGGCCCGACGGCAGGTTCGAGCTGTCGCTGCGCGCGCCGGCGCACGAGGAGATCGGCGACGACGCCGCCCACGTGCTCGCGATCCTGCGCGCCGGGGCCGGCGGCGGCTCCGTCGGCGACGCCTCGAGCCCCGAGGAGATCCGCGGCCGCTTCGGCCTCAGCAAGAAGGCGTTCAAGCGCGCCGTCGGCCGGCTCTTGAAGGAAGGCGCCGTCGTCCTCGGCCGCGACGGCGCGCTCCGCGTCCCGTCTACACCCGGAGCGCTGGAAAGATCCGGCGCGCCAGCGGCGGCACCAGCAGCATCGCCAGCAGGACGACCCCGCCGACCACGCGGTCGTCGTCGGCGAACGAGGCCGCGACGACGCTCGTACCGAGCAGGATCGCGAACCAGACGAGGTCGCCCGCGATCGCGCAGAGCCAGCGCAGAACGCGCGGCACGTCGAGTCCGGTCGCGACCGCCCCCGCCGTGTAGACGTCGACGCCGAAGCCGATGGTGGCGACGCGGAAGAGCGCGGCCGGTCGGCTCGATGCGACGCCGCGCGCCTCGCCGTGCGCGGCCGGTGTCCCGAGCATGGCAAGCTTCAGCATCCCCTTCCCGGCGCGGCGGAGCGCGGGCACGTGCCGCGCGAGCCGCTTGAAGCCGGCGAAGAGCGGGTGGCAGATCGCCGCCGCCAGCACGTCCGAGGCGGCGTAGAGCCCGAAGGTCGCCGCCGGGTGGAGGGGAATGTGGCGCGCGAGCAGCACGCCCGCCGGGATGCCGGGGCCGACCGGGGCCCAGAAGAGCGCGAACACGAGGCCGATCGGACCACCCGGAAAGTCCTTGCCGGCCTCCAGCAGAACCCGCGCCCCGTCCGGGCCCGTCAGCCCGCTCGTCGCCAGCATGTTGTTCGGATCGAAGAGCTCGGTCGGCGTCATCGCGTGAAGCGGAGAGCTTCCGGTCCGCCGCGCGCGAAGTCAATGCCGCGCGATGCCGGCGCCGCGCCGCGCCGAAATTGCGTTTTCGCGCGTCTTTGGGGTAGGACGCGACATCTCGCGGCAGGAGGAGGAGTGGCGATGACACACGCGCGGCATCTGGTGGTCCTTTCGGGAGCTTTGCTCGCATTGACGGCCTCGGCGTGCGGCGGCGGCGGCGGCGGCGGGTCCAACGACGGCCGGCGCAACCCCGTGGTCTTCACCGGCAAGGGCACCGAGGTGCCGGAGATCGTCGAGGAGTTCCGCGCCCGCCTCGGCCGCGACAACGGCGGCGTCCCCGAGCGCGGCTTCACCGGGCGGCGCGAGATCGACTGGGACGCGATCCCGGACGAGAACGCGACGCCCGCCTTCCTCCCGCCCGACTTCTTCAACAGCCGCTCGGATCCCCTGGCGCGCGGCATCCGCATCACGTCGCCGGGCAACGGCGTGCAGGTGAGCGCCGACGCCGACAACGCGAACGCCACGCCGGTCCGCTTCGGCAACTTCGGCGCGACCTATCCCCTGAACTTCCGGACGTTCAGCGCCGAGCGGCTCTTCGCCCCGATCGGCAGCACGATCGTGGACCTCGCCTTCGCGATCCCGGGATCGCCCGACCAGCCGGCGCTCACGCGCGGCTTCGGCGCCGTATTCACCGACGTCGAGGGCGGCGGCAGCAAGATCGAGCTCTTCGCCGAGAACGACACCTCGCTCGGCGACTACTTCGTCCCGACCGATGCCGCCGGACTCTCCTTCCTCGGCGTGCTGTTCGACGATCCGGTCGTGAAACGCGTCCGCATCACCTGCGGCAACGAGCCCCTCGGTCCGCTCGAGGTGGACGACCTCGACGTCGTGGCGCTCGACGACTTCATCTACGGCGAACCGCAGCCGCAGGACTGAACGCGACGACGCGAGGCGCGCCGAACGCCGGCGCGCCTCGCCGTCACCCGCCGCCGCCCGATCGGCCACACCGACCGCTCGGCGGCCCAGAGATCGGTGACCCGACGCGGCATCGCGAGCGCCATCGATGCGAGCGCGCGTTGCCGACCCGGCACAGACCTCTCTACGCGGCGAGCAGGGCGACCCGCAGCAGGAAGAGCGGGACGCCGCCGACGAACGCGATCCAGTACGCCCGCTCGGCGAGGCGGCGCGCGCGGGCGGCGGCCGGCGAGGCGGTCCAGGCGGTGGCGAGGACGACAGCCTCGACGAGCACGCGCAGGACCGTGGACCAGAGCACGAGGTAGATCGCGAGCGT